>VFQS010002390.1_pt1 | contig 15471 bp, 19 predicted proteins | sample 3512361 | NCBI WGS metagenome assembly VFQS01 (sample SAMN10412375, study PRJNA504923) | tailings metagenome | isolation source: Relicate 1 Philex TSF3 active mining | place: Philippines
GGGAGTAAATTAATACCCATACGCAGTGTAATCTCTATTCTCATAACTAGAAAACTGAGGGAAATCGTCATTCTCGTCATCCATTTCATCAATTTGAACAAAAGTATCCAAAATGTACTGAACAAGAGACTTGAGCTTGTCACAGTAAGAAGGGTCAGAGAGAACGGTATTGATAAGAATGGCAGCAGTATCTTTGTCTTGATTCCACCACCATTTATGAGAGAGAACAGTCATGTGCAAATTGAGATATTCATGAAAATAATCATGATTCAATTGATGAGCCTTGACAAAATTCTTAAGGTTCTTAACAATAGAGATGAATTGTTTAGCCATAGACATTTTGTGGAAAACTTGGAATATCTTGGAAAAAGATAAGAAAGATAAAGAAATGTATGGGCGTGTATATTTCGCTACTATATATTCAGCGTATCAAGTAAATCAAATTTTATTTAATCACATAAATAATATTAAACAGAATGTTTAGAAAGAAGTAGTTGAAATTCTGAAATAATATTATGTTCATCAAGTGTCAAATCTTTAAATGATTTGAGGAATTTAGATAAAAGAGAAGTAGCCCTTTGATGATAAGTAATAGAATAAGATAAGAGAGATGGATGAATAAGATAATATTTGAATATCTTAATAGAAGTAGAACGATACGTATGAGTTGAATCAGTAGTAGAAAGAAGAGAGAAATATTTGTGAAATTTATCAAGAGAGAGTTCCATTTTTTGTTTGTTGACAGTAAAAACAATAAAAAGATATAATCAATTTTTATAGGTATCATATGATTAAAAAAATCTACCTACATGAAGTAGATTTTTTATTTTTTTCTATTTTTTATGGTATTTTGTATATTTTTGTATATAATTATTGTTTAGAAATCATAATCATAATTGCTATCAATGCAATTCTCTATGAAATAGAGAGCAGTAGACTTGATATCATCATTAAATTCAGATTGTTTAGTGATATCAGCTAGTATTTTTAGAGAATCTTTGTCAGATTCGTCATACCAATATGACTTGTAGAGGAGTTCAAGAATATAATCATGAATATCTTGATCTAAATCAAAACCACGATAAGAATCATAAAAGGTTTGAACACGTTGAAGGAGAGGAATGTATTGAATGTACAATTTTTTGTATTCCAAAGAAGGTTCCTGTTCTTGTTCTTCTTGTTCTTCTTGTTCTTCTTGTTCTTCTTGTTCTACATGTTCTTCTTGTTCTACATGTTCTTCCTGTTTTTCATCGTGTTGATTATGAGAAGAAGAAGGAATATTATCATTCTTATTTTCATAATTGTAATCTTCGTAGGACTGAATGTAGTTAGACATGGTATCCTGGATAGAATTTAGTGTATGTATATGGACGAATTGCTTCGTTACAAAATAATTAGAAAAGGAAGTAAATCAAATTTTTTGTATGGTATATATGAAGATGAGACAAAATATGTAGTTGTAATAAGTATGAATATATTATAATTGAAGAAGGGAGATAGTAAACCAAGTGATAGCCATTTCTTGAAAGATAGTATCCATACGTGATTTATGAAGTTGTAGAAAGAGAGATTGTTCTAAGTCAGAACAAGTAATGATACGTGTGTGTAAAGTAGCTTCAAAGTCTTGACAGTACATGATTTTGTTAATTTAACTTAAGGAGTTAGAAAATTCAATTTTTTAAGGTAATATTAATAAAAAATGAAAAAACCTACTTACTGGAAGTAGATTTTTTCTTTTTTATTTTTATAGTAAGTATATACTATATAGAGAAGTTAGAAGCCATAGTATAAGAAGTCTCTAAAGTCTCTATTACTAAGGTCAAGTTCCTCGTCAGAATCTTCACCTTGTTGACGAGCTTCATCTCTTTCATCAAAGGGAGGGAACTCATCATCATCTTCAAATGGTTGAATTTCACCTTGTTGATGTTGAGCTTCACCTTGTTGGTGAAGAGCTTCTCCTTGCGGATGGTGAGCTTCTCCCAGTTGAACAGGTTCTCCTTGATAGGGATTGTATCCATTAGGAGGCTGTTGAGGAATGTATCCATTAGGAGGCTGTTTTTCGTCGTCCTGGTTGAGATAGAGAGACATTGTACAAATGTTCCAAGTAGCAAAAGCGGATGTGTGTGTGCGGATTTCTCACGCTAAAGATTAATTAAGTAGAAAATATATTTCAATTTTTTTTTGGAATTGATTAAAATATGTGATTATAGGGGGTATCTTAGGTAAGTAAAAAAAGTCAAATTTATAAAAAAATTGATAAATAGGTAAGAATGGGAGCCCTCCCCCACCCCCCTCTAAAATCTCTTATGTAAGTAAAAAAATCAAATTCATAAAAAAATTGAAAGTAATATATGTGAAGGGACCCCCCCCCTCCCCCCTCCAGTGTTCTTGCGTAAGTGAAAAAATGTCAAATTTAAAAAAAATTTGATGGGGATATGTAGTACCCCTCCCCCCCGTATTGGCATGTATGAGTCAAATTTAAAAAAAAATTGAAATAAGAAATAGGCTAAGAAAGAGTTAGTGTGAAAACACCCAAAAGCCCGCAACCCCCCCGAAAAAGTTTCAAAACTTTCCAAGATTTCCAAGAATTCCAAGAATGTCTCAAGAAATTTCCGCTGTTGATTCTCTGTTGAACTCTCTGAAGGAGTTGGACTCTGCTGATTTGATGAAATTGATGAAGGCAGTTGTAAACGAAGCAGAAAAGAAAACAAAATTGGAAAAGAAAACGGTGGCAAAGGCAGCTAAGAAGGACAATGGTGCGCCGAAAGGCGTGGTTCCTCCTCAGTTGCGTAAGCCCCGTGCTTGGGTCGAATTTGTTCTTGAGCACGCTCTGAATAATGGCTGGGAATCATTCGTGGTTTTCCAGTCAAAGAAGAATAAGGAGACTGGAGAGAAAGAAGAAGAAGAGATTGAAATGCCTGGTTCGATTTTGCACGATGGAGCGTACGTCTATGACGGTTCTGTGACGGAGAAAACTCCTGAAGGAAAGCAAATTATTCATAAAGAAGCGATGTCTCTTTCTAAGCAGTATTGGTCTGCTAAGGAAAAGAAGGGAACTCGTGAGGATCTTTATAGAGAATTTGAAGCGCAATATGTGGAAGAAGAAGTTGAAGAAGAAAAGAAAGAGGAGAAAGTGAAAGTTGTTCGCAAAACCTCTGAAGAAAAAGAAGCAGAGAAGGCTGCTAAGAAGGCCGAGAAGGAGGCAGAGAAGGCTGCTAAGAAGGCCGAGAAGGAGGCAGAGAAGGCTGCTAAGAAGGCCGAGAAGGAGGCAGAGAAGGCTGTTAAGAAGGCCGAGAAGGAAGCAGAGAAGGCTGCTAAGAAATCTGAAAAGAGTGTGAAAAAAGTTGTTCCAGCTGGTGCAGTTAAGAAAGTTGCTACAGTTGTGAAAAAGGCAGTTGTGGAAGAGAAGAAGGAAGTTGTAGAAGACAACTGGTCTTGCCCAGACGATGGTAATTTGCATCCTTGGAATTTCAAGGGTAAAGCATATTTGAGAAACTCGTTCGATGAAGTGTGGTTGAAGGATGCTTCAGGAGGCATTGGTGCTTGGCAAGGAAAGTTTGTTAAGGAAGAGAATAGAATTGATGATAGTTTTGCAGAGCCTGAGTTTATGGAAGATGACGAGTAATAAAACAAAATAAAAAAAGAATAAAAGAAAATAAAAAACAGAAAAGAAGAAAAACAAAATAAAAAACAGAAAAGAAGAAAAACAAAATAAAAATAAAAAAGAAAAAAACCAAAGAAAAAGGTTTTTTTCTTTTTATAAATATAATATGTATAAGTATAATTGAATTTATAAAAGATAGATATTATAAGTAAATATAGTGATATTATGAGTAGTTATATATTTTTTTTATAAAATTAGATGACAATTGTATAAAATTGAAAAAGAATATAGGTGTTAAAAAGTTAGTGTGAAAACGCCCAAATCTCAAAAGGATCAAAGTTATCCAAATTTCCAAGAATGGGTTTAGATGTGAAGAGAGAATATGAGATTGTATCAAACAATGATGAGATTACATCACAATATAACAGACTACTTGAATATGCAAATCAAGTGATTTATGGTGATGCGAATAGGAATCGTAAAATCTTTATAGAGATGTGTATGTATATTATGGAAAATCCGACAGTAGTGATACTTAGAAAGAGAGTAAGGGATTTATTTGTAAATAAATTTAATGAGTTTTGTTTGAATCCAAATAATAAGAATGAAGAGGATGTAATTGAGAAGATGAAGTTATTTCTTGAAGAAATAAGTAAACATCCTCGATATATGAATTAATAGAGGGAATATAGAAAAAGGAGAAAACAAAATAAAAATTAAAAAAGAAGAAACCAAAGAAAAAGGTTCTTTTTTTTAGGTATAATAGGTACAAATCATAATAAATATGAAATGAAAATATATAAAAAGTGAAAGATAGTAATAATAAGTATGAAAGAAGAAAGATAGTATAGAAGTATAGGAAGATAAAAATATAGAACTGTAAATTGAAAAAGAAAAATTGAAGAGAGAAAAATGGGTAAGAAGAATCAGCGTATAACAAAAGTACAACGCCCAAAAGTAATCCCCCAAGTTATTCCAAGCAAATTCCAAGATGGCTGCTATTTCCGAGATTCCTTCTGCTTCAGAGATTGAAATGGTTGAGGAAAATGAATCCCAAGTGGATGTAAATTCCTTGATTGAAATGTTGAAGCAATTTGACAGTGCGGATTTGATGAAAATCATGAAATCCGCACTTTCAGAAATGGATAAGAAAACAAAGGCAACTACGAAAGGTAAAGTTACGAAGAAGACAGGAAGTATGCCTAAGGGTGTCGTTCCTCCTCAACTTCGTAAGCCTCGTGCTTGGGTTGAATATGTGATGAAGGATGCTCATGAGAATGGTTGGGAATCGTTTACGATTACTCAAACCAAGAAGAACAAGGAGACAGGTGATAAAGAGACGGAAGAGATTGAGATGCCTGGTTCTATTCTTTGTAATGGTATTCATGTCTATGAAGATTCAGTTGATGAAAAGAATCCAAATGGAAAGCAACTGATTCACAAAGATGCGATGTCGTTATCAAAACATTATTGGTCTGCTAAGGAAGGAACAGGTTCTCGTGAAGAACTTTATAGGGAGTTTGAGGCTCAATATGAAGACGAAGAGGATGAAGAAGAGAAATCTGAAAAGGAATTGGAGAAGGAGAGAAAGAAGAAGGAAAAGGAAGAAGAGAAGGAGAGAAAGAAGAAGGAGAAGGAAGAAGAGAAGGAGAGAAAGAAGGCAGAAAAGGAAGCAGAAAAGGAAGCAAAGAAGAAGGAAAAGGAGGCAGAAAAGTCTGCTAAGAAGTCACCCGTTCCAGTTGCAGCAGTTAAGAAGGCAGAAGTGAAGAAAGCAGAAGTGAAAGAAGCAGAAGTGAAAGAAGAGAAAATGGATGTAGAAGAGAAAAAAGAAGAGAAGAAAGAAGAAAAGAAGGAAGAAAAGAAGGAAGAGAAGAAAGTTGGAGTAGTTGTAAAGAAGACTGTTGTGAAGAAATCACCTCCTAAGAAAGAGGAATGGTCTTGTAAAGACGATGGTAATTTGTATCCTTGGACTTACAAAAACAAGGAATACTTGAGAAATTTTATGAATGAAGTGTGGATGAAAGCAGTAGATGGTGGTTTAGGTAAATGGGTAGGAAAATATATCTATGAGGAAGATCGTTTTGATGAAGATTATCCTGAACCTCAGTTTGATGAAGATGATGAGTAAAAAACAAAAGAAAAATAAGAAAAACAAAATAAAAAGTAGAAAATAAGAAAAACAAAATAAAAACAAAAAAATAAAAAAAGAAATAAAAACTTTTTTTATTGTATGTATATGTGAAATATTTTAGTTAATATAAGGAGAAATATAAATGGAACATAATAAAAAAACCGGATAGAGAAAAAAATTGAAAAATGAAAGGGAGAAGAAAAATATAGCTACAAAGTGGCCTACTTCCAAGACTTCCAAGAATTCCAAGAGAATGTTGTTTTACTTCAATGAATCAGATGTTGTTCCTAATGAACAATTGAACATTGTGAACTTGAACAAACAATTTACATTTACGTATGTGTCAGGTATTAGATTAGAACACAGAACAAATGTGTCTGTCTACTGGAGCACTTATGAAAAGTGTGCAGTAATTGAATTGTACGACAAGTTCTTTTATATGAAGAAAATTGGATTGAATACACCAATTCAGACAATGTTATCATCTTTAGGAATAATTGTATGTGGTATTTGTCACTTTTCGGTGGAGACGTCAAACATTATTGAGAATGATCCACTTCATACATTAATGACAGCAATGGTGAATGATGTTCCAAAGAACTACAAATTGAAAATTTATCATTTTGTGTCACGTCCGTTAGATTTTGTAATTCAACGAGAAATAGTGAATGAACCTGGAGCAATTATGAATGAACCTGGAGCAAAATAAAAAACAGAAAAGAAAAACAGAAAAGTAAAAAAACAAAATAAAAAATAGAAAAGAAAACCCAAAAGGGGTTTTTTTATTGTATGTAGTGATAATTAACATAAAGAATATAAATATAAGGTTTTTTTCTAAAAAACAGAACGAAACTTTAAAGAAAAATTGAAAAAATGGATATGTTTGTAGAAATTAACAAAAATGGATATGCAAGCGTCAAACGGATACAATCAATATGAACAACTTCCAGATTATGGAGAAATGCCAGACGAACCTCCTATGTCTCTTCGTTTAATTCGTGAACATCGTTCGGCCACTGTAGGAAATCATGTAATTCCTATTATGTCTCCAGAATCGTGGAGTAAACATGAAAATAGAATAAATAGATTAATGCCAATTAATCATGATCGTTATTTAATTCACAGATATTATTCAGTGAATAATATTGTAAATGATTATATTTTAACTCGTACTCCAACAGAATGGACATATCATGTAGTAGCATATATGGAAGGAGAAGAGACTCCTTATAATTATTATCATGATGAATCAAATTAATAAAAAACAAAGAAAAATAAAAAATAGAAAAGAAAACCCAAAAGGGGTTTTTTTATTGATTTAAAGATAGAAATAAATAAAATAAATAATGTCAGAACAAGAGTTATCAGGATTAATTTCAACAATTAATGTAAAGTTAGAAGAAATGAATAAGAAACAAAAGGAATTAACTGAATATGAGAATTTATTACATAGAAAAGATATTGAATTAGAATATAGAGAAAAGAAAGTTAGAGAAAAAGAAAATAAAAGAAATGTAGTTAAAGAAGAAAAAGAAGAAAAAGAAGAAAACTCAAAAGATACTCAATTAGAATGGCATAAAAAACGTATTAAAGAAATAGAAGAAGGACTATATTATTATTATTATTAAATTAAAAATTGATTAATTAATATTTATATAGAGTAAATATCAGAAAACATACAATGGATGCAGTAGATGTTCTTGAAATGAATATTCCAGGTCTTTATTATATTCCAGACATTAAAGAAAATACTGTAAATATTCTTAAAGAATTGGACAAAAAAGATTGGATACATATTACAAATAGTAAAAATGGTAGACGTGTTCAGCAATATGGTTATAAATATAATTATAACACAGGAAATATTAAAGAAAAAACAGAAGATATTCCCGAATTCATTAAACCTTTACAGAATTTACTGTCACATATCTGTAAAGAATTAGAACTTATTGATGAAAAATCAGATTTTAATCAGTGTCTCATCAATAATTATGAAATAGGACAAGGAATTAGTGCACATATAGATGATAAAAAATTTGGTCCAGTAATAGGTTGTTTCACATTACTGTCAGGTGCAACAATGCGTTTTAAACATAATAATCAATCACATGATATATATGTTGAACCAAATTCATTATACATCATGACAGGTGATTCACGATATAAATGGACTCATGAAATGACAACTAATAAATATGATACACAGAATAAAATAAAAAGAGATAGAAGAGTTTCCATTACATTTAGACATGTATAGACTATAAACAAAAATTATAAATAATAAAAATATTTATAATTTTTATTAAAATTATGAAATGATAAAAAATGATCAAAAATGATAAAAGTATTATACACAGACAATTAATTATTATCCACTGTAAAAATATACTTATTATAAGTATGTTATACACTAACATAATAATGAATGTAATAATTTTATAAAATAATAAAAATAATAAAAATAAAATGATCGAAGGTCGGAAGATTTTGTCTTTATTTTTTATAAAATTATAAAATGATCAAATATACTGTAAAAATATTATACATAGTCAATAAATTATTATCTACTTACAATTTCATACTTATGATAGGTATGAAATACTAATATAAATGAAAATGACTGTAAATATTTATAAAATAATTAATATAAAAATAATTAATATAAAAATAATAAAAATAAAATGTTCGAAGGTCGGAAGATTTTATCTTTATTTTTTATAAAATTATAAAATTATAAAATGATCAAAAATGATAAAATTATTATACACTGTCAATAAATTAGTACCCACAGTCAAAAACATACTCATGATAAGTATAAAAGCAAAATAAGTAATATCAAGTAATAAAATAATTAATAAATTGTAAAATAATAAAAATAAAATGATCGAAGGTCGGAAGATTTTATCTTTATTTTTTATAAAATTATAAAATTATAAAATGATCAAAAATGATAAAAGTATTATACACTGTCAATAAATTAGTACCCACAGTCAAAATCATACTTATGATAAGTATAAAAGCAAAATAACAAACGAATGGTAATAAAATAATTAATAAATATAAAATAATAAAAATAATAAAGATGAAAAGATTTTAATATATAAATTGTGAAAAATAAAAAAACAAAAAGTATGTTTATAGATAGTGGGAAATGTTACATGTTAAAACAGATGAAATTTATGGAAAGAATGATGTAATCAATTCAAATGATTTACGGAAACATTTAGTGAATATAGATTCACGATTCCGAAAAAATTATATAGAGCCTCCAACGGATTTTTTATATCAATTTCAACATCCTTATAAAAATGTTATAAAAGCAAGAGTGGCATCAGTAGAAATTCCAATTGGTTTCTATAACTTTTCAACTGTAAAGAAGAATACAATGTTTAGAATAGATGCAACAGATTATATTGGGAATATTCATTTTCTACAAATAACAATTCCAGATGGTGATTATACTCCACATTGTTTAGTTGAAAAAATTCAGGAACAATTTAATGCAATAAAAGATACATATGGATTATTTTTTAGAATAACATTAGATCCAATTAGTAGAAAAGTAACAATTACACATGATGGGTCTGCTCCACCACCATGTCCACCAGGACCAACACATTGTCCAGTTACATATGGTATAACATTCGCAATGATAGGATTAGAAAATCGTGAATTTGATTTTGGATTAGGATATAATCTGGGTTTTACTCAAAAATTCTACGCAGTAGAATCACCATATTCAATAACAGGTGAATCATTAATTTCAACACAAGGCGATAATTATTTTTTATTATCAATTGATGATTTTTATACAGTAGAACATAAAACAAATGATTCATATATACAATGTTTGGCAAAAATATTAATAAAACGTGATTCAAATGGAATAATTTTTGATGATGGATATACAGTATTATCAAATGATATAGTTTTTCCACGTCCAATTGATTTAAAACAAGTTCGTATACGATTATTGGATATGTATGGAATACCAATTGACTTACATCATCTAAATTTTTCAATTTCATTAGAAATATCTGAAGTAATGAATATTCAATTATATGATAATTATAGAAATTATTTATGGACAAAATCAGAACCAAGAGCTACAAAATATACAAATGGGTCATCATCAGGAATTGCTCCACCTGCTCTAAATTATAATTAATAAATATAAAGAATATATTACAATTAATATCATTATGTCTTCAATAAATATTAAAAATGAAAAAAAAGAAGAAACAACTGAAAATAGTATAAAAGAAACAACAGTACATAGTATAATTTGGGATATAGTTCCAGATGGTGTTGTCACAAATTTCATTAAAAAAGGAATAAATAAAATAAAATCATGGTATATAGTTTCAGATGGAGTAAAAATAGAATTAGAATAAAATGTATATAGCTATATAAAATAATTAATAAATAATAGTAAGTTATTAAAATTATAAAGGTAAGGTAGCGACTTTTTTAATTCCATATTTTTTGAGTAATTTAGCACACATGGAACATGGTGTAGCAGTTTCAATGGTGCCATATTTATATCTACCAATATAAATTTTACATTTTTTAAGAATATTTTTATCTTTAATTTTAAGAATAGCATCTTTTTCAGCATGACAAGTATATTTATTAGGCTCATAAAAGACAACAATTCCGTGAACTATCAATCTTCAAATTACGATTGTATCCAACAGAAAGAACTTTATTACGATACATAATAACAACAGCAATTTTATGAGCAACATTACTCTTCAAAGCATTCAAAACCAACAATTGACGAATATCAGAAGACATGATGAATAAATTGAAATATTTTTTAAGATAATAATATTTCAATTTTTTCTGATAATGTTCAAAAATATTACAGACAAATCTTAAAAGTTTAGATCATTTTTATATTTTTATCAAAAAATATTACAGAGACAAATCTTAAAGTTTAGATCATTTTATTTTTTTTAATAAATAATAGAATGACAAAAACATGTACAACAACATTTGGTAAATTCAAAATAAAAATGGAACCAAATAATTTATTTGTTGGTGGGACTAAATATTGTGTAAATATTTCATTAACTAAAAATGAAACATCACTATATTGGTTAAGTACGGAAGAAGGTGGTTGTGAATTAGATGGAAAAGTAATAAAAGGGGGAGAAACAATAAAGATGGTAGATTTAGCATTTAGTTTATTGAGAAAATATGAGCCAAATAGGGTAATAATTAAATTATTAGATGATAGTGGAATAAGTTGGATAGGACCTAGACATAAAAAGTATAAAATAAATTTTTTAAAAGGGTATTTATTACTTCATCGTAAAACATGGTATGAAGAAAAATTTAATGCAACAATGTGTAACGATGATATTTATAAAGAATATAGAAAAAAAGCAGATATGAATTTTGATGATCCATTAAAAAAACCAAAAGAGTTTTCATTTGGAAGTTCATCTGATGAACTAACACCATTATATAAAGAATCATTAACATGGGGAGAATTTATTGAAAAAATGAAAGAAAAATATGGTGAAAAGAAATACATAATGATGTATGATTGGTATCGTCAAGCAATTTATGAAATTTTTGATGGAATGGAAATTAACCAAAACTGGAAAATAGATTTAACAAAACGACCTGTTGTAAATTGTTTAGAATTAAAAGGTGGTAAAAGACGTACTGTAAAGAAAATAAATTTTTTTAAATATAACCAAATTGAACCATTTATAGAGGATAGGTCCATATCATACTAACAATAAATTGAGTAATTCTTGTAATATAATTATGTATAAACATATTAAATGATAAAGAATAATCATACACGATTAGCAGATATGTATGAAGAGAACAATACACCATTATCTGAAGACATTAAACTAATAAACAGAGCATTACATGCGATACTTCTTCATAGAATAATTGGAAGATGGTATAAAACAGGTTATTTATCAAAACCGTTCTCAATTTATGAGGCATTATTAGTTTATCCGTGTCCATATGATTTAGACTTTTATATGTATGATATACCATCAGAAATACATGCTCGATATCCATACTTAATTGTACCAGGGTATACTCGTTATAAAGATAAAGATGAAATAATTCCGTTCTTTAAAAGTAGAGAGGAAGAGTATCCATTTGATGCTATATTATTATCAAACACGAAACAGGTATTTGTATTACTACGATATAGATGGGGAATATTATTAATTGATATTAACACAGATATAATTCATTCATTAGAGTCATATGATGATTGTAGACAATATATTACATCAGGTATGCTAATTCAATGTGCTACAATCGGATATCGTCCAGTATGACAAAATAAACATAAAGTATTTATAAGTTAAATATGATATAACATATAAAATTAATTAATACTATATATATAAATATTCCAGATAAAATCTTAAAAGTTTAGATCATTTTTATATTTTTATCAAAAATGAATAAAGTGTTATTGAGTATGATTTAATGAATTAATTTTAAATAATATTGGAAAATTGACAGTATTAAATTGTGATACACCAATACGCCCCTTTACTTGAGAGAATACATGGTTTAATTCAGAGAATGGAACTAAATAGTCTTTAACATATTTAATATATTTAGACAAACATGCTTCTTTAAAAATATCACGAATAACATTTATAGGTTGTTGTGTATTAAATATATATTTAATATTTTTAGGTATAGTAGTATCTAAAATAATATTGTGAATAGTATCCATTATATATTTATCGGAATAAAATAATGGAGTTATAATAGAATCGTATAATTCAATATTATCAATTCCATTATATATGGCTATAATATACATAAGAAGTTCATATGAAATATCATCTGAAGAGAATATAAGATGGATAGGATAATTTAAACGTTTTAGTCCAGATTCATTATATATTTGTGTAACCATTAATTTATATTTTTTATTAATTTTGATATCATCCAAAGAATTGTCAATTGTAGAAAAAACATTCCAAATATCTATTAACTGTTTAATTTTTTTATCAACTTTACCTTTTGATAGTGAATGTTTAGATTCAATTAATATATACTGAATAAATGGATTAGAATCAGTATAATTATTTTTTAAATAATCCAATACAGAACTATCAGGAAGACGATTTATCAATTCTTGAGATGGCCCATAATTTCTAATTGGAGAACTACTAAGTAGTATAAATCCATCAAAATCAGTAATCTCCTTTCCAGTTTTATCAAAAAATTTAGTTATATTAATAGGTGTAACATTGTGTGTAGGATGATTATGAAGATATAATTTAGTAATGAATAAACGATTTCTTTTTTCTTGAAAATCAGATTCCATTTTCATATATTTATGAATACCAACAATGTCATCTTTAATACCAATTATATCATCTTTAATACCATTAATTTCATCCGTAATTTTATTAAATTTATCATTAAATTGATCCGTAATTTTATTAAATTTATCATTAAATTGATCCGTAATTTTATTAAATTTATCATTAAATTGATCCGTAATTTTATTAAATTTATCATTAAATTCATTCGTAAATTTATTTAGATATGAAATAATATATGTACATTCTTGAGATACGAATTTATATTCGGAAAGATTTATACTATTATTATAATTTTTAAGTGTTTTGTTTTTATTGTTTTTATTTAATTTTAAAGTTATTTTTTTATTATTAGAGTTTGACATACTATATTATAAAAATAATAAATACTTTATCAAAAAAATATTCCAGACAAAATCTTAAAAGTTTAGATCATTTTATTTTAATAATTTTTTATAAAAAAAATATTCCAGACAAAATCTTAAAAGTTTAGATCATTTTATTTTAATAATTTTTTATAAAAAAAATATTCCAGACAAAATCTTAAAAGTTTAGATCATTTTATTTTAATAATTTTTTATAAAAAAAATATTCCAGACAAAATCTTAAAAGTTTAGATCATTTTATTTTAATAATTTTTTATAAAAAAAATATTCCAGACAAAATCTTAAAAGTTTAGATCATTTTATTTTAATAATTTTTTATAAAAAAAATATTCCAGACAAAATCTTAAAAGTTTAGATCATTTTATTTTAATAATTTTTTATCAAATTAATATTTATTATATAAATATATATTAATCTAAATCTTTCCATTCGTATTCGGCTTGAAGTCCAATTGTATGTCCCATTAATTTAGCAATATTATGTTTTTGTTCAAGATTCATGTTAGACATATCCAACGAACTAATATATATATGGCGTATCATTGTAAGTGTTAAATCAACATTAAATAATTTTTGTAAAATATTTGTACTCCATTTACAAAATCCATTAGGAGTATATGGTTTTTGATTATTTTGAAATAAATATTTTCGTGGATATTTATTAAGAGATTCAATAATAATATTATAAAGTTCAGTAGGAAGTATAGGATGTCTTATTTCACCATGTTTTCGTGACGTTTTATATTTTCGTATAACAAGTTCAGCTGTATTATTTTTAAGAATAATATAATTATCACTGTCAGGAACTTCTCCGTCTTTAATGATATGTGTAGCATAATAATCAGCTCTAACAGGAGGAATAAGAGTATACATTGCTAAAAGTAATTTACTGATGATATCAATATTATTTTCATTTTGTTTATTAATTAAATCAGTTAAAGTAAGTTTATGACCTTCTCGTGCTTGTTGCAATTCAGTTGGTTTATTTTGTAATCTTTTAATATTAATGTATTTTTGATTATCAGATAGAATACTAATCCAAATTTTATGATAAATAAATATTTCAGGAATATCATTAATGTATTTAGGAGAATGTTTAAAGATAGCTAAAACAGATGAAATATATGAATGAATATTAGATTGTGAATACGATTTATTTTTCTCCATTGGAGAATCAATATCTTTTTGTTTAAGATATCTTTCAAGTAATAATAGAGAATGTGCTGGAAACAATATAACATATAGTATATTTTTTGTAGGTGTTAAGTCAACCCATTTATTAAGAAACATATTATGTTTTTTTTCAGAGCTTTTAGACAAGGATGAGTTTGTAATATATTCTATCATTATATTTGTATAAGTATAATTATCTTAATATTTTAAATCAATTTTTTAAAAATTGAAAAAACAGTATATAAATATAAACTATAGATAAATAATATATAAAATGTCAGAATCATTTATGAAAGATATAGTATATGATTTGATAGCATCAAAATTAAAAAATAAAGAATTAGAAGATAGATTAGCATATATTGAGAAACAAAATGAAGAGTTAACAAAACAAAATATTGAACTTAAGAGCGATGTTAACAAATGGAGATCACAAGTTGTGGCATATATTAACGATTATCGTAATATATATAATATAGAAAATAAAAAAGATGATGAAGAAAATAAAAATATACAGTTGAAAGAAAATGTTAACACTGTGATTGTTAACAATAATAATGTAGAAGATAATACTGTAGAGGATAGTGTAGTAGATAATTGTGTTGTAGATAATATTAAAGATAGAAAAGAATATATGAAAGAATATATGAGAAATAAGCGTAAAAAAAATAAAGAAGAATTTAAAAAAGTAGTTGTTAACAAAAAATAATTTAATAGAAATTATATTAAATTTTTTTGCCCGCTGTATCTGTTATATTTTTGCCCGCTAAAATTGTAATGTAAATTACGAAAAAAAAATAAAAATTTTTTGTAAACTTTTTGCTGCGCAGATGTTAACAGAATTAAATGA
>VFQS010002391.1_pt1 | contig 15471 bp, 20 predicted proteins | sample 3512361 | NCBI WGS metagenome assembly VFQS01 (sample SAMN10412375, study PRJNA504923) | tailings metagenome | isolation source: Relicate 1 Philex TSF3 active mining | place: Philippines
TGACGGCCTGACACGGCCCGTCACCATTGCGTTTTGGGTATTTGTGCTCAGGCCTTGCTCGGGCCGGTTGGGAGGCGCGCCAAGATGGCAGGCCACCGGTTGTTCCGCCCATATGGCCTCGGCATCCACAGCAAAGGCTGCCCCCTCTTCCACGTTGCTGGAGCAGGACGTGCTGGGTTCCCGCCGTCTCTCCAATGTGCTGGTGGCGGCGGTGGTGAGCACCGGCGGTCTGGGCTTTCTGCTCACCAGCGCCTCAAGCTTCCTCGGCACCGATCTGCTGCCCATCGGGCACCCCGCTGCCCTGAGCTGGGTGCCGCAGGGCTTGGTGATGGGGCTCTACGGCATCGCCGCCGCACTTCTCTCCACTTATCTATGGGCGGTGATCGCCATTGATGTGGGTTCCGGCGCCAACCGGTTCGACAAGGCAGCCGGCACTCTCACGGTGACCCGCCGTGGCTTCCGCCAGCTGATCAGCGTCACCACCCCGCTCAAGGACATCCAGGCCGTGAAGGTGGATGTGCGCGATGGCCTCAACCCCCGCCGCCGCCTCGCTCTGCGGGTGCAGGGGCGCCGCGACCTGCCGCTCACCCGCGTCGGTGAGCCGATGCCTCTGGCCGATCTCGAGCGCGGCGGCGCCGAACTGGCGCGTTTTCTGGGTGTTCCCCTCGAGGGCGTTTGAGCATGACGTCCTTCCGATCCGGCTCCCTGCGCGGCCTGCTCCTGGCCCTGCTGCTGTTGCTCAGTCCGCTGGGCCCTGTGGCCTGCGCCGCTCCCGGGCCGTCCACCAGTTTCGGTTGCGGCATCTCGGGTGTGCCCTGCCTCAAGGGCACTGCCCTGGTTGAGCTCACCACCAGCAAAGGCACTGTGGAGCTCAGCCTCGATGGCGGCGCCGCTCCGCTCACCGCCGGCAACTTTGTGGATCTGGTGCGTCGCGGCGCTTACAACGGCACCCTCTTCCACCGTGTGGTGAAAGAGCCCATTCCGTTTGTGGTGCAGGGGGGAGATCCTCAGAGCGCCAACCCCAACACGCCTGTCGATCTGCTCGGCACCGGAAGCTTCGTCGATCCGGTCACTGCCCAGCCCCGCCTCATTCCCCTTGAACTGTTCCTGGAGGGTGAGAGCAGTCCTCGCTACGGCGAGATCACGGTGGGTCCTGGCCAGGCCGAAAAGCTCAAGCTTCAGCATCAGCGTGGAGCCCTGGCCATGGCCCGCTCCAACGATCCCAATTCGGCCAGCGCGCAGTTCTACATCGCCCTGCGGGCTCTGCCCGAGCTGGATGGTCGTTACGCCGTGTTCGGCCGGGTGACCAAAGGCATGGATGTGGTGGATCAGATCAGCCAGGGCGACAAGCTGATCAGTGCCAAGGTGCTGCAAGGCGGCACCCTGGTGCAGGACGCCAAGTAGGCCCCAATGAAGTAAGCGATGGGTGCCGGCTCAGGCCGGCACGCGCTTGTCGAGACTGGTGACCTTCAGATACGGGGTGCTCACCCCGGAGGCGCGCTCCAGAGAGATGCGGCCGGTGCGCGCAATCTCCAGGATCCCGTAGGGCTCGAGCACGTTTTCCAGGGCCACGAGTTTGCCGGGATCGCCCACCACTTCCACGGTGAGGGCTTCGCTGCCCAGATCCACAACGCGGGCGCGGAACACCTGCACCAGATCCAGGATGGCGGCCCGCTGGCTCTCCGGTGCCGACACCTTCACCAGCATCAGCTCCCGCTCCACGGCGGGAATGCGGGTGAGGTCGGTGACCTCGAGCACGTTGATCAGCTTGTCGAGCTGCTTGCTCATCTGAGCCAGGGTGCGCTCATCACCCTCCACCACCATCGTGAGCCGCGACACGCCGCTGCGCTCGGCAGGCCCGACGGCCAGGCTCTCGATGTTGAAACCGCGGCGGGCGAACAGGCCGGAGATGCGGCTCAGCACGCCTGATTCGTCTTCCACCAGCACCGACAGGGTGTGCTTCATGCCCAGGGCTGTTCGCGTGGCTGACCTGTGCCCAAATTACGCGCCAGCCAGCCCAGGACGTGGCGGTTGAACAGTTCCGGCTTTTCATCGTGAGGGCAATGGCCCAGCTTCGGCAGCAGTTGCAGCTCCAGATCGCCTTTGTGCCGGTGCAGCCGTTCACTGATCTCGGGCGGCACCAGCCGGTCGTGGCTGCCCCAGAGCACCAGCAGGGGCTGGCGCATCTGCTCCAGCAGCACCGCTGCCGTGGCACCGCGGGGCCGCAGGGCCATGCCGATGCTCATGGCCCGCAGCGCCCGCGCCGCCCGCGGCCGCAGCGCCGGGCGGGCCACCAGGCGGCGCAGTTCGCGGTCGACCGCCCGCTGGTCGCTGTAGGCGCTGCGCAGGCCCAGATCCAGCAGCGGTGTGCGGGCGATCAGGGGCACCAGCAGCTCAAGGGGGAGCAGGCGGCAGAGCACCACCACCAGCTGGCGTTTCACCTGCCGTCGCCAGGGCCGCTGCCGCCGCTGCAAGGGCATCAGCAGGGTGGGATCCGGCAGGGGCGCAGCCACCACGCCGTGCACCCACACCGGGAAGAACACTGCGCAGGTGATCGCCACCAGGCTGCCCAGGGAATTACCCACCAGCACGGCCGGGCCCTGCACCACCTGCTCAAGAAACCCCTGCAGCTGCCGTGCCCACAGCCGGTTGTCGAGCGGGCGATCGCGCCGGTGACCGGGCTGGCTGGAAGCCCCGAAGCCCACCAGATCAATCGCGTAGACGCACCATCCCGCAGCCGCCAGCTCCCCGGCGTTGTGGCGCCAGTGGCCGCTGGCTGCACCGAAGCCATGGATCAGCACCAGGGCGGGATGGCGCCGGTCGCCCAGCACCCGCCAATGGCAGGTGTGCTCCTGCCATTGCCAATGGCCGTGCTCTCCCCACTGGGCCCCTGCGGGGGCAGGCTGGGGAGCTGACACAGAGGCTTGGGAAGCGGTGGTGGCCGACACGGCGGAGCTCTCTGGACAGGCGGAAGGCGGCACCGCTGCGGCGGTGGGCTCACGTCACTATTGCGAAGGTGCCGCAGCCCTGCAGCTCGGTGCGGGGTTCTTCCGGCCGGAATCCCGCCCATCGCGGGATCTGGGCGTCTTGCTGGCGGCCCTGCTGGCCCGTGGCGAGCTGGGGCTTGCGCAGCCTCTGGCGGTGCTCGATCTGATGGCGGGCTGCGGTATCCGCGCCCTGCGTTATGGCCTGGAAGCCGGCGCCCGTGCCGTGTGGGCCAACGATGCCGACGCCGATCGGCTGCCTGTGCTCCAGCGCAACCTCACGCCTCTGGGGGCTGCCGGCACAGCCTTGGAGATCACGGCTCAAACGGCTCAGAAGCTTCTGGCCGGCTGTCTGCTGGAGGAGCGTCGCTTCGGGTTGCTCGATCTCGACGCCTTCGGCTGCCCCACGGCCCTGGTGCCCGCCGCCCTGGAAGCGCTGCAGTTTGAAGGGGTGCTGTATCTCGCCAGCACCGATGGCCGCTCTCCCACCGGCCACGACCGCCCTGCCGCGATTCGCTCCCTGGGAGCTGCGGCCCGGGCTCACCCCGCCAGCTGGGAGTTGGCCCTGCGCCTGCAGATCGCCGTGGTGGCCCGCGCCGCCTGGGCCATGGGCCGGGGCATCCGGCCGCTGTTCAGCTTCAGCGAGGGGCGCACCTTCCGCACGGCGATTCAGCTGCAGCGCCGCGCTGATGCGTGCCAGGAACAGCAGTTGGGGCTGTTGGCCCACTGCCATGCCTGCGGGGAGCAGCTGGAGCAGAGCTTGCTGCAGCTGCGTCAGTGGCCCGCCTGCGCCTGTGATCCCGGGCCGCCGCCGCTGGCCATCTCCGGGCCGCTTTGGCTGGGGCCGCTGCAGCACGCCCCCACCCTTGCGGCGATGCAGCGCCTGGTGCAGCGCCAGCCCGCCGGGTGTGTGGCCCGCAGCAGTGAGCGCTTGTTGGCCCGGTTGCAGGCGGATCCCGGTCGACCGGCCCGCTGCTGGCCCAGCGCTGAGCTGGGACGGCGCCTGGGCGGAGGTCCCCCCGCCACCCAGGCCTTGCTTCAGGCCCTGGAGGCGGAGGGTTACACCGCCCTGCGGTCCGGCGTGATGGATGGCATGTTTCGCTGCAATGCCCCCTGGCCGCGCGTGTTGGAGCTGGCGGCTGCGCTAAACAGGTAGCCGTTACACCACCTGGCTATGGCCTCGGAGATCTTCGGCACTGCAGCGCTGTTCTGGGTTTTGATCCCCATTGGTCTGGTGGGTGGTGCGCTGCTGCTCAAGCTCCAGGGCGACAGCTGAGCTCAAACGGACCCAATCAGCGCGGCCCAGCAGGCACACCACTAGGCTCGTGCCTCGCTGAACAAGCCTCATGCAGGTGCTGGTGATCGGTGCTACGGGCACGCTGGGCAGGCAGATCGCCCGCCAGGCCCTTGATGCCGGCCACCAGGTGCGCTGCATGGTCCGTTCCCCCCGCAAAGCGGCGTTCCTGCAGGAGTGGGGCTGTGAGCTCACCCGTGGTGATCTGCTCGAACCCGACAGCCTCGATTACGCCCTGGAGGGTCAGGAGGCGGTGATCGATGCCGCGACGGCGCGTGCCAACGATCCCGGCAGCAGCTACGACACCGACTGGACCGGCAAGCTCAATCTGCTCAACGCCTGTGAGCGGGCCGGTGTGAAGCGGTTTGTGTTTGTCTCGCTGCTCGGTGCTGAACAGCATCGTGACGTGCCGTTGATGGACATCAAGCACTGCACCGAGCAGGCGCTGATCCAGTCCGACTTCGACTACACGATCCTGCGCTGCGTGGCTTTCATGCAGGGCCTGATCAGTCAGATCGCCATTCCGGTGCTGGAAAACCAGACGGTGTGGGTGAGCGGCACTCCCACGCCGATCGCCTACATGAACACCCAGGACGTGGCCCGTTTTGCGGTGGCGGCCCTGACCCGCAGTGAAACGATCCGCAAGGCTCTGCCGGTGGTGGGTCCCCGCGCCTGGAGCACCGGCGAGATCACTCAGCTGTGCGAGAAGTTCTGCGGCAAGAGTGCCCGGGTGTTCCGTGTGCGGCCGTTCCTGCTGCGCCTGATGCAGGGCGTGGCGTCGTTCTTCGAGCCGGCTGTGAACGTTGCCGAGCGTCTTTCCTTCGACAAGGTGATCGGTGGCGGCACCCCCCTCGATGCGCCGATGGAGGAGAGCTACGCCGCCTTTGGCCTCGATCCAGCCGATACCACTGGTCTGGAGAGTTATCTGCGCGAGTACTACGACACCATCCTCAAGCGCCTGCGTGAGATGGAGGCCGATCTCGACAAGGACGCCAAGAAGAAGCTGCCCTTCTGAGGGTTTTCACGGATGGCGCCTGTTGTGGTGCGCCTGTACTATCAAATGTAGTGATAGCGCCTGCGGCGCAGTGGATATGGGCATTACGCAGACCAAGAACCTGCAGCGTCGCCTCGGCGTTCTGGAGCAGGAGGCGGTGGAGGAGATCACCCGTGCCTGCGGTAACGAGCTCTGGCAGAGCGTGGGCTTCGATGCGCTCGACAGCCTCACCGATTCCGATCGCCGCGCCAGGGCCAACTACTACTACGGGCAGTTGCAGGTGGTGCGTGAACTCAAGGACGCGCTCGGCTGAAGCCAAGCCGCCCTATCCGCCGCCCCCTCCCTGGCCGGATTTTCCTCCCCCCGCGCGTCCTCCTCGTCCAGGCGAGCGTCGCCCGCTTCCGCGCGGTGCAGAGCCTGCTCCCGGTGTGCGTGGTGTGGATGTTCGCCGCGGTTGCCGCAGCAGGGCCTGCAGGCGCTGCTCTTCCTGCGGTGACACGGCACGCCATTGACCCGGTGCCAGACCTTCGAGGCTGAGCGGCGCTTCGCCATCCATCAGATCGATGGCCACCCGCAGCAACCTCAAGGTTGGCAGCCCCACGGCGGCCGTCATCCGTCGCACCTGGCGGTTACGCCCTTCCCGCAATTCAATCGCCAGCCAGCTGGTGGGAATCTGCTGGCGTTCGCGGATCGGTGGATGGCGCGGCGGCAAGCCGGGATCGGCGATGGAGCAGGCCCGGGCTGGCAGGGTGCGCTGCCCCTGAATCACCAGTCCCTGCTCGAGGTGCTGCAGATGCTCCTGGCTGGCGATGCCTTCCACCTGCACCCAGTAGCGCCGCCAGTGTCCCCAGGCTGGATCGGTGAGCCGTTGCTGCAGGCGCCCGTTGGCGGTGAGCAGCAGCAGGCCTTCGCTGTCGGCATCGAGCCGGCCGGCGGCATAGACGTCCGGAATCGGGATGTGATCCGCCAGGCAGCCCCAGCGGCTGCCGGGCTCGGGGGTGAACTGGCTCAGCACCCCGTAGGGCTTGTGGAACAGCAGCGTGCTCAGGAGGCCTGGCGAGCGCGCCACAGGTTCACCACTCCAATCGAAATCAGCAGCAGGCCCAGATCCATCGACACAGGAGGCAGGACCATCGAAACCTTGGCTCAGTGGGGCTTGGTGAGGGCTGACCCTAGCGGTTTGAGGGCGCGAACTAGACTGACCAGAGCAGTACGACTTTTCAGCGGCAGCGACGCATGATCGAGACCTCCGGCGTGATCGAGAAGGAGCAGGGCAACGGGTTCTACCTGGTCACCCTCGAGCAGCCTGCAGGCCACCAATGCCTCTGCCGGGCTGCCGGAAAGCTCACCAAGTTCCGCATCAAGCTGCTCGCTGGCGACAAGGTGCTGGTGGAGATCAGCCCCTACGACCTCAGCCGCGGCCGCATCACCTACCGCGAGCGCAATGCGGCTGCCGGCGGCCCTCGTCCCGGTGGTAACCGTCCTGGCGGTCCCCGTCGCCGCTGATCGTCCGTTCAGCGTTCAGGTTCTGGTCTGGGGAAGCCTCGGGATCGGATCCCGGGGTTTTTCTGTGACTTCGTCTCCGAACGGCTGGCTGACAGCTCCGTGATCGGTTGGGCTGCCGTCCGGGTGAGAGGTCCGCAGAAATCTCACCCGGATTGTCGCCTGCCGCTGCTTGGCTGCTTCAGGCCACGGCGGCGCCCAGGAGCTGTTCGATGGCGGCCTTGAACTCGCTGCGCTGTTTCACGCCGCGGAACTGTTGCTTCAGTTCCTTCTGGAAGAACAGCTGCACCGTGGGGGTGCCACTCACGCCAGCCTGCTGGGCGATCTCCTGCTCGGCCTCGATGTCGATCTCCACGCCCAGGGCGCGGCCGCCGAGCTCCTCAAGCACACGCTTGAGCTGTGGCTTGAGCACATGGCAGGGCCCGCAGGTGGGTGAGGTGTAGACCACCAGCAGGGGCTTGTCGCTGTCGTGGTAGAGCTTGCGCAGGGCATAGCTGCCCTTCTGCCACAGGGCATTGGGGTCGAAGTTGGCTTCATCGCTCACCGCGGTGCGCTTCACCTCACCCACCTCAGCTGGATCCACGGGGTCCTGGCTCACGGTGACGGCCAGATCGTGATGGGTAAGCCAGCGCTCGGCCGCCAGCGCCGCCTGGCAGCCGCTGCCGGCAGCGGTGATGCCCTGGCGCCATTCGGCGTCGGCCACATCACCAGCGGCGAAGACGCCTTCCAGACTGGTTTCGGGGCGGCCGGGCCTGGTCACCAGATAGCCGTGGCCATCCACCTCGAGTTGGCCGCGGACCAACCGGGTGTTGGGGGTGTGGCCGATGGCATAGAAGAGGCCGCGCACGGGGACCTGTTCGCTGCTCCCGCTGCCATCGGTGGCGACCAGCTCGATCGCCTCCAGCCAGTCACCACCGCTGCAGTCGCGGATCTGGCAGTTCCAGTGCACGGTGATGTTCGGGTTGGCCAGCACCCGATCAGCCATGGCCTTGCTGGCCCGGAGCTGGCCGGATCGCACGATCAGGTGTACGTGGCTGCCGTATTTGGTCAGATACACGGCTTCCTCGCAGGCGGAGTCGCCGCCGCCCACCACGGCCAGCTCTTCGTTGCGGAACTGCGGTGTGGCGCCATCGCAGATGGCGCAGGCGCTGATGCCCGCATTCCAGAAGCGCTCTTCGCTGGGCAGGCCGAGGCGGTTGGCGCTGGCGCCGGTGGCGAGGATCACCGATTGGGCCTCGATGGTCTGGCCCTCTGCCTGGATGCGGAAGGGGCGCTGCGACAGGTCGATGCTGTCGGCGTCGGCCTCCACCAGGCGGGTGCCCCAGCGCACGGCCTGGGCCTTGAGCCGGTCCATCAGATCCGGGCCGAGGATGCCGTCGGGGAAACCGGGGAAGTTCTCCACATGGGTGGTGGTCATCAGCTGGCCACCGGGGATGCCACCGTCCTGAAAGCCGGTGATCACCACCGGCCTGAGGTTGGCGCGGGCGGCGTAGATGGCTGCGGTGTAGCCGGCGGGGCCCGAGCCCACGATCACCACGTTCTCAACAGAAGCGCCCGTCGCGGCGCTGGCAGCGGCATCTGTCACGGCTTAAGCGGATCGACTTCGCTTAAGAGCGTAGCGCCGCTGTTCTTGCGCTGGCGAAGCCCGGCGGCTGCGTGAGATGGGCGCTCAAGGGACTTGACGCACAGCCTGTTTGACGCCCTGCGAAAAACCCTTTAGGTTTTCTTCAGATTTCCAGGAGTCCGTCGCTCTCGCTGCTATCGCTTGATTTCTTCAATGTGTCGAAATCGGGAACCATCAGCACCTGTTCGGCCATCAGTTCAGGGTGCTGGTCGGCGCAGAGGATCCATTCACGGAACTCTTCAGTGAGTGCGTAGCTGTCTTCGTAGCGCTCGCGGTCGTCGAGGCTTGCGATGCGGGCGGCCGACCAGTTGATGGCAACGGTGAGACGACGCTGGATGGAGCCTTTCATGGGTGTCCCGCGATCGCACCACGCTGGTCGGCCGATGGCCCCGTTTGGGTGCGCTTTCGCACAACGTCGCACTTTTTGCCGCAATCGTATGTATTTATCGCTGCACTCGGAAGTTGGGCAGTTGCGGCCCACGCATGCGGATCACGGCTCCCGCCCCATCCTCCAGTGCCTGCAGGGGTAGAGCGGATGCTCGCCCGGCCGTGCTGGCTTCGGGCTCGGCCTCCACGCTCTTCGCTCGCAGCACATAGGGCTCGCTCAGCGACCAGGTGCGGGCGTATTGCATCAGCAGTGGATCCGCCGGTGCAAACACATACGACGGGTGCCGGGGCACGGTCTCCAGGGCTGAGCGCTCGGCATCCATGCGCACGGCCCGGGTGATGCCCTGCACGAAGCGCGTGCGCGTCACCACCGTGGTGAGGTAGGCCACAATCCGCAACCGCGGTGCATCGAAGCCTTCGGCGCACATGTCGATGCTCACCAGCCAATCGGCTTCGCCGGCCTTGAAGGCCTCCATGCGCTGGGCGGCCTCCGGATCCTGGGAGTGCACAAGATGCACCCGATCGCCCTCCTCCTCCAGCAGGCCGCAGATGCGGCGGGCATGGGCAATATCGCGGGCGATCACCAGGCCGCCGGCGCCGGGGTGCTCGCGACGCACCACCTCCAGGCGGCGGCGGGCATTGAGCAGCAGCCGCAGGGCGATGCTGCTGCTGTCGCCCAGGCGGATGGCGCGGCGCAGGTTGCGGGCCCGCCAGCTCTCGCGCTGCTCCTGCGACAGCGGTGAGCGCTCACTGTCGCCCAGCTCCCCCTGGCGGCCGTGATCCACCCAGCCGTCTTGAAAGCGGAACTCCAGTGGGCGCACATCCCCCGCCGCGATCAGCTCGCGCGGCTCCACACTCAGATCCGGCGCGATCTGCTCCACCCAGTCCTGGCCGTCGTGCACCTGAATGCGGCGAGCGGCGCAGAAGGCCAGGTTGTCGGCCCGGAAGGGGGTGCCGGTGAGGCCCAGGCGAAGCCGGGCGCCGGCGCTGAGGCGGCTGAAGGCATGCCCCCAGGCGCTGGCCTCCGGTTCCTCGGGATCCATTCCCAGGTGGTGCACCTCATCGGCGATGGCCAGCCAGGGGCCCCAGGCGGCCCCATCCAGCTGCTGCTCCAGCAGGGCGAGGTTGCGTCCAGCCGCCTGATAGGTGAGCAGGAGGCCGTGGGGGGCTGGTTGCCCTGGGCGATCCGTGAGCTCCAGCCCTGGCTGCCATTCCTGCAGCTTGAGCCCCAGCCGCGCTGCGGCCGCCAGCCATTGGCTGGCGATCGAGCTGCGATGGCAGAACACCAGCAGGTGCTGCAGGCGGCCTTCCCGTTCCAGCCGCTCGAAGCTGAGCAGGGCACCGAGGGTTTTACCGGCGCCGGGACCGGCGTTGATCAGCACATCGTTGTGGCCTTCGCGCTCGAGTCGCCGGCGCAGCAGCTGAAGCAGCTGCGATTGCCACTCGCGTGGCTGCACGGCTGGCTGGGGCCGCTGTGTGGCGGCGCGGTGCTCACGCCGTGGCGGCTCGGCGCCAACCGCCTGCAGCGAGCGCCTGGGCAGGCGCAGATCGAACGACAACGAAGTCATCCCGCCATTTTGTTGGCAGGCAGCGAAAAAAGATGAGGGTTTCTACCTATTCGTTTTGGTGCTGGAGTCCTTAACTTCCGGCCATCACCCCGCTCCCGGGCCTCAACCCGCCAGCCCATGAACGAGCGTTCCCCCTTTTCCCTCAGCTCTGATGAGCTGCGCGAGCGCTTCGAGCGCGCCCTGGATCTCGAGTGCGACCTCGATCCGATGATCCTGCGTGCCCGCCAGCTGCGTCAGCAGGGTTCCATGCCCCAGGCCCGCTGCCTGGAGCAGGAGCTGTTGCCGCTCTTCTGAATCCGCTCTTGCCATGGCGTGTGCGGATGTGACCACACGCCTGATGGAAGCGTTGCCGCCTGCCGCGAACCCGGCGAACACTGGGTCGTTGTGACGTGAAGGCGGCGGTTCTTTGATTCGTGTGTTGGTGCCGCGGGAGTGCCGCCCCGGTGAAACGCGCGTGGCAGCCACCCCCGAAACCGTGCGGCGGCTCAGCGCTCGGGGGTGTCTGTTGCAGGTGGAGCAGGGGGCCGGCGCGGCCAGCGGTTTTGACGACGACGCCTACGGCGAAGCCGGTGCCCAGCTGATCGATCCGGCCGCAGCGGTCGGCGAGGCCTGGAGCCTGGCTGATGTGGTGCTGGCGGTGCAGGCGGGCTCGATCGCTCAGCAGCGCCCTGAGCTCGAGGCCCTGCGGCCCGGCTCTCTGCTGCTCGGTCTGTTGGAGCCCCACGGCAACGATGCCCTCAAGCAACAGCTGGAGCAGCAGCGCCTGACGGCCATGGCCCTGGAGCTGCTGCCGCGCATCAGCCGCGCCCAGACCATGGACGTGCTCTCCTCTCAGGCCAACATCGCCGGCTACAAGGCGGTGCTGCTGGCTTCGGCGGCGCTGGATCGCTACGTGCCGATGCTGATGACGGCCGCCGGCACGATTCAGCCGGCCCGTGCCCTGATCCTCGGGGCTGGTGTGGCCGGTCTGCAGGCCCTGGCCACGGCCCGCCGCCTCGGGGCGGTGGCTTATGTGAGCGATGTACGCCCGGCGGCCAAGGAGCAGGTGGAATCTCTGGGTGGTCGTTTCATCGATCCGCCCGAACTGGACCAGAAGCCCGGAGAAACCGGCGGCTATGCCCAGCAGGCCACGGAGGCCTTCCTGGCGGAACAGCGCCGCCAGCTCACTGAGCAGCTGGCCCTGGCTGACATGGTGATCTGCACCGCCCAGGTGCCGGGCCGGCCGGCTCCGCGCCTGATCGACGACGCCATGCTTCAGCACATGCGCCCCGGCAGCGTGGTGGTGGATCTGGCCGTGGCCCAGGGCGGTAACTGCGAAGGCACCGAGCCCGGAACCACCGTGCTGCGCTACGGGGTGCAGCTGATCGGTGCCGACGCTCTGCCCTGCACTGTGGCCAACCACGCCAGCGCCCTCTACGCCCGCAATGTGGCGGCCCTGCTCGAGCACCTGCTCGAGTCATGCGCTGCCGACGCCCCAGCACTTCAACTCAATCTGGAGGATCCGATCGTGAGCGGTTGTCTGTTCACCCACCACGCTGCGGCAGGGGGTGCGGCATGACCTCCCTCTCCCAGGCGCTGTGGGTGTTGCTGCTCGGCAGCCTGCTCGGGCTGGAGCTGATCGGCAAAGTGCCGCCCACCCTGCACACCCCCCTGATGAGCGGCGCCAACGCCATCAGCGGCATCACGGTGCTGGCCTCTCTCAGCCTGATCGCCAACGCCAAGGACAACCCGGCCCTGCTGGTGCTGGGCGCGTTGTCGCTGGGCTTCGCGCTGTTCAACGTGATCGGCGGCTTCCTGGTGACCGACCGCATGCTGGCGATGTTCAGCCGTAAGCCCAGCGCCTCGAAAACCGCCAAAGCCACTGCGGAGGCCGGGCGATGAACACGCTGGATCTGTTCGGTTACGCGATTGATCTGCTGGCGGTGTTGCTGCTGGCCCTGGGCCTGAAGGGCCTCTCCACGGTGCGCTCGGCCCGTTCAGCCAATGGTCTGGCGGCACTGGCCCTGGGTCTGGCGGTGCTGGGCCTGCTTCTGCAGATCCAGCCCGATCCGATCGCCTGGCTGTGGATCGCCATCGGCAGTGCGATCGGCGGTCTGCTGGGGCTGATCACCGCCCGCCGGGTGCCGATGACGGCGATGCCTGAAACCGTGGCCCTGTTCAACGGCTGCGGCGGCATGGCCTCGCTCTTGGTGGCGGTGGCGGTGGCCCTCTATGACAGCGCCGATGCCGATCTGGTGTCGCTGATCTCGATCGTGATCTCGGTGTTCGTGGGGGCGATCACCTTCAGTGGCTCGATTGCTGCCATGGGCAAGCTGCAGGGTTGGCTGGGCACCCCCGCCTGGACCCAGAGCAGCGTGCGCCATGGCGTGAATATCACCTTGGCCATTGCCGCCCTGGTGGCTGGGATCACACTGCCCGGCGACCCCACGGGCGTGCCGCTGTGGCTGTTGGTGGGGGCCTCCAGCCTGCTGGGTATCGGCGTCACCCTGCCGATCGGTGGCGCCGATATGCCGGTGGTGATCTCGCTGCTCAACTCCTATTCCGGAGTGGCCGCGGCGGCTGCCGGTTTCGTGGTGGGCAGTCAGCTGTTGATCGTGGCCGGCGCCATGGTGGGTGCGGCGGGTCTGATCCTCACCCAGGTGATGTGCACCGGCATGAATCGCTCACTCGTGAGCGTGTTGTTTGGCGGTGCCCTGGGCGGCAGCGCACCGGTGGGCGGTGGCGGTGATGAGGCGGGCTACACCCGCATCGTGAGCTGCAGCGCCGAGGAGTGCGCCATGGCCCTGGAGAACGCCGAGCGCGTGGTGTTCGTGCCTGGTTACGGCCTGGCGGTGGCCCAGGCCCAGCACGCCCTGCGGGAGCTCTCCAAATTGCTGGAGGCCAATGGTTCCGAGGTGAGCTACGCCATCCATCCGGTTGCAGGCCGCATGCCCGGTCACATGAACGTGCTGCTGGCGGAGGCCGATGTGCCCTACGAGCAGCTGCTGGAGATGGACACGATCAATCCGGAGTTCCCGCGCACGGACGTGGTGATCGTGCTGGGCGCCAACGACGTGGTCAATCCCGACGCCAAAAATGACGCCCAGAGCCCCCTCTACGGCATGCCTGTGCTGGAGGTCGATCAGGCCCGCCAGGTGTTCGTGGTGAAGCGCAGCCTGGGAGCTGGCTACGCAGGCATTAAAAATGCCTTGTTCGAGCTGCCCCAGACGGCCATGGTGTTTGGCGATGCCAAGGCGGTGCTGCAGCAGCTCTGCACGGAGTTGCGCAGTCAGGGTGTCGGAAAAGTCGCTGCCTGAATCGGATCTGCCTGCGGCCCTGGGGCTTGAGCCCTTCCGGCCGCGTCTGCCCTGGCTGAACGGTGATCTGCAGACCCTGCGCGACACCCTGCGCCCGGTGGCCTTGCCACCGGACCAGGGCGAGGCGGTGCAGATCCCGATAGGGGATGGCGACCAGCTCGTGGCTCTGCTCGACCCGCCCCTGGGTACAGCCGCGCCCAAAGCTCTCGTGCTGTTGATGCACGGCCTGGGTGGCAGCAGCTCCCGCAGTGGTCTGCGCCGCATGGGCATCACCCTGCAACATGCCGGCTTTGCGGTGCTGCGGCTGAACATGCGCGGCGCCGGCCCCGGCCGTGCGCTGGCCCGCGGGACCTACGCCGCCAGCTGCAACAGCGATCTGTTGCCCGCCCTGGCCCGGGCCAGGGAGCTGGCGGCGGGGCGGCCGCTGCTGGGGATGGGGATCTCCCTGGGCGGCACCAAGCTCTTCAACGCGCTGCTCACCGGGCCGGGCCTGCTGGATGGCTTGGTAACGATCAGCTCACCCCTGGATCTGGCGGCCTGCTCCGAGCAGATCGAGCGCCCCCGCAATCGCCTCTACAAGCGCTGGTTGCTGCAACGCTTGGTGGCCCAGACCCTCGCCGATCCCTTCGGGGTGAGTGAGGAGGAGCGTGAGGCGCTCGCTGGCCGCGGGCCCATGGGGCCCATGGAGAGCATCCGAGCCTTCGATGGAGCGATCACGGCACCGCGTTGGGGCTACCGCTCGGTGGATCACTACTACCGCGAGGCCAGTCCGCTTCATCGGTTGCAGGTTCGTGCAGAGGATCGCCAGCTCTCCGGGCAATCCAGGTGGCCATCTCTGCTCCCGCCCACCCTGGTGGTGCACGCCATCGATGATCCGTGGGTGCCGGTGGAAGCTGCCCAGCAGCTGGAGGCTTTGAAGCTTCCCGGTGTTGAGGTGTTGCTCACTGCCGCTGGCGGCCACAACGGTTTCCATGCCCGCCGTGATGGTCGCGGCGCTGAACCCGGCAACTGGGGGGATCGGCTCACGGCCCGCTGGTTTGAGCGTCTGCTGCGCCAGCAGGCCTAGGTCGGTGCGGCTTGGAACGGCATGCGCTTCACGATCCAGGGTTCAATCGGCGTGCCGCCGATCACGTGCTCCCGCAGGATCTGCTCAATCCGCTCGGGGGAAACGCCGCCGTAGACGATGCCCTCTGGCCAAATCAGCAGCACCGGCCCTTCTGAGCAGATCCGCAGGCAGTCGGCTTTGGTGCGCAGCACGATCCCCTGCGGCCGTGCCGGATCTTCTAGGCCCCACTCGCGCACCAGGCGCTTGAGGGTGTCCCAGCTGGCCTGGCCCATGGCCGGATCGGGGCAGCAGAGCGCCTTGGCCGGAGTGGCGCAGAGCAGCAGGTGGTGCGAGATCACCGGAAGGCTTGACCGACCGCTTGTTCAAGCTTGAGAGCAAGAGTCCGACTGCTGGCTGGATGCCCCTTCACCTGCAACTCGCCAGTTTCAGGCCAGAAGTTGACGTGATCCCCGTTGTCGCACGCAAAGGTGTGAAAGCTACCTTCATCAAGCCAGTGACCTGACACATGAAGGAGTTTGATCACCGCCTTCAGATCCTCCAAAGATCCGGCATAGATCATGGGTGGGACAGATGCCGTGAAAGTCAGGCCCCAATTCTGGCAGGAATCCGCTGGTTCAGCCGGGCTGCAGCTTCACGCACCGCTTCGCGGCTCCAGGCGTCTACGGCCAGCACGTCGTCCAGAGAGGGATCGGCCTTGAGCTCGGCCTTGTGGCGATCACACACCACGTCGATCAAGCGCGGGATATCGAGGAAGT
>VFQS010002392.1_pt1 | contig 15458 bp, 13 predicted proteins | sample 3512361 | NCBI WGS metagenome assembly VFQS01 (sample SAMN10412375, study PRJNA504923) | tailings metagenome | isolation source: Relicate 1 Philex TSF3 active mining | place: Philippines
TTAGTATTTATTTCTTCTTTTAACTCTTCTATTTCTTCTTTTAAATCTTCTTTTTTAGTATTTATTTCTTCTTTTAAATCTTCTTTTTCTTCTTTTAAATCTTCTTTTTCTTCTTTTAAATCTTCTATTTCTTCTTTTAAATCTTCTTTTTCTTCTTTTAAATCTTCTTTTTCTTCTTTTAAATCTTCTATTTCTTCTTTTAAATCTTCTTTTTCTTCTTTTAAATCTTCTTTTTCTTCTTTTAAATCTTCTATTTCTTCTTTTAAATCTTCTTTTTTAGTATTTATTTCTTCTTTTAACTCTTCTATTTCTTCTTTTAAATCTTCTTTTTCTTCTTTTAAATCTTCTTTTTTAGTATTTATTTCTTCTTTTAACTCTTCTTTTTTATTTTCTATTTCATTGTTTAATTCATGTTTTATAATATTTTCTTTTATTAAATTTTTGTTAACTTTTAATTTACTTTTTTTATCTTTAATATCCTCTTTTTTTGGTAATTCAATAAATTCGTTTTTTTTCTTTTTGATCATAGTTACTATTTAATCATTTTTTTTTATATAAAAAAAATAAATTTATTAAAAAATATTTATAAAAAATATTTAAAATTATAAATTATAAATTATAAATTATAAATGGTCTTAAAGGAGTTTGTATATTATATATTAGAAGAGGTCTTCTCTTCTCTTGTTTCTTAAAAGAAACAAGTCAAGCTCCATTAGTGAAGTGGTTATCACATTCGTCTTATAAGCGGATATCCCGAGTTCGATCCTCGGATGGAGCACATTTAATTTCATAAGATTTATGAAATTAAATATAATATTTTTATAAGTATGAGTGTTTAATTAAGCACCTTGAGAAAATTGAACTAATTCATTTAATTCATATGCATTTTTCTTTCCTTCTTCACCAATTAATTTTCCAATATGTAATCGCGTAATATTATCAAAAAATGCTGTTCTAAATCCAGCATTTGTAAAACGTGAAGCATAATCCATTTCAAAATGTCGTACATTTTCATTATATGGTCCTAAACATTTATATATTTCACTATCCATAATACTTGGATTTAATGAATAATGCGGCCAATATGATGCTGAATAACCTCCATTAATACGTTTCCAAAATTGTGATTCTTCATCAGAACCTTTTGGATAAAATTCATGTAATATATAACGATAACCATTTGATAAATAACGTTGGAATCCGCCTTTAATATCAATATCACGTGGACGAATAAGTTGAACATATTGACGATTTTGAACAACTTGTTTTATTCCTTCACGTGACTCTTCAATAATTTGTATACATGGTTTAATATAATCCATATGTACAACCGCTTGCCAATCATCTTCCATATGTAATGTATATTTATATCCTGATTGTATTACATAATCTCTGATTACATTCATACTTTTACCATGGCCTTTTTCTTCAGGAGTTTTAAATATATATGTAAAAAATGGATACTTTTCTTTCATTAATGCACGATCTTCTTCTGATGAATTATCATCTACACATAACCATTCATCTATTAAATCAATATCTTTAGTACAATTGATTAAAGAATTAATTGTTTTTTCAAATAAATCAAATCTTTTACATGTTGTTACCGTAAATATTACATGATCTTTATTTTTTAATTCTTCATTTGATTTTAATAAAATTGATTTTTCATATAAACTATCTATTGCTTCTTTATTATAATAAATAAATTCATCTTTGATATACTCAATACAACGTGCTCTAAAATGATTGATTTGCTTTATTGCTTCATCCGCAATCATCATTTTTCGCGCCATTATACGATTACATAATAAATAAGCATTTCGGAAATAATTTATTGCTTTTTCTTTTTCTTCTTCGTTTTCTTTCATTTTTTCAGCACTATGAATATAACATATAATTGCTTCAAAATCTAAATAATATAAATATGTATATAATGATTCATTTAAATATTTATTATGTTTCACAACTTTTTCAATAAACTCTTCATATAAAGTTGAATCATTAAATAATGTTGGAACACCATATTCTTTAAAAAAAAGTTTTAAGCAATCAATTCCTTTTTCATATAATCCTGCTAAACGATATTTAATTAATAATTCATATAATGGAACTAAATTTCTATTATCATATTTATATGAAGTACGATATGTTTCAATTATATCATATTCATCATATTCACAATGTTGTTTACATTTAGCCAATTTATTATAAATTAAACTAAATTGTAATTTTGATATATGATGTAATGAACTTTTATTTATAAAAATTTGCATTTCATTTATTGCTTTTCCATATTTTTTTTCATCCATACATTTTTTAATATATTCATAAAATAAATCAAAATCATACTTATATAAATGACTCTTTTCATTATATATAGCATCGACTATTAAATTTTTATTTTTATTTTGTTCTAAATAATCTTTATCAATATTTTGATAATATTGCATTTTAATGATATCACACTCTTTCAATCGTTCTGAATATACATAATTTTCATATTCATATAAATACGAACTTTCATTTTCATACACACAAATTTCTGCATTTATATAAGGATTTTTTATTTCTTCATACCATAATGCACTTTTATCAATATCACTTTTTTTTACAACACACAAAAAAATAACTCTTTTAAATATTTCACTATTATCCTTCATTTTTACTTTATTTCTTTATTTATATAAAATAATTTCTTTTATATTAAATTACGCGAGATTGCTTTATATAATCAAGAGTTATTATTTACAAATAATTACGAACAAATAATTACGAACAAATAATTACGAACAAATAAAAATATAAAAATAATAAATTTAATAAAAATAAATTAATATAAAGAAATTATGTATAAATCTATATATAGATTTAAGCAAAAAAAAATGAATAACGAAACAATCGGTAACACAAACACTATAACTAGTGTTATAACACGTTTTAAAGATTTAGATATTAAAAACCATATGGTTATTCATAAACCTTTTTTAAATCCTAACAATAATGTTTTTAATACACAAATACTTTATGATAATCATGCTATGATTTTAGAAACGCCTTATTTAAAAGCTCCTTTCGGTTTAACTTCTTATCAAAAAGGTCCTAAACTCGGTCATAGTATCACATTAATGAGTTCTGGAACTTATACTGATAGTCAAGAAGTTATTACAAAATTCTTTAATGAACTTAAAAAAATAGATGAAATTATGATTACTTATGGTGAAAAATATAGTACACTTCTTTTTGGGAAAACAATGACTCGCGATGAAATTATTCAAATTTATGATTCAGGTGTACGTGGGAAATTAGACGCTAAAGGTGTTCCTTATCCTGATAAAATTAGTCCTAAAATTTTACATCAAGAAAATGATGATTTAACTCCTAAAATTGTACTTTTTAAAAATTCAAAAACTCCAATTGAAATAAATAACTGGAATGATTTAGAAAATATTATTGAAAAAGGTCGCTCACTTCGCGGTATTATTCAACCTAAAGTTTATTTTTTAAAAGACCGATTTGGTATTACTTATGAATATCATCAAATTAAATTACCAAGCATTGTTACCACAAATGATATTAAACTTGGCAATTATTCTTTCTCGGACGATTAAAGAATATATTCTTTAAGAGATTGAAGAATATATTCTTTAAGAGATTGCGAATAAATATTTTTATTTTTTTATAATATTTTTTAATTTTTTATTTTCTTTTTTTGTAATAAAAATATAATCAAATTTGATTATATTATTCTTCTTGTACAGGTTGTCCAAGTTGTACAGGTTGTTGATAAAGAGCCGGATTATATTCAACCATTTGAATAATAATTTGTGAAAATTTATCAAGCATATTATCAATTGGAATACTTTTATCAGTATATTTATTTAGCATACTTGGAGGTAATTCAGGTCCAAAAGTTCCAGGAATATATTTGTGAATAGGTTGAGCACATAGAATACAAGGTGTATCAAGTTTCATATGATTAAATCGACGAATTCCAAATGTTAAACAATCACTACAATAATAATGATTCTTTGAAACACAAGGTCTCTTAAGTTTTTCACTTGGAAAATCTTTACGACACACCAAACATGATAGCGTCATATTACGACACATAGGACATGTGATTTCAGCTCCAGTTTCTAAACATTTGTTTCTCCAAAGTTCATAACAACTTTTACAAGAGCTATGATTGTTTTCACAAAATGTTATCTTTTCACTTACGTTAAGTGATTCAAAACAAATAGAACACTCAAAAGTAGTGGTACACATTTCTTAAGAAAATAATAAAATGTTAATATTTATAATAAAATGTATAGATGAATAGTATTATAAAAATTGTTTTTTAAATTTTTTTATAATAATATATACGTAAATGATTTTTTATTTTTTTTAAGGTAATATACGAGTATGACTTTGATGAGATACACAACAAAAAAGTAATGTAGTAAAGAGTAAAAATCCATATATCACATAAATACTATTTTTAATTTGTTTTGAAACATTTATATTTCCCATTATTATTAAAGTGATAACTATAAATACAAAGTCAAATAATAATAATTTTACAGAAAATGGCAATGATTCATTATTTTGATTTATTGAATTTTGTACCATTATCCGCATTCTTATATCATGAATGTGGTCAATATGGTTCATTTCTTCTATATCATCTTTTTTTTCTTCTTCATATGTCTTAATTAACTTTTTACATATTACACATATATGATCTTTTCTATTTTCATTACAACTTTTTATATACTTTTCATTACAATCATTACATAAATAATGCTTTCCACTATCACATTGATTATTATATGTTAATTTTTCTTCTCCAAAATCTTCAATACATATTGGACATCTAAAATTTATTTTACATCTAAAACTTATTTTTTGAATATTTGATTCTATATCAACATTATAGGGACTCAAAGAATCCCTAAAGTTGCAGTGCAAATCGTCCCCTTTTAACTCAATTTCCGGCACTATTTTAGCATCCATATTTTTTTATTATACATATTAAATAAAAGTAATTAAAATATATATATAAATCATTTTTTATTTTTTTATAAAAAATAATTTATAGTGTAAAAATATAATTTATTTAAAATATTTTTTTAAATAAATGTAAATTATAAAATGATTATGATTAATGTATTATTTTTATTTTTTTATAAGAAATAGAATTCAGTTTCAGATTTAGATCTTTTAAGCATCTTCTTCTTCCTCTTCTTCTACCTCTTCTTCCTCTTCTGCTTCCTCTTCATCAGAATCTTCAACTACTTCATCTGCTACCTCAGCAACTTGAGTAGCATCAGCATTATCAGATTCATCAGTGAATTTGAATGTTGTAGGCATTTCCATCTTTTTAACTTCAGGAACTTTCATAAAACGAGCGGTAAATTTAATACCAGCAATATCAGTAAGAATGTAAATACGTGGTTGAATTACCATACGTACTGCACTGTTCTTAGGAACGTGTTGACAAAGTTCCTCAAAAGTTGAAATTTGAACTTCAGACTTGCCTTTAAGAAGACTAATTACTGGAGTTACTGTTTCACCTTTCTTTTCATCACCAGTGGTTTGGAAACCTACCTTGTAAGAATCAGGATAAACTTCACCTGTTTTTTTATCTTTATTTTCCTTTACAATACGATACTTCTTATACGCTGAAGCCACAAGTTTGCGATCTTCTTGAGTATAATTTTCTTTCATTACTGTTTGGGAATTTTCAATAAGCCAATCAATCATCTTGTCATCAAGTGATTTAAGGAATTTGAAATAGTTATTCACTACTTCTTCACTTTCACCATTGGATGGACGTTGAGTTGAATTGATTGCGAATTTACCTTCAATACCTTTCTTGTCATCTTTGAATTGACCTACACCAAAGGTATGAGTTGTTGGGGTTTCAATCATGAAACCAGTTTCACCATAGTTGAGATAAGAAACAAGTTTTCCATCTTTGTTCTTTTTGGGCTTGGTGATTGTAACTTGATGAATATCAAGTTTGGCGGCGGAAATAATAGGATATTGAGTAGCAGAAGACATTTTTGAAATAAACGTTGAGTTTTATAAATGCGGTTGTGTATATATACTATACTATTAGATTTTATTCTAGAAATTTAAACGAGGAAAAATAAAAATCATTTTTTTCTTTTTTTTAACAAATGAAAATTCATTTTTTTTTCCTAAGTTTTTTATAAATTTTTTATTTTGTAAAAAAAATAAAGATTTTTGTTTATAATATATTTTTTGTTAATAATATGGTAATAAAATTATTTATTATTCATCATCATTACGATCTTTCTTATCATTTTCAACATAATTATTATATTTATCAAGTTGAACCACATAATAGGCCATTGTTTTAACTTGCCATAGTAAATCATCTGTTAGTGGTAATATTAGTTTCATTTGAATAAAGTTATTTGAATATGAGTTTACATCATTATCAAAATAAAGCTCATTATTTTTAATATAAATACCTGCACCACAACGCTCTGATTCTTTGGTTGGAAGAATAATTTCATTTGTTTCATTATTTACAAATTCTTTACAATTTCCCACTTTCCATGTATAAAAATGATAAAAATCATCACTATCAAAATCTTCTTCTTTACATAAATATTTATCAAAATATTCTTGAAATGATTCCGTTGCTTCTAATTTATAGATAAATTTCATTGGATGTGTTATTTCAAATACTATATAAAGTCGGTTGATACAACGTTCCTTTTTATTATATATATTATATGTACCTAGATTTTCTAATGTATATGTTACATTATTACTATCAATCAGTTTAATAGATGAATGTGGTACAAATGTTTCCATTTTTTTATTTAAAAAATAAATTTATTAAAGGTTTTTAATATTTGTTTATAATAAAGAATTATTTATATAAAAAATAATCAATTTTTATATACACTCTTGAAGATTTACTATAGCAGGAACCGTTAGATGATTAAAATTGGTGCACCAATTTTAATTCATCAACGGTGTAAAATATAGATTGTTTTATTTATAATATATTTTTTAATTTGTTAAAATTAATTTTATTTTTTATGATCACAGTTATGCTCAAAAGCAACAACCGAGAAGTAAGCATTATTTAGTCATCCCCTTCTAAAGATGGTAAATGTCCACGTGGGTTAGGCCCACCGTGCCGGTGGAGTGAATCTCACTCGCCTAGGCTGACCAAGCCTTATTGATGCGTTACGCCGCATCCGCTGTTCTATGAGGATGGTCAGTCCTAATCATTATTATAGGAATAATAAATCTAAAATATTTAATCTGTCATTTTTTTTATAGAAAATTATTTTTATTTATAATATATTTTTTAATTTGTTAAAATTAAATTTATGTTTTTAGTGTAATATTTATACATTGTTAAAAAGATTTATCGAATGATTTACTCATCTTCCTCCTCTTCTTCAACTTCTTCATATTCTTCACCTTCTTCTTCATCTTCACCTTCTTCAACCTCTTCATCAGAATCTTCAACAGCTTCAGCTTCAGCTACTTGAGTAGCTGATGCATCATGAGATTCATCATCAGGTTCATCAGTAAAGCGGAATGTAGTAGGCATTTCCATCTTTCTTACTTCAGGAACTTTCATAAACCGAGCAGTGAATTTAATACCAGCAACATCAGTAAGAATGTAAATACGTGGTTGAATTACCATACGTACAGCACTATTCTTAGGGACATGAGCACAAAGTTCTTCAAAAGTAGATACTTCTACTTGAGATTTACCTTTAAGGAGACTAATAACCGGAGTTACTGTTTCACCTTTCTTTTCATCACCTTGAGTTTGGAAACTTACTTTGTAAGAATCAGGATATACTTCACCAGTTTTCTTATCTTTATTCTCTTTTACAATACGATACTTTTTATACGCAGCAGATACCAGTTTACGGTCATCTTGAGTATAACTTTCTTTCATAATTGTTTGAGAATTTTCAATAAGCCAATCAACCATCTTATCATCAAGTGATTTAAGGAATTTGAAATAGTTATTTACTACTTCTTCACTTTCACCATTGGATGGACGTTGTGTGGAATTGATTGCATATTTACCTTCAATACCCTTTTTATCATCTACATACTTACCAACACCAAAAGTGTGAGTAGTAGGAGTTTCAATCATAAAACCTGTTTCTCCATAATTCATGTAAGATACAAGCTTACCATCCTTATTTTTCTTAGGTTTGGTAATTGAAATTTGACTAATATCAAGCTTTGAAGCTGAAATAATAGGAAATTGAGTAGGAGCCATTTTTAAAATATGTAAATATTAAAACTTTATATATTTATACATAGTTGTAGTAGAAGAAAAGTTTTAGAAAATAAAAAATCATTTTTTTTTTTATTTTTGTATAAATTATATTTATTTTGTTAACAAATAACGTAAAAATAAAGAAAAAATATAAAAAATGATTTATAATTTTTATGTATATATAAAATCTTTTTTATATTAGTATAAAATAATAAGATTTAATTTTATATTCTTTTCATATTTAAAATGGAAATTACACATAATAATCTTACGCTTATTGAATTAATGAATACTTCTAATAACTCTACTAATATCAATTTTGATTTATGTGCTTCGACACAAAGTAAAGTTAAAATTAACCAATGTACTAACAAACGCAAAGCTGGAAGTATTTTTTGTGGTGTTCATACAAATGTAACTAAAGAACGTATTTACGCTCCATTTTTACCAATGTTTGAATCATCATTATATAATACTTACAAAAATGATCTACATAAACCTAAAATTTTGGATATAACAAACGAAAATAAAGATAAAAATATTATTAAAAATGTTAATGAATGTCAATATATGGATATAGATCAACAAGAAGAAGAACCACTCATCATTCATAATGATGAAGAGTTACGTAACATGATTCTTGAAAATAGAACAACATCTCTTAGTGTAACTACTTTACGTAATTACATTAAAACACATACTACTTTTAAAAATTTGATTAACTATAAAGGTTCAAAAAATAATATGATTTCTGAACTTAAAAGTTACTTTGAATCTACAAATAAATATAATAATTCTATTGATTTAAGAAAAATTATTTTAACTCAATCTATTTATAGACGTTGGTCAATATTACGTAGGAAAAAATGCACAAATGATAGCGATATTTTAACAATGGATTCCATTTATGAAATTCCCATTAAATACTTTTATGTTTTTAACGATAAAGTAAATAAAAAATATTATGGCTATGATATTAGGATTTTTGGTAATATTCTTTATGACCCAATGAATAATCCTAAATTTGTTGCAAAATGTCCTTATACATCACGACCATTTACCATTGCTGAAATTGTAACTATTGAAAAATATATTGAAAAACTTAAGGCTTCAGGAATTACTTTAGAAATTGAAAAACCTAAAATGTCAAAAGAAAAAGAAATTGAACATAAATGTGTTGATATCTTTTCTCGTATGGATTTACTTGATAACTATACTAATTCAGATTGGTTTATGAAACTTGATAGTAAAAAACTACTTGATTTCTATGATACTGCCAAAGATATTTGGAGCTATCGTATTCAAATGCCTCTTGAAAATAAAAAGAAAATTGTTCAAGATGGTATTGCTTTTACTATGCCTCGTTCATATTTAGCAAAACTTCCTAGTAAACTTGCTCTTCAAAATATTGTTCTTCGTGAAATGGATAGATTCATTTCTGAAGGTATTAATCGTGAAGAAAAGAAGTTAGGAGCTATGCTTATGTTAACTGCTTTAGTTGAAGTTTCAAATGAAGCGGCTCAAGCGTTACCTCATTTAGTTCAAATTTTTTAATAATATTAAAATTAAAATATTTCAATATTATTAAGTAAAAAAATATAAAATAAAAAGATTTTATTAAATTATAATTTAATAAAAATATTATAAAATATTATAAATCAAATAATATTATAATTAAATATTATAATTAAATATTATAATTAAATATTATAATTAAATATTATAAATTAAATAAAATATAAAAAATATATTTAGATAAAAATAGATATTTATAAAATGAAGATAGAAAGTACAATTTTTGGCGTACAAATTTATTCAAATACTAATAATATTTATAAATTTGTTTATGAATATAAAAACGAAAATGACTCAAACGAAGCTATTCAAAATTTTAAAAACTTTGTTTCAACAAATAACATTAACTTAAATGATTCAAAATACGTTTATAAATCATACCATAAAGCATCCGGTGTTGTCGATCTCTATTCTCCTGACCCTGAAGAAGAAGAATTTTATGTTTGGAAACCTATTAGTGGTACTATATTACTTACATTATAATTTACGTTACTTATATTACACAAGTTTGCTTTATGCTAACGAAGAGTTATCAATGAACGTGTTAAATGTATTCAGGATTAAATTGATAATAAAAAAATTTATTATCTTTTTTTATAATATTTAATCATTATTAAATAAGTATACTTATTTAATAAGCTTTATTTTATTCTTTAAGATGACCTCTCGTAAACCTAATTGCGCATATCATTGCGGCAATTATGCTGAAACAAATGCTAAATACAACGATTTTTGTGCAAAAGTTACAAATGTACTTGTATTAAATAATGGCACTCTATTACCTGATAAACATAATGTAGGATTTTCTACATGTGGAACTTCAGGCGGATATTGGAGAATTCAACGCGACAGACGCGTAGGACATTTTGGAAATTTACAAGTGGCTACTAGTCGCAATGTATGTTCCGCATGTTTCGGATTTTTAAATAAAGCTTTATTGCTTACCAAAAATCATTTCAGAACAGCTCATACTTTTTCTACTAGTGATGCTAGTAGTGCGAATCTTCTCTCTCAAGAGACTCAAGAGACTCGAGAAGAAGAAATCGATTTACCAGCTACTTTACCAGAAAGCTTTATATGTCCCATTAATGGGACTTTAATGCGTAATCCTGTAATGTGTACTGATGGACACTCTTATGAAAAATGTGCTATTGATGAATGGTTTAAACGGAGTAATAAAAGTCCTTTGACAAATGTTCCTATTTCTACTATACTTATACCAAATATTACATTGCGAAAGTCAATTGAAGAATTTATTGAAATACATAAGAAAAGTAGTAGAAACGAATCTTCGGAAACAACTTCTTAAATTAGAATTATGATTCTTTTATTTTTTATATAAAAATAAAAAAAAATGATTTTTAATAAATATACATATATAAAGAATAAAAATAAATTATAAAAAAATAAAATTAACGTAAATTAAAATGGTATTTTATACACATTCTGTTATAGACGAAAATATTATGTTTGAGTATATTACTCATACTGATACTTACTTTATTTACAAACTATATAATACACTATATTCCGATAAATCGTTTTTACTTATTTACCATAACGTACATAAGTTTACAATAATTCGTGAATCACGGTTTGATATGACTATGTTTGAAAGAAATCCTGAAGTTTATTTTAAATCAAAGGTTTCTTCAAGAATTGAATATCAAAATGGTTCAGAAATGATTTGTCTTGAACGATCTATGGGATGTCACAAATATATGGCTGCGGAAAATGATATTGAAAAGTATAAAGCACTACATGAAATACATGTAAATGTAAATGATGCTATTGCTAAAGAAGATCCTTATCTTGGAAGATATATTTATCATTTTGCTCCAAATATGTATGCTGTAAATATTTGCACAATGTATGATTTTGAAAATGGCGAAAATAAACCATATTCTTCATATATTTATATTAAATATAATGATGATACATACCAAATTCGTTATGAATTAAATAAAGGAAATGTTTATTTTATGTAAATAAGAAACCTCTTAACATGTTACGGTTTCTTATGAACTTCCAGCTTTTAATATATATTATTAAAAAATAAATATTATAAAAAATTATTATAAAAAATATAAAAAATTATTATAAAAATCACACTTTTAAATCTTTATATCTACAACGGACTGATTTATAATCTTCAATATTTGGATTAATTTCATATATTGTTTCTAATTCATCAATATTTAAATTCATATTTTTTCTAATTTCATTTTCATTTTTATTTACAATTTTTATAATATTTCTTAAATTCATATCTCTACATCTAAATAATGAACTATTTGATGTATATATAAATTTTTTTTGATCAACATCATAACATTTATATATTGTATCATGTTTATATTGACCTTTTAATACATTATAATATTTTGTAATAAATGAATAATATTGTTGTGTTTCTTCATCTTGTTTATATAAAAAGTTATCAAATGATTGGCTTAATTTATCTATTATTAAATAGCCGGCTTTATCCGATTGTATCCTACTTAAAGAATTATCTGTATAAACAAGAGCATCTTTTTCATTAAAAACAATATTATGATTTTTTTTATTTAACATAATTTGTTCTAAAAAATTATTAAATAAAAAGAAATCTTTTTTTTCAAAATAACTATTATCAATATGTGTAATATCATAATTTTTATGGACAAAATCATTTATTTTTACTGTAATATCCGCTTTATTATTATTAATATTTTGATTATTTTGATTAAATTGATTATTTATTATATTTTGGTTATTTGTAACATTTTGATTATTTGTTATATGTTGATTATTTGATACATTTTTAATATCTTTTTCTTTTAAAACTTTAATTAATTCTTGATTTGCTTTATGTTCTTCTAACGATTTGTTATATTTTATATTATTTTCACAAATTTGTGGATTGTTTAAATGTTTAATCAAATTTTGTTTTGATGAAAAAAATTTATTACATTTTGAACATGGAAATTTTGTCTCTTTATTATCTTTATCATCAATATTATTTGAAATATTATTTATTTTATCAAAATTGTCATATATATAATTTAATGGTGCTGTATAAGAAGTTATAATTTTATTCATATCATTTAATGATATTGATTTTATATCAAACATAAAAATATACTTTTTAACAGGTGAATATAATAAAGCTTCTTCAAATGAAAATAATGTATTACTTTTACATTTATTTTTTTTATTAAGATGCCTTATAATATCATTTTTTAATTGTGATTTATAAGTTAAACAACAATGGCATATATAATAAGCTGTATTTGTTTCAGACATTTTAATTCTAATTTAAATATATATAAAAACCTTTATATTTAAAAAATAAATAATTATAAATTAATCTAAAAAGACTTTTTATTTATGCAAAATAATATTAAATTAATTAAAATTAATTAAAAATTATTTTTTTGCATTACTAGAATATAATAAATTATATTTTTATATAAATTTTTATTATTGACAAACAGTAAGATTTAATTTATATAATTGATTTAATTGATTAAATCAATTTAATCTAATATGCAAAACTCGAACATTGACTTTAAAAACTCTAAAAAATAAACGGTTTTTTAAAAATTTCCCTAAAAGTCTTTTATTTTTCTGAAATTTCTAAGTCAATGTTCGAGTTTTGCATATTAGATTAAATTGATTTAATTGATTAAATCAATTAAATCAATTATATAAATTAAATACTACCATATTTGATTATACCAATTATAAAATAATTATAAGAATATATTTATATAGTAATGCAAAAAAATAATTTTTAATTAATTTTAATTAATTTATTATTATTTTGCATAAATAAAAAGTCTTTTTAGATTAACTTTTTACTTTATAAACAATTTTTTAACAAATATTTTTTGTTAAAAAAAACCTTAAAATTTTTAAGTATAATATAAAGAATAAATAGTATAATTAAATAATAGAATATTATAAATAAATATGCCATCTGGATTTTTACTTTTAGCCGGTGTCGGCGCACAAGATCAATATTTATCTTTCCGTGACGACGACGTTGCTTTTGATAAAGATAAAGAAAATTTATGCTACACTTATGGCCAACCAAACATATGTTACTTTAAAGCCGTTTATCGCAAATATACTAATTTTGCTGTTGAAAATATTTCTCAATACTTTACCGGTAATGTTGATTTTGGTAAAAAAGTGTATTGTGACATTGACCGCATTGGCGAATTAATGAATCAAGTTTATTTACATGCGAAATTACCGTCTCTTAAAGAATATGCTTATGAAGACCAAAATGGAAATCTTATTTCTTATTATTGGGTCAATGCCGTTGGACACGCAATGATTAAATATGTGGATATTGAAATTGGTGATATAAGAATTGACCGCCAATTTGGTATTTGGATGGAAATTTGGAGTGAATTAACTGTAGACGCAAGTAAAAGACAAACCTTTAATACTTTAATAGGAAAATGTGATAGCCCCATTAATTTAAATAACGATGAAGCATTAAATTTATATGTACCTCTTCAATTTTGGTTTTGCAAAAATGTTGGTCTTTCATTACCTTTAGTTGCCCTTCAATCCGCACGCGTTCGCTTTATTTTCCAATTCCGTCAAGTTGATGAACTTATTATTTCGTCTGACGGAAATCCCATGAATCCAAATGATTTAGATAATATCCATTTAAGTGGTGCTCATTTAGAAGTAGATTATATTTATTTAGATGAAGAAGAAAAGTTTAATTTCGCAAGTCGCCCTCACCAATATTTAATTGAACAAGTTCAAGTAAATGCTTTATCATTATCTTCCAACGGACCATTAGATAATGGATCTGCTCCAGCAAATCTTCAACATACAATTGATTTAGATTTTTATAATCCAGTAAAAGAGATTGTATGGGTGATTCAAAATAGTTCTGTATTATCCGTTTATCCATACGGCGGAAATGAATGGTTTAATTTTAGTTCACAATCTTATAAAAATGGTGAAGTCAATGGGAGTGACCCAATGATTAGTGGCCAATTACTTTTAGAAGGAAGTGAAATTGTGGAAATGAAAGATAATATATTCTTTAGAAGCGTATTACCACTAAAATATCATACATCTGTACCCAATAATTATATTTATACATACCCTTTTGCATTACGACCTGAAGCATGGCAACCATCTGGAGCTTGTAATATGAGTGCTTTTTCAAGTAAACAATTGTACGTAAATATTAGCCCAGAATTAATTGATCCAATTATTACAATATATGCTTTAAATTATAATATATTAAATATTTTTGATGGATTAGCAGGTGTTGAATATTCATCATAAAATAGTTTTACACCCTTGAAGATTTAAAATGGGACAAGTCCCATTTTAATTCATCAACGGTGTATATAAATAAAAATTGATTTTATATATTTTATTATCATAAAAGCTATAAATATACATATTATTAAATATATATATTTTTTTACATTAAAAAAAGATGAACGTAGATAAAGTAACTGAATACATCAACAACTTATATGCTGAAAATCAACAACTTGCTTTTCGTTTGAAAAATGCTGAAGATAATATTACAAATATTAAAAATTATTTAGAAACACAATATTTAGAAGTTCATGCTGCACAA
>VFQS010002393.1_pt1 | contig 15458 bp, 13 predicted proteins | sample 3512361 | NCBI WGS metagenome assembly VFQS01 (sample SAMN10412375, study PRJNA504923) | tailings metagenome | isolation source: Relicate 1 Philex TSF3 active mining | place: Philippines
TCCACCACCACCTCCATCGTGAGTTTGGTGTCCACCTCCATTACCTCCAGCACCTCCACCTCCTACTAAAATATATTCTACATCTTTATTATCAATAAATAAAAATGTACTATAATTTAATATATATATTGAATTATAATAATTATTTTTTTGTTTCATAATTACGTTATTACTTCTAGCAATATCAGAAATTATACTATTTTTAATTAGAATCTCATTTCTTAAGATTGAAAATTCTTGTAATAAATTATTATATTTGGAAGTAATATCTTCTGGGCATATAGCACAAGGTTTAGAAGTTGGACAAATTCTTTGTGGGGGACAAGTTATTCTTTTTAACTGATTAAGTTCTCTATTTCTTTGATTTATATTATCAGTTAATTCTTTTTCTCTTTTCGAAAAATCAGCAGTTAATATATTTTTTTCATTATCACAGGTTCTTCTTGTAATAGGTATCAAATTACTAAAATTCCATTGGGAAGACATTTTTATTATAATTACATATTTTTTATTATTTTTTATTATTTTTCAGCAAATTTTTTTTCGATAGAATCTACTGTTTCATAATAATATTTTCCTTCTCTATAAGATATAAATTGTTCAATATTTTCACTAAAGGGTTTATAAATTACGTCTATTTCATTTTCATTTTCTCCAATCTTAACTATATCTACTTCTTTCCTTAAATACAAAGAATTTACATTTACTATAAGTAAATGAAAAAAAAGCATAAGACTGATTGACAGTTTCATATTTCTAATTTAATTAATAATTAATTAAATTATTTTATAAAAATTTCAATTTTTATAATTTCTTTATTTCTACCAGTCATCCAAATCATCATAATACTCCTGAAGTCTATTTTCTTTTACAGCTAAAGCTCTATTATATTCAACCTCCAAATCAATTATTCTAATTTCTTCCTCATGAATATTGCATTCATACTCCTCTAAGTCTTCTCGAAGGTGTTCTATCTTATAGTAATGCGCACATCTACCATTTTCTTTAAACTGACAATCGTAACTGACATGATCTTTGGTACACTTATATTTACCTGTTCCGTCAAATCCAAGGCATACATCTAAATGTCTCTTTAATTTTTGTGCGCAAGTTTCTAAATTAACAAAAGATATAATATTTTTAAATATCATAAACGCATCATCAACTTCGTGAAAGAAAGAATTTAGAGAAAGACTTAAATTGTCTATTGTAATATAAGTAGAAGAAGTATTATTACTCTTACTCGCGGCTACGGCACTCATTAGAATAGTGTCTATTTTAGATGAACTAGTATCTTCATTACATAATTTCTTTTGTTCTCGAATTAGGTCTTCCAATTCTGCCATGCGAGGCCATACTTCTCTCTTATAATGAGAGAGAGAACTTTTCAACTTTTCTATTCTCTCTTTCATTTGGATCAGTTCTCTCCACATCAACTTTCCATCATACCATCCACTAAATCGATTCGAAATGAGTGATCTTAATGGATGAGGTTTTTTCCAAGATAGAGTTTTAAAATTCCCGTCTTCAAGTAAATTATAAGGTGGTAAGTGTTCATATTCTTCATAATCAGTAGGATCTGTCTCTTCCTCGAGAATTTTAAATCTGTTGGAGTAGAGCATTTCTTTATTTCTTTATTTCGTGAATTTATTTTATCTCAATAGTTAATCAAAATATTTTTTCAATTTAAGAAAATCGAATAAATGAGAAGTAAATTAATCATAAACAATTCATAAACCAATACACACAATAATAAATGGAATGAGCGACACCAATATTATTACATAAGATTAATTTTAAATTTTTAAAAATGTAAAAATAATTCTTATAATAAATGTTTTGTCAACCAAAAAAATATTATGAATATTATAAATGTCCTATTATTAAAACTTGTCCACCAAGTAAGCCAAGAATTGTAGGTCCTCCAGTTGGTGGAAATTTTAGCTCACCTACACCTGTTTCTTATAAACCTACTCTACATCCTTCACCTACACCTGTTTCTTATAAACCTACTCTACATCCTTCACCTACACCTGTTTCTTATAAACCTACTCTACATCCTTCACCTACACCTGTTTCTTATAAACCTACTCTACATCCTTCACCTACACCTGTTTCTTATAAACCTACTCTACATCCTTCACCTACACCTAGTATTGAAACAACTATAATAATTCCAAGAGGTAATAATGGTTATGGTATCACAAGAAAAACAATAAATGATAATATACCATTAGTATCATTTGTTTTTAGTATAAAAAATGATGAAAAAAATAAAGAGAATAAAATAAATTTTTTGAAAAACAATAAATTAACAGAAATTTCATTTGATATAGATAGATATCAAAATCCAAATCCAAATCCAAATATTATAAATTACGACTTTTATTATCAAGAAAGAGAAAATACAGATCCACAAAAATTAGGTTCAGTAGTATTAACTAAAGATAAGTCTTTTCCGGAAAAAGTAACTTTATCAAATTTAAATTTAAATATAACACCTTCTATAGGTGATTATTTAAATTGGTATCCTAGAATTTATATATCAAGTCCAGATGCTACTTCTATTAGTATAAATGCTTCCCCCCCTTACTATAATTATCCAGATAATAAAGCAGGTGTCAAAGGTAGGTGTATACTTTATACAAGCGGTTATAATAGTTGTACAGCTTTTCAAGCAACTGGTATATTAAAATTTAAAGGTTCTGGATAAAAATTGAGAAAGATAATTTACTATCGTACTACTATATCGAATATTCTATATTTAACCTTTAGTCTCAAAAAATATTTTATATTTTTTCTTAATATGGTTTTGTGGTTAAGAAAAACATTACCGTAAATTTATAAAAAAATTACGACAAATTGTAAACTATATCTTATTTTAAGCTGTTTTCGAACAAATGTCTTTAATAAATTCATAATATATTTCATTCTTATTTCCCTTTGCTATTTCATCTACTTCTCGTTTTTGAGTTTTTATTTTCATAAGCTCTTCTGTTATTAGTTCCAAATTCGCATAAAAATATTCTGACTCTGCATTTTCCATTTCATTATTTGGTTCCATAATAGAAATATTGTATTTATCATGTAATTCTTTAGTATATTCAGATACTAGAATAGCATTTTTTTCCTCAATAGCTTGAAATAATTTTTGTGAAAGTTTGACCATCTCTGGATCATCTACTACTTTACCTTCTTCGTCTTTATATTTAACTTTTCTTCTTGAAAAATCAGTACAGATAACTCTATCTTTTAATGGATAATCTAACGCATATTGCACATAACCATTAACACCATTTTTAATATGATCTAAAGTTAAGTATTGTGATTGTTCACGTAAATGGTCGTCTGTAATAGGATTGAGATTATTAATAATATTATTAATTCTTTGATTATTGTTCTGATTTATATGCGTAGGTCTATTTATAGCAGCAGTAGCAAGTCTTTCAATTTGTTCTTGAAGTTCCTTGATTTGATGTTCATACTTTTTAACTTGATTTTCCAACTCGGTAACTTTAAATTGAAGAATTTCTTTTTCTTTGATTTCTAATTTTTCTAATTCTTTTTCAGCCTTTTTTTATTTCGCATACGTTTATATGTAATTTTAGACTATATTTAGATGCAAAATTTTTATTGCAAAAATCACATTTATATTCATTTTTACCTTTTTGTTTCTCAATTCTATACAATATTTAGCATTGCTAATATGATTTTGTAAAGTATATTTATTGGAAAATACTTTGTTACAGAATGAACACTTATTATCTGGTTTGTCTGAATTATCTTCATTTTTGTCTTTCATTCGAATTTATTTATTATAAAGGGTATCTTTAGATTATTTTTCAAATTTTTTTCAAATATTTTTTATATTTTTTATATTTTTCAAAGTTAGTTTTATCGATAAATAATAAATGTGTATTACAGTATTATTTTTATTTTTTGAAATTTTTTGAAATTTTTTAAAATTCTTTGAAATTTCGAAGAAAAATTTCAGGTTCTCTTAGGTTTTTTAGGTTAAAAAAATTTTAAAAATGTTCTACACAAATCGGTTGTGTGTGCAGAAAAAATTATTTTCCGGAATTCTGGAAAAAAAAATTTCCGGAAAATAATTTTTTCCAAAATCCAAAAATTTTTATGAAAATAGAATTTTTTTTGGAAAAAAATATTTTTAGAGATTTTATTTTATATTTTTAAACACTGAAAAGTAATTTGAAAAATTACGTTATAACGATGTATTTTAAACTAATATACACTTTAAAATACTACTCAAAAGCACCTTCAAAAAAAGTTTCGTTTACTCAAAGTGTTAAAGTTATTTGAACTAAGTACAGTTTAAAAAACTTGTTTTACAGAAGTCCATTTTTCGTAATTTTAAGGTGTAAAACAATTTTTGACACACGTAAAATTGTGGTTTTTAGCTTAGAGTAATGACCGAACGTAGAATTTTAGGTCAAAAGTTCTGAACGGTAGAAGCGTCAAAGTTATTTGAACTCGACATAGTTCAAATATTTTACTTTTCGGATATTTATAAAATGTTTCTGATAATTTATTTAAAATATTTTTAGACTGTATATACAGTCTAAAAATACACTTTTTACAGGTTCAAAAAGTTTTGTTTGAATAATTCATTAAAGTTATTTGAACTATTTACAGTTTAAAAAAATCACGTTTTGGATGTCCATTTTTCTTAATTTTAAGGTGCAAAACAATTTTTTACACACATAAAATTGTGGAATTTAGGTTAGAGTAATGACTAAACGTAAAATTTTGGGTTAGAAGTTCTGAACGTATAAAGTGACGAAGTTATTTGAACTCTTATCAGTTCAAATAACTTATTTTATAAAAGTTTATAAAATTTTTTCCTAATTTTTCTTAACCGCGTCGCTCGGGAACGCAACCCTGATTCTAACCAAAATATAAAGTTCCTCTTTTTAGTCTAATTGCGCCTACCAACCAGCCAAAGCGATCTTGTTCAGCTGCATAGACATGAAATCCTGCTTCCCTAATTGTGATGATATTTCCAAAATTTTCGTCTCCAGTTAAATATTCATTCGCTAATTTTATAGCAGTTTGAACAAGTTTATGATCAGCATTCCTAATCATTTGACTGTCAATTGTTGTATCTTCATTGATCTTTCTGAGTATTTTGATCAGTATACTCACATCAGCATCGGTAAAATCAACCATGATAGTAGACATATTCTGTTTTTTAATGATCCTTAATAATTTCCTAGGAAATTTAAACTTTTTTTCAATTTTTTATTTTTTTTTATTTTTAATTTATATTTTCATCATCCATGCATTTTTGAAAATATACTATAACATTCACAGGGATTGGTTCTATTTTTTGAGCATAAACAATTTTTTTAGAAGTACTATAACCACATTTTTCCAAGTAATAACTAATTATATACAAATCTAATTCACGCCATATATTTCTTTCATTATATCTTCTTTTTGCATATGCATAATAAAACAATATAGAATTATTAATCACATAAGTTGATTTATGAATTGTAAAATCTATGTAAACGTATTCAACGTCTGTGTGAGCTGGACCATAACTATAAAAATCACAGTATAGGAAGACTCTATTTTTATTATTTTTAACGTAACAATAACGGAAATCATCATCTTTGACTATTGGTTTTAATGGTAAAAAATCAATTGAATTAATCATGTGAATTGAATCATTGTAAACAAATTTAAAGACTTTCGAATATAACTCGTCAGGTAATTCTTTTAAGTACTTCATTCGTAGCAGTAAGGGTATAAAGTGTAATTTTTATGTTATATATAAAAATTTTTCAATTTTATATTACAGTCATAATTTCTAAAATAAAAAAGTCATAGAAAAATACAGGATGACATTTTAAAATTTTTAATTTTCTTTCTTGATATTAATCTTTAATATACAAATGGGTGTAAATTTACACCTATATAATTCTATCATGAAAATATTATACTTGTTACAGGAAAATGCTCTTTAAAATTTAAATTCTTTAAATAGAGTTGGAGATTAAATGTTAAAGGTAATTTTAAAATATTTGAGTTTGCTGATGTAAAAAATTATAATAAATTTTTTATCTATTATAATAAATTTGCAAATGTTTGAATATTATAAATGTCCAAAAATTCCAACTTGTCCACCTTTAAAACAAAAAAATAATCCTCTACCTACAGAAAAATCATTTGATTCAAATAATTATACAACTTCTGTTAGTTTTATACAAACAGCAAAACCAATTAGTATATGTCCACAAGGATACACAAAAAATATTGATGGAATATGTCAAAAAGATTGTGGGTTTGGTACTTATTACGAAAGTAAGAGTAAAAATTGTGAAAAATGTAAAGAAGGTACATATTCTGATGTTCCTAACGCTACTATTTGTAAAGTATGCGGTGTTAGTAGTTATACAACAACTGATTTTAGTAAATGTATAAAATGCGAAAATGGTTTCGCCGATGATATAAATAAAAAATGTGTTAATAAAGATTCATATTGTCCAACTGGTTATTATGGAAATCCTAAAACAAGAAAATGTGTTTTACCTAAAGATTGTCCACCAAATTTATACGCTTATTCTAACGCTACTATTAAATCATGTATTGATAAAGAAACTTGTAAAACATATTCTGGTTATATCGACGATGTAAACAAAAAATGTGTTTCGTTTAAAGAATGTCCAGATGGTTATTATGGAGACTTTGGTTTAGGAAAATGTGTTGAATATAAACCATGTACTGGTGATAAATATCAGTATTATAATACTTGTGTACAAACATGTCCATTAGGCACACCAGTAGAAGATACAAAAGGAAATATATGTGCTCCGCCCCTTCCTAATCCTGTTCCTGTAATACGACGATGAAATAGACAATAAAGGTTAATTCATAAAAATTTATAGTATGTCCGAAAGACGCATATCAGAATAATTTTCATTTTACTTTTAAGCTTTTTTGCCCATAGCTATTTAAATAAATTAAATGTTAAAGATAACCATCTTAAAAAGTTTAAAAATATATTGATATTTTCAAATTACCATAGACATACGGTAAAATGGAAATAAAGATTAAAGACCATCATATTAAAAACAGTTTGAAAATAATATATTTTTAAATGAAAGTAAAATAAACAATAAATATAAAAAATTGATTTTAAATAATAAATATATAAGTAAATATAATTTATTTACTATTATTATGAACTCAAATATACATGAAGATGATATTAATATTGGTAATCTTATATATTTAGAATATTTATCAAAATATAATAAAGATAAATTAAAAGATTTTTTACCAGAAGAGTTGTTTGATTATTATTATGTTGAAATTGAACATTTTGATCGAGATGAAAGAAAAGATTATTCTTATGGATTTAGAAGAACGGTAACCAACCGTTATTTTACTTATATGGAAAAGAAAGAATATTACGAGTTAAATATTGAAAATTTTAACCGTTGGTTGAAAATTAATTATAAAATACTAAACGAAAACATTGAAACAACATATAAAGAATACTTAAAAAATATCGGTAAATATAATAAAAAAATAGAAAAAGAAAAAAATGATGACTACGATGAAATAGAAAATATAAAGAAAACTAGTTATATATTTTTGAGTAAATTATAACAATTAGATCTATTGAATTCTAAACCCTTTAGGGTATAGAATTTTGTATAATTTTAGATATAAAATTTATTTTTTATATCTTTTTTTGGCTTCTTGATATTTTTCCGAAAAATCAAATATAGGTTTTGGATATTCTATTTCATCTTGATATTCTTCCCACATTTTGTCCCATTTGTGAATATCTTCATTTGGCACATCTTCTAATTCTGGTAAATATTCTTTAATATATGCACAATCGGGGTCAATTTCTTTAGATTGTGTAAAAGGATTATATACCCGCAAATAACTTGTTCTATCTGTTCCAACGTTACTTGACCATTGCCAATTAAGATTATTAGAGGACACATCATAGTCGACCAAATATTGTGCATACAGTTTTTCACCCTTCTTCCAATTGATATTCATAATCAGTGACAAAAAATTGGAAACGATCAAACGACATCTATTATGTACCCAACCATGTATTTTGAGTTGTCTCATGGCGGCGTCGATGATAGGAAATCCTGTTGTACCTTCGGACCATGCATCAAACAATTTTTTACTTGATCCCCATTTGATTTTTTTATTTTGGAAATTACCACCACCGATAGTATTTTTACTGGGCAAATAATACATCAATTGTGCATAAAAATCTTTCCACCACAGTTGTCGAATAAGTTCATTTTTAGGACCAAGTTTTTTGAAAGAATAATACACTTCTCGAACACTTACTGTTCCAAATTTAATATGAGCGGAAAGTAAAGTTGTATTTAAAAAAGGTTGATTTCTTGTCGTATTATATTTTTTAAAATCTTTAATATTTTTTAGTATATTCATTGCTGCTTGTCTGTCTCCTTTAACATAAAGTTCATCATTTTGAGTGTATAATTCATGATATTTTTTGTAAGGTTTTGGACCCTTTAATTTAGATGACGAAAACTTAATTTTCTTACTCGTCGGTTTTAATATTTTCTTTTTTGATACCCTCATAAGATAAGGTTTGAAAACAGAATAATAATCCCCTTCACGAACATCTTCCATCTTAATAAGGGTATAATCCTCTTCAATAATTGTTTCGACCTCATATTTTTTTGCTAATTTTAAAACTTTCTTGGTTCTTTCTCTAGCATATGGTGTGTAGTCTTGATTGAAGGCAAGATATTCAACATCATTTTTCGAGAGTATACTATTTAAGATAGTTGTTAGTTCTCCATAAAATAATTGTAATTTATTATTCGTTATTTTTCTCAAATTGTCGATTGATTCTGACATAAATTGAATAGAATTGCTATTGTAATATTCGTTCTGAGTTTCAGAAGTTTGTTCAGGGGTAAAAACAAATATTGGGACAATATTTTTAGAAACTTGCGCTAATTCATTCAACGCAAGATTATCAATAACTCTCAGATCACGATGGAAAAGAAAAATACTAATTGGGTTAGACATAATGATTTTATTTTATATAATAATATAATAAAAATTTCAAAAGTTAAAATTTTGAAATATTAAAATCTTCAAAAAGTAAAATATTTAAACTGAATTTGGTTTAAATAACTTTTTCACTTTCACAATTCAGAACTTTTAACCTGTATTTTTATGTTCAGTCATTACTTTGACCTAAAAACCACGATTAATTGTGTGTTAAAAATCGTTTTCTACCTTAAAATTACGAAAAACTAAGTTCTGAAAAGTGTGTTTTTTAAAGTGTCTTTAGTTCAAATAACTTTGACACTTTGAACAAACAAAACTTTTTTTAAACTTGTAAAAAGTATTCAAAACTAAAATGAAAATCAGTTTAAAAATAGTTTTTTTAAAATCTCATTTAAAATTTTTAAAAAATTCTGAAAAGTCAAATTTTTAAACTCTTTGCAGTTCAAATAACTTTGTCACTTTCAGTGTTCAGAACTTACGACCTAAAATTTTACGTTCAGTTATTAATCTGACCTAAAAACAAAAATTTTACTTGCGACAAAAATCGTTTTGCACCTTAAAATTACGAAAAATGGACTTCTGAAAAGCAAGTTTTTTAAACTGTACTTAGTTCAAATAACTTTGGCACTTTGATCAAACGAAACTTTTTATAAAGGTGTTTTTGTGTAGTATTTTAAAGTGTATAATAGTTTAAAATACAACGTTATAACGTATTTTTTCAAATTACTTTTCAGTTTTTAAAAATATAAAATAAAATCTCTAAAAATATTTTTTTCCAAAAAAAATTCTATTTTCATAAAAAAATTTGGATTTTGGAAAAATTTATTTTTAAAAAAGTTTTTTCCGGAAAAATAAAAAATTTTGCAAATTCCAATTTTGAAAAAAATATTCCACACACTCATGTTTTGTGTGTGCGGATAAAAAATAATTTTGAAAAGTTATAAAAGATAATTTTTAAACTGTAAGAGCCTGCAAATGATTTTTTTTATGTGTTTTTTTTGATGTAATTATGTTCATTCAAATGTAAATATCTTCATTCAAATGTAAATATTTACATTTGAATGTAAATTTAAAAAAATATATTTATTGTAATAAAATGGAATGTCAATTTTGTAAAAAAACTCTTTCAAGCAAATCCGCATTAACTTACCACCAGAAAACAGCTAAATTTTGTCTTAAAATCCAAGGAAAAGAAAGTTCTGAAAAAGAATATAAATGTGTATGTGGTAAAATATCTAATAATAAACATTATTTTGATGTTCATGATAAAAGTTGTTTAGTAAAAGATAAAATTATTTTATTTCAAGAAAGGATCTCATACTTAGAAAATTTTGAAAAAAAAACTAAAGATTTAGAAGAAAAAAATAAATCTTTAGAACAAAAAAATAAAGAATTAGAAATTTTAGTTTCTAAGTTGGAAGGTTCTATTGATGTTTACACAAAAGAACATGGTACGCTTATGGATATAGCTAAACAACCTAAAAATAGTAACAATACAACCACCAATAATCATAACAAAGTTTTGAATATTAAATCATCTTTTGATTTTGAAGATAAAACACAACTTGAAAACGCTCTTTCAAATTATAATTTGGATTATTTTTTGGATGGTCAAAAAGGCTTAGCGCGTTTTTTGGCTGATACTATTTTACTTGATGAAGATAATAAATATAAATATTTGTGTACTGATTTTGGACGTGCTGTTTTTAAGTATAAAGATAAACTAGGAAATATACAAAAAGATTATGAAGCAAAGATGTTAACTAATTATCTTGTTGAAGGAGGTATTAAAGAAAAAGCGACTGATATTTCTGAAAAATGGATTGGTCGGGATACGAAAATAGATAAAAATAAGGTAGAGATTGCATTAGAAAAAAATAGCGAAGTCAATGCCATAGGTACAAATAATCAAATTTTTAAAAAAGAATTGGCTACGATAGTAGCAGTTTAAATTTAAGAAAAAATGATGAAAGATTGGTAGTTTAAGTTAATTAATTTAATTTTGAATATGTAATTTAATGTCCCAAAGGACTTTAAATTAATGTTTATTATTCATTTGTTTAATTTATTTATTTACATTTTAGGAATACACAACTCACAAGGATAATTTGGTAATGTCATTCCTGGTGGTAATCTGACATTTGGAGGAAGGCCGATAGCTGGATCATACCAGATGTACATCCATTTTCTTTCGTTCCTTTCGTTCCTTTCGTTTGTTTGATTTGTTTCAATTTTACTCTCTTCCTTACTCTTTTCCTTACTCTCTCCCAAAATCTCAAAATCGCTTGTCAAAGAATCCATTGTTGTGTTATAACCCTGATATCTACCAGTTGGTCTGTTTTGTAAAATATCCACAATTTCACGTGTAGTCCAATTGAGACGCTTACGATGACGGATCTCGTAATACTTCAGAGTATCAACAATATTACTGGGAGACATACCGTAAGGGAGATGTGATACATTAAGATCTACGATCTTTTCACTATCATATTCCACCAAAGCAAATGGTTCCTTTCCTTCAGTCACACCGAGCTCATGAATTAAGTTCGCAATCTCAGCTACAGAAGATCCAGTTGCGTTAAGCAATCGAATAAGATGGTTAATTTTTTGTTCATGTGGATTGTCAACAATTTCATTACGCTCATTATGCATCTTACCCCAGACTGTCTCACGGCTCTTTTTATATTGGGCAGTACGTGAAATACGACGTCCCATTTCGTATGATTCAAGTTCAGCATCGACGATAAAAGGACGGAGATCGTTTAAGTCATTTAAATTACCAAACATACGATTCAACGTGACGACAAAGATGCAGTGATGATTTTTCTGACAAACTGCCACAATTTGATCAAAGATCATGACATTGCGAGAGAGACGATTCGGTTCATAGACATAGACAACCTTATTTTTTGAGTTTTGTAGAACATTGATAAGATGTTGTTGTGGATAACAACCATGATAACCAGAACCGACAGTCTTGATGGACATAAAAACACCGATGCCGTGTGATGAAAGAGCTTGTTGAATTGCATATTCTTGGGAATCTAAACTCATAGTGCCTCTTTCTTCGTCAGGTAGGCGAGAAAGACGACAGAAGACGATAGCAAGAGACTTAGCTCTAGGAATAGAAGTTGTTGCAGGAGTTGTTAAAGGAGTAGTTAAAGAGTTAGCAGACATTGAAAGAGGTTGGTAATTTTTTGTTGGTATATTAAAATATTTTTTCAATTTAAATTTTTGCAGGGTTTCGCCCCCGCGCGACGATTTTGGTTAACTTTTTTGTAATATTTTACCGAAATATTATATTTTAGTCTTCAATTTGATGTAAATTTACGTCATCACATTTTTTCTTAACAAAAAAACTAATTTAAGAAAAATTGTAAATAATAAAAATTTTTCATTTTTTTTATATTAATAAATAAAAATGTCGTATAATTATAATAATTATTGCAACCCTTACCGAGAAGATTACCAATGGAATTGGGTTCCTATTACAAGAGGAACTTGTGAAAATGAAAAAAAAATTTTAACTGCAAGATATGATACTTTGAATAAAGAATATGGAGATTACAAAACTAACTATAGCACGAAAAATACTGATTATCAAACTTTACAAAGAAATTATGATAGTATTAGAAATACTACTTGTCCTCCAAATTTGAGTGGTGAATTAGCAATTTTAAATAATCGATTTAGTACTTTAAATGCAAATTATACTAGTGCTCAAACAGAATTAGAAAATTTAAGATCAAAAACTTCAACTTGTGAACAAGATAGAAATTCTCTAGCTTCTTTAAATTCGCAATTTAATTCTTACAAAGCTGAATGTAGTAAGCTAAATAGTAATTATCAAACTTTACAAACAAGATATGATAGTATTAGAAATACTACTTGTCCACCAAATTTGAGAGGTGAATTAGATACTTTAAATAATAAATATCAAGATTTACAAAGAAGTTATACTAGTAATCAAGCAGAATTAGCCAATTTAAGATCTAGCACTTCAACTTGTAATCAAGACAGAGAATCTTTAACTTCTTTACAAAAAAAATACCAAGATTTAGTTGCTGAAAACTCGATGTTAAGATCTTCTACTTGTCCACCTTACGTTCCTTCCAAATCTATTTCTGAACCCACTTACGTCCCTTCCAAATCTATTTCTGAACCCACTTACGTTCCTCCTACTTTCAAACTTTTAAAAAAACAATTTAATAAAGACGAAAAATATAAAGTTACCAAAAGAGGAGTTGAGGGATGGGATATTTATGAAACTATTAAACCAAATGATGAACAATTATTAGAATTAGTTAACAAATTTTTTAATACAGGGCAAGGAACCGGTGCTGTTGCTATTGGAGGTTTTGCGGGATATAAGCGTGATGAAATAACACTTGCTTATTTGGATAATTTATTATATGGAGGAGGTTCTATTCAGTTAGAATACACAACAGATAATGAGGTGAATAGAAAATATATATTCAACAGATTGAAAGATAAATATGATAATGATACTTCTGAGTATAAAAAATTATCGCCATTTTATCAATATATAGGATCATTAGAAATAAAGGATATACAATTAACACAAAATCAAAGATTTCAAAAAAATCCTAATGCTGTACAAACATCGGAAAATTCAAATGCTGTACAAACATCGGAATTAAAGAAAGATATTGATATTTTGAAGGGTAAGATTAATAAGCTGAAAAGACTTAAAGTTGAAGTTCAAGATCCATCTGGTGAAGTTAGATATTTCAGGGAAAGGGCTGACAGGAACAGTCCTAATTATGATCCTGAAGATGAGAAGATTTATAATGATGATTCTTATTTTGCGAGCAGTTATGATAAGAAAGATCATCTGGGATCTGGTTTTCATAGTTCTAATACTATGAGGTATGAAGTACCTATTAATTTTATTAATAATCCTATTATTTATAATCCTATGAAAATTGATAATTGTAATAGTACTAACATACAAGTTAAAGATAATAATTATGTTTTTAACGATTATGGATTAGAATGTATGATAAGTAAATTGGAGGCCGATTCTATAAATCTGCAAAGAAAGATGGATGGTAATCGTGATCCAAGAATGATGAATCAAAGATGGATGGATCCATCAGATCCAAGAATGATGAATCAAAGATGGACGGATCCATCACATGAATTTGACACAACATATAATAAATATATTAGTATTTTAGGAAGAGAATTCCAATTTTATGAATATCCTGAACAATATGAAGGTAAAACTTTAGAAGAATTAAAAATTGGTGATTCTTTTACTATAATAGATCGTTTATAGATCTTAAAAATGTAATAAATTTCGAAAATTTAAAGCCCGAAGGCATTAAATTTTATAACAATTTTAGTTGTATATCTCATTAAATCTTTATACTTAATCATCATCTTCATTTATCTTAGCAATGATCGCCTTCAACTCGTCCTTAGGTATTTCAACTCCCTTCTTCTTCAGCTCATCCTTGATTAATTTCATGGTAATACTCTCACCCTCGCATTTTTCAATGATTTCACGGACAAGATCTTCGTTAGAGACTTCTTTCTTCTTTTCTACCTTTTCAACTTTCTTCTTCTCTGTCTTTTTTTCAACCTTCTTTTCAGTCTTCTCTACCTTTTTCTCAGTCTTCTTCTCAACATCTTCTTCACCTTCACTAGCTGTACTTTCGGTAGGTACATAATTCTCCATCTCCTCCTTATAACGATCCTTATCTAAAACAGCTAATTGATTGTACTTCTCGGCTTCCTCAGTTTCCTTAATCTCCTTCCACATTTCTCCCAACTTGATAGTAATTTCCTTCGCACTTAAGTCTGGATTCTCTTCCTTAACACTCGCACGCATTTCCTGACAGAAGAACATGTAACCACTCTTGGCGTTCTTGGGAGCATCCTTAGCCTTCTTAGTACGTGTCTTTTTCTCTTTTTTTTCCTTCTTCTCCTTTTTATCTTTTTTACCTTTCTCATTTTCATCTTCACTACCTTCTTCATTTTCACTACTTTCAGCTGGGACGTAGTTCTCCATCTCATTTTTATAACGTTCCTTATCTGCGGTAGCTAGCTCATTATACTTCTCAGCTTCCTCAGTATCCTTGATCTCCTTCCACATAGCGCCTAACTTAGTAGTAATATCTTTGGGAGCCATATCTGGGTTCTCTTCTTTAACACTCGCTCTCATTTCCTGACAAAAGAACATATAACCACTCTTGGCATTCTTGGGAGCATCCTTGGCCTTCTTAGCACGTTTCTTCTTGTCTTTAGGTTTTTCGTCCTCACTACTCTCACTTACTTCAGCTGGTACATAGTTAGCCATCTCATTTTTGTAACGTTCCTTATCGGCGACAGCTAGCTCATTATACTTCTCAGCTTCCTCAGTATCCTTGATCTCCTTCCACATA
>VFQS010002394.1_pt1 | contig 15457 bp, 15 predicted proteins | sample 3512361 | NCBI WGS metagenome assembly VFQS01 (sample SAMN10412375, study PRJNA504923) | tailings metagenome | isolation source: Relicate 1 Philex TSF3 active mining | place: Philippines
TGAAAGAAACTATACTCCCAGTTGCCTTTATTGTCCTTGTAGGCTTTACGGCGCTGTTCCTCCTTTTGTTTACGATTGGCTTCAGAGGTATTGGTATTGGTATTATTATTCGAGTACTTATTAGAATATGACATTAAGGACTCTTAATTAGGGTGTATTAACGATTATATTTCAATTTTTTTTATCACATAAAGACAATTTTAAGTTCTTGTTTCTAAAAAATTGCTTCGTAGTGGCTCAAACAAGTTCAAGGCACAACATGTATGGTGTTAGCCAAAAGAACTTAATGTTAGTTAGAATTTAATCACATAAAACATCATTTTATTATTGTGAAATAATACATATAAAATAATTTATTCAATCATTGAATCTTATTGGTTTTGTAATACAGAATCGCATAAAATGGATCTAACAGTTAAGTTAAGATGACCTGAAAATTTAATTAACTTATTGATAATTACTTCATTTGATACACCAAGTTCTAAGTGTTTAAGTTTATCAGCTAGTCCATTGTAATGTTCTAATTCTTCTGGAGTTAATTGATCTATTGTTTTAACCGGAATTAAAGATTCTTCAATTACATTTCCATTTTGAATATATTGAGACAATGTTCCAAACAATTCTGGTTTACGCATGTAAATTCCTACCAAGTTTCTAAAATCTGGATCAGAAAACAAACTAACCGATTTCACGTTCATCACTTCAATTAAATCTGAAGTAAGTTGCGGAATAGTATCTGGTTGTTTAGTAGTAATTGGTTTACAAATTTCAGGATCTGGATTAGTTAATTCAGGTTTAACTTGACTTGGTGGTTGATAAGTCTGATTTGCAGAAGATCCTTCAGATGGCTTTTGAATCTTTTCAACTTCAGAACCTTCATTCATAAAAATTGTTAATAATTTTGTTCTAACATCTTTGTCAGCAGTAAACACAAAAATTAATCTATCTTCATCTGCTCTAACATCAAAACTCTTTTCTGGAATTTTAATTTGTTCGGAATCTGTAATAAATTTAATCTTATCAATTTCTTCTGTTGATAAATTCCAATGCATAAAAAGTTCGTGTAAAAGTTTGAGATTAATTGGACCCTCAAATGGATCTCTAATCTGATAGTATTTGTTGTCTTGGGTAAATCCTACTAATTTAAGTACTAAGGGCATTAAACTTTATTCTATTTATGATAATAAAACAAATAATCAATTTTTTAGACAAATAATATCATAAATATTGAAATATTTTAAGTAAATAATACTATTAAAATCCAATAATGGCTAAAACTATAAGAATTATTGCTAATGAATTATACCTAGAAAGTGAACCCAATACTTTAACAAAAATTAATGTTTCAAATATTAAGTCCGGTTCAAACAAATTTTTTGATAAAGACGTTGTTGATGTTGTTAATAATGATTTTAAAATTTTATCTAGTCCAATCAGAAATAAAATACTTGTTGGATATTTTAGCACAAGTCAACAAGTAAAGTTTGGAAAAACTAAATCTGGTAATACAATTTATCAGGTTACAACATTTGACCCTAATCTACCTTATTTTCTTGTATCATATGGTGGAAAACTTGTTGGTAAAATTTTAATTACATTCAAGTTTAAAGATTGGGATAGTGCCCTACCAAAAGGAGAAATAGTTAATGTAATAGGATTATATGACGATTCAAATTTAATCAATACATTACAATATATTAATGGAGTTAATAGAAAAAACAGTTTTAAATCTATTGAATATAAACCAAATGATTTTGAATCAACGATTAAAAGAGAACTTATTAATACAACAATTTTCTCTATTGATCCAATTGACTGCACGGATGTTGACGATGCTCTTTCAATAGATGAATCAGATGATAGCTGGATTATTGGAGTTTATATTGCTCAACCAATTTGTTGGTTAACTGAATTTGAATTAATGACAAGAGCTATTGATTCATTTTCAACTCTATATTCTCAACCATTTGCATCAAACAATAACCTATGGGGTGATCAAATTACAAAAAATGCAAGTTTAACTGAAGGAGAAACTAAACCTGTTTATTATGTTAAATTTGTGATAGATAAAATTTCCAAAAATACTGAAGAAATATTTCATGGTCCTGCTCGTATTATTAATTCAATCAAAACAAATTATGATTCTTGTTTATCATTTCCAGTAATTAAAAAACTATTTGATGTAACATCTGTTCTAACAAATGAAATTATAGATACTCATCAGCTTGTTAGTTTTTGGATGATTAAGGCTAATAATTTTCTTGGAAGCACGCGAAAAATAAAAGAATTAAATATTCCTTACAGAATTATGAAAAACGAAAACAATGTTACAAATTTTGATCATATTATTAATTCAAATATTAAAGAAATTTTTTTGAATAGAACTAATGAATCAGCTGTGTACCAAATAAATAGTGAAACTAATTATCATAGCGGATTAGATAAGTTTGATTACATTCATTTTACTTCTCCAATTAGAAGAATTATTGATTGTTTAATTCACTGGTGTATTACATACAATGTAAATTTTACTTATCTATTAGAAAAATATAAACTTGATATTAAGCATTTTAATTTGCTAGATTCTAATACAAAAAAATATCATGCTAATATTAAAATGTTAAATAATATTAATCAGTTAAAATGGAATCAAAATGATTGTATTGAAACAGAAGGGTGGATATATGAAAAATCAGAAAACAAAAATATTTGGACTATTTGGACTAATGAATTAGGGTTTCAAAAAGTTAAAATATGGGATCAAAAATTTAATTACCTTAAGGGAACCAATTTTACTGATCAAGTAAATAAAATAAATATTGGAGACAAACTTGAACTTAAAATATATAGAAAAACTGGTTTTTTGCCAAAAGAAAAAATATTGATAGTTTCTTCTCTTACTTTAATATAGCCATATATAATGAAAGGCTTCAAAAATATAGGAAATACTTGTTACCTTAATTCTGGACTTCAAATGTTAGTTCAGAATGTTGAGCTTTGCGCACTAATATTAAAATATTCTGGTGAATCTGATTTATTAAAAAAAATTGGAGAATTTATTAATGATTATTATTCTGATTCAGATTCTATTTTAGTTCCAAGTGAAATTAAAAAAATTGTTCAAGAAAAACAAGACTTATTTTGTGGATTTGGACAACAAGATTCCACTGAATTTATAATCTATCTTCTTGATACCATTGATGAAGAAATTAAGAGAATAGATAAAACTTCAAAAGGAATTCAGCCGATTTTTGGAATTCAATTTAATTCAAGAATTAAATGTAAACTACGCGAATGTTTACAAATATACAATAAAAAGGAATTTAACAATTTTTTATTACTTGACATTGATGATGAATGTACAAGTTTAGAAGATGCATACCATAATTTTAAATCTGGTGAAAAACTTCAATCCGATGATAAATATTATTGTGAAAACTGCAAAGCAAAAAGAATTGCATCAAAACGCAGCACAATTGAAGAGTGGCCATCATACTTATTTATTTGGTTAAAACGTTTTTCTCAAAAGGGTAAAAGGTTTTTTAAAAATTCTCAAGAACTAGATATACCTCTTGAATGGAGACATTCTAATTATTTACAAGGAGCAGTTATTCACTATGGTGATTTAAATGGTGGACATTATGTTTATGTCGGTAAACAAAATAATAAATGGTACTTGTTTAATGATTCAAGTGTTTCTGAAATAACTTCAGAATCACAATTAAAATCTTTGCTATCTAAAGCATATTGGTTGTGTTATAAAAAACACTAATTTTTTATATTAGTTTATTTAGATAACCCTCTTAAAAATTATCTACTTATATGTTAATATGTGCGAATATTTAATAAAATCAAAATTAGGAAATATTAATGTTATGGAAGGTGTTGATTTACCAAATACAAAAGCTATTATTTTACATGTACATGGTATTGGGTCACATTTTCAATTTGTTTATCCTAATTTAGATGATTTTACAGCACGAGATTATTATTTTTCAAAATTTAATTATAAATCTATTTGTTTTGAATTTTATGGTCACGGTAAAAGCGATGGTGTTAAATGTTGTATTAATGATTTCAATGATTTAGTTGATGATTTGGAAACAGTTATTTTACACCTAAATGAAAAGTTTTGTAATATACCCATATATTTATTTGCTGAATCTATGGGTGCAGGAGTGTGGTTAAAATTTATAATTAGAGGTATTAATACTGATAATATTAAAGGTATGATTTTTATTAGTCCAATGTGTGGAATTGATGATCATTTAAAACCTGGTCCGGTTGTAACAAGTTTTTTAATGTGTATGAGCAGAATTGTACCAACATGGAAATTAGCTACTACCACTAAAAAAATGGGTATGGAAAATGTTATAAATAAAGAATATATTGATGCAAGAGATGCTTCACCGTATGGATATAAAGGATCACATAGATTAGCAACTGTTCGTGAACTTTACTTGAATAGTTTATGGACACCAGAAAATGCTCATTTAATTAATAAACCGATTCTAATGTTTCATGGTCTTCATGATAAAATTACTACTCCATCTGGAACAAAAATAGTTCATGACAAAATACCAATTAAAAATAAGGAGCTTGTATTATTACCAAATTCAGAACATTGCTTGTTAGTTCAAGATAATGCTGACGACTTAACACCTAATTTTATTATGGCAAAAAGTTTAAGTTGGATTAATAATCAAATATTAAATAAAAATAGCAATCTGTAAATAAATAATTAAAATATAAAAAATTGAAATATTAAATTATGTATGGTATATAATATATAATTTAATGTATAATTTTACTATATATGACGATAATGCATATACCGTGTTTAAAAATTATTCTTTGGAACAAATTAATACACATTTCGCTGCAATAACAAATGATGGATTCAAAGGTGTTATTTCAAATAAAAATATTAGTGATGAAGATAAATTTAATATTTATACTCAAGTTTTACAATTTTCTCAATTAATTGATCCACAAAGTGCGGTGATTTTATATGAGTATATGAGTGGGCTAAACGATGATCAAATTGATATAGTATCAAAACTACCAATTAACCAGTACTTATTTTTTAAACATTTACCTTCAGTTAAATTAATTGAAAAGTATTTTAATCATGATAACAAACTTAATAAAGTAAATGGAATTAACTCTAATATCATTATTAATAAAGAAGAAAAAAAACAACTGATGCAAAAAATTATTAATAATTTAAAAATTTGCTAATTTATTTTATAACATTATATAATATTATAATGCTGCTTAAACAAAAATTAGTTTATAAAAGATACCCAATTATATATTCTACAAATCAAATTGGAGGAGAACCAGATGATCAGACTAAATGTGAATTCAAAAGATTAGTCGCTGCCTGTAATTTACATAAAGATCAAAATAATTATGATCAAAGAACATGCCCTTTTTGTATTTTTACAAATGCAGGTAGTTCTGAAAATCCTAACAAATGTATTCCAATCGATGGTAATGGTGGGAGATGTTTTCAAGATTCTACTGGTGCTTATAACAGAATGGACATCAGAAAATATTTAGAAGGAAAATCAAAAATAACTGTTGAAAATAATATTTATTTAATTGAACCAGATGGTGAAGTTTGTTTTGGTGACACAATTACCACATGTTTAACATACTGTTTTATTTTGTCAGATAGATCAAAAATTGCTGTTCATTTAAATCCCTTTACAAATATAAGTCCAAGATCTGAAATGTTTAGAGATAATAATAGTCCAAATATTATTCAAAATGAAGTTGTTAATATTTATAATGTTTTAAGCTTAACGAGTCAAAGAATAACTGGAAATAAAAAAATTATTAAAATTTATATTTTTGGTGCATCTGAATACAAGGTTTATAGTTACGGTCAAAATAATTTTATTGGTGATAATGATAGTGTTGGAACAATAGGTGTTGAATCAATGGGTTATACCATAAGCCCTAAATCAATTAAACAACATTTACTTGATGAACTTGGACAATTATTTGCACCTGAATATGAAATAAAATTTATGGCAGATAAAAATATTAATCTTGGATCTATTTATTTTGTTAATTCGGATGGTGATGCAGTTATGCAAGACAGAAATGGTATAGATATTTCAAATTGGACTGTATTATAGTATTATCATAGTAATTAAATAACAAAAATTGAAAATTATTTTACTATAATATGATAATATCATATTATAATGAATAAATATTATAAAGTACATAATGATAATTATACCGGAGATCATCCTCCTCAATACTATCCTTTTCCATATGAACTAGATCATTTTCAATTACATGGATGTAAAGCTATTGCAGATAATGAAAATATTTTGGTAACTGCACATACAGGATCTGGAAAAACAGTGCTTGCACTTTATGGAATTGCTAAAGCACTAAGTGAAGGAAAAAAAGTTATTTACACCAGTCCCATTAAAACGCTGTCAAATCAAAAGTATGCTGAATTTAGTTCACAACTATTTAACCCCAATACTGAAGGTAAAACAATTGGAATTATGACAGGAGATATTAAAATTAATCCTCTTGGTGATCTATTAATTATGACTGCTGAAATCTTACGTAATAGCTTACTTAAGAAACAAGACGATACTATTTATGAATGGACATTTAATCCAAATGATGTAGGATGTGTTATTTTGGATGAGGTTCATTTTATTAATAATCCTGAAAGAGGTAAAGTTTGGGAGGAAATTATAATCAATTTACCTGCAAATATTCAACTGATTATGCTTAGTGCAACTATTACTGGTGCAGAAGAAATGGCTCAATGGGTTGGTAACTTAAAACAAATTCCATGCCATTTGATGTCAACATTAAAAAGACCAGTACCACTTCAACATGGTATATGGTTTCAAAAACATCAAAAAGATAACGATCACGTTCCTACAGAAGGTAAAATTAATTATTTTCTATATGGTGATCGTGATTGGAAAGAAGGTGTTTGGTCACGTTGTAAATCAGATATTGATAAATATTATTCAAAACATCAATTTTCAATTGATACCTTTTTTAATTGTATCAAGCACTTGTATGATAATGACCTGACACCAGCCAATGTTTTCTTACTCAATAGATCTTTATTAGAATCTTATGCCAAAAAAATTCCATTTAATTTTGCAAATGCTCAGGAACAATCTGAAATTAACAAAATATGGAACAAACATTTACTTGGTTATAGAAAATTATATGAAACATCAAGTGACTGGATTGATTTGCATAAATTGGTATCAAATGGTATTGGTATTCATCATGCTGGAATGATTCCAATCTTAAAAGAAATTGTAGAAATATTATATTCAAAAGGGTTAATTAAAGTTCTTCTAGCAACAGAAACTTTTGCAATGGGAGTAAATATGCCAACAAAGACTGTGGTATTTTGTCAATTAACTAAATTTGATGGAGATAGCTCTAAAAGACCATTAAGACCAGAAGAATATGGACAAATGGCTGGAAGGGCTGGAAGACGTGGTAAAGATCCGGTTGGACACATTGTTATTTTGCCAAGTTTAGATTTTATGTCTGAATCTGAAGCTAAAACTATGTGTATGTCAGCTCCTCAAAAAATTGTTTCAAGATTTTCAATTGATCCGGTGTATGTTCTTAAACAATTATCATATTTAATTGACAATACAACTACTGAAGTAACATTAGAAATATTAATCGATAAAATTGTATCAAATTGTAATAATTCACTTTTTCATCATCAAGATTCAAAAAGTTTTGAACAACTAGAAAAACAATATTGGGATCTTAAAAAAGAAGTTGATAAAATCGAGTCTATAAATGAATCGATTAAAGAAGAAACAGACATTTATAAAAAGATTATTGATATTGAAAAAAGACTTAAACCCGAAGGATCCACATTTATGAGATTAGCTGCAAAATATGAAAAAAAGCTAATAAATGAAAAAAATGATCTCTTAAAGAAACTAAATTTTGAAACAATTAATAAACTAAAACAATATTTTAGTCTCAAAAGTGATTTAGATAATTTGGAAAAAAGTCTTGTAATTAATAAATCAAAAATTAATGACCAAGTAAGATTAATTGTTGAGTTTTTAATTACTTCATCTTATTTAGACAACGATTTAAAACTAACAAAATTCGGTAAAATAATATCAGAGACCAATGAATGTAATCCATTTTTATTAGGCGAACTAGTTCAATCTAAATACTTTGATAATTTAGATTTTCCTGAAATTATTGGTATTTTGTCAATGTTTATTTCTGATAATAAAAGATCTGATGAAATTTATGTGGACGATTTAGTTTGTGGAGAAAATTGTAAGGAAATTATTTATGAACTCGAATCACATATTGAAAAATATTACTCAATTGAAAATGAATTAAATAATAAGTTACCATATCCAACTTGGTTAGAATGGGATCTAGACCTAAGTATTTTTAATTCTGCTAAATCATGGGCTGAAGGAAAATCATGGGCTAGTATTAGCGTAGGATTTAATTCATTTCAAGGTAATTTTATAAAGTCAATCTTAAGAATTACTAATTTATTAAAAAATATTGAATCAATTGCTAAAATATTTTCTAATGTTGAATTATTAAATAAACTAGAAGGTTATCAAGAAAAACTTGTTAGAGATATAGTCATTACTGATTCATTGTATTTATCCTAATTTACGACCTCTATTATTTTCTTTATTTTCAAGTGTTTTTACACCTGCATCAAAAGGAATATCTGTTTTTCGTACACTTTCAATTTCATACTCTCTTTTTCTTACTTTTTGGTCTTCTTTTTCTTCTGATAAATCTTTAGTTTTAGATTTTGGTGGTTTAAATAAATTTAACATTGTTGATGACATTCTTGATATAATATCTTTAAAAATATTACCATTTGTATCAAAGTTAATAAAATCATTTATAATTTCTTTTATTTTATTTGCAATATCTGGATTAATATAATTTAAACAATATACAATTACAATTATATAAATTAATGCTTTTCCAATATCCCATACAATATCCAATAATTTGGATGAAAACATAAATAGAACAGCCACAATTAATATTGTACTTTTATCTATATAGTTATTATTTGATTTTTTATTTTTTTCAGATTTATTTTCAGTTTTATTTTGCTCCATATATTTAACATATAAAAATATTTTTATCTAATTATTATTATATAAAAAATGACCTTTGATGAATCAAAAGACTATACTAAAAAATATTTAAAATATAAAGAAAAATATCTTAAATTAAAAAAAATGGAAGAAGAAATGAACAAAAAAACTATGATAATGACCGGAGGTGGTAATAAAGATGACAAAAAAACATTAGCATTATTTAAAGCCGAATGGTGTGGACATTGTCAAGCTTTTAAACCAACATGGAATAAATTAAAAAACGAAATGAAATAAAACGTCAGTTTCGTTTCATATGATTCTGAAAAAAATAAAGATGAAATTACCAAATTTCAAATTCAAGGATTTCCAACCTTAATTTTATTAGCTGGTAATAAGGCAATTGAATATGTTGGTCCTAGAGATGAATCTAGTATTAAAGAATTTATAGATCAATATTAATTAAATTATTAAAAATATTTTTTAATTTAATTAAAGCAAACCAAGCAATTAGTATTAACAATTACCATAACATTCAATGTAGTTTTCTGAACTCATTGAAGATGACTTTGAATCGTCTAAATTTAATTTTATAACTGAATTTTTATCTTTAAGTATATTTTGTTTTTGAACAGTTATTGGTTCTTTTTTAATATCTTCTTTTATTTTTTCTTTTTCTTTTGTACCATTTTTTTTACTTTTTACTGGGTTTTCTACTTCTTTACCAATTTCATCAAACCTTACTATATTTGGTTTAAAATATTCATTTGTATCTTTTTCGTTTGACTCTGAAGAAAGTCCAATGTGATTAATACAATCTACAATTTTATCAATGTTTGCTATTTTAGATTGAAGATTATTATAAATACTTGACACTGAATTATATTCATTTATTTTTGATAATTTTGCTAAATTTGAAAGCATTAAAGATGATTCTTTTATTTCCTTTTTCTTTATTTGTTCACACTCTTTCAATAATTTATCTTTGCTTTTAAGCTGCCACTTTTTGTTCTTCTTATTGAATACATATAATTCTGTTTTAGTTGATAAATTTATTAAATTTTTTAAATTATTATTTTTAAACATATTTTCTAATAATTTTTTATCAACTGATGAATAATATTCATTAAAATCTTTTGAATCACTCATTTAAATTTATTAAGAATTTTATTTTAATAATTTTAAACTTATATTAAATATTTTTATTCAGAGTTGTTAGAAAGTAAAATTTGGAGATATAACATATATGGTAGAAATATATTTTGAATTTTTTTATTTATTTGTAAATTTTTTTGTTCATTTCTATCTTCTTCGTTTAATAATGATGAATCTGTTTGTAAAATATATTCATTATACAGATCATTTGATATTGCTTCTAAATTATTAATGTTATTATTAAAATCTGATAGCTTTTCGATGTATACTAGTTGTTTATCATTATCAAATGATTCAGAATAAAGTTTTATTTTGTCTAATCTGTCTTTTATTTTGTTAATTTTAATTATTAAATTTTCATACAGTTTTGTTTCCGATTCATTAAAATTTAAGTTATTAATATTAGTTAAAGTATTTGAATTCATTATTATTTTATAATACCCAAATCTTTAAGTCCTTCTAAAATATTATCATAATTATTACCTCTATTATTTATTTGTTGTTGTGCTTTATTTTGTGATCCTCGTTTTAATTCTTCATAAGTCTCTATATAGTTTCTCATATTAACTTGTTGAGGACCTTGAGATCCTGAATCTTGTGAGCTTCCAGTATTTACTCTATTAGATTGTGATTGAGGCTGAGATACTGGATTATTATTAATTACTTTTGTTTGAACAGGCTTATATTGAGTATCTTGAATTAATCTTTCTTTTTCTTTTTCATTTATTAATCTTTTAATATCAACTTTGTCTAAAGCATCATCTTTACATAAAATCAAATCATTAACACTATTAATTTTATCTGGTACTACTCCAGTAATTGGGTTATAAATTAAACTTGACATTTCAAATTTGGTATTATCTCTTTCGACTTCTTTACTTTTTAATCTAGGTTCAATATCTGGATTGAATTTATCTTTTTTTAACTTAAAAAAAATATTGTTCTCCATTATATATTTAAGTATAAAGAATAAAATTTTAAGTATATTATTAGATAATTATGGATTTATACGATATACTCGAAATTAAACCAAATGCTTCTGAAGTAGAAATAAAAAAAGCATACTTAAAGTTAGTTAAAGTTTATCATCCTGATAAAAATAAGTCAAAGGATGCTTCTGAAAAATTTCAAAAAATCCAGACTGCATATGAAATTTTAATTAATGACAAAACACGACAAGAATATACTAAAATGAATCAAGATGATAAATTTAGTTTTGTTAATATTTTAGAAAAAATTATAAAAGAAAATTTTGATTTAAATGAACTTAAAAAATATGGTATTAGCTTAGATAAAAATGATTTTGATTATTTGGAGAGAAATTTTATGAATTTTTTTCGTGCAATTAATGTTACAGAATTATTGGACTTTTTTAAAAAAGGCGTCGTTCACAAAAAAAATTTTAATAATATTGTTAATTGTTCTGAGTCTGATATTGATATTTTTGATGAAACTTCTGCTGAATATTATTTTAGTTTGCCTATCAGCTTACAAAAAGTATCGTCATTAGATATTAGAATAGATTTAAATATTAAACTTGGTGATATTGCTGTTAAAAATAAAAGAAAAATTAAAATTAAAAGAAATATAAATGGTACTACTGAAACTTCTACATTTGTTTTCAATCTTGAAACACCTTATGTAGTTTTTATTGGAGCTGGTGATTTAAAAAATCAAGATTATGGTAATCTTATTGTAAAACTTAATTTACCAAATAATTTATTTTGGAGCGAGAATTTAATTTTAATAGAACAATCAATGAATTTATATGAAATGATTTATGGTATGGATATTTGTTTAGATTTAGGTGAAGGAAAAAATATATCAATACAAAATTGGGTTCCAAGTAGAGATGGTTTTTTGGTTGAAATTTCAAATACAAATAATAAAAATATAGAATCAAATATAATTTTAAATAATTATAATTTAGCCATTAAATTATTTTTAAACTACGAAGATAGTGAAGAAAAAGAACAGATATTAAAACAATATTTTTCCTAGACTATTATAATTAACTAGTAATGACTTGGTCAAAATTTACAATTGATCATATCAAATTAATTAAACCATATTTGTATGATTTACCAGACAATTCGCAATTGGTGGTTTCAATAAAAGAGGAAAGAGATAGAATAAAAAATTTTATTAAAACTAAAAATATTAATATGGTCATTCAACCTGTGCAACCAAATGACATTAAAAAATTAGATAATAAAATAAAAGAATATGCTAATGTTGATTGGGTTGACAAAAATGCACTTTTAAAAGATGTAAATAAATTGGATACCAACTATTTAATTACTTGGACTAGCATTGATAGACAAAATAAAAATAATAAAATACATATTAAATGCGACAAGTCAAAAATAGTTTCAGTATTAAAAAGAATTCAAACAATTATATTTTTATTAGAATTTCTTAAAATTAAATCAAATAATGAATCACTAACAATGGACATATATTTGATATTATCAAATTTAACAAAATCATTTCCAGAAAATAAACAAATTATTGGAGTTAAAAATGCAAATACTGGATATACTGATTTTCAAAAAAATATTATATTTGTATGGAGACTTGAAGAATATGAAAAAGTATTATTTCATGAAGTAATTCATTACCTTGATCTCGACAAAAGGGATGATCACGTTGATCATATTGCTGATATTAATGGTCCTCATAGTTATTATGAAGCAATTACCGATGTATTTGGGATATATTATCATATAATTTATTTATCTATAATGACAAAAGTTAAAATTAAAACATTGTTAGAAGTTGAATTAACATTTATTAGAAATCAAGCAATGATATTAAATGATTATTTAGGATTGGGTGATTGGACAGATCAACCAAATAAAATAATTAAACAAACTACACCAGCTTTTTCATATTACATTTTAAAATATTTAATATTTGAATATTTAATAAACCATAATATAAATGAAGCTAAAGACTATAACGAATTACTTCAAAAATCTTTAGAACAAGGATTTAAAATTAAACCCCATAATAAAATCAAGTCATCAAGAATGAGTTTATTACAATTAGAATAAAATACATAATTTATGAATTTTATTTTGATTATACTTCAATTTCCAAATTATCTGTAATATTGTTAATGGTGCCTTTATTTATATTTTTATTAATTGTATTATAATCCACATTTAATTGTTTATTAATTTTTTGAAGTTTTCTTGGATATACTTCTAAGTTTTTATTTATAAGATTTGCAAATATAGATTTAACTTCTTTAAGTTCTTCTAATTGTTTTTCTATAATTAATTTTAATTTATTGTTTTCATTTAATAAACTTTCTGTATTTTCACATTTATATTGACATGATTTTTGATGTCTCCATCTATTTTGATAACAAGTGAATGATTTATTACAGTAATTACATAAATATCCATCATTTTTATCATCTTTACATATTTTTATATATTTGCATGTATTTAAATGAATACTTAGTTCGTATTTATTTGTAAAAACCTCTTCACAATATTCGCATTCACAGACATTACACTCTTTTATTTCTGGAATTACTTCTAATTCTTCTGATTTAAATTCTTTTTGAAGTTGTTTTATTATTTGTTTAATTTCATCTAAATTTTCACATTTATATATTTCTCTTTTAATATTATATTTTTTTAATTTTTCTTTTAATATTTTATCAGCTCCTTTAATATTTTTTATAGGAAAATAACAATGAATCCTAGGTTCTAAAACAGCACCACATCTATAATCTTTCATACGACTATAAAGATTTATAGTTATTCCAATTTTATAGAAGTTTTTTAAATTAAATTCAGTTTGTACAATATAAATATCTCCTCCGTTATCTTTTGGATATTTATTTTTACCAAATGTATTAGTTTTAAAAGTAAAAACATTATTATGTGATACACATGGAACACATTTAGTTTTAACATGTATATCAAGATCATTTAACGTTTCAAATGAAATTTTACAATTTTTACATTTATATTTATTATTTTCTGTTGAATTTTCATTTATTTTTGAGCTTTTTGCGAGTCTTACATGTGGATCTTTATGATGTTTCTTGTTGTGTTTCCATAAACCATCTCTATTTTTATATAATTTGTTACATATTTTGCATATATATTCTTCTTTGGCAACATTATTATTTGTTTCCATAATTATAGATATAGTATAGTAACTTATTTATTTTTTAAATGGAAACTTGTTTCCAGTTTATAATCAATACCCGGAGAGAAAGAAGATTTTTTTAAATTGATAAATAAAAATTTTGAGCTAATTAAGATCCAAATAATTACTAAAATTTTACATCATAAAATAGTTTTAAACTTCAATTTCCAAATTATCTGTAACTTCTTTGGCCACTTTTTTACGGTTATTATAGATAATTAATTTTATATCTTTCTTTTTTAACTCCTTATAAGCTGGATCTGACTCAATTTTATCTTTTACTTTATCAAGTATTTCCTTTGTTTTTTCGTCAAGTTCATTTTCTAATTCTTCATAAAAAGAATTAATATCACACATACGCTCATCAACAATATCTTCCAATAATTCGTCTTTATTAACAGCAACAAACTGTTTCTTTTTACCATCGTATTTGTATGCTAATGTATTTTGAGTATTGGTAATAAGAATGTTTTTAAATTGGGGGTATTTATCGTTAAAATGTGCATACTCAACCAAATGTGGTAAACTACAATAACGGTATTTAAGTATGGCCATTTTTTCTTTTTTACTAAATACATCTGTTAAATTTTCATGACCTAATCCAATAATATTATATGTAATGTTATTAACAGTTCCATTATTAACATTTTCATTAATTGTATTATGATCTCCATTTAATTGTTTATTAATTTTTTGAAGGGTTTTTGGGTGCACTTTACAATTTTTATTTATTAAATCCATTAATGTTCTTTTAATTTCTTGATTTTGTTTTTCTTGTTCTTTAAATTGTTCTAATTGCTCTTTTTGTGTTTTTATTTGTTCCATTAATAAATTAATTATTTCTTTTTGATTCTGTTCTAAAGGTTTTTTATCAACAGATTTATTTTTACATTTTAGTTGATGTCTGTATTTTGATTGCCTATGTAAATAGTTTGCGCCACAAAAATCACACGAATATCCACCAGTTATGTCATCTTGAGTTTTAATATCTGGGTGGCTTACGTTAGCTG
>VFQS010002395.1_pt1 | contig 15453 bp, 12 predicted proteins | sample 3512361 | NCBI WGS metagenome assembly VFQS01 (sample SAMN10412375, study PRJNA504923) | tailings metagenome | isolation source: Relicate 1 Philex TSF3 active mining | place: Philippines
AGGGAACATTTGAGCTCCAGGGCCGGCCGTATTCTCCCCATTCAGTATCTCAGGTTACCCAAGCGGGCATCGCCAGAACCTTCCAAAACATTCGCTTATTTAAAGAGATGACCGCATTAGAGAATGTCATGGCGGGGTGCCATTGCCGCTCCTCGATTGGGATGTGGGGCGCTATCTTGGGCACGCAATCCAATCGCCGTGAAGAGAGCGCTATCCGTGAAAAATCGCTAGCCCTGCTTACGTATGTTGGCTTGCAAGACTATGCACGACATAAAGCTAAAAATTTATCCTATGGGTACCAACGACGTCTTGAAATTGCCCGTGCCTTAGCTACTGAACCGATTCTATTGGCTCTTGATGAGCCAGCTGCCGGGATGAATGCCAGCGAGAAGCTGGAACTAAAAGAATTAATTCTAAAGATCCGCGCTGATGGCAAAACTATTTTGCTCATTGAGCATGATGTCCATCTCATAATGAGTCTTTGTGATCATTTGACGGTGCTTGATTATGGCAAGGTGATTGCCGATGGATTGCCCGATGCAGTACGCAGTCATCCAGAGGTGATCCGAGCTTACTTGGGCGGGGCGGCAGCATGAGCACGACACCTCTTTTAGAGCTCAAGCATCTAAAGTTGTCGTATGGAGGAATTGCCGCCGTTAAAGGGATTGATTTTTATATTAACGCTGGAGAGTTGGTTACCTTGATCGGCGCAAATGGTGCGGGCAAAACAACGACGCTAAAAGTAATCGCTGGCCTTCTCAAGCCAAGCGCCGGATCGATTCAGTTCTTAGGGCATGCCATTGGGGGTCGGCCGGCTTATGAGTTGGCCGAGCTTGGAATTGGATTGGTACCAGAAGGTCGGGGGGTGTTCGCCAGAATGACCATTTTGGAGAACCTGCAAATGGGTGCTTATATCCGCCAGGGTTCTCAGTCAGCGCAGAGTATTGATCGCGACCTTGAGGGAGTACTCGCAACCTTTCCACGCCTGCGCGAACGTTTGTCGCAATTGGCTGGCACCCTCTCTGGTGGGGAGCAGCAAATGGTGGCGATTGCTCGGGCGATGATGGCTAAGCCAAAGCTTCTCTTATTGGATGAGCCCTCGATGGGGCTGGCACCACTGATGGTAGAAACCATTTTTGAGGTGATTCAAAAGCTCAATCAGGAGGGCATGACGATTTTGCTCGTCGAGCAAAACGCCCGCTTGGCCTTATCCATGGCAGACCGAGCGTATGTGATGGAGAGTGGGGCGATTACCTTATCGGGATCAGCCGATCAGTTATTCAATGACGACCGGGTCCGTGAAGCGTATTTGGGTGCGGATACAAAAACCAGAGAGACTAAAGAAACTTAAGCCAGTTTCTTTAGTAAGACCCGCAAGGTAGCGCACATCGTGAGGATTTCCTCTTCGGTGACATTGAGTGCGGGCATAAAGCGCAATAGATCGGGTCTAGGCGAATTAATCAGTAAGCCCTCGGGCTCGTAATCTCTTGCAAGTTCGACCAAGGAGGGACCGATATCTTTACCGAGCATGAGAGCCCGAAGAAGACCTTTGCCACGCTCGCCTTGCAACCCGAATTCAGAACAAAGTTTACGTAACTCACTTTGCAGGAATGCTCCTTTTTGAATCACTGAGTCCAGAAAGCCAGGGGCCAACAGTTGTTCAATCACACTAATCCCAACCGCGGTCATCAAGGCATTGCCATTGTAGGTGCCACCTTGATCGCCTGGTACAAAGCAGGCTACTGCATCGGTGCATAAAAGAGCCGCGAGAGGAACACCCCCACCGATTCCTTTACCAAGCGTCATGATGTCGGGCTCAATCCCAAAATGTTGGTAGGCAAATAATTTGCCGGTTCTACCAAAACCAGCTTGCACCTCATCAACGATGAGCAATAGATTGAGCTCTTTAGTGAGCTGGCGTAACTCTTTCATAAAGGCATCATCGGCAGGAATGACTCCACCTTCACCTTGCACAGGTTCTAACATGACGGCAACCGTTTTATCGGTGATGCAGCGCTTGACCGATTCAATATCGTTTAGATCAGCCTTGGGAAAGCCTGGTACCTGGGGGGCGAAGAGGGTATCCCAGCCCGGCTTACCCGAAGCGCTCATAGTTGCCAAAGTGCGTCCATGAAAACTATGATCAAAGGTAATAATTTCATAAGCACCACCTTTGTGGATTTGCCCCCACTTTCTGGCAAGCTTAATAGCGCCCTCATTGGCCTCGGCGCCACTATTAGCAAAAAATACTTTGTTAAAGCAGCTATGGCTCGTCAGTAAATCGGATAACCGAATCATCGGTTCGTTATAGAACGCTGGACTAGGGTTAATTAATTTCTGGGCTTGCGCGTTTAACGCAGCAACAATACCAGGGTTGCAGTGGCCCAAGCAATTCACGGCCCATCCTTGGAGGAAGTCCAAGTAGCGCTTGCCATTTTGATCAACCAACCACGAACCCTTACCCTCCATCATGATGATGTCGGGCCGCTTGGTGATATACATCACCGAGTGGGCATCAACGGGACGAGGATCAGAAAGTTGATTCATGACTCAATCATACAAAAGATCGGTGTAAAAAGGGAATTCAGCGCAAAGATCATGGAATTAGGCATGCGCTAGATCAGCTTCACTGGTAAAGGAGTCAGCATAAAACTCATCCTCGGGCAGACCGCATTGCTCTACAAAATCCGTCTGGGCCGATTGAATCACAATCGGGGCACCACAGGCATAGACTTGGAATGCACTGAGATCTGGAAAGTCTGCCATTACGGCGTGATGAACAAATCCTGTACGTCCAGCCCAATGATCTTCTGGTAACGCTTCAGAAACAACCGGGATGTAATGAAAGCGAGGCAGGGTGCTAGCAAACTCCTGACAAAGAGCATCCATATAGAGATCTTTGGGGCGTCGCCCACCCCAATAGAAATAGACCTCACGATCAATGCTCTTCTCACGCATGTGTAGCAGAATCGATTTGATCGGCGCAAAGCCTGTACCGGATGCCAAGAAAATAATTGGTTTCTGAGTGTCCTCACGTAAGAAAAAACTTCCTTGGGGGCCTTCAAAACGCAAAATGTCTTTTTCTTTGATTGATTTTCCATCCGCCCCTTGACCAAAGAGGGGGTCAGTAAAAAGACCACCTGGCAGATGGCGAATATGCAACTCAATGGGGCCCTCTTGATGCGGCGCGCTGGCAATCGAATACGCACGACGCTTATTGTCTTTGAGTAAAAACTCTAAATACTGACCAGCCAAAAACTGAAAACGCTCACTGGCCGGTAGTTGCAGCTGAAGAATTGCAACATCATCGCTTGGATATGCAATCGCCTGAATCCGGCATGGCACCTTACGAACAGGAATATCTCCGCCGCCCTGGATTTCGCGAACATCAATCAGCACATTGGATTTTGGGTGGGCACAGCACAAAAGGGTCGCCCCCGCGGTTTCGTCGAGGGCGCTCAGGGCACTTTGGCTGTGGTCTCCATGCCCCATTCGGCCTTCGAGCACTTTGCCCTTGCATGAGCCACAGGCGCCATTTTTGCAGCCATAGGGTAGTTGAATGCCCTGGCGGATGGCCGCTTCCAGAACAGTCTCATCCTCTTCCACTGTGAATGTTCTGCCACTCTTTTTTAGTTCCACCTGGTACTGCAATTCCACTTCTCCCAATAAATCGTTACGATGTTAATTCTATGATGTCCAAACCCAGCCAATTTCGTCGCCCCCGCATCCTCATCATTGGATGTGGTGATATCGGTATTCGGGTTGCGCAACAACTGCAAGGACATACGCTCGCTCAATCGCAAGGTCGACCCAAGATCTTCGCATTAAGCAGCAGTCCTGAGCGCTTTGCCGAGCTTCGAAAGCATGGCATCACGCCCATTGAAGGAAATCTTGACCACCCTGAGACTTTATGGCGAATTGCCCATTTAGCAACAACGGTCATTCATCTAGCTCCACCAGCGCAAGATGGTGAGTTCGATCAACGCACCCGCAATTTAATACAAATTTTATCTCAGCAGGGGCGTTCTGTCAGACGTCTGGTCTACATCAGTACGACCGGAGTGTACGGCAATTGCAATGGTGATTTTGTCGACGAGACCAGTCAACTGCAACCCACTAGTCTGCGGGCGAAGCGACGCGTTGATGCAGAGCAAACACTCCGTTATTGGGCAGCCTCACAAGGGATTGCATTAACTATTTTGCGTGTACCCGGAATTTACGGACCCAATCGCTTACCGATCGAGCGCTTAAAAAACAGCACCCCTGCTTTGCAAGAGCCATTTGATGCGTATTCGAACCATATCCATGCGGATGATCTTGCTCGGCTCATCTGTGCGGCCTTATTTATCGGTAAACCGCAACGTGTGATTAATGCATGTGATGGTAGTGAGCAGAAAATGGGCGATTATTTTGATGAGGTTGCCAGCGCATTGCATTTACCAAAGCCACCGCGATTACTGCCCGATGAAGTGCGTGCTCAGGTGGGCCCCATGATGTGGTCATTTATGGCCGAGTCACGGCGAGTGCGTAATCAACGACTGGGTGAACTAAAGCGTCCCCTGAAATACCCTCGGGTCAAGGACTATTTAAAAACCTTGTAATTATTTCCAGCTGTCTTTTAGACCAACGCTGCGATTAAAGACCAACTTTCCTGGTGCGCTATCTTTGCGATCAACCACAAAGTAGCCATGCCGCTCAAATTGAAAGCGTTCTTCAGGCTCGGCGCTCTGCATACTGGGTTCCACATAAGCCTGAATCACTTTTTTGGAATCCGGATTGATAAAGCTCAGAAAATCGTTATCACCGCTATCGGGGTGTGGATCGGTAAATAAATGCTCGTATAAACGAACCTCAACGGGTACGGCTTCTTTAGCATTAATCCAGTGTATGTTCCCCTTCACCTTGTAATTATTAGAGTCCGGTGTGCCACTTTTGCTATCAGGGAAATAGCGCGCATGAACCTCAGTGACGTTACCTTGGTTATCGAGTTTGACGCCAGTGCACTCGATGACAAAGCCATGACGTAAGCGAACGCGTCCACCAGCCCCTCCATCTTTGGGTGGGAACAGACGAAAAAATCCTTTTTCTGGATTCATCTGAAAATCATCGGCTTCAATCCACAGCTCACGCCCAAAATGAAACTCGCGTTTGCCCCATTCGGGATGGTGGGGATGCTTGGGAGCCGAACAGGGTTCTTTTGCGCCTTCGTCGTAGTTTTCAATCACGAGTTTGAGTGGAGCTAAGACTGCGCTGGCGCGAGGGGCGCGCGCATCTAAATCATCGCGTAAGGCTTGCTCGAGAACACTCATATCAATCCAGCTATCGGCTTTGGATACGCCAATTCGTTCACAAAATAATCGAATACTCTCTGGTGTATAACCGCGACGGCGGATTCCGACGATGGTGGGCATGCGAGGATCGTCCCAGCCGTCGACGCGTTGCTCCTCAACGAGCTGTAGGAGTTTGCGTTTACTCGTAATGGTGTACGTGAGATTGAGTCTGGCAAATTCGTATTGATGGGGTAAGGGGCCTTTAAATACCCCGCACTCTTTCAGACTGTCGAGAATCCAATCATAGAGCGGGCGATTGTTTTCAAACTCGAGGGTGCAAATTGAGTGTGAAACATTCTCAAGCGCATCTGAAATACAGTGAGTAAAGTCGTACAAAGGGTAAATGCACCACTGATCGCCGGTGCGATGATGATGAGCGTGACGAATACGATAAATGACCGGGTCACGCATCACGATATTGGGGTGAGTCATATCAATCTTTAGACGCACCACATGACTGCCATCGGGGAACTCACCGGCACGCATTTTCTCTAAAAGCGCGATGTTCTCGTCCGCTGAGCGATCTCGGTAAGGACTGTTGACCCCCGGTGTAGAAAAGTTACCGCGATGTTGATGAATTTCCTCTGCGCTTTGACTGTCGACATAGGCTTTGCCATGGCGCATTAAAATTTGTGCAAACTCATAGAGGCGTTCAAAGTAATCGCTGGCGTAATACAAATGTTCGACGCCTTGGTGGTGCCAATCAAATCCTAACCAACGCACCGCATCCAAGATGCTATCGACATACTCTACATCCTCTTTAGTTGGGTTGGTATCATCAAGTCGCATATGGCAGCGGCCACCCGAAGGCAGTGAATCATAGTCTCTCGCTAGGCCATAGTTGAGGCAAATACTTTTGGCGTGGCCAATATGCAAGTAGCCGTTAGGCTCTGGTGGAAAGCGGGTGACTACGGCCGGTAGGGGCTTACCATTTGCATCAACGCGATTGGCATAGATACCTTTAGCCAAATCATGATCAATGATTTGCCGTAAGAAATTAGAGGGCTCAACCGGGTTTGCAGATTGCGTAGACATCCCAGTATTGTAGAGAAGACCGCTTGACTGGTTCAGGATGCCAAAAAATAAGGCCCGCAAACGCGGGCCAGATAGACAAACAAAGTAAATTTTAGGAAAGTCCTATAACTCCTCAGTAAATACTTCTTCACGACTCTTTCTAATCGCCGGAAGAGCAACAATAATCAGTAAAAGAGCAGCTGCAATTAAGAGGCTTAAAGAGAGTGGGCGAGTGACAAAGGTTGTGAAGTCGCCACGAGATAGTAGGAGCGCACGACGGAAATTTTCTTCCATCATGGGGCCTAACACAAAGCCCAATAGTAATGGTGCCGGTTCGCAACCAAATTTAAAGAACATATAGCCAATGATTCCAAAACTTGCTGTCACAAAAATATCAAATATCGAGTTATTAACTGTATAGACCCCGATACAGCAGAAGACCAGGATCGCTGGGTAGAGCATGCGATACGGAATCTTCAAGAGCTTGACCCAAATACCAATGAGAGGGAGGTTGAGGAGGATCAGCATAATATTGCCGATCCACATGGATGCAATCAGACCCCAAAATAGGGTCGGATTACTCGTCATTACCTGAGGGCCTGGTTGAATGTTATGGATCGTCATGGCGCCAACCATGAGGGCCATCACCGCATTGGGTGGAATACCAAGTGTTAGTAAAGGGATAAATGAAGTTTGTGCTGCGGCATTATTTGCAGCTTCTGGTCCAGCAACGCCTTCAATGGCTCCTTTGCCAAATTCATCACTGTGCTTTGACGCTTTTTTCTCAACGGTATAGGCGCCAAACGCAGCTAAAGCAGCTCCACCACCAGGCAAAATACCGAGCAATGAACCGATCGTAGTGCCTCGCAAAATCGATGGAACCATTCGCTTGATATCCGACCATGCAGGAATCAGACTTGTTACTTTATTCAGAAAGGATTCGCCTGCACCCTTTTTCTCTAAGTTGAGCATGATTTCAGCAAAGCCAAAAACGCCCATTGCAACTGAAACGAAACCGATACCATCGGTTAGCTGCGGAATGTCAAAGGAGTAACGTGCAACACCTGAGTTCACGTCGGTACCAATGAGGCCAAGCAGCAGGCCTAATAAAATCATGCCAACCGCTTTAACTAGAGAGCCGGAGGCTAAAACCACAGCGCCAATTAAGCCAAGAACCATCAGAGAAAAGTATTCAGCAGGACCAAATTTAAATGCAACTTCTGCAAGGGGTGCGGCAAAGCCAGCCAAAATTAAAGTAGCGACACAGCCAGCAAAAAATGAACCCATACCCGCAGTAAACAGAGCAACTCCTCCGCGCCCGCGTTTAGCCATTTGGTAGCCATCAATCGCGGTTACCACTGAGGATGTTTCCCCAGGGATGTTGAGTAAGATCGCCGTGGTTGATCCTCCATATTGCGAACCGTAGTAAATGCCGGCCAGCATAATGAGCGCAGCAATTGGAGGTAGGGCATAGGTTGCTGGCAAAAGCATAGCGATCGTTGCAATCGGGCCAAGACCAGGTAAGACACCAATTAGAGTACCAAGCAAGCACCCGATGAAGCAGTACATGAGATTCTGCATCGTAAATGCAGTCTCGAAGCCCAATGAAAGATTATTTAATAATTCCATTTGTTATTCCGTTCAATGGGTTATTCGAGAAAGGCTGGCAGTAAAGGAAATTGCAGATTCAATCCTTGTACGAATGCAAGATATGTAAAAGTCACCAAGAAAATTGCATTTAGTACCGTACTTTTCCAAGTAAATTCATGGCTTGCGCTAGCAGAAACAAGTACCAAAATAAAAATAGACAACATAAAACCGAGCGTTGGCAATAGCAATCCATAAAGCGCTACCGATCCTGCAATCCAAATCACAATTTTCCAATTCCAAGTACCGATATCCTCTTTCGTATTTTTGGATGACATTGATTTCAAAATAATGAAAAAGCCGAGAGCGGTTAGTAGTGCCCCAAGCCAAAATGGAAAGTAACCTGGACCCATTTTGGCAGCAGTACCCATTTTGTAATTCAAGGCATTAAGCGCAAAAAATAAACCAAAGACCATGTACATGATCCCGGCGCCAAAATCCTTCTTATTACGAATATTCAAATGCGTCTCCTTTGTAGCAATCGCTGCCTTTTCGTAAAGGGCTATTTTTAGTCGATTTGTGATTGTAAGGGAATGAGCATGGGCATATTTAAGGGTTTGCCCTAATTCTGTGCCAATGCGATAATTCTGCGGATGAAAGTCTCCGAAATCCGCCAAGCCTTCCTCGATTATTTTGCCTCCAAGGGTCACCAAATCGTGGCCTCCAGCCCTGTGGTTCCTGGGGATGACCCCACCTTGCTATTTACGAATGCTGGGATGAATCAATTTAAAGATGTCTTTTTGGGGTTTGACAAGCGACCCTATCAGCGGGCAACTACGGCTCAAAAGTGCATTCGCGCTGGCGGCAAACATAATGACCTTGATAACGTTGGATATACCGCTCGTCACCACACCTTCTTTGAGATGCTCGGTAATTTCTCGTTTGGGGATTATTTTAAAGAGGATGCGATTCAATTTGCTTGGGAGCTCCTAACCCAAGTTTTCAAATTACCCAAAGATAAGTTATGGGTCACCGTCTATGCCGAGGATGATGAAGCCTATGATATTTGGGCAAAAAAAATTGGCGTACCGAAAGAGCGTATCGTCCGTATTGGCGATAACAAGGGCTCGCGTTATGCATCGGACAATTTTTGGATGATGGGTGACACTGGACCCTGCGGACCATGCACTGAAATCTTTTATGACCATGGTCCAGAAATTGCTGGTGGCCCACCGGGTAGCCCGGATGAGGATGGCGATCGTTTCATTGAGATCTGGAATAACGTCTTCATGCAATTTAATCGCGACGAGGCCGGTGAGATGCATCCTTTGCCCAAGCCCAGTGTCGATACTGGAATGGGATTGGAGCGGATTGCCGCTGTTTTGCAGCATGTGCACTCCAACTATGAAATCGATTTATTTGTTCATCTTCTGCAAGCAGCAAAAGACGCGGTTGATCGTGCTGGGGCCAACGGTTGTGATTTAGACAGCCCATCGCTGAAAGTGATTGCAGATCACATTCGCGCTTGCAGTTTTATTGTGGTCGATGGAGTCATTCCTGGAAACGCAGGGCGTGGATATGTATTGCGGCGCATTGCGCGGCGCGCCATCCGTCACGGGTATAAATTAGGTGCCAGACAAGCTTTCTTTCATCAGTTAGTACCCACCCTGGTTGCTGAAATGGGCGATGCATATCCAGAGTTGCGCCAAGCGCAAGCGCGGGTCATGGATGTGCTCAAACAAGAAGAGGAACGTTTTTTCCAGACCATTGCCAATGGCATGGAGATCCTAGAAGCTGCGCTTCAAAATAACCAAAAAGTCTTAGATGGAGAAACCGCGTTTCGTCTGCACGATACATTTGGGTTCCCCCTTGATCTCACGGCTGATGTTTGTCGGGAGCGCGGAGTCAGAGTCGATTCAGCTGGGTTTGAAGCGGCCATGCAACGCCAACGTGATCAAGCACGGGCTGCCGGTAAATTTAAGATGGCTCAGGGCTTGGATTATCGGGGCGAACCCACTCAATTCTTGGGATACGAGCAAGTATTGATTGAGGATGCTCGCATCACCGCTTTGTATCGTGATGGTAGCCCAGTCGACTCGATTCGGCCGGGCGAAAGTGCAGTCGTGGTTCTCAATCGCACCCCGTTTTATGCGGAGTCTGGTGGTCAAGTCGGCGATCGTGGCGAGTTACGAACTGAGCAATCGCAATTCATCGTAGCGGATACCTTTAAGATCCAGGCCGATGTGTTTGGACATCAAGGCGAGCTTCAAGAAGGCGAGTTAAAGCTTGGGGATGTGGTTGAGGCACGTGTGGATACGGGCTTACGTGCCAAAACGATGCGCAATCACAGCGCGACCCATTTACTGCACAAAGCCTTACGTGAGGTCCTTGGTGATCATGTTCAACAGAAGGGCTCTTTGGTCGATGCGGATAAGACTCGATTCGATTTCACGCATACTGCCCCCATAACAAAAGCAGAGATCACTCGCATTGAGCAGATGGTCAATCATGAGATTTTGACCAACACAGCAACCACTGCCAATGTGATGGCTCTGGAGGATGCACAAAAGACCGGCGCCATGATGCTCTTTGGCGAAAAGTATGGTGAGCGTGTGCGCGTACTGGAAATTGGTTCATCTAAAGAGTTATGCGGCGGAACCCATGTCAAGAGAACGGGTGATATTGGCAGCTTTAAGATCATTTCTGAGGGCGGAGTGGCTGCTGGTATTCGTCGGATTGAAGCAGTGACCGGTACAAACGTAATGGATTTTGTTCACAGTCTTGAATCGAAGATGCAAGAGGCAGCACAATTATTAAAGACGGCTCCTCATGATCTGCCGCAACGTGTTAGCCAGCTGCAAGATCAACTCAAACATGTCGAGCGCGAGCTCGAGCGTGTAAACGCTAAATTAGCCGCCAGCCAAGGCGAGGATTTGATTAACCAGGCAAAAGATTTACAAGGCATCAAAGTCTTGGCCGCTCAATTAGATTCAGCCGATGCCAAGGTATTACGCGACACGATGGATGCCTTGAAAGCCAAATTAAAGTCAGCCGCGATTGTTTTGGCCGCGGTTCAAGATGGCAAGGTAAGCCTCATTGCTGGGGTGACCAGTGATGCGACCAATCGGATCAAAGCGGGCGAACTCGTGAATTTTGTCGCCCAGCAAGTGGGTGGTAAAGGTGGTGGTAAGCCTGAAATGGCCATGGCCGGTGGTAGCGATCCCAGCGGTTTAAGTAAAGCGCTCGCTGCCGTCGACTCATGGGTTGCCGAGCGGATTTAGTGATTCGTCGCTAAAATGGCATGAAATAGGAGAATGAAATGAGTGAAGCAAGCTCGATTGTGGTTCATCGCGAAGTGGATGCCATTGGCATGAACTGCCCTTTGCCTATTTTGCGTACCAAGAAAACTCTCGCAGAAATGCAAACCGGTGAGGTCTTAAAACTCAAGGCAACTGATTCGGGTGCAACGCATGACATTCCTGCCTTTTGTAAGCAAACCGGTAATGAACTCATTGCCACAGGTAACGAGGGCGATACGATGGTGTTTTACGTCAAGCGACGTTAAGACAGCCCAGCACTTCGACCCAGCATTTTTCTAGTAGCCTCGATTACTTGACTGGGCTCCAGCAGGTCAAGGCATTCACTTTTGCTATTGGCGGTATCAAAGCAGCCCGCTTTTCGGCAGGGCACGCAATCGCCCGGACCTTGCAAGATACATACCTTACCTACGATTTGGGTTCGATCCCGAAGTTGATAAGGGCGCTCACCAATAAAGTCATTGGGCCACGGACCAAAATTAGTCGGCGGTGTGGGTCCAAATAAAGCAATCGTTGGGATTTCGCAGGCGGCGGCAAGATGCGTTACTGATGTATCGACACCGATATATAAAGCCGCACCGTCTAACAAGGTTTTAACTTGGGGCAAGTTGAGCTGCCCTTGGCTGTCAATGACCGATTGGGCGACCTCGCGGTCGAGCAAGGAAAGAATATCCCGGTTAAGGGCAAGATCCTGGTTTGCAGGCGATGCACTTAAGATCACTTGATATTTTTGGGCGACAAGCGCTTTAATCAATTGAACCCAATATGCCAAAGGCCAGCGCTTATAGCCATTGAGCGGACCTGGATGCATAACCACATACGGACGACGTAGTTGGCTTTGCATTACCGGGGTAAGGACTTGACCGATGGGAGGAGTAACCGAGATGGGATTTGCAAAAAGGTCGAGACCCTTGGCGCGGTAGAAGGGCTCGAGAAGCTTGAGTTTTTCAATAATGACATGCTGTTCAAAATAATCCACAGGAACCCAATGCATGCAGACGGAGCGCTTCCATGCACTTTTTTGTCGACTCTTTGGGGTATCTTGCACCACCACGCCAACTCGGCGAAGCGCTGCGAGTGAACCAAAAAAATAGGCTCGATCGCTAGGTTGGGTGATGATCGCTAGATCGTAACGTTGAAATAAACGATTAAATAGTTTGAGGTATTCCCATACATTGGGATGCTCGGAGGTTTCAATCAGCTCATGAACTTCTGGGTTGCCCTTGAGCATATCGAGCTTACCGCGGTAGCCCAAGAAATCAAATTGAGCCTTGGGCCAAATTCGGCGAGCTGCTTGGATTAGAGGTGTCGTGACCAGGACATCACCAATTTGCCGCGTAGCAATGAAGAGAACCCGGCTTGGATCGTTCATCCCTTGATACCAGCCTTTGCCATCATTTTTTCACGGACTCGCTGTGCATTCTCGGCCGCTTTGGACTGATCAGAGATTCGGTGAAACAGATGAAATACTTCGGTTGACCATGCACCAGATTGACGTCGAATACCAGCGTGTTGCAAACGAAAGACAAAATCAGCATCTTCGTGACCCCAGCCAGTCATAGACTCATCAAAACCACCAATTGCTAGTGCATCCTCTTTCCAGCATGCCATATTGCAACCTTTAATACGGCGCCAAACAAATTTCTGATAAACACGCCATGCACCCGAACCCAACTTCAGCACGATGGGCCAGAACTTATTAATTCCACCGTTTAAGCGATAGCTAATTAAATTGCTTTTGAAGGCTGCGAAGTTCCACTGTGGCCAACTTAGGATCTTTTGGGTTAATGATTCGCTAAGAAGTACGCGGCTGCCGGTCACCATCATTCGCAGCTTGGCAAGCTGACGGTGACGCTTTACAAAATCAGGTTGCACAATGCAATCACCATCTAAGAATATGAGATATTCACCTTGAGCGTCCCGGATGGCCTGATTAAGAATCACTGTTTTCCGGAACCCTTGATCCTCTTGCCACAAATGTTGAATCGAGTGTTTGGAGCGCTCTTTCATCGAATGAATTAGCGTTGCGGTCTCTGGTTTTGAGCCATCGTCGGCGATGATGATCTCAAAGTTTCGATCGGTTTGAGTTTCTAATGATTCGAGACAAAAACGCAAAGCCTCAGGCCAGTTATAGGTGGCAAGTAGGATTGAGATTTTGAACATAAACGATCTTAGCCCTTTGGGTTATGGGTTCGGGCCATTTGATGGAGTCGCCAAAGTTTCATGTAGCGATAATACGTGCCTTGCGCATTGGAGCATGCCAAGGAAAAGCCTTGAGGGCCATCTAAAAATCCAGCTCGTAAGAAATACGTCCGAATAAATGACCAGGCTCCATGCAAGATGGCTTTGATTGGATTTCCGGTTTTGCCTTTGGCAAATGCCTGTTGGGCGGAGTCGGTGGAATAGCGCTCCATTTTTGCTCTGACCTGTTCGGGATTCATGAAGCTGTAATGAAGCATCTGATGCTTTAGTTTGAGAACGGGCCCCTGTGGGATTAAACGTTCATGAACCAAATCAGAGGAGAACCGAGCCGTCCCTCGCTTAAAAAGGCGGTCAACGTAGTCGGGCGTCCAGCCGGAATGACGCATAAAGCGTCCGCAGTACCACGATAGGCGTGGGATGGCATAGCAATTGGCTTGCGGTTGCTTAAGAACTGATTTGATCTCTGCGCGTAGTTCGGGGGTCAGGCGCTCATCGGCATCAAGCGATAGGATCCAATCGGAGTTTGCGAAGTCAAGAGCTCGGTTTTTTTGGGGGCCAAAGCCGGGCCAATCGTCGGGGGAGCTAATTAGCGCCCCATGGGCTTTGGCAATCTCCAGGGTTTTGTCAGTGCTTTGGGTATCTACCACTACAATTTGGTCAGCCAGCCCGTCTAAGGAGGTTAAACAATCCCCAAGATTGGCTTCCTCGTTCCGAGTGATGAGTATGACTGATAAGGTGGGCATAATTCATTATATGAATGCTTCAGACCGTCAAGCCCTAAATCGATTAATTGGCTATTTGCGCCCCCATATCCGCCTAATTGTTGGCTCTTTATTGGCCATGGCGCTGGTTGCGGCCTCGGAGACCTCTATTCCGGCTCTGATGAAGCCCCTTTTGGACGATGGCTTTTCAGGCAAGATGAATGATCAACTATGGTTGGTCCCAGTCTTCCTGGTGGGGCTGGCTATTGTGCGCAGCGGGGCCCAATTTCTCTCGAACTATTTGCTAACCAAGGTGATTAGCAACATTTTGTTGAAGCTGCGTGAACAAATGTTCGCCAGGCTGTTACGCGCTAAGACCGAGTATTACCAAAAGACCACGGCCTCGAACTTAATTAATGCAGTGGTCTTTGAGGTCAATAATGTGCTATCGATTATGGGCGGCATGTTGATCAGTCTGGTGCGCGATCTGCTCACGGTCATTGGTTTGATGGGGTATTTGTTGTATCTGAACTGGCGCTTAACCTTAGTGGTCTTCGTCATATTTCCGATCATTGCCTATGTGATGAGTAAGATCAATAAGCGCTTGCGCAGCCTCAATCGCCAGCAGCAAGGTATGACCAGTGAGTTGGCGTACGTAGTTGAGGAGGCGGCAGCCGGTCATAAGATTGTGAAAGTGCATGGCGGTGAAGACTATGAGATGCGCCGTTTTATGGAAAAAGCCGAGCAATTACGCAAGTTCACGCTCAAGGCAGCAGTTGCGGGTGGATTAAATCAGCCAATTACTCAGTTAATTGCCTCGATGGCTTTATCGGTTGTCCTGGTTATTGCCATCATGCAATCAGCGAGCCAGGGCGTGACGGTTGGAAGTTTTGCGGCGTTTATTACAGCAATGCTGTTAATCGTTTCCCCGCTCAAGCACCTGGCCGATATTAATCAGCCTTTGCAACGGGGGCTCACAGCCGCTGAGATGATCTTTCAGTTGATTGATCAACCGATTGAGGAAGAGCAGGCGCAAACATCCAGCCTCAAGAGGCTTGAGAAGGCGAAGGGTGAAATCACGTTTGAAGACCTTTCGTTCTCATACAACCAAGAGGATGGCCGAAAAGATGCCTTACGCAACATCAATCTCACGGTTAAACCTGGCGAGGTAATTGCCTTTGTAGGCCCCTCAGGCGGAGGAAAATCAACGCTGGTTAATTTGTTGCCGCGTTTTTATCAGCCCAAATCCGGTCGGATTGTGCTCGATCAAATCCCAATTGAGGAGATTGTATTAACTGATTT
>VFQS010002397.1_pt1 | contig 15444 bp, 16 predicted proteins | sample 3512361 | NCBI WGS metagenome assembly VFQS01 (sample SAMN10412375, study PRJNA504923) | tailings metagenome | isolation source: Relicate 1 Philex TSF3 active mining | place: Philippines
CCGATGACGCGATCAAGCGCGATCCAGCCGTGGCTGCCAAGAGCAAGGTGATCTATGCCACCGCCACCCCCGGCATCTTTGGTATCCCCGCCTATGCCGCACCATTGCGTGAGGTGGTTGCCCGCAAGGGCATTGATGCCCGCTACAACCACACCCTGATCGAGGTGCGGCCTGGCACGAAAGAGGCCGTGTTCAAGGTGAGCAAGGAGGGCGAGGAACCGCGCGAGGAGGTGATCAGCTATGAGCTCCTGCATGTGACTCCGCCCATGGCGGCGCCCGATGTGGTGGCCCAGAGCTCTCTGGCTGCTGCCAGCGGTTTTGTGGAGGTGGACAAACACTCCATGCAACATCTGCGCTTCCCGAATGTGTTCGCGATCGGCGATGTGAGCGGCATGCCTAACTCCAAAACAGCCGCTGCAGTGCGTGGTCAGGCGCCGGCATTGGTCACCAACCTGCTGGCTCAGCTCGATGGCGGCAAGGCAGATGGCTCCTACAACGGCTACAGCTGCTGCCCGCTGATCACCGGCTACGGCAAAACAATCATGGCCGAGTTCAACTACGACGCTCAGCCCGAGCCTTCTTTTCCCTTGGATCCCACCAAGGAGCGCTGGAGCATGTGGGTGATGAAGACCACGATCCTGCCCTGGGTGTATTGGAACCGTATGCTCAAAGGTGCCGACCACGAGAAGCGCTTCATCCCTGGCGTGAACCACTGATCTTGAGCTTCAGAAGGCTTTTCTGCCGATTTGGAGATGACCGGAGTGCGCCCTGTTCTTTGAAGGCGTTGTATTGGATCAGTGCACTGTCCAAGGCCGGATATCCATGGATATCCGCCTTTGGACAGCACACCACTACAGCACACCAACACGACACACCAAGACAGTGCAACAAATGGGTGCACCAAGAGAGTGCACCAGGACACTGCACGAACCCTTACCCAACGATCAGGGGGCTTGGCCCAGTTCGGCTCGTTCGCCCCAGGCGTGAAGTCCATCCAGGACCGGCACGAGCTCATGGCCCAGGTCTGTGAGGGCGTACTCCACCCGGGGCGGCACCTCGGGATACACCGTGCGGGTGATCACGCCATCGGCTTCGAGTTCGCGCAGTTGGGAGGTGAGCACCTTCTGGCTCACCCCTTGCTGAACATCGGCCAGAGCGCGCTGCAGATCGGAGAAGCGGCGGATCCCCTCCAGCAGTTCCCGCAGGATCAGCAGCTTCCAGCGCCCCTGGATCACCTTGAGCGCCAGCTCCGCCTTGCAATGGCTGTGCTGATGGCTGCTCTGAAAACCCTTGTCCCCACCCATCGCTCACGTTTGGGTAACCACCCCACTTTGCGGTGCGCTCTTGTGTTCCTGCCGCTGCCCAGCGCACGATCACAGGGAGCGGCGGCTTTCGGCGGCGGCAACCGCAACAAGCTGGAAAGATCGCCGTGCCGTTGTTGAACAACCTGGAGCTGAGCACAGCCATGACCACGCCCCTGTCCACGAGTCTGTTGGTGATTGCTGCCAGCAACGGTGAAAACCTCAAGCTGGCCGAGCGTTTCGCCGCCCAGGCGCGTGTTCAAGGCCTCAGCGCTGAGGTGCTGGATCTCACCGCTGTAGACCTTCCCCTGTTCAATCCGCGGACTTGCTCCGGCGGGACACCGCCGGCCGTGGCGTCCTTGCACCAGACGCTGGTGGGTGCAACGCACTGGGTGATCTGCGCACCCGAATACAACGGTTCCATCCCGCCGGTGCTCACCAGCGCCATCGCCTGGCTCTCGGTGCAGGGTGACGACTTCCGCGTCCTGTTTAACGGCCGCCCAGTGGCGATCGCCACCCATTCGGGAGGCGGCGGCTACGCGGTTCTTGCGGCGCTGCGCTTACAACTCGCCCATCTCGGAGCCCATGTGGTGGGCCGGCAGGTGGTGAGCAACAGCACCAGCAGCGCCAAGGATGAGTCCATCGCCGATGTGATTCATCGCCTCAAGCAACTGCAACCGCTCCAGCCCTGAGACGATCCACTGGCCATGACAACTACTCCCACCGCCATTCCCGCTAGCCATCTCTTCCTGGCCGATGCCCTGGGTGCCAATGCGCTGGTGCTGCGCCCAGCCGCTGAGCGCTTTCACAGTCAGCTGGATTGGCTGGATAGCTGGCACAGCTTTTCCTTCTCCAGCCATGTCGACCCGGCCTGGATGGGCTTTGGGCCGCTGCGGGTGATCAACGACGACATGATTGCCGCGGGCCGGGGCTTCGGCATGCATCCCCACCGTGACATGGAGATCATCACGGTGATGGTGCAGGGGGAATTGCACCACCGCGATTCGATGGGGCATGCCGAGGTGCTGCGAGCCGGTGAGGTGCAGCGGATGAGCGCTGGCACTGGTGTGGTGCACAGCGAGATCAATGGATCGGATCAGGCCTGCCGCCTGCTGCAGATCTGGGTAGAGCCGAGCTCCACCGGCATCGATCCAGCCTACGAGCAGAAACCTTTTCCTCTCCAACGCGGCTGGACCGCGTTGCTTGATCCCCAGCGCCAGGAGGGCGCCATGGCGATTCACCGGCCGGTGCGCCTCTGGCGGGCGCAACTCAAGGCCGCAGAGGTGTTGAAACTGCCGGAGCTCTCGGGGGCGGCCTGGATCCAGATGATCGATGGAGAGCTGGAGCAGCCTTGGTTGCTGCAGCGCGGTGACGGGCTCGGCTGGACGCCTCGGCCTGCCGGAGCTGCCGTGCCGCCGACCATGACGGCTGGCTCATCCGGCGCCGACGTGCTGCTGTTTGGGTTGCACTGAAGCCCGTTCTGAGCGGGCACAGCCGCCTGTGATCCAGGGCACCCGCCTGCTCGGTTGATCCGAGCAGGCTTGGTGCATGGCTTATGCGCCCCGTCAAGCGATCTCCACGCGGCTCTATCGCCTCACCGACCGGCAGGGGCAACCCCATCCGGTGCTGGATGAGAGCTTCGAGAGCCTCGAGCTGGCGCTCGAGGCGGCGTTGGAGTGGCTGGAGCTTCAGGGTTTGGTTGATGAGCGTGCTGATCAGCGCGAACGGGAGCGTCAGCTGGCCCTGCAGGTGGGTGTGGAGATGAGCACCCCCAGCGGCTGCTGGCGCACCTTGCGCCATGCCGGTTTCATGGCCTGGCGTTCTCCTGGCTGCTGATGCAAACGAACCAGAGCCTCGACCGGTCCTTGGCCTGGGCCGGTTTGCTGTTCAATGCCGCCGGATTGCCCTGGTTGGTGCAGCTGCTCACCAGTGGCGGCTCCATGGGGGCCGCTAACTGGGCCGTTGGGCTCAGTGCGATTCTGCCGACCCTGGTGCTCGGGGTGGTGGCTTCGGCAGCTTTGGTGAAAGGCCGCAGCTGGGGCCGTGTGGTGGCGATCGTGGCCCTCAGCCTTTCCCTGGCCGTGACCCTCAGTTATGGCGTGGTGTGGTTGGTGCTGGTTTCCCTGGCCCGGCCTTTGATGGCAACCGGGCTGGGTGTGTTGGTGGTGGTTGAGCTGCTGCTGCTGATCTACTGGTGCCTGCCAAAGCCCTGGTGGCGCAGCGGCGCGCGCTGAGGCGGCGCCGATCAGATCGCTAATTGGTATCGCTTGATACCAATGAACCTGCCGTGCGCGCCTTGCATGGTTTGGATTGATACACATTGGCCATGCCCAGCGCTGAGCGTTTTGCCGCCCTGCAGACCATCCAGCGGCGCAAGCCCGCGGCGGTGCAGGCCCCATCCGCTCTCCAGGACATCTGGGCCAGCGATGTGTTCACCCTGGATCGGATGAAAGAGGCGCTGCCCCGCAGCGTGTTCAAGTCGATTCAAGCCACGATCCGCGAAGGTGGCCGCCTCGATGCATCCGTGGCCGATGCCGTGGCCGGCGCCATGAAGGACTGGGCCACCAGCCGCGGGGCTCTCTACTACGCCCACGTGTTTTATCCGCTCACCAACCTCACGGCGGAGAAGCACGATGGCTTCATCGTGCCCAAGGGTGATGGCCGCGCGATCACCGAGTTCACTGGCAAGTTGCTGGTGCAGGGTGAGCCTGACGGTTCCTCGTTCCCCAACGGCGGTCTGCGCTCCACCTTTGAGGCCCGCGGCTACACGGCCTGGGATGTGACCAGCCCCGCCTGGTTGATGCGTACGCCCAACGGCGTCACCCTCTGCATCCCCACGGTGTTTGTGTCGTGGACCGGTGAGGCGCTCGATAAGAAAACCCCTCTGCTGCGCTCCAACGCCGCGGTGAACGCGCAGGCGCGTCGCGTGCTCAAGCTGCTGGGTGAAAAGGAGATCGCTCCGATCAACTCCAGCTGCGGCGCTGAGCAGGAGTATTTCCTGGTGGATAACGCCTTCATGGCGCTCCGCCCCGACCTGCAGCTCTCGGGCCGCAGCCTGTTCGGTGCACCGCCGGCCAAGGGTCAGCAGTTCGACGACCACTACTTCGGCGCCATCCCCGAGCGGGTGCAGGTGTTCATGCAGGACGTGGAGGATCAGCTCTACCGCCTGGGTGTGCCCGCCAAGACCCGCCACAACGAAGTGGCCCCCGGGCAGTTCGAGATCGCGCCGGTGCACGAGGCCGCCAACGTGGCCACCGACCACCAGCAGCTGATCATGACGGTGCTCAAGAGCACCGCCAAGCGCCACGGCTTCACCTGCCTGCTGCATGAAAAGCCCTTTGCCGGCGTGAACGGCAGCGGCAAGCACGTGAACTGGTCGATCGGCAACAGCACCCAGGGCAACCTGCTCGATCCCGGCAAGACCCCCCACAAGAACATGCAGTTCCTGCTGTTCTGCGGGGCTGTGATCCGTGGCGTGCATCAATACGGCCCACTGATGCGTGCCGCCATCGCCACCGCCAGCAATGACCACCGCCTCGGTGCCAACGAAGCGCCCCCGGCGATTATCTCGGTGTACCTCGGCAGCCAGCTCGAGGATGTGTTCAATCAGATCAAGTCCGGCCAGCTGAAGAGCTCCACCAGCGGCGGTGTGATGCAGCTCGGCGTGGACAGCCTGCCCGAGTTCCCCAAAGACGCCGGCGATCGCAACCGCACCTCGCCCTTTGCCTTCACCGGCAACCGCTTCGAGTTCCGCGCGGTGGGTTCCGGCCAGTCGGTGGCCGGCCCGCTGGTGGTGCTCAACACCGTGCTGGCCGATTCGCTCAGCTGGGTGGCCGATCAGCTGGAAGCGCGCCTGGCCAAGGGGGAAAGCATCGAGCAGGCCAGCTTCGGGGTGCTGCAACAGATCACCCAGGAGAACGGCGCCGTGATCTTCGGCGGCGACGGCTACTCGAGCGCCTGGCACGAGATGGCTGTGAAGGAGCGCGGCCTCGAGAACCTGCGCACCAGCGCCGATGCGCTGCCGGTGCTCAAGCGCGACGCCATCCGCGATCTGTTCACCCGCCAGAACGTGCTCAGCCCCGTGGAGCTGGAGAGCCGCTTTGAGGTGTACGCCGAGCAGTACATCCTGGCGATCGAGGTGGAGGTGCGCCTGGCGCTCCGCATCGCCCGCACCGTGATCTACCCCGCTGTGAGCGCTTATCTCGGTGAGCTGGCGGGCTCCCTGCAGGAGCAGGAGGCGATTGGCTTGCAGCCCTCGAAGGCCATCGCCCAGCAGATCGCCGGCTTCAACCAGCAGCTGGTGGAGCGTGCCATTGCCCTGGAAGCAGCGCTGGGGTCGGCTCCCCACGGCGCCGAGGCGCACATGCGCCACTGCGCTGATCAGCTGATGCCGCTGATGGGGGAGCTGCGGGCCGCCGCCGATGCCCTTGAGGCTCTGGTCGACGACGCTGCCTGGCCGCTTCCCACCTACCAGGAAATGTTGTTCGTGCGCTGAGGCGCCAACGCGGCGGCGGGTAAGGCACCTGCCAGCCCTTCGCGCAGTGGGGTCTGGCGGGCTTGCCAGACCCGTTGCGCCCAAGGGCCAAGCAAGAGCCTGCCCTGAGCGAGCAGGGCTCGCAGCAGTGGCGTATGGCCCACCAGCTGCCCCTGGAGGGCTTCAGCCCTTTGAAGCGCTTGCATGCGTTGAATTTCCGGCAGGCGCTGCTGTTCCACCGCGGCTGCCGCCCGATCGAGCTCCTGAGGCTCGGCTTGGCTGAGGAGACTTGCAGCCACCAGGCTGTCGCGCAACGCCATGTTGATGCCCTGGGCCCGCACCGGACTCATCGGGTGGGCTGCATCGCCAAGCAACAGCAGCCCCGGCTGATGCCAGTGCTCCGCCAGTCCCACCGGCACAGACACCCGTAGCGGGCCCTGCAGCTCTCCGGCTCGCTCCCGCACCAAATTCGCCATTGGAGAGGGAAGCAGCTGTGCCCAGGCATGGCCCCAGGCCTGTTGGGTGCGCTGGGGCGTGGGCCCACTGTTGTTCAGCAGCCAGGCCAGCTGCAGCTCCCCACGGGCTCCGATGCAGGAGCTGCCCACGGCACCACCGGAGAGGTGGGTGCTGAAGCCGCCATCCAGATTGGCCGGCAGAGGTCCTGGCAGTTCAAACCAGAGCACTTCCAGTCCACGGCCCCGTTGTTGCAGTTGGATGCCCGCCTCGCGGCGCACCAGGGACTGGCGACCATCGCAGCCCACCACCAGATCCGCCTCCAGCCGGCCAGCATTCGCCAGCTCTACGCCGCAGATGCGCGCGCCGTTGCGTTGGAGCCGCTTCACGGCCTGCCCCGGATGCCATTGCAAGAGGGGCTCCTGCCGGGCCTTCCCCAAGAGAGCCTCCAGCAGCAGCTGCTGTGGCACCAGTCGGCAGGGCTGCAGCGAGCCCATCGGCTCGGACACCGCAAACAACTTGTGCTTGTTCACCCACACGCTCCAGCCCGCCAGTGGCCTCTGGGGCAAGCCCTCCACCAGGTCGCTTAGCCCCATCCGGGCCAGTGCCTCCTGCCCGCAGGGCATCAGGGCATCGCCGCGAAACTGGCGGCTGAACTGCCGGCTGGCCTCCACCAGCGCCACGGGATGGCCAGCGCGCGCAAGCTGAAGCGAAAGGCTCAACCCGGCCGGTCCCGCTCCCACAACCACGAACCGGTTCATCAAGCGGTCTGCAGCTGGGGCTCAATCTGTTGGTGCATGACGAGCCGCGTGGCTAGAGCGGGGGTGCAACTCAGTCTCACCACGCGATGTCGCTCAAATTTTGGAGGCCCTGGATCGATCCCCATGGCTGCGGCGAAGGCTCACAGCCGGAGCGCTACGTGCTGCGCGGCGGCGGGGATGCGCAGTTTTTGGGGATCGCTGCCCGTAACGAACTGATCGAAACAGTGCCGGATCCCCATCGGGCCTGGGTGTTTCACACCCACGAGCGCGCGGTTGCGGTCGCTCGCGATCTGGCGAACGTGTTCGGCGAACCCGTGGATGTGGTGAAGCTGCAGTGAACCGCGTGCTCAGGCCTCGGCGGGGGAGGTGAGCAGCCGGAAGCCACTGAAGAAGAGGGAGATCCCGAAGAGGGTGCCCACGGCCCAGAGGCTGTCGCTCGGCCACTCCGCTACCAGCAGGCCACCAAGGATTGCGGTGACCACACCATCCATCAGCACAAGGCCGCGGGCCTCGCCCTGGCTGGCAGCTGCTGCGGCGAGTTCCATCACGCCTTCAAAAATCAGCAGCAGGCCCACAAACAAGGTGAGGCTGATTTCGCTTTCGATCGGGTAGGCCACCACCCAGATGCCGGCCACGACATAGAAGATGCCGGACAGAGCCCGGAAGATCTTGCCCTTGGTGCCTTCGGCCTGCCCCAGACGCAGCAGCTGGGTCACACCCGCCACGGCCGCGATCACGCCGATGCTCAAGGTGAGCGCTGTGGCCGAGAGGAAGGGCAGTGCGATCGAAGCAGCGGCCGCCACGAACAGCAGAACGGCCGTGATGCGCCGAAGGGTTGTCGGATTCACCGGGGAGAAGGCTGGAACGAAACAGGTTAGGTGTGTTTTGCCCGCTCGCCTAAGCCCTCATTAGGGTGCGGGCACTGTCTGTGTTCACCCGCCGACCGATGGCCGCGATCTTCAGCGACAACAGCCTCACGATCGGCCGGACACCTCTGGTGCAGCTCAACCGCCTGAGCGAGGGCTGCGGGGCGCGGGTGTTGGCCAAGATTGAAGGACGCAACCCCGCCTATTCGGTGAAATGCCGCATCGGCGCTGCGATGGTGGCGGCCGCTGAACGCGAAGGGCTGCTGGGCCCCGGCAAGGCACTGATCGAACCCACCAGCGGCAACACCGGGATTGCCCTTGCCTTTGTGGCGGCGAGCAAGGGCATTCCGCTCACGCTCACCATGCCGGAAACGATGAGCCTCGAGCGCCGCAAGCTGCTCACGGCTTTCGGCGCTCATCTGGAGCTCACCGAAGGCCGCATGGGCATGACCGGCGCTGTGAACCGCGCCAAGGAGATCGCCGCGAGCGATCCCGACCGCTGGGTGCTGTTGCAGCAGTTCGTGAACCCCGCCAACCCCCAGATCCATCACGACACCACCGGCCCTGAGATTTGGGATGACACCGATGGCCAGGTGGATGTGCTGGTGTCGGGCGTGGGCACCGGCGGCACGATCACCGGCGTTAGCCGTTACATCAAATCCACCCTTGGCAAGCCCCTGGTGAGCGTGGCGGTGGAGCCGAGCAACAGCCCGGTGATCAGTCAGACCAAATCGGGTGAACCACTGCAGCCTGGCCCCCACAAGATTCAGGGCATTGGCGCTGGCTTTGTGCCCGGCAACCTCGATCTGTCCCTGGTGGATCGCGTGGAGCGGGTGAGCGACGAGGAAGCTGTGGCGATGGCGCGTCGCCTGGCCCGCGAAGAAGGCATCCTGGCGGGCATCAGCTGCGGGGCCGCCACAGTGGCGGCGCTGCGGCTCGCACGAGAACCGGAGATGGCGGGCAAAACCGTGGTGGTTGTGCTGCCAGATTCCGGCGAGCGCTATCTCAGCTCCGTGTTGTTTGAAGGGATCTTCAACGAGCGAGGCCTGCCGGTCTGAGGCGGGCCTCACTTGTGGTTGCCTGGCTCAGTCCGCCAGGGGGGTGATGGTCTTGAGGCGCTCGTTCAGCTGCATCGCCATCGACTGACGACCCACCGCCAGCACCTTGAGGGTGTCTTCGTGCATGCGCAGCTGGGCATCAGCCACCTGCATGCCACGCACCAGCTCCTTCAGATCGTCCGGCAGCGTGTTGAGGTCGTAGCGCTTGCCCTCAAAGGTGAGCACGGGGGGCTGCTGGGCGGCGGAGTCGGTCACTTGTCTGGTAATCCAATTGGTTTATACCAATCCATTCTCGCCTGAGGCGGCTTTCTCTGCAGTCGTTTCCGAGAGTGCTGGCGGAAGAGGTCTTTTAAAGAAGAACATCAGCAGTTGCCCCACCTGGGCCGTGGTGGTCATCTCCCATCCCTCCTTACCCAGAAGGTTGAGGAAGTGCTGGAGCTGCTCTGCTGGATGCTTGGGGGCTGCCTGGGCTTGCTGATCCGGCCCGTACACCTGAGGGAATTCACGGGTGATGAATTCCGGGCTGAGAGCCCCACCCATCTTCTGACTGGCCACCTGCGGGTCGGGTGGCTGCGGTGGGGTTTGGTTCTCCACGTTGATGTGGATAACCCGGTATTCCCACTTGGGAGATGTAGGCGATGCGCTCATTGCCCTTGGATCATCGGCCTAGGTTATGGGCGCTTCAGGCCCCGCGAATCAGCTGGCGCTCGCAGAGGTCGCGGTAGCGGCCGGGGCGGCTGATCAAGAGGTCGTGGTTGCCCTGGTCCACGATCTGTCCGTGCTCGAGCACCACGATTGAATCGGCCTCCTGAACGGTGGAGAGGCGGTGGGCGATCACCAGCACTGTGCGCCCGGCCATGGCCTGATCCAAGCCCCGCTGCACGGCTTCCTCCGATTCGGCATCGAGAGCGCTGGTGGCTTCATCGAGCAGCAACACCGCCGGATCCCCCAACACCGCCCGGGCGATGGCCAGCCGTTGCAGTTGGCCGCCTGAGAAGTTGCTGCCTCGCTCCTCCACTCGGGCCTCGTAGCCGCCCGGCATCGCTTCGATGAAGCCATCCGCATTGGCAAGCCGTGCAGCCGCCCGGATCTGATCGGGGGTTGCTGGCCGGCCGAAGGCGATCGCCTCAGCCACCGTTCCTGAGAACACCGCGCTCTGCTGGGGAACCAGTGCCACGGCCTTGCGCAGCTCGCTCGCCTTGAGGTCGGCCAGATCGCGGCCATCCAGCAGCACCCGCCCGCACTGGGCGGTGTTGAAGCGCAGCAGCAGCGAAAACAGCGTGCTTTTGCCGGCGCCAGAGGGGCCCACCAGGGCCACCACCTGCCCTGGCTTCACCCGCAGACTGAGGTTGCGCAGCACGGGTTGCTCCGTCTCATAGCTGAAGTTCACCTGCTCGAGGGTGAGTTCTCCCGCCACGTGGCCCAGAGGCAGTGCCTGGGGCCGATCGGGGGGTTCGACGGCCTGCTGCTCGATCTCCCGCAGACGCCGCAGCGAGGCCTGCCCTTGCTGGAACTCGTTGAAGTTGGTGGTGAGGTGGCTGATCGGATCGATCAGCATTAACAGGGCGGCCACGTAGCTGCTGAAGCCCTGGCCGTTGAGGTCACCGCTCTGGATGCGAGCGGCTCCCATCAGCAGCACAGCCAGGATGCCGGCCGCCTCCAGGAAGCCCACCACCGGGTATTGCAAGGCCAGTAGCCGCTGGGTGCGGTAGCGGGCGCGGCGGTGCAGATCGATCTCCGTTTCGAAGCGCTGCTGCAGCCAGGGTTCAGCGGCAAAGGCGCGCACCAGTGGCAGCCCGCCGATCGCCTCACCGAGCAGGGCGGCCAGCTCGCTCACCTGCTTCTGGCTCTTCTCGGCTGCGCCCATCACCTTGGCGCCGAATACGCTCACCAGCACCGCCACCAGCGGCGCCAGCAGCAGCGTGCCCAGCGACAGTTTCCAGTCGAGCCACACCATGTAGCCGAACACCACCACCAGCTGCAGCGCAGAGGGAGTGGTGTCCTGAATCGTCTTGTAGATCACCTCTCCGACGCGGTCGGCGTCTTCGGTGAGGCGGTAGGTGAGGTCGCCGGCGGAGAGTTTTTCGAGCACTCCAAAATCCAGGCGTTGCAGCCGCGCGAATAGGCGGCGGCGGAGCTCCTGGCTCACCTGCAGGGCAGGGCCTGCCAGGAGGGTGTCTTGGCCGAATTGGGCCAGCTTCTGCAGCATGAACACACTGAGTGCCAGGCCGATCACCTGCAGCACCCGGCTGAAATCACCGGCGCCGATCGCGGGGATCAGTTGGCCGGCCAGCCAGGCGAGCAGCGGCCAGCAGGCCACAAACATGAGCATGCAAGCCCCACCGGCCAGGAGTGCGGAGCGGTAGGGCATCAGCAGCGGCAGGAGCCGCCGGAAGCCGGCCGAGGGGGGTGCGAGCATCAGGGCAAGCTATCAGCGCTTTTTTTGGCCACCTCCCCCGCGGCTGAATCGATCCGGCTCGATCAGTTCCTCAAATGGCAGGGCCTGGCGTTCACCGGCGGTGAGGCCAAGCAGCGGATCCAGGGCGGCGAGGTGCGGGTGAATGGCTTTCAGGAGACCCAGCGGGGCCGCAAGCTCAAGCCTGGCGATCGCGTTGAGCTGGATGGCCAGACCCATGTGGTGCCGCAGAACACGGCCGATCAGGGCTGAACCGGGCAGCCTTTAGGTTGGTGGGTCGATTCGTTCAGGACGCTGTGGGAAAGGCCGTCATCGCAGGCAACTGGAAGATGCACATGACCTGCGCCGAAGCGCAGGCCTTCGCTGAAGCCTTCAAGCCCCTGGTGGCCAGCCTCCCTGCCGACCGCGAGGTGGTGCTGGCACCTCCCTTCACAGCGATCCCCACCTTGAGTGCGGCCCTGGCTGGCAGCCGCATCCACATCTCCGCTCAAAACATCCACTGGCAGGAGAAAGGAGCCTTCACAGGCATGATCTCGGCGCCGATGCTGATGGAGCACGGCGTGACTCACGCGATCGTGGGCCACAGCGAGCCGCGCAAGTATTACAGCGAGACCGACGAGCAAATCAACCTGCGCGCACGCAGCGCCCAGAAGCACGGCATCATCCCGATCCTCTGCGTGGGTGAGAGCGATTCCCAGCGGGAAGCCGGCGAAGCTGAGCGCGTGATTCGCCGCCAGGTGGAGCAGGGCGTGGATGGTCTTGATCCTGCCCGGCTGATCGTGGCCTATGAGCCGATCTGGGCCATCGGCACCGGCAAAACCTGCGAGGCCGCCGAGGCCAACCGCATCTGCGGCCTGATCCGCCAGTGGGTGGGCTATCCCGAGGTGGTGATCCAATACGGCGGTTCGGTGAACCCCGCCACCATCGATCAACTGATGGCTCAGAGCGATATCGATGGCGTGCTGGTGGGTGGCGCCTCCCTGGATCCAGAAGGCTTTGCACGCATCGCCAACTACCAGGTGCCGGTAGCCGCCTGATGGCACTGCGCTGGGGGCAGCGCACCCATGTGATGGGGGTGATCAATCTCACCCCCGATTCCTTCAGTGATGGCGGCCGCTTTAATCGCCCAGAGCGCGCCCTGGCTCAGGCGCAGCGTTTGGTGGCCCAGGGGGTGGAGATCCTCGATCTCGGTGCCCAGAGCACCCGCCCTGGTGCCGAGGATGTCGGCGCGGCTGAGGAGCTGGCGCGGCTGCTGCCGGCGTTGCGGTTGATCCGCAACGCCATTGAGTGCGGTGAGCTCCGCTGCCCGCCCCGCAGCGATGACCCCCAGGCCAATGGCCGTCCGCTGATCTCGGTGGACACGTTCCGCGCGCCCGTGGCAGAAGCCGCCTTGGCGGCCGGTGCTGATTGGATCAACGATGTGAGCGGCGGCCGTGCGGACCCCGCGATCCTGCCGCTAGTGGCCCAGGCGGGCTGCCCCTATGTGCTGATGCACTCCCGGGGCGACAGCCACTCCATGGACGGGCTCACTGACTATGGCGCTGCTGGAGTGGTCCCATCGGTGCTCAGAGAGTTGCAGCGAGCCAGCCAGCGGGCCCTTGCTGCTGGAGTTCGCCAGGAGCAACTGATCTGGGATCCGGGCCTCGGCTTTGCCAAAACAACAGAACAGAACCTGGCACTTTTGAGAGGCCTTGCCCAGTTGTGCAGCGAAGGAATCCCGCTCTTGGTTGGTCCCTCTCGTAAACGCTTTATCGGAGCGGTGCTTGAGGAGCCACGGGCGAAAGCCCGGCTCTGGGGAACGGCAGCTGTTGTGGCTCAGTGCGTTTCAGCCGGGGTGGATGTCGTGCGAGTGCACGACGGTGGGCCGATTGTGCAGGTGGCCAAGATGGCCGATGCGCTCTGGCGCTGAGGGCGTCAGTTGCTGACGCCCTCGATGCGGTCTTCGATCTCCTGGTAGATCTCCTGCAGCTGCTGGATGTTCTCGTCGGAGGTTTCCCAATAACCGCGGCCGTTCACTTCGAGCAGCGTGCCCACGATGCGGCGGAAGCTGTGGGGGTTGAGCTCCATCAGCCGCTTGCGCATCTCCGGGTCGTTGATGAAGGTTTCGTTGGCTTCTTCGTACACGAAGTTGTCAACGGCACCGCTGGTGGCGCTCCAGCCCAGGGTGAAGTTGAGGCGTTTGGCCACTTCACGCACGCCCTCGTAGCCCGAGTTGAGCATGCCCTCGTACCACTTGGGGTTGAGCAGCTTGGTGCGGGAATCGAGGCGGATCGTTTCGCTCAGAGAGCGCACCTGGGCGTTGGCGGTGGTGGTATCGGCGATGTAACTCGCCGGTGCCTTGCCATCGTCGCGCAGGCCCTGGATCAGCTTGGTGGGATCACTGTCGAAGTAGTGGCTCACATCGGTGAGCGAGATCTCCGCGGAATCCAGGTTCTGGAAAGTCACATCGGCGGTCTTCATTACCGACTCGAACACCTCGCGCTTCTGGTCCATCTCGCCGGGGTTGTCGGCGTTGAAGGCGAAGGTTTTGCGGGAAAGATACATCTCCTGCAGTTCGTTTTCCTCTTCCCAGGTGCTGTTCTCAACTGCCAGGTTCACATTCGATGAATAGCTGCCGCTGGCGTTGGAGAACACGCGGGTGGCGGCATCGCGCAGGGAGATGCCTTCCTTCTCGGCCTGCTCCTGGGAGTGCTTGCGCACGAAGTTCATCTCCAGGGGCTCATCAGCCTCGGCGGCCATCTTCACGCCCTGATCGATCAGGGCCATCTGGTTGATGAACAGGTCGCGGAACACGCCGCTGCAGTTCACCACCACATCGATGCGGGGCCGGCCCAGCTCTTCCAGCGGGATCAGCTCCAGCTTGTTCACCCGGCCGAGCGAATCGGGAACGGGCTTCACGCCGATGAACCAGAGGATCTGCGCCAGCGATTCGCCGTAGGTCTTGATGTTGTCGGTGCCCCAGAGCACGCAGGCGATGGTTTCGGGCCAGGTGCCCTGCTCCTGTTTCTGGCGCTCGATCAGCTTGTCCACCACACCCTTAGCGGCGGCGATGGCGGCCTTGGTGGGGATGGCCTGGGGATCGAGGGCGTGCAGGTTCTTGCCGCTGGGCAGCACACCCGGGTTGCGAATCGGATCTCCGCCGGGGCCGGGCAGCACGTATTCGCCATCGAGGGCGCGCAGCAGGCTCTGCATCTCCAGATCGGCGCACACCTGCTCGAGGCAGAACTGCAGGTAGCCGAACAGCTTGTCGAGCTCGGCTTGATCCACATCTGGGAAGCCGGCGTTGCGGCAGGCGCTCAGCCAGGGGCTGGGCAGTTTGAAGCCGAACTGCTCGAGCATGTTGAAGAACCAGGCGAAGTTGCGGCGCAGCGTCACCCGGCCGTCGGTGCCGGTTACGGCCTGCACCATGGCGCCTACGGCGGCGCGGGATGTCTCGGTGATGACGCGGTTCAGCTCCACATCGGCGAGCACACCGTTGTCGTTGCCGGCGTACACGTCGGTGATCGTGCGGCCTTTGCTCTCGGCCAGCAGGGCCGGCAGGGAGCGAATGCCGTCTTCATCGCGCTCAAGGGCGGCGATGTTCACCAGGGTGGCGATCGCTTCCTCAGCGGTGGGGGGCTTGCCGATGGTGTGGAGGCCGCAGGGCAGCAGGCGGCTCTCGATCTCCATCAGCTGGCGGTACACCGCACCGATCACTGAATCCCGGGCATCGAGATCGAGCTCGGAGGCATCCACCTCAGGTAGCTCAACGTCTTTGTCGAGGTTGCACTGGCGGGCCGTTTCCACCACTGCATTCACGATCTGCACACCTCGGGAGCCTTCCCTCAGCTGCTGGTAGGAGCCCACAAGTTCGCCCAGCTCTTTGAGGCCCTTGTAGAGGCCTGCGTTTTCGGCCGGAGGTGTGAGGTAAGAGATCGTCTCGGCGTAGCCGCGCCGCTTGGCGATGGTGGCTTCCGAGGGGTTGTTGGCGGCGTAGTAGTAGAGGTTGGGCAGCGCGCCGATCAGCGAATCGGGGTAGCAGGTTTCACTCATGCCCATCTGCTTGCCGGGCATGAACTCCAGCGAGCCGTGGGTGCCGAAGTGCAGCACCGCATCGGCGCCCCACACCTTCTCCA
>VFQS010002398.1_pt1 | contig 15443 bp, 21 predicted proteins | sample 3512361 | NCBI WGS metagenome assembly VFQS01 (sample SAMN10412375, study PRJNA504923) | tailings metagenome | isolation source: Relicate 1 Philex TSF3 active mining | place: Philippines
CGGGCGCAGAGCTGGCGGTCACGGCGCCGGGGGCAGCAAGGGCCGATTATCCCGCTTGGCTGACGGCGCTCTGGAGCAGCTGATCGATTTCAGCGAACGAATGCACCACTGGCGTGGGCTCGCTGGGCTTGGGGGCAGGCTCCCCGCTGGCCTCGGGATCTTTGGATTCCGCAGCGTCAGAACGCACCCAGCGTTTGCCGCTGCTGCCCTTGCTGCCGCCATCGCGTTGCAGGGCGGCCAGCACCGTGGCTGAAGCGGCGCTCACCACAGCGATGCCTCGGGCCACGCTCACCATCAGTTCACTCAGGCTGGTTTGCCAGCGCTCCAGCGAGATCAGGCGTTGCTGCTCTTCGCTGGTGAGTGCCCGCCAGCGCAGCTGCAGCACCTCAAGGCCCAGACGGCCAATCAGCAGGCCGCCGCAGAGCACGGCGAGCATCGGTGAGCCGGTAAGCCGATCGGCGCTGGTGACCAGGGTGAGCCCCAGCAGCAGCACCACAGCGCCCCACATGGCATCGCGGGGACGCGAGAGCTCGCTCGCCAGCAGGGGCAGCAGCAGTACAGCCAAGCCCACCACCAGAGCAAGCGTTCCGCTGAGGCTGGCAACCATGACCGGATCGAGATTGACCGCATTCTCGGTGCATCCGTACAGTCGCGCCATGCCCACCTGGCGGAATTGGTAGACGCGCTGGGTTTAGGTTCCAGTGGCTTCGGCTGTGGGGGTTCAAGTCCCCCGGTGGGCATCGGGGTTAAGGCCTCAACTTCCTAAGGTGGCCTGAACGTTGGCCGGTGCAGCCCAGGGAATGACGCAAGCTCTGGTTCAGTCACCGGAGATGGAGGGGTCCCCTCGGGAGCTACGCGCCTCGGTGAGTGCCGTGCCGCGGGAGTTCCTCGACCCGCCTTCGGCCTGGAATCCCACGGTGGCTCTGTTCCTGGGCGGCTACGTGTTGGCTGGGATCACGATTGCGGGCTGGTTTGCCTGGCAATGGCCGCTGCTGCCGCTGCTGGCCACCGGTTTTCTGGCCCTCCACCTGGAGGGCACGGTGATTCATGACGCCTGCCATAACGCAGCGCATCCCAATCGCTTCTGGAATGCCTTCATGGGGCATGGCGCTGCCTTGCTCCTGGGCTTCAGCTTTCCCGTGTTCACGCGGGTGCACTTGCAGCACCACGCCCATGTGAACGATCCGAAGAATGATCCGGATCACATCGTGAGCACCTTCGGCCCGCTGTGGCTGATTGCTCCGCGCTTCTTCTATCACGAATATTTCTTCTTCCAGCGCCGCCTCTGGCGCCGTTACGAGCTGCTGGAGTGGGGTCTGGGCCGCGGCATCTTCTTCGCGATTGTTGCTGCGGGGATCAAATGCGGCTTCATCGACTTCATCTTCAACTGCTGGTTCGCACCAGCGTTGATGGTGGGTGTGACCCTCGGCCTGTTCTTTGATTACCTGCCCCACCGGCCCTTTCTCTCACGCAACCGCTGGCACAACGCCCGCATCTACCCCGGGCGGTTGATGAATTGGTTGATCATGGGGCAGAACTATCACTTGGTTCATCACCTCTGGCCGTCCATTCCCTGGTTTGAATACAAACCCGCTTATGAGGCCACCAAACCGATCCTGGATGCGAAAGGTTCGCCGCAGCGGCTTGGCTTGTTTGAGAGCAAGGGCGATTTCACCAACTTCATCTACGACATTCTCCTGGGCGTCCGCAGCCACAAGCGCCGTCGCAGCAAGCTGAGGCCGATTGCTGGGCTGCTGCCCAGCTTCAAGGCGCGGCGTCATGTGGTGGCGCTGCTGCACCGCACCGCTGTTTCACCGAAGCGCTGATGCGTAGCCGGGCCCAAGCCCGTCTTTTTTGATGGCTCAGTCGGCCAGGATCTGGGGCACGCGGAAGAAGTCACCCTCGCGCTGGGGTGCTTCATCCAGGAGCTGTTCGCGCACCTCGGTGGGCACCACCACGTCGTCGCGGGTCACGTTCACCACTTCCACGGCGCGGGTGGTGGGGGGCACTCCCTCGGTATCCACGGCCTGGAGGTGATCCACGTAATCGAGGATCCGCTCCAGCTGAGTGGTGTACGTGGCGATTTTCTCCTCGGGCAGCTCGAGGCGGGCCAGCTTGGCCACCTTGCGGACGTCGTCGGCGCTGATGTTGCTCATGGGCAGAACCTAGCTGGAGGGCTCCTCGAGGAAGCGTTGCAGATCGGCGGTGAGGGCTGTGGCCGTCACATCCAAGAAGCGATGGCCGTGGTCGGCGGTGGCCAGCGATGGGTCGGAGCCCATGCGGCCATCGGGGTGGCGGCGGCGGAAATCGTCTGGGCCGTGGATCGGACCAGCGGGCGCCGGCTCGGGCAGGGGCCGCTGTTTGCTCTGCAGGCTGGGCTCCAGCGCAAGGGTGATCGCGATCTCGCTCGGCGTGGCGTGGTGCCCTTCCTTGTCGCCGTAGAGCTCGCGCGCCAGCCCCATCGCTTCCGGCGCCATAAACCAGTTGGCCAGCTTGCAGCGCAGGGCCCCCGCATTCGGCAGACCGCGGCTGGCGGCTGTGCCATAGGCCTGGGCGAAGGCGGCCTTGGTGGTGGCGATGTTGCCGCCGTGGCCATTGATCACATAGATGCGCTCGAAGCCATGGCGAGCCAGGGAGAGCACCAGGTCGTGCATCACCGCCAGCAGCGTGGAGGGCTGGAGGCTCATCGTTCCGGCAAAGCCCAGGTGGTGTTCGGCCATGCCGAAGGCCTGGGCGGGGGTGACGAGCACACCGCTGCGGCGCCCCACTTCCAGGGCCACGGCTTCGGCGGTGAGGGCGTCGGTGCCGATGGCTCCAGTGGGGCCGTGTTGCTCGGTAGAGCCCAGTGGCACGATCACGCCCTTGCAGCGCTCCAGGTAGGCCTCCACCTCCGGCCAGCTGCGCAGCTGCAGCCGGATCTCTTCAGCACTGGTGGCAACCACGACGGCAGATCAGCTCAGATCGGCTCAGTATCCCTAGGATCGAGCTCAGGAGGTTCCTGAGGGCACCCCATGCTGCAGCGCAAGCTTTATCGCTTCCAATGCGAGCAACGGCCCATTTGGGTGTTTCTGCGCGATCAGCAGCGCTGGATCGAAGAAGCGCTGGTGGTTGAGCTGGAGGGTGATCTGGTCACCCTCCGCTACGACGCCGAAGACGACGATGAGCTCCACAGCTGGGAGGAGTGCGTGCGGCTGGATTCCATCGGTGCGGTGAGCACCCGCCTGGCCTACTTCAGCCGCAGCGCCCTGCCGGACGACATTGAGGTCACAGGCGACTGCCCGGAATCCGAGCAGCTGCCCAGCCAGGGCTGAGGCTGGTCTCAGTGGGCCGTGCCGTTGCCGTCGTATTGGTCGGTGTCGTAGTAGCCGCCCTTGGTGCCGAAGAACAGGGTGGCCAGCACAAACAGGCCGCTGCCGCCGATCAGCACGGTGGAGAGGGTGAAGCCGGAGCTGTGATCCATCGATCCGTTGCCGTGATCTGCCCAGTCTGCTGGAGTTGAACGCTGCTGGGGAGTGGTTGTGTCGGGCTGTGATTCAGAGCGCACAGCGTGGCTGCCGGCGCCTCTCCCCCAATCCTTCTTCGCCCGCCCCGCCGAGGTGGTCGCCCCCGAGCTCATCGGCTGCCTGTTGGTGAAACGCCAAGAAGGTGGCGAGTTGCTGTGGGGGGTCATTGTGGAAACGGAGGCGTATTCCCAAGACGACCCCGCCTGCCATGGCTACCGTCGCCGCTCCCCCAGCAACGAAACCCTGTTTGGCGAGCCAGGGCGTTTCTATGTGTATGTGAGCTATGGCATTCACCACTGCGTGAACGTGGTGACGCACCGTGCGGATTGGGCCAACGGGGTGTTGCTGCGGGCTGCGGCTCTGCTCGATGAGCCGGAGCGTGTGGCGGCGGGTCCGGCGTTGTTGGCACGGCGCTTCGGAATCGATGGCCGCCGCGATGCTCACCCCTCAGATCCAGAGGTAGGCCTGTGGCTGGCCGCCAGACCACCGGGATGGGCGGCGCTCGAGCCCAGCGACCTGGTGCAAACCACGCGCATCGGTATCAGCCAGGGGCAGGACCTGCCCTGGCGCTGGTATCTGCGCGCCAGCCGCAGCGTGAGCAAGCGCGCTCGGGGGGACCGCACGCCGGCCAGGGCGGATGCACTCGGCGTGGTCGCGTTGCCGATGGGCTTCTAGCCTGAAGCTGTCTCTCGCAGCCCACCTTGAGCGACTGGACCCACCGCCATGTGTTGGATCTGGCGGCCTTCTCGCTCGATGATTACGCCACGGTTCTGGAGTTGGCCCAGCGCTTTCGTGTGATGCCGAGCTCCGGTGCCCGCAAGCTGCCGGCGCTGCAGGGCCGCCTGGTCACCACGCTGTTTTTTGAGCCCAGCACCCGCACCCGCAGCAGCTTTGAGTTGGCAGCCAAGCGGTTGTCGGCGGATGTGCAGAGCTTTTCGCCGGCGTCGAGCTCGCTGAGCAAAGGCGAAAGCCTGCTCGACACGGTGCGCACCTATGTGGCCATGGGAGCCGATTTGCTGGTGGTGCGTCACCGCTGCACCGGCGTGCCCGCTGCTCTGGCTCGCGATCTCGATGCGAGCGGTGATCGGGTGGCGGTGCTCAACGGCGGCGATGGTCTGCACAGCCATCCCAGCCAGGGGCTTCTCGATCTGTTCACCCTGGCGCGCCATTTCGCTCCCGAGGCCCCCACGCCGGAGGCCCTGCGCGGCCGGCGCATCGCGATCGTGGGCGATGTTCTTCATTCCCGCGTCGCACGCTCCAACCTCTGGGCGCTCACGGCCTGCGGAGCGGAGGTGGTGCTTTGCGGGCCGCCCACGCTGTTGCCCGAGGCCTTTGCGCACTTTGCGGCAGCGCCACCCCCCGGCCAGGTGTTGGATCCAGTCGGCCAACGTTCGGTCATCTGCGTGGAGCGCGACCTGAATCGCGCTCTCGATGGTGCCGATGCGGTGATGACCCTGCGGTTGCAGCAGGAGCGCATGAATCAAAACCTGCTCACCAGCCTGGAGAGCTACCACCGGGCCTATGGGATTACCCATGAACGCCTGCAGATGTGCGCCCCTGGAGTGCCTGTGCTGCATCCAGGTCCGGTGAACCGAGGCGTGGAGATGAGCGGAGCACTGCTCGACGATCTGCAGTGCTCGCTGGTGGAACAGCAGGTGACCAACGGCATCGCCGTGCGTATGGCTCTGCTGTATCTGATGGCGGCTAGCTGAGGCGGTCCTTTGGCTTCAGAGCAACTTGAAGCCCTCCAGCAGCAGCCCGTAGCAAAAACCGATGCGAGTCATATCGAGCAGTTGCAGGCCCAAGCGGTCGCCCGGGAGGCGCAACAGCGGTTTGCGCGCGCGGATGGCGATTTCGATCAGCACCACGCAGATCAATGCCGCCGGGGGATCCAGGAACGCCCGTGCGCCAATGATCGTGCTCACCGCGTTGCCGAGAAAAAACGTGCTCAGCAGCACGATCAGCAACAAGGAAAGCCGCCGCCAAGGGTTGCGGGCCCACTGCTCCAGCCTGGGCCAGGCTCCACCGAGGCTCTGCTGAAGCCGGGTGCGCTGCAGTGGGCGGGAGCTGCTCAATCAGCGCTCAGCCGTCGGAATCCTTCTTGCGGGAGCCTTTGCCTTCAAGCAGTTCGAGCAGGGCTTCCATCTGGGCCATCACGCCGCGCACCTCGCCGGCTTCTGGCAACAGGCCGTCGTCCATCACACCCTGATGCATCTCGCGCAGTTCCTGGCGGATGTAGCGCAGATGGCTTACCACCTGCTCGCGCTTCGACTGCGACATGCGTTCGACCGGGGACGGACTGATGAATGCCTCCCTTTTACCGCATCGCCTCCTAGCAGAGACCAGGCCATGGTCAGCGCATCGAATCCCACAGCGATCCGGCCGCTGTCCGCCAAGCCTTACTTCTGACCGAACTGAGCTTTGGCCTCTTCATAAAAGGCTAGATCGATCGCGTCGCGGCCGGCCTCGCCAGCCAGCGATTCGATGCGCTTGCGCACTGCCGGGCGCACAAAAAACGGAATTTCCTTGAGCTTGGCTTCAGCGTCAGGGCTCCACTTCATCGCTGCCGCTGCCAGGCCTCTTGGGGTGGATGGAGAATAGGGGACTCGAACCCCTGACCTCTGCGGTGCGATCGCAGCGCTCTACCAGCTGAGCTAATTCCCCTTGCAGGCCCCGCTTGGGGCTGTGGCGAGAACTTATCAGTCTTTGCAGGTGGCGTTGCCGCCCTGTTCCCCTCCCCCCATGACCCAGAGCGCTGCCATCACGCCCGAGCTGCTTGCCTCCCTCGACGAGGAGGCGGTGGCGGCGCTGGCTCGGCGTCTCGAGGAGGACGACTACCCCAGCCCCTTCGCTGGGCTGCAGGACTGGCACCTGCTGCGCGCGGTGGCGATCCATCGCCCCGAACTGGCGCGGCCTTACGTGCATCTGGTGGATCAGGAACCTTTCGATGAAGACTGAGCAGCCGGCGCCGGCTGCCGCCTTGGATCCACTGGCGGGGCGCCGCATCTTGGTGGGCATCAGCGGCAGCATTGCGGCGGTGAAGCTGCCGCTACTGGTGAGCGCCCTGGCCAAGCGCGGTGCTCACGTGCGCTGCGTGCTCACACCCAGCGCGGCCCAACTGGTGAGCCCCGTGGCGCTGGCCAGCCTCAGCCGTGAGCGTTGCTATCTCGATGCCGACCAGTGGAGCCACAGCGCTCCGCGTCCGCTGCATGTGGAGCTGGCGGAATGGGCGGAACTGGTGCTCGTGGCACCGCTGAGTGCCACCACCCTGGGGAGGTGGGTGCATGGTCTTGGCGACACGCTCCTGGCCTCCACGCTGCTGGCCACCGAGGCGCCGGTGCTGGCTGCTGCCGCGATGAACACGGCGATGTGGAGCGCGCCGGGTGTGCGCGCCAACTGGGAGCAGTTGCAGAGGTTTGAGCGGGTGTTGCCCTTGGGCCCGGCGGAGGGGTTGCTGGCCTGTGATCGCCAGGGCTCAGGCCGGATGGCGGAGCCGGAGCTGCTGCTGTTGGCGCTGGAAAGCCTCGCCAGCTGGGGGTGGCAGCGGGATTGGCAGGGCCGCCGTTTGCTGGTGAGTGCTGGCCCGACCCGCGAATGGCTCGATCCAGCCCGCTGCATCAGCAATCCGAGTACGGGCCGGATGGGCGTGCTGCTGGCTCAAGCGGCCCGCTTGCGTGGCGCGCAGGTGGATCTGGTGCATGGGCCTCTTCAGCTGGATGGTGCCTGGCTGGAGGGCTTGAACCGCCATTCCATTGATACGGGAGCTGAGCTGCAGCAGTTGTTGCAGCAGCTCCAGCCGCAGATGGATGCCATCGCCATGGCTGCAGCCGTGGCGGATCATCGGCCGGCTGTCACCCTCAGCCACAAACCCGACAAGACGGCGGCCATGGCCGCGGCTTGGGAGCCGGTTCCCGATCTGTTGGTGGAGTTGGTGAGCCGCCGGCCGGCGGGCCAGCGCATTCTTGGTTTCGCCGCCCAGAGCGGTGATGTGTTGCCCCAGGCGCGGGCGAAATTTGTGCGCAAGGGCTGCGATCTCCTCTTTGCCAATCCCATAGATCAGGCCGCTTCCGGTTTTGGCAGCGCCACCAATCAGGGTTGGCTGCTCGGGCCTGGTGAGGCGCTGGAACGTCTTGAACCTATGGGCAAGTTGCCTCTGGCCCACCTGCTGCTCACAGCACTTGGTGGTTTGATCTAGGCGGCCAGAGCCGAGCCGGCTTCACCGTTCTGCAGCAGATCCATGAATGTGCGCAGCTGCAGCCTGGGGATGTAAGGCCAGCCGCCGCTCTTTTCCATGCCCTGCAGCAGATTGAACAGAGCACCGCGGTCGGCCGGCAAGCTGGCGCGGAAGGGGCCGTCCTGAATGGAGCGGTGCAGTTCCTCGAGGCGACGCAGTAGCAACAGCAGCGCTTCAGGCTCGCCATCCACCTCATCCGCCAGGGCCTGGAGGCTCAGCAGTTCGGCGCTGAGCCGCGCTTCCCAGTCGCCTGCCGCGAGGCTGCGGGTGGAATCAGTGGTGCTGCCGTCGTTCATTCGGTCTGGATCCGCGCTCTCGCATACAGGTTGTTGAGAGCCGCGACATGGTACGCGGAATGGGCTTTTTGCACCGGTAGTATCCGCAGCGGGCGCACCCCATCCAGAGGTTTTCCCCTGTCAGACCGGCTTCTCCCCATGCGTTTCCGTCCTCTGCTGGCCCTTGTGCTGGCGCTCTGTCTCACCCTCGTGACCGCCTGCAGCGGCGGCGCCAAGGCTGTTGATCGGGCCAACCTCACCTACGACGACATCCACAACACCGGTCTGGCTAACGACTGCCCGACTCTGCCGGATTCGGCCCGTGGTTCGATCAGCCTGGATGCGGGTACGAAGTACCAACTGCGTGAGATCTGCATGCACCCCTCTGAGGTGTATGTGAAGGGTGAGCCCGCCAACAAGCGCCAGGAAGCGCAATTTGTGGAGTCGAAGATCCTCACCCGTTTCACCACCAGCCTTGATCAGGTGTATGGCGATCTGGCGGTGACCGGCAACGGCATCAACTTCCAGGAGCAGGGCGGTATCGACTTCCAGATCGTGACCGTGCTGCTGCCCGGCGGCGAAGAAGTGCCCTTCACCTTCTCCAGCAAGGAGCTGAATGCCACCGCTGATGGCGCCGCCATCACCACTAGCACCGATCTGAACGGCACCTACCGCGTGCCCAGCTACCGCACCTCCAACTTCCTCGATCCCAAGGGCCGCGCTCTCACCACCGGTGTGCAGTACGCCCAGGGTCTGGTGGCTCTCAACGGCCAGGACGACGAACTCGCCCGCGAAAACAGCAAGCGCTACATCGATGGCACCGGTGAGATGAACCTCTCCATCACCAAGGTGGATGCCGCAACCGGCGAGTTCGCCGGCGTGTTCACCGCTGTGCAACCCTCCGACACCGACATGGGCAGCCATGACCCGGTGGACGTGAAGATCACCGGCCAGCTCTACGGCCGCCTGGAGAAGGTCTGATTCCCTTGATCACCGGCTTCGCGAGAACTGTCTAACGAGCACTCTCTAACAAGCCTCTCTGACAAGCACCGCCTGATCACAAGGGGCCTTTTGGCCCCTTTTTTGTGCTCTCTTTGTGCTTTCCGCGGGCGGATATCCACGGATATCCTCCGACAGATAGTCCTCCGGTTCGACCCCGCCGGCGCACTCTGGGAGAATCGCCGCCAACACCCGTAGGGATCTTCCCCCGCCATGACCAGCACCGTTGCCTCGCCTAAGGGCCTGATCGCACCCCATGGCGGCAGCTTGGTGGATCTGCGGGTGCCGGCGGAGCAGCGCGAAGCGGTGAAGGCCGGCGTGGACCACGTAGTGGAGTGCTCCGATCGCAACGCCTGCGACGTGGAGCTGTTGATGGTGGGCGGCTTCTCGCCCCTGCGCGGCTTCATGCACCAAGAGGACTACCAGTCGGTGGTGGAGAGCAACCGCACCACCAGCGGCCTGCTGTTCGGCCTGCCGATCGTGATGGACACCCAGCGCGACGACATCGCGGTGGGCCACAAGCTGCTGCTCACCTACCGCGGCCAGGAGCTGGCGGTGATGACCGTGGAGAGCAAGTGGGAGCCCGATAAGGCCCGCGAGGCCGTGGGTTGCTACGGCACCTCCTCGCTCGAGCACCCCGCCGTCAAGATGATCGCCACCGAGCGCGGTCGCTACTACCTCGGTGGTGCCATCCAGGGCCTGGAGCTGCCCAAGCGTGTGTTCCCCTGCAAGACCCCGGCTGAGGTGCGCGCCACCCTGCCCGAGGGGCAGGACGTGGTGGCCTTCCAATGCCGTAACCCCATTCACCGCGCTCACTACGAGCTGTTCACCCGCGCCCTCGACGCCAGCAACGTGAGCGATCAGGGTGTGGTGCTTGTGCACCCCACTTGCGGCCCCACCCAGGACGACGACATTTCCGGTGAGGTGCGCTTCCAGACCTATGAGCGCCTGGCTGCTGAGGTGAACAACCCCCGCATCCGCTGGGCCTACCTGCCCTACTCGATGCACATGGCTGGCCCGCGCGAGGCGCTGCAGCACATGATCATCCGCAAGAACTACGGCTGCACCCACTTCATCATTGGTCGCGACATGGCGGGCTGTAAGTCGTCGATCAGTGGCGACGACTTCTACAGCCCTTATCAGGCGCAGGATTTCGCCCGCGACAACGCCCCCGAGCTCGGTATGGAAACCGTGCCGTCGCTCAACCTCGTCTACACCGAGGAGGAGGGCTACGTGACCGCCGAGCACGCCGATGCCCGTGGCCTGCACGTGAAGAAGCTCAGCGGCACCCAGTTCCGCAAGATGCTGCGCAGCGGCGAGGAGATCCCGGAGTGGTTCGCCTTCCGTAGCGTGGTGGAGGTTCTGCGAGCCGCCGCCTGAGAGCGGTTAACATTCCTTAATCACAGCGGAGATCCAAGTGAAGAAGCGCTGGCGTAATGCGGGCCTCTACGTGCTCCTGGCCGTGGTGGTGATCGCCGTGGGCACGGCCTTCCTCGACCGTCCCGATCCGGCTAACGCGCCGCGCACGCTTCGCTACAGCGATTTCGTGGAGGCCGTCGAGGGCAACGAGGTGTCGCGTGTGCTGATCGCTCCCGACCGTGGCACCGCCCAGGTGGTGGAGAACAACGGCCAACGCGCCGTCGTGAACCTCGCCCCTGACAAAGACCTGCTCAAGCTGCTGGAAGACCACAAGGTCGACATCGCCGTTGAGCCCTCCCGTCAGGCCCAGCCCTGGCAGCAGGCCATCGGCTCGCTGATCTTCCCCCTGCTGCTGCTCGGCGGCCTGTTCTTCCTGTTGCGCCGCGCCCAGGGCGGCGGCGGCAACCCCGCCATGAACTTCGGCAAGAGCAAGGCGCGGGTGCAGATGGAGCCCCAAACCCAGGTCACCTTTGGTGATGTGGCTGGCATCGAGGGCGCCAAGCTCGAGCTCACTGAAGTGGTCGACTTCCTCAAGAACCCTGATCGCTTCACCGCCGTCGGCGCCAAGATTCCCAAGGGTGTCCTGTTGGTGGGCCCTCCAGGTACCGGTAAAACCCTGCTTGCCAAGGCTGTGGCAGGCGAGGCCGGTGTGCCGTTCTTCTCGATCTCCGGTTCGGAATTCGTTGAGATGTTCGTGGGCGTGGGCGCCAGCCGCGTTCGCGATCTGTTCGAGCAGGCCAAGAAGAACGCCCCTTGCATCGTCTTTATCGACGAGATCGATGCGGTCGGCCGTCAGCGCGGTGCTGGTCTAGGCGGCGGTAACGACGAGCGCGAGCAGACCCTCAACCAGCTCCTCACCGAGATGGATGGCTTTGAGGGCAACACCGGCATCATCATCGTGGCGGCCACCAACCGCCCCGACGTGCTGGATGCCGCACTGATGCGTCCGGGCCGTTTCGATCGCCAGGTGGTGGTTGATCGCCCCGACTACGCCGGTCGTCTCCAGATTCTCGGCGTGCATGCCCGCGGCAAGACCCTCGCCAAAGACGTCGACCTCGACAAGATCGCTCGCCGTACCCCCGGGTACACCGGCGCTGATCTCGCCAACCTGCTCAACGAGGCTGCCATCCTTGCGGCTCGCCGTGAGCTCACCGAAATCTCCATGGATGAGGTGAACGACGCGATCGAGCGCGTCATGGCTGGTCCGGAGAAGAAAGACCGTGTGATGAGCGAGAAGCGCAAGCGCCTGGTGGCTTATCACGAAGCCGGCCATGCCCTGGTGGGTGCGCTGATGCCCGACTACGACCCGGTGCAGAAGATCTCGATCATTCCCCGCGGCAACGCCGGCGGCCTCACGTTCTTCACCCCCAGTGAAGAGAGGATGGAATCGGGCCTCTACTCCCGCGCCTACCTCCAAAACCAGATGGCCGTTGCCCTCGGCGGTCGGGTGGCTGAGGAGATTGTCTACGGGGAAGACGAAGTCACCACCGGTGCTTCCAACGACTTGCAGCAAGTGGCCCGTGTGGCCCGCCAGATGGTCACCCGTTTCGGCATGAGCGATCGCCTTGGCCCTGTGGCCCTGGGCCGCAGTCAGGGCGGTATGTTCCTCGGCCGCGATATCGCCGCTGAGCGCGACTTCTCTGAAGACACCGCTGCCGCCATCGACGAAGAGGTGAGCCAATTGGTTGCTGAGGCCTACAAGCGCGCCACCGCCGTGCTGAACGGCAATCGCAAGGTGCTCGATGAGCTGGCCGAGATGCTGGTGGAGCGTGAAACCGTAGATGCGGAGGACCTGCAGGAGCTGCTGATCCGCAGCGACGTGCGGGTGGCCGAGTACGTCTGATCCCTCCTGCTTGATCAGTGGCCTACGCCGCCAGCCTCTGCTGGCGGTGCTCAGGCCTTCATCCATTCACCAGGCCCGCTGGCAGCTCGAGCAGCTGCACCAGGCGGGCCTTTCCCATGTCGAATTGGCTGTAGAGGCTTCGAGTGCGTGGGTTGCCATGGCCGAGCAGCTGGTGGCCGACTTCCCTGCGTTGCGGCTCGGGGCGGCTTCGGTGCGGTCTGCAGCGGGCCTGGAAGCCGCCTTGGCCGCGGGGCTTGGCTACGCCGTGTCACCGATCCTCGATCGCGCCCTACTGGAGCAGGCTTCGGCTGCGGCCATCACCCTGGTGCCGGGTGTGTTCACTCCGACAGAGATCGCCACGGCCGTGCAGTGGGGAGCAGCGGCGGTGAAGCTGTATCCAGCGGCGAGCCTTGGGCCTGGGTATTGGCGTTTGTTGGCGGGGCCACTGGGGCCGTTGCCGTTCTGCATTGCAGCTGGAGGCCTTGCCGTTGCTGATGCCACCGCTTGGTATGCCGCGGGTGTGGATGCCATTGCTCTGGGGGACGCCCTGTTTAGCGGCTATCGGCTCGATCCGGCGCTGCATTCACTTGTTGTCAGCTTGAGATCCAAGTGCTACCCCTGAGATAGACGATGTTGTCTCTATGTCTCAGCTCACGATCAAGCTCAGCGACAAGGCCGACGCCCTGATCGCTCAGCTCCAAAAGGAGATCTTCAACCGCCGCCGTAAGAAGGTGTCTGCCGCTGGTGTGGTGGAGACCCTGGTGGAGAGCGGTGCCAAATCCCAATCCGACAAGCGCTTCGCCACCTCCTGGAAGAACCTGATCAGCGACATTGAGAAGGCCGCAAAGCTGGCTAATGCCCACGGCAGCAAACCCGCCAACCTCACCGATGCCGAATGGGCATTGGTGCTCAGTCACCGTGCGCGCTCCGGCGGCACAACAACCAGAGCGAAATCCGCGGCCAAGGCCCCAGCCAAGCCGGCTGCGAAAGCCGCCGCGAAGCCAGCGGCCAAGGCGGCAGCTAAGCCTGCTGCGAAGGCCAAGCCCAAACCAGCTAAAGCAGCCCGCAATCCCGTGAAGAAGACGGCGGTGAAGGCACCGGCCAAAGCCAAGGCCTCCGCGAGCAGCGCGCCAGGTTCTTCAGCCGCACGCCGTATGGCGAAGGCGGTGAGCCGTTTGAGTGCAGCAGCCCCGGTACTGGCCAGCAGCAATGGCGTTGCTCAGCTCAGTGGCGTGAGCTGAGGCCAGCCGGCCGCGAACGGCTGATCACCAGAGGCTGCACTGCCCCTGTTGGCGCAGCAGGTGATCAGCAAGCACCAACGCCACCATCGCTTCCACCATCGGTACGGCCCGGGGCAACACGCAGGGGTCGTGCCGACCTTTGGCTTCCAGCGTGGTGGCTTCACCCTTGGCGTTGATCGTTTGTTGGGCCTTGCGAATTGTGGCCGTGGGTTTGAACGCCACCCGGATCACAATCGGCTCGCCATTGCTGATGCCGCCCTGAATCCCGCCGGAGTTGTTGGTGGCCGTGTGGAGCGATCCATCGCCGGTGGGGAGGAAGGCGTCGTTGTGCTCGCTGCCTTTCTGCAGCGTGCCCTCAAAGCCTGAGCCGATCTCAAATCCTTTGGTGGCGGGGAGCGACATCACCGCCTTTGCAAGATCGGCTTCGAGCTTGTCGAACACCGGCATGCCGAGCCCGATCGGCGCCTGACGCACCACACACTCGATCACGCCGCCGCAGGAATCGCCTTCGCGGCCGATCGCCTCGATGCGCTCGATCATCTGCTCCGCCATGGCGGCATCGGGGCAGCGCACGATGTTGCCCTCCACATCCTCCAGGCGCACCGTGGCTGGATCGATGCTGGCTTCGAGGGTGTGAATGCGTTTCACCCAGGCGATCACCTCGGTGCCATGGGCTTTCGCCAGCAGTTGTTTGGCGATGGCTCCGGCGGCTACCCGCCCGATTGTTTCGCGCGCTGAGGCGCGCCCGCCGCCGCTGCGGGCCTGGATGCCGTATTTGGCCTGGTAGGTGGCATCGGCATGGGAGGGGCGAAACGCCACCTCCATTTCCTTGTAGTCCTGCGGGCGCTGATCCTTGTTGCGAACCACCATCGCGATGGGAGTGCCCAGGGTTACGCCATCGAGCAGGCCGCTCAGAATTTCAACGCGGTCGTCTTCCTTGCGAGGTGTGGTGATCTTGCTCTGACCAGGTTTGCGCCGATCCAGCTCGGCCTGAATCGCTTCGAGATCCAGCTCCAGCCGCGGCGGACAGCCATCCACGATCACACCCACCCCACCGCCGTGGGATTCACCGAAGGTGCTGATGCGGAAGAGATCGCCGAAGCTGCTGCCCATGGGCTGAATGCGCTGCAGCGAGCCTACAAACTGGGCCTTGATAGAAGACTGACGCGCCGGTGAGGAAAGAGGAGCGGGCCGCCTTGATCATGCAGCGGCTGGAGGAGCACTACCCCACAACACCGGTGCCGCTCGATCACAGCGATGCCTTCACCTTGTTGATTGCGGTGTTGCTCAGTGCCCAGTGCACCGATAAGAAGGTGAATGAGGTGACGCCAGCTCTCTTTGCAGCCGGCCCAACGCCGCAGGCGATGGCTGCATTGCCGGAAGCCACGATCTTGGGGCACATCCGTCAGCTGGGGCTGGCGAAAACCAAGGCTCGCAATGTGAAACGCCTCGCTGAGTTGCTGCTCGATCGCCACACCGGTGAGGTGCCGGCCAGTTTTCAGGCACTCGAAGCTTTACCTGGGGTAGGGCACAAAACGGCTTCGGTGGTGATGGCTCAGGCGTTTGGCGTGCCTGCGTTCCCTGTGGATACCCACATCCACCGTCTGGCGCAGCGCTGGGGCCTGAGCAGTGGTGTGAGCGTGACGCGTACGGAAACCGATCTCAAGCGTCTGTTCCCCAAACACACCTGGAACAAGTTGCATTTGCAGATCATCTTTTACGGCCGCGAGTTCTGCACAGCCCGCGGCTGCGACGGCACTGTTTGCCCGCTGTGCAGAGAGCTCTATCCAAAGCGCCGCAAACCGGTGGCCTGGATCAAGGCCTGAATGGTCAAGGTGCTGAGCCTGGCCGCGACGGCGCGCCATCCATTCGCCCACAACAAAAAGCCCCCGCTTGCGCGGGGGCCTTCCGATTCAACCGAGATTGAAC
>VFQS010002399.1_pt1 | contig 15440 bp, 15 predicted proteins | sample 3512361 | NCBI WGS metagenome assembly VFQS01 (sample SAMN10412375, study PRJNA504923) | tailings metagenome | isolation source: Relicate 1 Philex TSF3 active mining | place: Philippines
TCTTCGGCATCACCCTGCCGATCGTGAAGCACTCCTGGGTGGTGCGCGACCCGCGGGACATCGGCCGGATCGTGGCCGAAGCCTTCCTGATCGCCGCCAGCGGCCGCCCGGGTCCGGTGCTGATCGATGTGCCCAAGGACGTGGGCGTTGAGGAATTCGACTACATCCCGGTGGAGCCCGGCAGCGCCAAGCCCGCCGGCTTCAAGGCCACCCCGACCCCAGACGCCTCCGCGATTGATGCGGCACTGGCCCTGATCCGCCAGGCCCGCCGCCCCCTGCTCTACGTGGGCGGTGGTGCCATCAGCTGCGGCGCCCATGAGCAGGTGCATCAGCTGGCGGAGCGCTTCCGCCTGCCCGTGACCACCACCTTGATGGGCAAGGGTGCGTTCGATGAGCAGCACCCTCTGGCGGTGGGCATGCTCGGCATGCACGGCACGGCGTACGCCAACTTCGCCGTCACCGAGTGCGATCTGCTGATCGCCGCCGGCGCCCGCTTCGACGATCGCGTCACCGGCCGTCTCGATGGCTTTGCGCCCCGGGCCCAGGTGATCCACATCGACATTGATGCCGCGGAGCTGGGCAAGACCCGCACGCCCGATGTGCCGGTGGTGGCCGATGTGAAGGCCGCACTTGAAGCGATGCTGGCCGCCTCCAGCGGTGAAGACTCCGCCGGTCGCACCGAGGCCTGGCTGGAGCGGATCAGCAGCTGGAAGCAGCATTACCCGCTGGTGGTGCCGGCGCCGGAAGGCGAGATCGCTCCCCAGGAAGTGGTGGCGATGCTGCAGGAGCTGGCACCCAAGGCCTATGTGACCACCGACGTGGGTCAGCACCAGATGTGGGCGGCCCAGTTCCTGCACACCGGTCCGCGCCGCTGGATCAGCTCCGCTGGCCTCGGCACCATGGGCTTCGGCATGCCTGCGGCGATGGGCGTGCAGACCGCCTTCCCCGGCGAACAGGTGATCTGCGTGGCCGGCGACGCCAGCATCCTGATGAACATTCAGGAACTCGGCACCCTCAGCCAGTACCACCTGCCCGTGAAGGTGGTGGTGCTCAACAACGGCTGGCAGGGCATGGTGCGCCAGTGGCAGGAGAGCTTCTACGGCGAGCGCTACTCCGCCTCCGAAATGACCGGCGGCATGCCGAACTTCCCGCAGGTGGCCGAGGGCTTCGGCGTGAAGGGCGTGCGCATCAGCGAGCGCGCCAACCTGCGCCAGCAGCTCTCGGAGGCCCTGGCGCATCCCGGCCCGGCCTTCATTGAAGTGCAGGTGCGCCGCAACGAGAACTGTTACCCGATGGTGCCCCCCGGTGCCAGCAACGCCCAGATGGTGGGTCTGCCCTCCCATCCGGAGCTGGCGATCGACACCAGCCGCGAATGCCACAGCTGCCACCACACCACCTCCAGCTCGAGCCTCTACTGCCCGAACTGCGGCACCAAGCTCTGATGCGGAGCTGGTGGGTTGCGGCCGTCATGGCCGTTGTGCTGCTGCTGGGTGCCGCCGGTGCCCAGGCAGCAGAGGTCTTGCAGGTGCGCAGCGGCACGCTGCTGCAGGTGGGGGATCACAACCGCACCTACACCGTGGAACTGGCCTGCGTGGCCGTACCCGATGGCAGCGAACAGGCTGCCACTGACTGGCTTCGTGCCGCTCTGCCCCGTCGGACCAAGGTGAACCTCAGACCCGTCGGCAACGACGGCGGCACGCTCGTGGCCCGCGTGCAGCGGCTGGGGACGGCCGACGCCGCCAGCGCTGCTGACCTGGGTGCCGCTCTGATCGCCGCCGGTCTGGCCGAATCCAAGCCCAACTGCTGATCCGCATGAGCATCAACCGGACCGCCAAAGGGATCGTGCTGGTGCCCTGTCTGCTGCTCGGTGCTGCCTTTCTGGCAGCAGCCGTATGGGGTGATCAGGCCGCTGCCGCCAATCAGCGGCTGGCATTGCTCCTGGGAGGAGCCTTGATGGGTGGCGGGTTGCTCGCCCAGTTGCTGCCGGAGGCGCCGCCGGAACGCGAGCAGCCCCCCGGCGAGCGATGAAGCGAAAGGATCAGTTGGCCGGCTTGCCCTTGGCCTGAGTTTCCTTCACCAACCGGAAATATTCCGGGGTGGGAAAGATGGTGAAGGAGTCCTTGGGAGCGTTGATGATCTCGCGCAGCACGGCGGTGAGGTCTGCCACCTGGGGTTTCAGCTTCTGACGGTCGGCAGGAGGCAGCTTGGCAAGGGCATTCTCCAGATTTTCGTAGCTGAAGAAGAACACCCCACGGGGGCCGTCAGCCGTGGTGATCGTGAGGAAAGGCTTGGTGAAAAACACCGGCACATTCAGACCTTCACGGATCTGCTGCTCGGTGAGCCCCTGCTCCTTGAGGATCTTCACCGCCTGGGTGCGATCGCCGTCATTGCCCACGATCGGGGCCACCAGGGGTTTGCTCTTGTCCTTGAGCTGCTTGTTGAGCTCCACCACCTTCTCGTTCATCACGTTGAGGGGTACAGCCACCACGCCGGCTTTGAGAGAGGGGTTGCTCTTGTTCAGAGCAGCCAGCTGGGCATTGGCCTTGGCGCTTTCGAGATAGAGGGGCAGCACCAGATCCTTGTCGCGCGGGATCGGCAGGGGCACACCGTTGGAGTCGGTGATCACGAACACCGGCACCACCTGGAGCTTCTTGATGGCATCCGCTTCAGGGATCGCCTGGGCAGGGGCGGGCGCCAGCGAGAGAGCAGCCATCGCCAGGCCAGCGCTCAACGCAACGGAGCCGAGTTTGCGGCCCAGGTGGTGGCGCATGGCGTTGCGGCGTGACTGCATGCGATCAACTGTTGAAAGGCTGAGCCTAGTCAGGGAAATCCACCTAGCTTTCAACGGCTGGACGGTGCCGGCCATGACCACTGCAGAACAGCCGAGGGCGGTCGCACCATCAACCCCAGCAGCTGGCCTGCACCCCTCGGCCTGGCCAGGAGCATGGCGGCGACAACTGGGTCTGGTGGCAGGGATCACGGCAGCGCTGCTGGGCAGCCAGACCCTGGCCGCCAGCACCCCGATGCGCAGTGATGTGCGGCTGCTGTTGCCCAGCGAAGGATTGCTGGCAGGGCTGGGCGATGGCCTGCGGCGCGGTTACAGCGTGGCCATGGAGGAAAGCCGCAGCTGCGGCATCCAACCGCCGAGCCTGCAGGTGGGCTGGCTGCCGCCCGGTACCGATCCCCGGGCCCCCGTTGGCGCAGCTCCCCGCAGCCACCTGTTGGTGGCACCGCCTGCGGCCCCCCTGCCCGCCTACGGCCTGCTGGCCGAGCAGCAGCGGCTGAGTGTGCTGCTGCCACTGCAACGGGGCGTCTCCCTCGACAGGCTGCCGCAACTGCGCGGCTCCGATCGGCTCTGGCCACTGATGCCGGGCCGCAGCCTCGAAGCCGATCGGCTGGCCCAGGCCCTGCTGGCGGAGCGGATCCAGCGGGTGATGGTGGTGCGGGATCGCAGCGCGGAGAGCCGGGCCCTCACCGAGCGCTTCGTGGCCAGCTTCGCCAACGGCAAGGGTGAAGTGATCGGCCCCACGGCCGCACCGTTGAGCCTTCAAGGCGACGACACAGCTGGCATGGAGCAACTGGTGAGCGATGTGGACTGGTATCGCCCACCGGCCCTGGTGGTGATCACCCAGCCCGGCAGTGAACTGGCACGGGCGGTGCGCGCCGCCAGCTGGCCGCCAACGCTGCTGTTGGCCTGGAGCGCTCCGGTGGAGAAGCCCCTGACGGTGGAGCAGATCGGTGTGAATCCTCTCAGCCGCGGACCGGGTTGGACATCGTTTGCCCAGCGGTTTGAGCAGCGCTGGGGCTACAAGCCTGGTGTAGTGGAAAGCGCCGGCTATGACAGCGGCCTGATGAGCAGCCTGGCCTCTGTGCAGGCCGGCGGCCGAAGCGGTTGGGATCTGCAGTGGTTCAGCGCCAATGCCAAACCGCAACCGTTGTGCATGGCGCTGCAGCTGCGGGCTCAGGGGGCGAAGGTTCGGCCCCAGGGCGCCAGCAGTCAGTTCGATCTGGGCCCCGCTGTGCCGCCATCGGCCCAGCTGCAGCTGAGCCGTGGCTGAGCTCGTTCTGCCGCTGGAGGCAGTGGGCCTCGAGGCGATGGCCGAGGTGGGCGGCAAGAACGCCTCCCTCGGAGAGATGATTCGTCAGTTGTCAGCCCAGGGCGTGAGGGTTCCCGGGGGCTTCGCCACCACCGCCGCGGCCTACCGGCACTTCATCGAAGCGAACGGGCTGCAGCAACAGCTCCACGCCATCCTCGATGGACTCGACGGCCATGACATTGCTCGTCTGCAGGCTGCCGGCGCCGCCGCGCGGGCCCTGCTGCTGACAGCTGATCTACCGAACGATCTCGAGCAGGCGATCCTGACCGCCTACCGCCAGCTGGGGTCGCCGGCGGTGGCGGTGCGCTCCAGTGCCACCGCCGAAGACCTCCCGGATGCCTCCTTCGCCGGCCAGCAGGAGACCTATCTGAACGTGGCTGGCGAGCCGGCGCTGCTGGCGGCCTGCCGGCGCTGCTTCGCTTCCCTGTTCACCGACCGGGCGATCTCCTACCGGCAACTCAACGGCTTCGATCACTTCGAGGTGGCCCTCTCGATCGGCGTGCAACGCATGGTGCGCTCCGATCTGGCCTGCTCCGGCGTGATGTTCAGCATCGACACCGAAACCGGCTTCCGCAACGCCGTGCTGCTCACCGCCGCCTACGGCCTGGGCGAAAACGTGGTGCAGGGTGCGGTGAACCCCGATGAGTATCTGATCTTCAAGCCGACCCTGGAACAGGGCTTCGCGCCGATCGTGAGCCAGCGACTGGGCAGCAAGGCGATCCGGATGGTGTACGGGGCCGCGGGCTCCACCTGCAATGAGGCGGTGCCCGCGGCCGAGCGCAGTCGCTACGCCCTCAGCCAGGCGGAAGCGCTGCAACTGGCGCGCTGGGCCTGCCTGATTGAGAGGCACTACAGCGAACGCCGCGGCCAACCCACCCCGATGGATATCGAGTGGGCCAAGGACGGCAGCAGCGGCGAGCTGTTCATCCTGCAGGCCAGGCCAGAAACGGTGGAATCACGCCGCAGCAACACACTGCTGCGCAGCTGGCAGCTTGAACCCCACAACGCTGAACTGCTCTGCACGGGCCGGGCCATCGGCGCTTCCGTGAGCAGCGGCCGGGCCCGCATCCTGCGCCACCCCTCGGAAATCCAGCGCTTCGAGCCGGGTGACCTGCTGATCACAGAGCGCACCGATCCCGATTGGGAACCGATCCTGAAGCGCGCCAGCGGCGTGATCACCAACCAGGGCGGCCGTACGTGCCACGCGGCGATCATCGCCCGCGAGATGGGGATCACCGCGATCGTGGGCGCCGGCGACGCCACCGAGCGCATCACCGACGGCACCACGATCACCGCCAGCTGCTGCGAAGGCGATGAAGGGCGCGTCTACCGCGGTGCACTGGCCTTCCACGTGGAGGAGAGCGACATCGGCGAGCTGCCGCCCACGCGCACACGCATCCTGATGAATGTGGGCAACCCGGAGGAGGCGTTCAGCCAGGCCGCCATCCCGTGCGACGGCGTGGGACTGGCGCGGCTGGAGTTCGTGATCGCCAATCACATCCGCGTGCATCCGATGGCGCTACTGCAGCCCGATCGGCTCCGCGACCCCGCCGAGCGCCAGACGATCGCCACGCTCACCGCCGGCTACGAGCAGCCGGCGGACTACTACATCGATCTGCTGGCACAGGGGATGGGACGGCTGGCCGCCGCCTTTCATCCCAGGCCGGTGATCCTGCGCTTCTCCGATTTCAAGAGCAACGAATACGCCAAGTTGCTGGGGGGCAGCAGCTTCGAGCCCAGCGAGGAGAACCCGATGATCGGCTGGCGCGGCGCCTCGCGCTACTACGCCGAGGGCTTCCGCGAAGCCTTCGCCCTGGAGTGCCGCGCCCTCAAGCGGGTGCGCGAGCAGATGGGGCTCACCAATGTGATCCCGATGGTGCCCTTCTGCCGCACACCCGAGGAGGGCGATCGGGTGCTGGCGCAGATGGCGCGCGAGGGGCTGGTGCGGGGCGAAAACGGCCTGGAGGTCTACGTGATGTGCGAGCTGCCGAGCAACGTGATCGCCGCTGAGGCCTTCGCCGAGCGCTTCGATGGCTTTTCGATCGGCTCCAACGACCTCACCCAGCTCACCCTCGGGCTCGACCGTGATTCCGCCCTGGTGGCCGACCTGTTCGATGAGCGCAACGCGGCTGTGGTCGAGCTGATCCGCATGGCGATCCACACCGCCAAACGCTGCGGCCGCAAGATCGGCATCTGCGGCCAGGCCCCGAGCGATCACCCGGAGTTCGCCGAGCTGCTGGTGCGTGAAGGCATCGATTCGATCAGCCTCAATCCCGACGCCGTGCTCAACACGCGCCTGAAGGTGGCCGCCATCGAGGCGGAGCTCAGCCGCAGCTGAAGAGACGGCTGTTCTGCCGCAGGGCAACAGCTGCCAGAAGCTGCAGCGTTGCCTAGCTTGCAGATAGCCGGCCGGGGCTTGCCATGGCGAGGTTGGAGCAGGGCTTCGCGGAGCTTCAACCGGTGTTGCAGCGCCATGGCTATCAGGCCCACGGTCTGATCGAGGTGCTGAATCATGCCCAGCAGCTCTACGGCCACCTGAGCGAGCCGCTGCTGCGCCACATCGCCCGGCAGCTGCAGCTGCCCTTCAGCCGGGTGCAAGGCACGGCGAGCTTCTATCACCTGTTCCGCTTTGCGCCGCCGCAGCGCCACAGCTGCCTGGTGTGCACCGGCACCGCCTGCCATGTGCAAGGGGCGGCACAACTGCTCGCCGAACTGCAGGCCGCACCGCTGGCGGAACTGGGTGTGGAGCTGGGATCGGTGCGCTGCATCGGCACCTGCAGCGGAGCACCGCTGGTGGTGGTGGATGGAGCGGTGTGGAACCACGCTGAGGTGGGGGCCGTGCTGACGCAGCTGCGGGAGCTGGAACGATGAGCGCGTGCCTTCGGCTCTGCACCGCCGCCAGCTGCCGCAGCCGCGGTGCCATGGCACTGCTGCAGCACGACGACCTGCCGCTGAAGCAGGTGGGCTGTCTGGGGCCCTGCAGCGAAGGCCCGCTGCTGGCCAGAGGCGGGCAGTTGCTCTCGCTGCAGCACGTGGCCACCAGAACGCTGGAGCACTCGCTGGCGGCGGCACTGGAGAACAGCCGCGAGATCGGCGCGGATGATCCTTTTCTGCAACTGCAACGGCGCCTGGTGCTGGCCCGCTGCGGGGTGGTGGACCCCGATTGCATCGATGACGCCCTGGCCCATGGCGCCTATCAGCAGCTGCAGGCCGTCCTGGCGGCGAACGATCCGAGCAGCGTGATCGACACCATCCGCCGCAGCGGCCTGCGGGGGCGGGGCGGCGCCGGCTATCCCACCGGGCTGAAGTGGGCCACGGTGGCCGCAATGCCCGGCGAGCACAAGGTGGTGGTCTGCAACGCCGATGAGGGCGACCCCGGCGCCTTCATGGATCGCACGCTGATGGAGGGCGATCCCCACACGCTGCTGGAAGGGATGGCGATCGCGGCCTTCGCCGTCGGCGCACAGCAGGGCTACATCTACGTGCGGGCGGAGTACCCGCTGGCCATTGAGCGGCTGCGCACGGCGATCGCCGCGGCCGCAGCCCGCGACTGGCTGGGAACGGCGATCAGCGGGAGTCGCTTCAGCTTCGAGATCGAGCTGCGGGTGGGGGCCGGCGCCTACGTCTGCGGCGAGGAGACAGCGCTGATTCATTCCATCGAGGGACGCCGAGGCATGCCCCGGCCCCGGCCGCCCTATCCGGCCGAGCACGGCGTGTTCGGTCTGCCCACGCTGATCAACAACGTGGAGACCTTCGGCAACGTGCCAGCGGTGCTGGAGCTGGGAGTGGAGGCCTACGGCGCGGGCACAAAGGTGTTCTCGCTCACGGGCCACGTGCAACGCAGCGGTGTGCTCGAGGTGCCGATGGGAACGCCCCTGCGCACGATCGTGGAAACGATGGGGGGAGGCGCGCCACCCGGCCGGCAGATCAAAGCGGTGCAGACCGGCGGGCCGTCCGGCGGCTGCGTGCCCGCCAGCGCCCTCGACACCCCCGTGGATTACGACTCGCTCAAGGCCCTCGGCACGATCATGGGCTCAGGCGGGATGGTGGTGCTCGATGACACCACCAACATGGTGGATCTCGCCGCCTTCTTCATCGCCTTCAGCCGCGAGGAATCCTGCGGCAAGTGCATCCCCTGCCGCTCCGGCACGGTGCAGCTGGAGCTGCTGCTGCGCAAACTGCTGGAGCACCGGGGCAGCGCCGCTGATCTGAGCCAGCTGGAATCGCTGTGCCACACCGTGGCCGCCGCCAGCCTCTGCGGTCTGGGGCAGAGCGCACCCAAGCCCGTACTGAGCACTCTGCGCCACTTCCGCGGTGACTACCTGGCGTTGCTGGAGCCGGCGGAGGTGGAGCGATGAGCGTCTGCACCCTGCAGATCAACGCGCACGACGTGGCCGTGCCTGTCGGTACAACGCTGCTGCAAGCCGCCCGCCAGGCGGGGATTCCCATCCCCACACTCTGTTATTTGGAGGGGCTCTCGGCGGTGGCCGCCTGCCGGCTCTGCCTGGTGGAGGTGAGCGGTACCGATGGCCGTGACCAACCGCGCCTGCTGGCGGCCTGCGTGACCACCGCCAGCGAGGGCATGCGAGTGAGCACCGACACACCGCAGCTGCAGGAGATCCGCCGCACGGTGATCGAGCTGCTGTTCACCGAAGGAAACCACGTCTGCGCCATCTGCGTGGCGAATGGCCACTGCGAACTGCAGAACCTGGCGGTGGAGGTGGGCATGGATCACAGCCGCCTGCCGTATCGCTTCCCGGATCGCCACGTGGATCTCTCCCACGCCCGGTTCGGGCTCGATCACAACCGCTGCATCCTCTGCACCCGCTGCGTGCGGGTGTGCGATGAAGTGGAGGGCGCCCATGTGTGGGATGTGGGCTGGCGCGGCGAACACTGCCGGATCATCAGCGGCCTCAACGAACCGTGGGGCGAGGTGAGCGCCTGCACCCACTGCGGCAAATGCGTGGACGTGTGCCCCACCGGGGCTCTCTTCCACAAGGCCGACACGAACGAGGAAAAGCACGGCCACCCCGAGCGGCTCCAGGCCCTTGTACATGCCCGCACCCACCAGGAGTGGAACCCATGAACACCACCGCCCCCCGCAAGACCAGGCTGGCGACGGTGTGGCTGGCGGGCTGCTCCGGCTGCCACATGTCGTTTCTCGACCTCGACACATGGCTGCTGGAGCTCGCCGATCGTGCGGACATCGTCTACAGCCCGGTGGGATCCGACCGAAAGGTCTACCCGGAGAACGTGGATGTCGCCCTGGTGGAGGGCGGGGTAGCCAACACCGACAACCTTGAGCTGCTGCAGCGGGTGCGCGCCAACACCCGCACCCTGGTGAGCTTCGGCGACTGCGCCATCACCGCCAACATCCCCGGCATGCGCAACATGCTGCGGGGCAGCGATCCAGTGCTGAGGCGGGCTTATCTGGAACTGGCCGATGGCAGCGGCCAGCTGCCCCATGCGCCGGGGATCGTGCCGGAGCTGCTGGAGCGGGTGCTGCCGGTGCATGAGCTGGTGCCTGTTGAGGTGTATCTCCCGGGCTGCCCGCCACCAGCCGAGCGGATCCGCGCCGCCCTGGAGCCATTGCTGCGGGGGGAGATGCCGCAGCTGAGCGGCCGTGATCAGATCCGCTTCGGGTGAGGCGATCAGGAGAACACGATGCCGAGGAATCCAGACCCCGATCCGAGCGCCAACCCCAAGGAGCACCAGCCCGCCCGCCGCACGATCACGATCGATCCGGTGACCCGCATCGAGGGCCACGCCAAGATCTCGATCCACCTGGATGCAGCTGGAGCCGTGGACACGGCCCGCTTCCACGTGACGGAGTACCGGGGCTTCGAAAAATTCTGCGAGGGCCGGCCTTTCACCGAGATGGCGGGCATCACGGCGCGGATCTGCGGCATCTGCCCGGTGAGCCACCTGCTGGCGGCCGCCGCCACCGGCGACAAGATCCTGGCAGTGCAGATCCCTCCAGCTGCCGAGAAGCTCAGGCGGCTGATGAACCTGGCGCAGATCACCCAGTCGCATGCGCTCTCGTTCTTTCACCTCAGCAGCCCCGATTTCCTGCTGGGGTGGGACAGCGATCCCGAGAAGCGCAACATCTTCGGGCTGATCGCCGCCAATCCCGAACTGGCCCGCAGCGGTATCCGCCTGCGCCAGTTCGGCCAGGGGGTGATCGAAGCCCTGGGGGGGCGCAAGATCCACGCGGCCTGGGCCGTGCCTGGTGGTGTGCGCAGCCCCCTGAGCCCGGAAACCCGCGATCAGATCAGGCAGGGGCTACCGGAGGCCTTCACCATCGCTGAACAGGGGTTGACGCTGTTCAAACAGCTGCTCGATCACCAGCTGGGCGAAGAGCTGGAGGTGTTCGGCCGCTTTCCATCGCTGTTCATGGGGCTGGTGAGCCGTGATGGCACCTGGGAGCACTCCAGCGGCCGCCACTGCGGAGGCATCCGCGTGATGGCCAGCAACGGCTCGCTCGTGGCCGATGGCCTCGAGGCCGACGACTACGCCTCATTTCTGGCGGAGGCCGTGGAGCCCTGGAGCTATCTGAAGTTCCCCTACATCAAGGCGCTGGGGCCAGAAGCAGGCAGCTATCGGGTGGGCCCCCTGGCCCGGCTCAACCTGTGCGAACGCATCGGCACGGAACAGGCCGATCGGGAACTGGTGGAGCTGCGCCAGCGCGGCGGCCGGGTGGTGACAGCCTCCTTCCTCTATCACCTGGCGCGGCTGATCGAAATCCTGGCCTGCCTGGAGCAGATGGAGCAGCTGCTCGACGATCCTGAGCTCACGGCAACCCATGTGCGCGCCCGCGCCGGTGTGAATTGCCATGAGGCAGTGGGGGTGAGCGAAGCACCCCGCGGCACCCTGCTGCACCACTACCGCGTGGATGCCAATGGCCTGATCGAACGGGTGAATCTGATCATTGCCACGGGGCAGAACAACAGCGCCATGAACCGCACGATCACCCAGATCGCGCGGCACTACCTCGATGGGCAGAACCTGAGCGAGGGGCTGCTCAACCGCGTGGAGGCGGGCATCCGCTGCTTCGATCCCTGCCTGTCGTGCAGCACCCATGCCGCTGGCCAGATGCCGCTGCAGGTGCTGCTGTTCAACGCTGAGGGCGAGCTGTTGCAGCAGCGGCGGCGGGATTAGCGATGGTGCGCAGCCAGGTCCTGGTGATCGGCATCGGCAACCGCCTGCGCAGTGATGACGGCGCCGGCATCCGCGTGGCCGAAGCGATCGAGGCCCAACCCACGGGGGGGATGCAGGTGGTGATTTGCGATCAGCTCACCCCTGAGCTGGCGGAGCGCATCAGCCAGGCCCGCGCCGTGTTGTTTGTGGATGCTCTGGTTGTGGATCCGCCATTGGGCGAGGCCTCTGAGGCCATGGCGCACTCCCCCAGCACAGCGCAACTGCAGCCCCTGGAAGCCTCAACCCAAGGCGACCCCGGTGGCCATGCGCTCACGCCACCGCGCCTACTGGCGCTGAGCGCTGCGCTGTATGGGCCCTGCCCTCCGGCCTGGCAACTGCTGATCCCCGGTGAGCAGTGGCAGGTGGGTGATCAGCTTTCGGCGCGCACCGCCGCCGCCTGCCGCAATGCCATACCTGTGGTGCAGGCCTGGGGAGCGCGCCATGCATGAACTGGCGCTGCTGCAGGAACTCTGTGGCCTGGCCGCTGCGGCGGCCCAGGAACAGGGGGCAAGCCAGATCCATCGGCTGGAGCTGCGGGTGGGGGAGCTGGGCGGGGTCAACCCCGATGCCCTGCGCCAGGCTTTCGCCGTACTGGCGGCCACGGCTCCCTGGCAGACGACAGAACTGCAGCTCGATGTGGTGCCAACCCGCTGTTTCTGCCCACACTGTGCTCAGGCCTTCAGCCCGCTCGATGTGATTCACGCCTGCCCCCAGTGCGGTGCCATCAGCCGGCAGGTGCTGCAGGGCCGGGAGCTGGAGCTCGTGGCGCTGGAGGTGTCGTAGGTGTGCGGGCAATGCGGCTGCGATGAACCCCAGGTGGCGCCGCTACCGCGCCGGCGACTGGAGCTGCATCAACCTCTGCTCAGCCGCAACGACAGCCAGGCAGCCCACAACCGCGACCACTTCCAGCGCCACGGCCTGCGCACCATCAATCTGTTGTCAGCACCGGGTTCCGGCAAAACCGCCCTGCTCGAGCAGCTGGCGCGGCACTGGCCCCGGCCACCGATCGGGGTGATCGTGGGTGATCTGGCCACCGACAACGACGCACGGCGCCTGCAGACCGCCGGAGCCAGGGCGGTGCAGATCCGCACGGGCGATCTCTGCCACCTGGATGCCGCTCTGGTGGATCAGGCCTTTGCGCAGCTCGATTGCAGCGGTATGGATCTGCTGGTGATCGAGAACGTGGGCAACCTGGTCTGCCCGACCGCCTTCGATCTGGGGGAGCAGCGGCGGGTCGCGCTGCTGTCAGTGACCGAAGGCGAAGACAAGCCGCTCAAATACCCCGCCCTGTTCAAAAGCGCCGATGCGGTGGTGATCAACAAGTGCGATCTGGCGGCAGTTGTGGGCTTCGATCGCCGCACAGCCATCGCCAACCTCAGCGCAATCGCGCCTCAGGCGGCGTTGTTTGAACTCTCCGCCCGCACCGGTGAAGGTCTGGCCGCCCTGATCCGTTGGTTGGATGGGCAAGCCGCCTGATCCCGAACAGCACCTGAGCCTGGAGCTGCAGGGCCTGGTGCAGGGGGTGGGCTTTCGCCCCCATGTGGTGAGGCTGGCCCTGCTGCACGGTCTGCGCGGCACGGTGGCCAACAGCAGCCGCGGCGTGCAGCTGGAGCTGGAGGGTTCACGGCCGGCATTGGAGGCATTCCGGAACAGCCTGCTGGCCCACCCACCGGTCCGGGCTCGCATCGATCAACAGATCTGCCGCTGGCAACCAGCGCACGGTGATCACACCGCAACAAGCAGCCCTGCGGGAGTGCGGATCCTGGGAGCGCAGGCCGGTGGCTGCGCCACAGCACCGGTGAGCCCCGATCTGGCGATCTGCCCCCGCTGCCTGGAAGAGCTCCAGGATCCAACCAACCGCCGGCACGGCTACCCGTTCATCAGTTGCACCGATTGCGGGCCGCGCTACAGCGTGGTGGAGCAGCTGCCGTTTGAACGGGAGCACACCAGCTTCCGCCGCTTTCCGCTGTGCAGCCAGTGCCGGAACGAGTTCAGTGATCCAGCCGATCGGCGCTTTCACGCCCAGACGATCAGCTGCCCGACCTGCGGACCGCAGCTGCGCTGGGATAGCCAGCCGATCAGCAACGCAGCTGGGGTCCGCGCCGCGGCCGCAGCCCTAGCTGAAGGAGCCATCGTGGCGGTGCAGGGGGTTGGTGGCTTCCAGCTGCTGGTGAATCCAGCCAATGCCGAGGCGCTGCAGCGGCTGCGCCAGCGCAAGGGCCGCCCCGACAAACCCCTGGCGCTATTGGCCAGCAGCCGCTGGATGGAGCTCCATTGCTGCAGCCACGCCGGCGAACGGGAGCTCTGGTGTGGCCCCGTAGCACCGATCCTGCTGCTGCGCCGCCAACCTGGTCGGTCAGCTGGCATCGCGGAAGAAGTGGCCGGGAGCAGCCCCTGGCTGGGGGTGATGCGAGCCAGCTCCGGCCTGCAGCACCTGCTGCTGGAGGCCTGCGGCGGTGTGGTGGTGGCCACCAGCGCCAACCGGTCCGGGGAACCGCTCTACGCCAACGCCGATACCGATGCGGAAGCCCTGAGAGCACTGGCCGATCACGTGCTCAGCCACACCCTGCCGGTGGTGAACCGCATCGACGACAGCGTGCTGCGCTGGGCCGCCGGAGGAGCCCTGACGCTGCGATTGGGGCGCGGCCTGGCCCCTGTGGCGCTCCCGCATCCGGGCGGCAGCAACACCGGAACGCTGGGTGTGGGCGCCCAGATCAAGGGAGCCTTGGCGCTGCAGACCGCCAGCCACCGGCTGCTCAGCCCGGATCTCGGGGATCTGAGCAGCGTGGCGGGCGCCGCCCATCACCGGAACACCTGCCACCAGTGGCTGGAGCGCCATGGTCTGAGCATGAGCCTGCTGGCATGCGACCAGCACCCGGGCTACAGCGCCAGCGCCTGGGCCGCTGAGCTGGCCGCAGGCCATCAGCTACCGCTGAGTGCCGTGCAGCACCACCACGCCCACCTGCTGGCCGTGATGGCGGAGCATCGGATCGGTGGGCCGGCGCTGGGTGTGGCCTGGGATGGCACGGGCCAGGGAGACGATGGCAGCCTCTGGGGCGGCGAAGCCCTGGCGATCAGCACTGGGGGCTACAGGCGTGTCGCCCATCTGCGGCCCTGGCCGCTGCCGGGGGGCGAGCGCGCCCAACGGGAACCGCGCCGGGCCGCACTCGGACTGTTCTTGGAGGCCTACGGACCAAGCTGGCAGGAACGGTTGGCATCGCTGCCCAACCTGAGCTGGCGCGAATCCTTCAGCAGCGAAGAGCTGCAAGTGCTGCAGAAAAGCGTGTTGCGCGGCCTCAACGCACCGCGCTGCTCGAGCATCGGCCGACTGTTTGATGCTGTTGCAGCTCTGCTGGGGCTGGCGCAGTGCTGCAGCTATGAAGCCCAGGCCGCCCTGGCTCTCGAGGCGCTGGCTCTCGAGGCGCTGGAGCAAAACCGTGATGAGGCCTGCCCGCTGGAGCTGCCGCTGCAACGCAGCGACGCCGATGGCCCATGGCAGTGGAACTGGCAACCGCTGCTGGAGCAGCTGCTGGAAGCCCTGGCCAGGGGAACACCAGCACCTCTGATCGCCCTGAACTTTCATCAGGCCCTGGCCCAGGCCATCGCCGCCCTGGCCAGGGAGCAAGGTTGCGACCAACTGCTCTTGGCGGGGGGCTGCTTCCAGAACGCCTTGCTGCTCGAACTCACCATCAGCGCCCTGAACCAGCAGGGCTGCAGGGCGCTCTGGCCGCAGCAGCTCCCCTGCAACGACGCCGCCCTGCCCATCGGGCAGCTGCTGGCGGCCGAAACCATGTCTATAAACCGGGTAGCCCCCAGGGCCGAAAGCCATGTGCCTGGCCGTCGCCGGTGAATTGGTGAGCATCAGCGAGCACGCTGATCCGCTCTGGCGAATGGGGGATGTGGACTTCGGGGGGGTGCTGCGCCAGGTGAGCCTGGCCTGTGTACCGGAGGCCCGGGTCGGAGATCAGTTGCTGGTGCATGTGGGCGTGGCGCTCACGGTGCTGGACCCGGAGCGATGAGCCACCTCGACAGCGACTGGGCCTGGCTGGATGGCAATGAAGCAGCGGCGCGGGTGGCTTATCGCCTCAACGAGGTGATGGCGATCTACCCGATCACCCCCGCCTCACCCATGGGCGAATGGGCTGA
>VFQS010002402.1_pt1 | contig 15435 bp, 13 predicted proteins | sample 3512361 | NCBI WGS metagenome assembly VFQS01 (sample SAMN10412375, study PRJNA504923) | tailings metagenome | isolation source: Relicate 1 Philex TSF3 active mining | place: Philippines
AAAAATATGCAAAATCGAGGGGTTGGATGTATACCAGTGCAAGGTCACGGTTTCTGGACAAAGCAATGTCATTGAGTACGGGGAGGTAAGTGTCACAACAATAGCTGTATTCTCTCAAAAAGAGCTAGATCGTCTAATCGCCTCGATTAAAGAGAAATATCATACTGAGGGGGCGTTTAGCTACTCAATCTCGCAAAAAAAGGAGTTTAGTTTTACTCCCTGATAAATTATTAGGGCGCGAAACATGTAAATGACATCAACATCAAAGGACAGCATAAAATGAAATCGCGACATTACTTTCTATTCGTATTTCTATTCGGCTTACTTAACTTTCTGTCCGCCTGCAATCAAATAAATGACATCGCCACCGATGGACTTACTTCAGCGATGGATTTCAAGCATCCTATAGAACTTGAATTTCAACTAAAGACAGATGATCTAAAGCGGGGTGCTCAATTATGCAAAGTTGATAGTCCTCATCGTTTCGACTGCACTATCCGCCTTTCCAAGGAGAATTTTTTTTTGGAACAGCAGTGAGGTTCGTGTGAAGGCAAAGGCGGTATTCACCAAGAAAGAATTGATTGACTTAGTGAAGTCAACAAAACAGAAGCACGAAAAATTCGGTACATTCAGCTATTCCATACACGGCGTACTTCAGTAGATTCAGTCAATTCATTCAGCATAAAATACAAATACACAAACAAAAACGCACCGTTAAGAAATTCAACGGTGCGTTTGCCATTTCTGTACTCAATATTAGAGGCCTCTGCACAAACTTCGATCACGCAATAAGTTGTACAGAGCTTTCTATCAAAGAATAATTTCCAAAGGCTTAGTTGTCTTCCAATCTCCACGGGTGAAATCAGGGAACACTTGTGAACTGCCATCTTCTTCTACCGACTTTTCACTCAATGGACCAACCGCTGACCAGAAGCAGCCTTCGTAAACGTTTTGATCCATCGGTTCGCCCAGGCGTAAACATTCAATAATGCGGAACAGCATTAAGAAATCCATGCCGCCATGTCCACCCATTTTCTTCGCTAATTCACCCATACGCAGATATAAAGGATGCTCATATTTTGCGGCAATCGCCTCCCATTCTTTGCCCTCTGCCCACTTGTGATAATTGCTGGTGATGCCTTCGACTGAGATACGATTTGGGAAGCCAGCTAATACGCCATTCACACCCCAAATCGTGTTGTGACGAGAATATGGGCGTGGTGTGGTTTCATCCCACTGCACCATGATCGTTCTGCCCAAGGCGGTCTTGATAATCGAAGTATTAAGATCACCACCTTTAAAATCGAGTTCTTTAAATTTTGGCGTAGTCAGCTTTGTTGACTTCTGCGCGTAGGCTGCCCGACCTTTGGCTGGTGAAGAGAACGAAGTGATGCGACCAAAATTATCTTCACCGCGCGCCAAGTTCATATATTGTGCGACCGGACCTAAACCATGCGTAGGATATAGATTGCCATTGCGTTTCGCGTATTCAAAAGTACGCCATGAACCTGTTGAATCGCCATTCTCCATTTGAAAACGTAAGGCATGAATATACGACGCTTCGCCATGCAGCAAATCACCGAGCACGCCTTGTCTTACCATGTTCAAGTACAACAATTCTTCTCGACCATAGTTGACGTTTTCCATCATCATGCAGTGCCGTCCGGTTGCCTCTGATGCATCAACGATATCCCACATTTCTTTCAATGTCGTTGCAATCGGTACTTCCACAAATGCATGGGCGCCAGCATGCATCGATGCGATCGCCATCGGCGCATGAGAGTTCCAAGGTGTATTGATAAACACCGCATCTGGCTTAGTTTCGGCGAGCATGGTGCGCCAACCATTTTCATCACCGTAATAAACTTTTGGCGTGTGCCCAAATTTGTTGACTACAGCTGCGGATTTTTTTGCCCTTGCTTCGACCACATCGCAAACACCGACAAACTGTACGCCCTCAATGGTAGCTAATTGTGCCGCATGACCTGAACCGCGCGCACCGACACCAATAATCGCGACTTTCACCTTATTCAATTTCGGCGCGGCGAAGTCACCCATGTACTTTGCACCAGAGGGACGTTTATCACTATTGGCTTGCGCACCAGTTTGCGCGGACGCTTGCAGGCTGGTTAAACTAGCAAGACCCGCAGTCAAGCCGCTAAGAGTTTGCAAAAAGCCACGACGAGTGGGCTTGAGAGTAGATGTCATAGTCCAAATCCTATTTCTATATGCAGTTACAAATTTCAATCAACAATAAAGCGCAAAGGTGAAATGAAACAAACCAAAATTGATGTGACAAATTCTACCGAAACCCGCGCCATATAACAGCGATTAATATTCAAGGCTACATTTAGTTAAACTTAAGGAACAGCTGAGCAGCGATCTTTGCTGATTATGCTAGGCTGTAGCCTATTTCATTCTGTTTCGAATCACCATGCCACAATTAAATGTTCAACAACTGCAAGAATTTCTGCGTAGCGATTTTCCACAAAGTAGCGTGGTAGTAGAGTCGGTGTCAGAGCGTGGCGCATGCGTACGCCAAGCCATTGATCAAAGTCATTTGCGCCCTGGTGGCACGGTTTCAGGACCTGTCATGATGGCGGTCGCAGATGTCGCGATGTACGTTGCTTTGTTAGCCGAAATCGGCATCGTACCGCTGGCAGTGACCACCAACCTCAGCATCAATTTCTTACGCAAGCCACGCGCAGATAAAGACCTACTTGCACATTGTCAGCTGATAAAAGTCGGCAAAACTTTAGCGGTGGGTGAAGTGAGTTTGTATTCAGATGGTAGCGATGAATTGGTTGCGCATGTTGTGACCACTTATGCTATTCCGCGACACGCTTGACACCGATGATGCACTAGGAAAATCCAGCAGCGCCGCAACAATGATTACATAGTCTTTTCATTGATACTAATCATTGAGGCTAATCATTTATATCAATATTTGTGATTGATTTTGACAAGCGTGTGACAAGTTCGTATGCTTCGCTAGCCACGAAAAATTTCATGGTGATTTTTTATTTTTTTATTGCCATAGAATGACACTACGCCGTATTTTTTCTGCCGCATTTTTCAGTTTCATAGGGATCACAAACGCTGCCATTGCTGCCGAACCGCTGAAGCTTTTATACGAAATTCGTGACCCTATTTCTTATCGTGATTCCCGTGGAAAAATCACCGGACTAGTCATCACGCCAACCGCGCAAGCAATGCAACATGCCGGGATTTCTTACGTCTGGGTGGAAACACCATTCAAGCGCCAACTCAGTGTGGTTGAAGCAAATGATGAAGCAGTCTGTGCAGTTGGTATGTTTAAAAATAAAGACCGACAAAGATATGCCAAGTTTAGTCAGGCTATTTTTCATGATACAGACCGACCTTCCGTCATGCTTGCACATCGCGATTTCCAACCTGAAAAGTCCATGGATTTATTGCGCACACTCAGCATACCCGGCATCAAGATGTTAAAGAAAGATGCGGCATCGTATGGAAACGTGATTGATGATGCAATTGAACGCTCGCGCGTGGTGGTAGTCAACACTACTGCAGAATCCCTAAACATGGCAAAGATGTTAGTCGCCCGCCGCGCTGACTTTATCTTTGTCCCTGAAGATGAAGCGCTCAATATGATCAAAACTATACCGGGTGGTGAACAACTACATATCTTTAAACCGCTAGGTATGCCGCAAGGTCCAGAACGATTTCTGATGTGTAGTTTGCAAGTGCCGGATGAATTGATTCAGCGCTTCAATAAGGCACTGATAAAGTAAAACGAAACTGATTGAGAAAGCAAAAACATCATGCGCAGACAAAGAATTAGTTCAGGCTCAACTTTCGAAGAAAAAATCGCCTATTCACGTGCGATTGTTCATGGAGACTGGGTGTTTGTTGCTGGTACCACGGGATTTGATTACAGCAATATGACGATTGCCGACGATATCTACTCACAAACTGATCAATGCTTAAAAAATATCCAAGCAGCGCTTGCACAAGCGGGCGCCACGCTAGCCGATGTGGTGCGTGTCAATTACGTGGTGCCTGATGCCAGTGAATTTGAATTATGCTGGCCTGTGCTACGGCAATATTTCGGTGAGATTCGCCCTGCTGCGATGATGATCTCCGCAGGTCTAGCTGATCCGCGTATGAAAATTGAAATCGAGGTCACCGCAATTAAACAGTCACCAAATACGCCGACTGATCCAACTTGATTGGAAAAAAAAGTGCAGCACGATGACATCGTCTGCACTTCTCTCACGTCGCTCAGCAACTCAGTGATCAATCAATTAAGCAATGCTCAATTAATTAAGCATCTAACTCACTCTGTTGCACAATAATTCGCGACACCAAGCCATAATCACGCGCTTCTACCGCAGTCATCCAATAATCGCGTTCAATATCGCTCGTCACACGTTCTAAAGTCTGACCAGATTCTTTGGCGATTAAAGCAGCAATGCGTTCACGGATTTTTACGATCTCGCGCGCTTGAATCGCGATATCTGTTGCTTGACCACCAGCACCACCACTAGGTTGATGGATCAAGAAACGGGTATTTGGCAAGCAAACGCGGTGCTGCTTAGGTACTGCCAAAAACACGTTCACCGCTGCGCTACCAACCCAGCCTGTGCCAACCACACGCACTGGCGCATTAATGAAACGGATCATATCGTGAATCACATCACCAGATTCAACATGGCCACCTGGTGACGACACCAATAAAGTAATTGGTTCGTTCGACTCAGCCGACAATGCAATCAAACGCTTACTCACTTCTGCCGCTAATTTATCGTTGATCGTACCGAAAACTAAAACGGTGCGAGATTTAAATGCCTTCTCTTCCAAAAATGGACTTGCGGCTTCAGCTTGCTTCTCTTTTTCTTCAGACATAATCACTTTCTTCTTCAACAAATTGCGACGATCTATATTCGCTTATAACGACACATATTAGGCCGCTCGCGTATAGATCAAGGGGAAATTACCAATCAATTCCTCAACATATTGGCTTACTACACTAGGCTGAGATTTTGATAAAACCGACATGCTACTCGATTTCTCGACACTTGCGCGGCCCTAAGAAGCCTTCAGCAAATTTGGCGCAAGTGGTAACCATGCTTGTTCGGCCTGCCATTGCTCAGACCACGCCTTCAATTGCTCGGCTGGCATTGGTCGTGCAACGCCATAGCCTTGGGCTAAATGACAACCTAAATTCAATAATGCCGCACCATGTGCCAAAGTCTCTACGCCTTCAGCAATCACTTCGCGATGAAACGCATTGGCTAAACGGATCACACCTTCAACGATGCCTAAATCTTCTGCATCATGCAGCATATCGCGTACAAAGCTTTGGTCAATTTTTAGCGTATCAATCGGCAGTTTGCGCAAATAAGTCAGCGAGGAATAACCAGTCCCAAAATCATCCAAAGAAAAACGCACACCTAGACGACGGCAGCTTTGTAAGATATCGACGGCTTGCTCGATATCGACAATTGCAGCCGTTTCTAATACTTCCAATTCAAAACATTGCGCCGGCATCGCCGAATGCTGTGACAAAGCAAACGCCAAATGTGTGCTGAAATCTCTATGCAAAAGATGATCAGCACTAATATTCACACTAATTGAAATTGCTAAACCTTGTCGATGCCAGATCTCACCTTGCGTCAAGGCTTCTTGTATCACCCATTCACCTAGTTTTTGATCGAGCGTACTGCCGTGAATATAGGATAAAAACTCGGCTGGCGATAAGATGCCTCGCTCGGGATGCTTCCAACGAATCAATGCTTCTGCACCAACCAAGCGCCCATCACGCAAATCGACCTTCGGTTGATAATACAAAACAAATTCACGATTTATCAGCGCTGTGTTTAATAATTCAAGAAAACTACGATGAAGCTGCGCCTTTCTATCACTCTCGGGATCAAACAAATGGTAACGATTTTTCCCTGCATTTTTTGCCACATACATCGCCTGATCTGCGTGTCGCATTAAGCTATCGGCATCGGCATTATCATCCGGAAATAAACTTACACCGATACTCGCTGTGACTTGTAACACAATGCCATCAACCCGCACTGAATGACTGGCAGCAAGCAAGACGCGATCTAACACTTGCATACATTCCATCGAGTTTTTTATGTCCGACAACAAAATCACAAATTCATCACCACCAATACGAGCCAAGGTATCGTTAGCACGTAATACATTACGTAAGTGCGCGGTCACGCCGATCAATAATTGATCACCAATATGGTGACCATGCTGGTCGTTCACCAACTTAAATCCATCTAAATCCAAAAAGCAAACGGCTAACAAACTTTGATCTCGCTGCGCCCGGATTAGCGCTTGTCCTAGACGATCGCTCAATAGACGACGATTTGGCAAACCTGTTAAGGTGTCGTAATGGGCGATCTTATCGAGTTCATCTTCATGCGCTTTTAATTGCGTGATATCTGAAAAAACGCCAATGTAATGCAATACCGTACCAAGCTCGTCGCGTACTGCCGATATTGATAACAACTCAATGTATTCCTCACCTGACTTGCGGCGATTCCATACTTCACCTCGCCAAAAATCATTTTTGATTAGGTCACGCCATAAGTGTTGATAAAACTCAGCGGGATGACGCCCAGATGCCAGAATCTTTGGGCTCTTACCAAGCACTTCCTGATCACGATAACCTGTAATTCGTGTAAATGCCGGATTAACTTTGCTAATGAGACCATGAATATCCACCATCATGATGCCTTCATAGCTACTTGAAAAAACTGTGGCAGCATCACGCTGCGCTTGCTCTAGTACCTTTCTCTCGGCGATATCGGTATGCGTGCCCGACATCCTAACTGGCGTTCCTGCTTCATCCCATTCCACCACTCTGCCGCGCGTCAAAATCCAACGCCACTCGCCGGTTTTGGTTAACATGCGTAATTCCAACTCATGCAAACTACTCTTGCCAGCCAAATGGTCTTGTAGCGACTTTAATGCCTTAGGATAATCCAAAGGATGCATATACAAAGACGACTTCTCTGGCGAAATCTGCATTTCACCTGGCGCATAACCCAACATCGTTTCCCAACGGGCACTGACCTCAAATTGATTGGTTTTTAGATTCCAATCCCAATACCCTTGATCTGTTCCTTCTAGTACGCGCGCTAATTGTTTTTCACGCTCAACCAAAGCTTTTTGCGCTAACTGCACTTCACTTAAATCACGTCCGAATGCGACATATCGACCATCGGGCAAACGTTTAGTGATCATCTCGACTTGTACCAAACTGCCGTCACTGCGCAATAAAGGCCAATCTCGCCGAATGAACTTCTCTACCGCTAACTCTCTTAAATGCGCCGCCAATTTCAGTTTGGTCGTATCGTCGAGTAAATCGGGAATCGACATTGTTTGTAGCTGCGCTAGGCTGTGCCCAGTTAACTTACATGCAGATGGATTAGCAAAAATAAATTCGCCTTGTGCATTGGTAATCCAAATCGCATCACCCGCCTCTTGCAAAACGAGTTGTAAATCTTGCTCAATCCGCTTCAGTTCAGAGATTTCATGTGAAATACCAAATACACCAAAGATTTTCCCCTTTTCATCAATTAAAGGACCTTTGGTCGCCAAAAACACCAATTTCTTTCCTGCTTTAGTAATCAAGTGTGCTTCATGCTCTTGCTGATTGCCACTGGCTAACATACGCCGATCATTACCTATAATGAATTCTGTCGAGTTTGCATCAAATAATTCACTATCATGCGAACCAAGAATGTCTTCGATTGGCATTTCTAAATGATTCGCCATCGCCTGATTTGCCATGACATAGCGACCTTGTAGATTTTTGACATAAACCGCATCGGAGGTTCCCGAGACAATCGCATCTAGTAAGCGCCTATGTTTCTCATCTTTTGCCATTGCGTGTTGCAACAGTTCGCTCAAAACACTAACGGCAATTCCATTCACCACAAAAATCAACCATTGAAAGAGATCAGTCGAATCATTGACTGCTAAGCTGCCTCTTGGGTCTAACACATAAAGATAGATCCCAGTAGCAGCCAAGGTGGTCGATAATAATCCTGACCACAAGCCGCCTAACATCGCACTCAAAACAATCGGGAAAATAAACAAAATCAGCATGGGTTCGCCATGAACACCAAGTGCCACAGTTTGATGTAGTACAAACATTCCCGCAGTAAGCGCTAAGGTCAAGCCATACACCAACCAAGGCGAATGCCGCAACGAACGATGTTCATCCGCTAAATTATTGGATAAAGTAAAAGCACGTCGATCACGTCCAACTGGTACTGCATGCATCGCAAAATAAAATAAAGTCGTCGTTGCTACAACAAAGAAAATACCTTTAACGGTAGATAGCCAAAGCATCGAACTAACATCAGTAAACAAAGTCAGTAGTTGATCGGATAGAAATATCCATGCACATGCGAACACCGCATAAACGCAAGTAGCCAATAAAATATAACGCCGACGTGTTAAGCCCAACATAGACTTTTTCCTGTGAAAACCATCGCAATAGTACCTAAACTGAGTGATGCTAAGATTGCCTGAAATAGCGCAAGTGGTCTATGATTAAATGCAAATTCTGAGTTCTTAACAACGCCTATCTGTATTGCCGCATAATCATTCAATTCCGTTTAAAAAAAGTCGCTTATGTTGATCCGCCCAGCTGTGCTAGAAGATGCCGAAGTGCTGAGTCACTTGGTTCATCGCATTATCAGTTATCTCACTATCCACGAAGATGGACGTGATGCAGAACCATTTTTTGCCAGCATTACGCCTGCGGCTATGGCAGAACGCTTGCAATCAAGCCAATTTCGCTACTGGCTGGGAATTGACGATCATCAAAAAATCGTCGGCGCAATCGGTATTCGTGACAATGCCCATCTTTACCATTTATTTGTTGATCCTCAACATCATCAGCAAGGCTATGGCACGCAGCTTTGGCAATACGTTAAAACGTACGCACTGGCACATGGTAATCCCGGAGTTTTTACCGTCAACTCATCTCTATTTGCAGAAAAAATGTATCGCAAATTTGGATTCGTTCCTACAGCAGAAAAACAAGAAATGCATGGTTTGGCATTTATTCCGATGACTCTAAAAATGGCGGCGGAATGAATTACGGATTCAATCAGCCTCACCAGAAATTGACGTGCCGGCTAAGTAAAAGAATCGGTAAGCTATTTACAGCATTACTCTTGCTGAATGTCATCAGCGCTGCGGCAGATGCGCAAGTGCTAACGCAAATCAATAAAGATCTCGGACACGGCTATCGATTTCAAGAATCAAAACAAATCAATGTGTCTGGCCGCTGGCATAGTAATCAGAGTTTTAAATTTCTGTATTTTGATAAACGTTATCTTTGCCAATGTACTGAGTTTAGTATTTCACCATCGGGGCGCTATGCCATCTTTCAAATCAGTGGCTCACTTGAAATTGCCAGTTTTAATCGCGACAAATTACGGGTGAATAATCACCCAAAGCTGCCCAAAGGAAAACTCAAGCAAGTAATTTGGTCTAAAAATGAAAAACAAGCAGAGCTACATATTCAAGCAGAAAAAAGTATGGATGGAAATGCTAGTGACCTCAAGGAAGTTATCAAGAAACGTATCACGCTCAAGTAAGCACGATGCAAATTCGACGCCTACCTTGTGATCGACTGAAACAGTAAATCGAAATTTCTATAACAACGATCAACACGAACAAAGCAGAACTCAGAGAAGTGAGGACAATCAATGAAAACGCTTGGTCTAATCGGCGGTATGAGCTGGGAATCAAGCATTCCTTATTATCGTCAAATCAATGAAGCGGTAAAACACACACTAGGTGGCCTGCATTCGGCAAAGATCATTTTGTTCAGTGTCGATTTTCACGAAATCGAAGTACTGCAAAGACAAGGCGATTGGGACGCCGCTGGTGAGATTTTGGCACAAGCAGCACAAGCGCTAGAGCGTGCCGGTGCAGATGCCATCGTTTTATGCACCAACACGATGCATAAAGTCGCAGGGACTATCGAAGCAGCGGTCAAAATCCCCTTGCTGCACATCGCAGATCCAACTGCAACCGAAATTCGATCACAAGGATTGCAAACAATCGGATTACTCGGCACCCGGTTCACCATGGAACAAGCGTTTTACAAAGACCGCTTGCGTCAACAACATGGCTTACAAGTATTAATCCCGAATGAAGCAGATTGCGCAATTATTCATCGCATTATTTACGATGAATTGTGCTTAGGTATCATCCGCGAGTCTTCACGCCAAGACTATTTGCGCATCATGTCTGCGCTAATTGCACAAGGTGCGGAGGGAATTATCCTAGGCTGCACCGAGATTTCTCTATTGGTTCATAATGGTGATGTCGCTGTACCCTTATTTGACACCACTGGCTTACACGCGCGTGCAGCAGCAGACTGGGCATTGAAGCCATGTGAAATGACCTCATCTGCGATTGCAACTGCAAATTAAACTGAAATTTGTAGAAATGCTGCGCGATCGTCTCGACCATTTATCTAGTTAGGAAATTCTGATGCAAACGCCAATTCAACCTGCTATTTTTTTCGGTCATGGCAGCCCTATGAATGCGATTGAAGACAACCAATTCACCGCCATGTGGGAACAGCTAGGCAAGCAATTTCCTAAGCCAAAGGCAATCTTGGTAATTTCTGCACATTGGATGACCACTAATGTGGCGGTTACTGCGATGTCGAAGCCAAGAACCATTCACGATTTCGGTGGATTTCCACCCGCCTTATTTGCGACAAACTATCCGGCACCGGGCAGCCCTGAACTAGCGCAACGAATCAGCCAATTATTAGGGCCTATGCATGTACATCAAGACCACACTTGGGGTTTGGATCATGGCACTTGGTCGGTTTTAATCAAAATGTATCCAGCTGCAGATATACCCATCGTGCAACTGAGTTTGAATCTGCATGAAGGCGAAGACTTTCATTTTCGCCTAGGCAAACAATTGGCGAGCTTACGTGATGAAGGCATCATGATCATCGCTAGCGGCAATATCGTGCATAACTTGCGACGACTGGATATGCGCATTGATGGTTTCGATTGGGCGCAGCGCTTTGACACACAAATTCAAGAAGCAATACTGCGCGAAGACTTTGCCAGCGTCGTCAATTACACGCAATATGGTCAAGATGCGCAATTGTCGGTGCCAACGGTAGAGCACTATTTACCGCTGCTTTATGTTCTCGGAGCGAAACGGGAAGGAGATCAAATCGCTATCGTCAACAAAGAATTAGTGATGGGTGCTATCAGCATGACATCGGTAGTCATTACGCATCCAAACTAGCGCTAGCTTGGCTTGCCACAAACGTTTACTCAGAAGCCGCGTTATTCAAATCTTGATGTGCCAAGAAATAAGCAATCGCCTGATCCGCTGGTAAGGCTTTGGAAAAATAGAATCCTTGGCACAGATCACATCCAGCATCGCGCAATACCATTAACTCATCTTGCGTTTCGACCCCTTCTGCAACGACGGTTAAATTCATTGCCGACGCCAATGCCACGATACTATTGACGATAGGGTTATCTTGCTTACTGCCACGACTTCCTTTGACAAAAGTACGGTCGATCTTGATTACATCTAAGGTCAATTGATGTAAATAATTGAGCGATGAATAACCAGTACCGAAATCATCTAACAAAACGCGTACATGATTTTTTTGCAGTACCTGAATATTGTTCTGTGCAATCGCAAATTTCTCGATGACCGCACGTTCGGTAATTTCTATGCCTAGGGTATTCGGTTCAATCTTAAATTCATGCAGCAAGGCCAATACCGTATCAATAAACTCTGGACTAGCAAAATGACGACCAGAAATGTTTACGCTCACCTTGGGCGAAACCCCTGTTTGCTCGCGCCATACACGCATTTGTTGCAAAGCATGACGCAAAACATAGCGATCAATTTTTTCGATTAAACGGTGCTTCTCGGCGTAATCAATAAATTCGTTGGGTGGTATCCAAGACTTCAAAGGATGTAGCCAACGCAGTAGCGCTTCGAAACCAACCGCGACGCCGGTCGCCACATTCATCACGGGTTGGTAGTGCAAGACAAACTGTTGCTCATTTAATGCCGTATGAATTTCTTCACCCAATACTAAATCACGTACATTGGCGCGATCTAATAAAGGATCGTACAGTTGGTAATGGCCACGACCTGCGGACTTGGCTTGATACATAGCAGCATCAGCGCGACGAATAATCTCGCTCGCGGAAATCGCAGAATCCGTCGCAAAAGCGATGCCGATACTGGTCGAGCAAATGATCAAGGCCTCATTCGCAGCAATCGGCTGCTGCAAAGCCAAAATAATACGCTCGGCTAATTGCACCGCCGTTTCTTGCGACTCGATATCTTCTAAAAACAAAGCAAATTCATCGCCACCAAGCCGTGCCACTGTATCAAGCTGACGCGTTTGCTGAGTCAACAAACGCCCAAACTGGGTCAACAGCGCATCACCAACCGCATGCCCATAGCGGTCATTGATGGTCTTAAATAGATCCACATCCATATACAAAACAGCGCACAGTCTTTGTCCTTGGCGGTCTTGTTTTTTCAATGCGTGCGCAACGCGATCAAGAAACAAAGTTCGATTTGCCAAACCCGTCAGGGAGTCGTGCAATGCTAAATGTTGTAATTTCTTTTCAGTGACTTTGCGCTTCAATAGATTCGACACATGACGCGAAACAAAGCTCAGTAATTCTCTGTCTTTTTCGAGATATTCAACTAAAGGCGAATAAGTTTGCACCACTAAGGCGCCTTTTAATTCATCGCCAGCATTGATTGGCACACCCAACCAAGATTCTGCAATCGTTCCGAGCAATTCAAAATCACCACGCTCTATGCGCTCAACGATTTCTTCACGATTAAGCAAAAGTGAAGTGTTATTGAAAATCACCCATGCCGACATACCGCGCATCTCAGTATCGATGGGGCCAATGTCAGCCGGCAAATCTGGATGACGCTCATCGACAAAATAGGGGAATTCTATACGCCGCGTTTCGTCGTTATAGACCGCGACAAAGAAGGATTTTGCGTACAGCAATTCAGCAATCAAATGATGAATACGCTCATACACCGTAAAGAAATTTTCATCTTCGTAAGTTAATGCGGCGATATTAAAGAGTACGCTTTGCAGCTTCTTTGCATATTCCAACTCACTGATCGACGATTCCAGCTGATCAATCAAATTGGTTTGTGCCAACTTCGCAGCAACCATAGATGCGACAGCGGTTAATATCTTAATGCGATCGGGTGTATAAAAATCTTTCTCGAGATTTTCGCTATCAATCACGCCAATTAATTGGTCGGAATAAATAATCGGTATCGCTAACTCTGAGCCAGATTCCTGCAAGTCGACCACATACCCAGCATCGCCACTGAGGTCGTTGACGATTATTACTTCTCTGCGCAATGCGGCACGTCCGACAATTCCCTCGCCTAAGCGCAGTTCTAGCGCGTTGCTGATCACACCTTGCTCATCAAGCTTATGCCCAAACGCCGATTGTTGAACCAGTAGCTGCTTATGGCTATCCCAAAGGTAAATCACACAATCTGCGAAACCCATTTGGCCCACAACTTCATTAGCGGTGTACCACAATACCTCTTCGCGGGTACGTAAGCGTAACAAGGCAATCGCAAACTCGCTCAAGATATTCAGCGAAGAATTCCGCTCACGTAATAGCGCAATTTCTTGTTCGGTTTCGACGCTCATAGATGGATTGATCGGCATCACTGTCAAATGCTCTCTCGCTAAGGTAGCTATATTGAAAAAACCAGTGCTGAACTTGGGTGCGATCTGGATGGATTTCAGCGTATTTTTTACGAGAGCAATTATGCAGGAATTTTCAGACGCTTTACGGAAAATTGAAGATCTAAGAATACAAAACAACAAACGCGAAACCGAATAGCAAATCACCGATAAACATCAATGGAGAAGGTCAAATTCAACGCCACATCGAAGCGCACATGCAAAAAAAGCAAAGCTGAATTTCTTCCGCTTTGCTTAGTGATACCTAGTGATACTTGATGATATGTCTTGATGTTTGGGGTAATGCTTGGGGTAATGCTTAACTCAATTCTTGAGTTCCTCAGCATCGTTTTTCATGATTTCGCCCCGCCTATTGAGCAAACTCCGTCTCATGTAACCATGCGGCGTGATGTACGGTACGCTTACTTGCCGTCCAATCGACCAACATTTGCGGTGCCAATTGATTTAAGCGCTGCAACATCTCTGGCGTTGAAGTATTGGCAGCAAGTTCAATCCTGTGCCCATTCGGATCATTGAAGTAAATCGACTGGAATAATTCATGATTCGTCGGCCCGATTACTTCCAAGCCTAAGCTCTCCAGATGCGTTTTTGCCACCGTCAATCCAGCCAAGCTATCGACTTTAAACGCCAGATGCTGCACCCATGCCGGGGTGTTCGGATCACGTCCCATTGGTGGCGAATTTGGAATCTCGAAAAATGCTAAGACATTGCCGTTTCCTGCATCCAAAAACACATGCATATAGGGATCTTCTTCTTTGGTCGATGGCACGCGATCCTCCGAGATCGCCAGCATAAATTCCATCCCTAAAGCTTTTTGATAAAACTCCACTGTCTCTTTAGTATCGCGACAGCGATATGCGACGTGATGTACGCCCTGTAATCCGAACGCGGAGCTTGATGATGTTGCTGAGCTTGCTGAGGTTGCCGAGCTTACTGATGTTGATAGTGATGTCATGTTCACACTCCTTAAATTACGCCGCGACGTTCTTGGTCTTTTTCGATAGAGCGGAACAAGGCACCAAAATTGCCTTCACCAAAACTCAAATTATTCTCACGTTGAATGATCTCGATAAAAATAGGGCCAATAATATTTTTAGTGAAAATTTGCAGCAAGTAGCCGTCTTCATCACCGTCAACCAAGACCTGATGTTGCGCAATTCGAGCGTGATCTTGACGCACATTCGGAACACGTTGAAACACGTCTTGATAGTATTCGTCATCGATATCCAAAGTCTCAATCTCACTGCCCTGCAATTGGTCTAGTGAGTGCAAAATATCTTTGGTCAAAAACGCCAAATGCTGCACGCCAGGTCCGTTGTAATCGCGCAGATATTCGGCAATTTGATCTTGTTCATTCTTCGGCTGATTAATCGGAATACAGAAACTGCCATCGGGGGAACGCAGCGCGTAGCTTGTCAATCCAGTTTTAGCGCCTTGAATGTCAAAGTAACGCACCTCAGTAAAACCAAAAATGCTCTTATAAAAATTGGCCCATTTTTCTTGCTCACCAAATGGGACGTTATTGGTCAAGTGATCAACACAGAGGAATCCTTTGTCCGCTTGTAGCAAGGGCGACGGCAAAGCGACGAAATCGCGTTCATAGATCGTTAAAGCACCGGTGCTGGGCTCGATGAAATAGATCA
>VFQS010002404.1_pt1 | contig 15432 bp, 17 predicted proteins | sample 3512361 | NCBI WGS metagenome assembly VFQS01 (sample SAMN10412375, study PRJNA504923) | tailings metagenome | isolation source: Relicate 1 Philex TSF3 active mining | place: Philippines
ATCAGCGGCTGTTGGCGGTGGTGGCCGCAAACTAAGTAAAATAACCCCACTAGGGTCCATTTGTTTCTACAAACAAAATTTGAAGTGGCTGTTTCCGCAAAAAAGCAGCCCCGTACCATGTCAAACATTACAGAAATGCCAGCCCGCTTGCCAGCGGCGCTTTGGGAATCCTTACAAGAAATATGCTGGCGACAGGATGCTAAATTCCTTGAAGATATATCCCGCATAACAGGCATCTCCGCTGCAGAAATTAAAAAGAAGGTTCTTGGAGTCCGTGGAGCAGTTTGTACAGTTGTAAGCACAACCGGGCCTTGGTGGGAAGGAACAACATGTCCTATTATGATGCCATGCGCAGGCGATATGTGGCGCCGCTGCACTTCTGTTTGTGAATCAAATGGATTCTGTTCTGAACATAAAAACGGGAAAGGCCTGCGATATGATAATCCGTACTTTGAAGATCTTCCTAAACGATGGCCATTTCGCTATGCCGGCGAAGTTGTGTGGGCAGCAGCCGACGGCTCTGTACTTACAGGTGGCGGAACTGTATTAAAGAATATAACCATAGATATTCGCAATGGACTTGCAACAGACCATACACCCTACGGCTCTGCCGATAAACTGGAATCCCCCGCGGAGTCGGCGACTGCTGGACACGCGTGTGCGACGCCGCCGTGCCCTGCGTGCTCGCAGTGACACGCCAGCTATGCCGATAAATCCTCGGATTATAGATCGTTTTAGGCGTGTTATGGAATGCGTGGCTGCCGGAAAGCCGGTTGATTATGGTTTGCCGCCACGCGGCACTATCCGTTTTTTATCTATATGTCATGAATCTTCTGGATTAAATTGGTTTAATTGTACAATTTGCAGTCATGATCGTACGCTTGCTGAATGGCGGGCTCTTATTGAAGAATGGCGGAAACCCACGCCATTTAGTGGATTAATCTATGGACCATATGAATCACGTTCCGCTGCCGCCGATGCATTGGAATCACTACTAGAAAAGGAACTTCGCCTACGATGGATTGTTCGGAAATTTATTGCCCGTATTCGCTATCGTATTTATTCACGACGTTCTGTTGGAGAATCAGAAGATCTTTATACAACACTGCCTATTCCTGCAGCCGATATGATCAAAATCATGGATTATAAATCAAAAAGTATCTATTGTTTTCATACAACAACTGCATTAAAAATCATTATGAGTGCGCTTACATACAGTAATTATGGAATTGCTGCGCCGGTGGCTCCCAAAAATCCATATACAAATATTCCATGGAATCTTGGGCAGCTTATATCACTTACAACAGCGATTGGATTGCGACTTTGGAGCACTCATCGTAAAATTCCTGCACTTCTAACATCTTATCGCGAGTGCGCCTATGATTTGGTTAAGTTTTCGGAAGTTAATCGGCGCGAACTAAATGTAGAAGCGGCGCTTGGATTTTTCAGGGCACATTATTCCGAGGATGTCCGAGGTGTGTATGAAGATTCGCTGATTGACCTGTATGACGAGGCTTTTGGAACACGAGAGCAGCAGCATCGGACAATTCGCCGTCTTGCTGTTCAGCGACTCCTTGAACCTGAATTTATGACTCGCTGGGATCGCGTGGCATTTGATGGATGGATGTACATGAATCATCGGTTTTTGCACCATGCATCATCCTATGATGAATTATTGGATGACTTGCGAATACTGCATGTTGATTCGTACAACTCATGGACAAATAGGCCGCGCCGCATCCTTTCACGACGCCAAGCGGTTTCAACCATGCAAACTTCTGTAGGAGCAGCAGCGCATCTTGTAACACGTTCGGCACTTGAGGCCGCATCGCTGTCCATGCTTGCCGAACCAATAACATTTGTGCCTATTAGTTTGAATCATTTACTGAGTCAAAGTTTATTGGATGCAATTAATTCGGTGGTATATGAGGAAATACGAGGGCCTGCGCTGGCTCCACCGGCTGCACCTGCAGCACCCGCTCAACAAACAATGGAATCAGAACCAGGTGTAGCCGCGGCTGCGGATTCAACAGATGAACTTTGATATAAAATTGAATCTCGGCACGGTTGTGCAGAATAAAGTACAACTATTAGTAAATGGAAGTATATAGTGCTAACGCACATGAGATTTTGCCCCGGTTATGGTTGGGCAATCGCGCAGCCTCCGAAGATAATGACTGGTTGGCTTCCAAAGGAATCCGAACAGTCTTTAATTGTACTAAAACACTGCCGTTTTCACCATTAGCTATTCATACATATCGTGTGCCGGTGGATGACAATCTGCAGGCCGAAGAAATTAACAACATGCGGGCATGGGCACCTGAAGCCGTTTTGAAACTAATACGTGAATATAAAAGTGGCGAGGCTATTCTTGTACATTGTCATGCAGGTATGCAGCGATCCGCGGCCCTTGTTGCGATGATGCTGGTCGCCTATAAGCGCATGCAGCCTGACGAAGCTATGGAATTCATACGTGAAAAACGTCCAATTGCCTTTTTCCCACGCGCAAACTTTGAGCGTGCTATTCGCGGATTTACGGATGATTTTGCTGCGGCGACGGCTTCATACAGGGGGGCTAGCCGGATGGACTAGGTAGCACTTGATTTTGTGCTGCCCTATAAGTTACAAGCTTATTTCGTATGATATATACCGATGATACTGTAAGCAATGTAAGTTCCGTTGAGCTCCTTACAACCATTGGTAAATCTTCAGATTGTACGCTGTAATAAATCCACATACTTGATGAAAAAATACTTAAAATACAAAATAATAAAGAAAGGCTATTTGTACTTTTGTTTTTATACAATAAAAACATAAATATAAACCGTCCAATCACAGAAAGTGATGTAGCGGTGTATGGGATTGCTCGCATATCGCCTGCATTCATTGGCTTTATTAATTCTAGGTTCTACGATTTAGACTACGCCCCGCAAAGGATAAACGCGGTTTGCCACGGATTTTTAGTGGCTGTTTGGAGCATGTGCTGCCCGTGACTTTTTGCACGCTCCTTATCCGACCATTCATCAGGAATATCACGCGGGAAATGGGTCGCATAAAAGTGTTCGCATGCATCGTCACTTGGAAATAATAGTTCTTCTTTTGTTGCACGGACATCGTCAGCCTTACATGCACTAATCCAGTATATTGTTGCATCCTCATCTGCGACCAGGAGTGGGGCACCCATAAGTCGTGCAACTGGTTTAGGACGTACATGCCAAGCGGCCAGCGCCTCTGCTGATACACTGAAACTGCGAGTTGTTTGCGAGCCATTCCAAATACGTTCCGCTTCACGGCTAAATGGGATAGCCGCTGCGGACCCGCAAATGCCCGCATATGCATGCCGAAGAATCCGTTCTACAAGAGGTGCATACACCGTAGTTTTTAGAAGTTCTGTAAGCGATTTTGCCACGCCCTGTGATTCCAACAATTCTGCCGCCGATAATATATTGGAACTTAGAAGCGGAATTGTTAGATATGCAGCGCGCGCGTGATGTTTTTTGCGCAGCGCTTCTGCCACAGCCCACCATAATGCACCTGCCATATGGGGTGTCCAATCCGTTGGGTGGTGAGTCCAGGACACCGGCGGAAGTTTCCTTCCAGGCTGTGGCGGCGCCAATCCAGAAGGCTTTCCAAGTTCAGGAAGATTATATGGACTATCAAGCATGCTGATGAATAGCGCCTTGGTATCCTGTGCTACAAACGCATCATACCGTGATTTTCTATGTGGGTGATCTGGATCCGAAAGCAGCCAATTTAGCGTAAGAAGCTTAAACAGATACTCGCCTTCTTCTGAATCTACAAGCTCCTTTGCTGCACTGGTTGCTGTACGTGTATCTGCGTTTGCAAGAGCATATAAAAGCGCGGCGGCGACTCCATCACGCTCATACAGGTTGCGCGTGGCCATTTAAGAAAAGCTGTAATAGGACGTTGTTAGAAAGGAAATGTCAGATGCACTAAACGCGCTTTTGTCTGAAATGGGAATTGCTGAAAAGGTTATTCCTGAACCTGCTATTTCAGCAGTTGCACATATCAATTTTTCTGATGCACCTGTTCTTAAAGTAACTGAAGTTAGCGTTACGGATGCTGATTCTGATGATGATATTGGCGCTGTTTCTACTTCTACTACGGAAACTGTAGTTGCTACGGAGGCAGTGGCGGCTGTGCCTGAGCCAGCACCAGTTCAGGAACCTACGCCAATCAAGGGGAAACTCTGTCTGAATATGATTGTAAAGAATGAGTCAAAGATTATGGAGCGCATGCTGGGTTCAGTGCTTTCCATAATTGACACCTATTGTATTTGTGATACGGGCTCTACGGATAATACTGCGGAAGTTATTCGGAACTTTATGGCGGCGGCGGGGAAGCCAGGTGAGGTGTATGTGGAGCCATTCAAAAACTTTGGTTACAATCGTACGCATGCACTTGAGCGTGCCGCACGTTGGGGCGAGTATGCACTGCTTTTGGATGCGGATATGAAGCTTGTGATTGAGCCTGGATTTAACAAGGAAGAACTCCAGGAGAAGGGCTATAGTATTATTCAGCGCAATGGTTCTCTTGACTACTACAATACTCGCATTGTAAAGACTGGAGTTGGCGTACGCTGTGTTGGGCCCACGCATGAGTACTATGATTTTCCTGGTGGCGGCGGCGGGGCCAAGTTAAGCACACTATGGATCAATGATATTGGCGACGGTGGCTGTAAAACGGATAAGTTTGAGCGAGATATTCGCCTTCTTAAGGCGGGTCTTGAGGAGGAGCCGCGTAATGAACGTTATCATTTCTATCTTGCACAGAGTTACAATCATACCGGCAGGACGGAAGAGGCATATGAAATGTATAAGAAGCGTGTAGAAATCGGTGGCTGGATTGAGGAAGTATTTTATGCTGCGCTAGAAGCTGGTAATATGGCAAAACGTCTTGGAAAGATTGAGGAGGCAATTTACTGGTGGATGGAAGCCTACAATAAGCATCCTGTGCGCGCCGAATCTATTTATGAGATTGCAAAGCATTACCGCGAGGTTGGGAAAAACAAACTATCACAACTCTTTGTTGATCTGGGTAAAAGTATTGCATATCCCAAGGATGATGTACTGTTCATTCATAAACAGGTATATGACTATCTCTTTGATTATGAGGAAAGTATCAACTGCTACTATACACGAAAGCCGGTTGATCATGTGCAGTACTTGCGTTTGATCGGCAAGGATTATCACAAGTTTAAGGTTCTCAGCAACTACCGATTCTATGTAAAGAAACTAAAGGATATGCCAGGTGCTGCGGATATTGAATTTTGCGGTAAAGCGGAAAAGACGATTATGGGTCGCCCAGACTCATTTGTAAGTAGCAGCCCATGCATTATTCCCAATGGCGAGGGTTATATGATGAACGTTCGCTACGTGAATTACATGATTCGACCAGATGGTGGCTATGATTTTAAGCATGGTGATGGCAAGATTACAACACTAAATCTTGTATATTGGCTTACAAAGGATCTGAAAGTAATCAAGACAAAATGGATGGATCAGGTTCAGGACGAATCACTCCGTTATCAGGGGGTTGAGGATGTAAAGGTATTCCGTCATGCGGATGAACTTCTGTTCCTGGGCACTGTAGAAAATCCGGCAAACGGGCGTGTTGCAGTTGGGCATGGAACTTATGATTATACAAAGGATCGCCTACACTCGGCTGCATGGCCATCACCCAATGATCGTGGTTGTGAAAAGAACTGGTGCTATTTCCATACTGCTGATGGTGATCTGCGTCTAATCTATGACTGGTCTCCATTAACAATTGCGGAGCCCGCTGGTGATCATATTAAGATTCTAACAAAGGATGAAGCTGTACCACCTGTTTTCCGTGATGTGCGGGGCAGCAGCAACGGATGCTTAACTACTGGGCCAGATGGATCACAGGAAATCTGGTTCCTATGCCATCTTGTGCAGTACAGCACACCGCGTCATTACTACCATCTAATTGTAGTACTTGATGCTAAGACACTCAAGTTTAAGCGTAATAGTATCCTTTTCAAGTTCCATAGTGATTGTATTGAATACTCGCTTGGATTCATTGTAGAACCCGAGCGACTACTATTTTCTTACAGTCGTATGGATCGCACTTCTGCAGTACTTACATTACCACGCGCACTTGCTCAAAAGGAATTGTTTCCTTAGCTGGAAGCAACGCGATAATTCAATAACCCATTAAATATAGATTCGTCATGACCTCCGTATTCCCATTGAATTGGAATACGCTGTTCCGCATAGACCCAAACATTAACTTCCCAAATGGCCCGCCCAGAACGCCATCTAATTTCTTCCGCCGCTTGACACACTGTATAATGGAAATAATCCACCATTTCGGATGGAACAACAAAAAATCCACCACTGAAACGCCAATTTATCTTGGTTAAAATAACATCAAATCGTGTTTCTGATTCAGTCCAACAACCTGGAATAAGGATTTTATCATTTTTAAAAGAATATTCAAAAAGTGGTTTAATAGCATTATATACTGCCAATGAATCTTTAAAAATCTTCCCAATTCCTGCATCTATCCAGACATAATGTGGTGCGGAGGTATGCTCTTTTACGATTTTTATACATTCTGTTTTAGCATTCATTAGAATCATAAACTCTTTTGTATCCTTTGTATCATTACGTATTTGTGGAAGACCTGTTGTTTTATTAATAATCTTATATATTTCTAATTCATGAAACTCCTTCACATGAACAACAACGCCAGGGGGTGCTTTATGTGCATCAGCTGCGGAACACACAATATGAAACGGTAGTACTGATGCCATTGATGCAAAGCGTTCCCAAATTTCATCAGTGCGACCTTTGTGATAAACATCATAAATTGATGTAACAAAAATCACAGACATGCCTTAATTCTAAATGGTGTTCTTTGTGTGATCCTTAAACGAAAAATGTTTGTGTGATTTTCGTTTTTATTTTTTGAAAGATGTCTGGTTCATGGCGGACTTAGATCTCATCAATATCCACCTCCGCATCCACGGCGTCGCGCGCGCCCTTGCGGCTGAAGCCGGCGCCTCCAGCGGCCGCCTCGGAATCACTATCCGAGTCGGAGTCATCGCCCTCCCTGACGCCGCTGTAGTCAAACTCAAAGCCGCCGGCGGCCTCGGGCTTTCCTGCAGCCGCCTCGCCGCCGTCCGCGATCATCCAGTCGGGAATAGTGCCGTCCTTCTTAAGGTCGTGCGCCTGGCGAAGAGTCAGCACCGCTGTGATGTCAAAGTGCTCGGAAGCCTTGGGTGCATCGGAATCCGGATCAAAGTCCGGCCCCACGTAGATGGTGACCACATCGCGCGTTGTGATGGGCGTAGCACCGCGGCGCGCATAGATGTTGGGGATGCGCGCGCTAAGCTCCTTGCTGCCGTGCTTGCATGGAATAGCAACACGGACATGATTGGCACCGGTCATCTTGGTGACGCGGGCAAACATGACCCCCTCGGCCTTGCCATGGATAGCATCCGCTGCGCGGCGCTCATTGATCTCCTTGCGGGCAGCACCCGTAATACGACCCTTCTTAGAACGTGGCATCTTGAAAGAAAGAAAGCAGAAAGAAGGAAAGAAAGCTTTACTCTTGAAAGTAAATGGCTCTTGCTATTGCTGGGCAACAACCACCTATCTGCCGCCGACCCCAATCAATTTTTTCCGATGATCCGTGGGAAATGCAGGATCTAGCCAAAAAATTTTTGTTCTGTTTCGGAACTTTTATGACTTTTCGGAATACTGCAGTTTAGAGGAAAGCACTAAGATACTTGTTGAAGAAATATGATTTTCAATACAGTTAATTGCTTCTACGACTTGATTGGGGAGGGTTCAAAAGGGGCTTCGCCCTTACTGTGATTCAAACAATCTAGCTATGAACTGTATTTGACTCCGCGGGCCACTCAGTAAGACCTTCAAGGGTCGCAATATTTGAGACTACATGATCTGCAAAGTCTGCAAGATCATCGTAATCATACTCTGAAAGATTCAGAAGAGTACAGGGGTGTCCAGGAACTTCCACCTGCAGAAACTCTGGGCCATCACAGTCATAACTCAGACCCGTAAGGAAGTTATACAGATAATCCTTCAGACTATCTGGATCTGCATAGAAGCTTACGGAGTTCTTGAGATACTTCTGATTGTAATGCACGATATAGTCGTAATCGTATGCATTAGGAGTGATCTTCAGAAGATCGTCGGGCTTGCCGGTCTTCTGAAGAATGAAATAGATGCTTGCGTAAGACATTGTACGGAGGATGGAGGAGGGACGGAGACTGACTCATAAGCTTGGACCTAAAGCCCTCATCAATTTTTTCAACGCAGTTCAGGTGTCATGCCAAAGTTGTATCTGTTTTTATCTGGCTCTGGAAAGATATGCTGTATCCAACTATCTGTTTGAGATAAATGTTCCCATTGAGATTCTGTAGGAACACATTTTCCGTCATTAATAATACGAAAATATTCTGCTCCAAATGCTTCGCCCGCCCGCCCACTAAGCCGTTCCATAAAAAATAATGCAGATAATGTCTGATTTTGCCTTTCAGAAATATACGCCCGCACAAGCATAGTGTCGCTGCTGGAAATGGGTTGGTGTTCTGGAATAAATCCGTGTATTGTAAAATATCTCATAAAATGCGATAATGAATTTGCGGCATCGCGCAGTTCATTATTGTAAGACGTTAGTGCAAATGGTTTTGTGTAAATAAATGGCCCGCCATTCCGCTTTCCGATCATATCAGGAGACACATTTTGAAATAGAGTCTTTGCCCAAAAATCCATTAGATTCTCACAAGTGGCTGCACCAGTGTGAAAAGGTGGAACATGAATCCGCTGAAAACGTGTAATCTTGGCAAAGTGCATTTTGAGTTATTTAAAATATAGTTATGTTTAAGTATGTAATGTACGCCCTTTCTGTTGGTGCGCTTTTTAAAAACGAGGCGCATTGTTTGCGCGAATGGTTGGAACATTATATAGCCCGTGGTGTAGAACATTTTTATCTAATTAATGACGGTAGTACAGATAATTTTATGGAAATCCTGGATTCATACATAAGTCGCGGGTTGGTTAGCTTGTTCAATGCTGAATGGGAGCGATATCTTGGGCGCCAACGCGACATGTATAATAGTTTTATACTACCCCGTTTATCTGAAACACGCTGGCTTCTAATGGTGGATTTGGATGAATTTGTATGGTCACCACAGGGAACTCATTTTCCAACCATTTTAGATACTTATTTTGGTGGGCTAGCACAGATCCAAGTGAATCATACATATTTCGGATCTAATGGACATGAAACTCAACCAGCCGCGCTTGTAAGCGGTTTCACACGGCGCAGCTCAGATCTTCCTTCACAATCACTTGGTTATAAGTATTTTTTGAATACGGCCTATAAATTTACATCAATAAATGTTCATCATGCAGATCATGCGGACCCCGCTGATAAAGCGGAAAGATTTAAGATTTTTTCTCAGGAATGGTGGCGTCTCAATCATTACTCGTGTCAAAGCCGCGAGTTTTGGGAAAAAATAAAATGCACACGCGGCGACTCAGATAATTTCCGCGTTCGCTCAGCAGATGATGGGTTTGCAGAATTAGACTTCAATGATGTGGAAGATCTAGGTTTGTATGAACAGAATCACGCGTTAGGGCTTTGTTAATTTTAACTTTTTCCGGCATATAATGTGCCAACTTACAACATGTGCCATATGTAAAAAATTTTCGTTTAAAGGATGCGGAAATCATCTTACTTCCATATTTGCTGGTAAAAAGAACGATGAATTATGTATCTGTACTTCAAACACCAAGGTTCAAGAATTTAAGACTGGGCGGCGTTGAAGCGGAGCTCACAAGTCCGCGTCGTAGTTAGCATAGCCAACTACTCAGGATGCTTTCTAAAGCGGAGCTTTAGAAATCAGCATCCGTGGCGAAAGTCATTGCCTCCGCAGACTTTCCAACACCAGCCTTTGAATAATTGCTTACGCGCTTCTCAAAGAAGTTGTCCTTACCCTCAAGGCTAATACGCTCCATAAATGGAAACGGGTTTTTGGCTTCCCAAATCTTGGGATATCCCAGCTGCACAAGCAAGCGATCAGCCACAAACTCAATATACTGCCCCATCATCTTGGAATTCATTCCAATCAGCGAACATGGAAGTGCATCCGTAATAAACTCCTTTTCACACTTTACAGCCTCGCGGATCATTTTATGTGCCTTTGTTTTACTTAACTTCGTAGCCAGATAGCTATAAAGCAGGCACGCAAATTCCGTGTGTAGCCCCTCGTCGCGACTAATAAACTCATTACTTGTAGTCAAGCCAGGCATAACGCCACGTTCCTTCAGCCAAAAGATGCTGCAGAATGCGCCACTAAAGAAGATGCCCTCAACCGCCGCAAACGCCATCAATCGTGAAGCAAAGTCGGCCTCCTCAGATTCCATCCAATGCATAGCCCATTCTGCCTTCTTCTTTACACAAGGGATCGTTTCAATCGCATTTAGCAACTTGTGCTTTTCCGCGGTATCCTTGATATAGGTGTCAATCAGAAGTGAGTAGGTTTCGCCGTGGATATTTTCCATGGCAATCTGGAAACCATAGAAACAACGGGCCTCTGGCCATTGAACTTCCTTCATAAAATTCATGGCTAAGTTCTCATTTACAATGCCATCGCTCGCTGCAAAGAAGGCCAACACATGCTTAATAAAATGGCGCTCATTGTCAGTAAGTGTTTCCCAATGCGCACGATCCTTGGAAAGATCAAGTTCCTCGGCGGTCCAAAAGCTGCCCTCAGCCTTTTTATACATCTGCCATACTTTATCGTGTTCAATAGGAAAGATAACAAATCGTGATGGATTGGTGGCTAGAAGTGCCTCCTCCTTTTTCTTTTTGATGTGATGAATAGGATTCGCTGAAAGATCAATTTCCTTTCGCTTAATTAGATCTGCGCCACTATCTACAGAGTTAGACCGCTTCTTGGGAGCAGCTTTGCTAGGCCCCCGCCCACGGCGCTTCAATAGCTCAACCGCAGCAGGCATTGGTTTCTCATCAATAGTTGTTGTAATGGTGTTTTGGGGAAGGGAAGACATACTCGGACCTGCTTTGAAAGAAGAATTATTTACCGGGAATTTATCGCTGTGTTTTGTGTTGGTGTTACAATAGAATCATATCACTTTTTTCGCGGGCGGTGCCTAAAATTGAATGCATGTTGGCAGGGATGAAGAGGGGGCATCATGGTGTCTCAAGAAGTACTTACAATTGCATTGGGATGCGGTGGATGGATGGGTATTATCTATAGTATGTTTATTCTTACCGATGAGACAGCAATGAATAAAGAAAAGGCTCTTAAACTCCTTCTTTCTGTTCCACTAGGTGGAGTTTGTTCTGCACTTCTTACAATTGGTCTAATATCCACTTGGGCTACGTGTGTGCAGATTGTTCGTGGCATGCTACATCCTGTTGCGTTTAGTCTGTATATTACAGCACTGTGCTGCGCATTCCTTGTAAATGAACTCGTTAAAGAAGAAACGGAACCTTTGCCTGATTCCGATTCGGAATATGGGGGCCGAAGTATCTGTAAGCGATCACTTGCTTCTGCACCGCGGATGTATGAATAAGACGTGGTAAAGAAAAAATTGAATAGTGTGCCTGGCGTTTTTATGTTTTTGTGGCGCCCCTTTCTTCCTGAACTCCCTACAATGACTTCTATCCTTCCTTCCCTTCCTGCAGCGGCAGCGTCACCGCCCTACACTGTTGATATGTCGGCAGTGGCTGCGGATCACAGCCGGCTTCCTGCACCGATCATGGATGCAATTGTGCAGTATCTAAATCCTTCTGAGCTTGGGCGCATGGCCCAGGTCAGCAAGGGCTGGCAGAAAATTGTCTATCGCCCCTCCCTTTGGCGGCGGAATATGTGGCGGCCGGCCCTGGGTGCTCCCAGCGGAATCTTTCTGAAATCTGTACCCGCCGATGCGCGTCACTTTGGTCGGCCAGGGCCCGCCTGCTTCTACATGTGGCTGGCATCCGAGACGGCTACCGAAAGTCTTCCGCGTGCCGTGCGTGAGATTTCGGATGTGCGCGCATATACGCGCGCCGCTGCGGATTGGTGGAATGCACATCGCCGCCCGTGCTGTGTTATTCACCATCATCATCTGAGCGATGTGCTGGCGGCTCCGTTTCCTGCGCGCATGCCCAAGGAAGATATAAAGCGGATGATTCTGCGGATTGCACAGCTTAGCGGTGTCGGCCGTGAGAACAACGCCTACGCTCAGTGGCTCGGTTCGCTACATGCCGATGTTGAGCAGGCGCAGATTGACTACGCACTGACTTTGCGCGGTCCTGCTCCATCCGCTCCAACCAGCGATCCTGTTGAGCTCTGGCTTCGTGCATCCACTGCCACCGCCAAAAACAAAAAACTGCACGCCATGAAATACATCAGCAACACTGTGGAAAAACTCAAAGCTGCAGGGACTGCGTTGCGCGGCTGGAGCCCATCCATGTTTGAGGCCAACGAAAAATGGTACAAGGACAACTTTGATACGCTGTGGGATTCATGTGCATTCGGCATGGGGCGTTAGTTTGGATCCTCTGCCGCTGCTGCCCCTGGACTTCCAACAGATGCCCAATTGATTGTTGTTGCACCGTGTGCTTCTAGATGTGCGTTTGCCTTGCTGAATGGTTTGCTGCCAAAGAACCCGCTGTGCGCGGATAATGGGCTGGGATGAACGCCCTCTACAACACGGTGTTTTTTGGCCAGCGTCAGTTTATAAGCAACCGCTTGTGCTTTTTTGCCCCACGCAATGAAGACTAGCGGATCATCGGCATGAACTCGCACAACTTCCGACAGCAAATTATGTGTTAGGCCCTGCCATCCATAATCGCCATGGCTTTCTGGATTACCCTCCTCCACCGTCAGAATTGCATTCAGCATAAGGACACCCTGTTTGGCCCATGGTGTTAGTGTGCCGATTGATGCGGGCCATGCACTATCCGGTAGCGCAAGGTCGGCCAAGAGTTCTTTGCGAATATTGCGCAAACTTGGTGGAATTGCAATACCTGGCTGCACACTGAAACTCAGGCCGTGCGCCTGCCCGTATCCGTGATAAGGGTCTTGTCCAAGAATGACAACTTTTACGGCATTGATGGGGGTCAGCCGCAGCGCCTCAAGTACTTGGGGCGACGCGGGATAAACTTTAGTGGCCGCACGACGCGCTTCTACTTTAGCGATTGTGGCTGCGCCAGCAGGGCTGGCTGCCCAGTCACGAACAACCTTATGCCATCCGCTGGTCAGCGCCAGATCATTTCCAAAGTCATTTTCAGTGGCCGTGGGAAGTTCTACAGGCGCCGGCGCTTCCTCGGCTTCCATCAAATTCATATAGAACTTTACGACTGTTGGATGTGCCTTAATGCGATCTGGAGTAAGTGTATGAATATAGAGTGACTCCATATCACGCACTCGGCTGAGTGCAACATATGCCTGTCCATATTCAAATACAGTGCTTCCAATATCTACAAGGGCACAATCCAGAGTAGCGCCCTGGCTTTTGTGAATCGTTACTGCATAGGCAACACGAAGAGGAATCTGTTTGCGATACAGGGCAGCACAATCATTGCTACGCCACTCTTGATAATCAATTGCAATTGGATCACCATAACGGAACTGGACAATTGGCAGGCCGTCGCCGCGGAAATCCGTTACAACGCCACGACTTCCATTTGCCAGCCCCTTTTCCAAATCAAGATTTGTAAGGAGCATAACTTGAGCGCCAACACATAGTTCCAAATGAGGACAGTAATTAGCGTCATTGTCAAGGCGGGCGACAAACCGTTCCAGCTGTTCGCCAGTTGGGATTTCAATATCTGGTTCCTCAACTGGCTTTACGATTTTGGTTTCGGCATCAAAGATACGCAAGGGCTTTTCCAACGCCGCAATATTCTTTTCATTGATTGTATCTACATCTGCATTTCTGCTGAAGAGTAGTGTGGGGCGAATGAACTTGGTTTTCCAATCAAGGCCCTGACGACTTTTTAGCAAGGTAATGGCTTCTGCGGATGGCTCGCCAATCCGGCATTCATTTAGGACACGTTGAAATCCTGCGTCAGTCTGTCGTTCAATCTTGGAAAGGATAACGGGTTTCAGTTTGCATTCCTTCCATTGTTTAGATTCAAAGGCAAAGCGACCTGGCCCAGCGGATTCGCCACTGATTCCGCGGACAACCGGTGGAAGCTGGAAGAAATCGCCGCACAGCACAAGTTGAATTCCGCCCCATGGTTTTCCTGAACCTCTTACACGCTTTCCAATATAATCCAGCTTATCAAAGAGTTCAGGCGTCATCATACTGATCTCGTCAATAATAAGGATTTGGGTCTTCTTCCACCGCTGCTTGGCCTTGGGCAGCTTCAGGACAGCTGCAGCCAGTACATCGGCTGATTCACGACCCAATCCAATTCCTGCCCAGCTATGCAGTGTTTTTGCTTTGATGCCCAGAAGCAGTGCAGCACAACCCGTAAGTGCAGTGACTCCAATCGGTTTTGTGTTTTCTTCGGCCCATCCAACAATCTTTTGGATAAGAAAGGATTTACCGGCACCTGCTGGCCCCGTCAGAAAGATATTTTCGCCCGCTTTTACGGCATCAAATGCCGCACTTTGATCGCTATTCAACTCCATTGTGTTAGTTCTGCAATGTGGCGTGGCGACGTATCAAATTTTTGGGGCAAAATTGAGTAACCTGTATTTCCTACAATCCAGTTTAGAATGTTCAGCATATATGAATGGTACTATTTGGCATCAATGGGTTATCCCGTTGCATCGTTGATCCACGCGCTTCTGAAAATGCCGCATTATGATGCACGCATTATTACGGAAGAAGGGTCTGCAACCGGTATTGAAATCTTTGGTACGCGTGTAAGCTCACGATCTCCATACTACGTTGGTTCCAATAATGTGATGATTCCAGTTGGAGGCGGGACTAGTTCAGATTGGGAATCCATCGGGTCTTCTTTCACAGTTGATAAAAGCAAAAAGCTGTATCACTGGGTTTTACCTGATATACCTGATATTCCTAAATTTAAAACGGATACGACCTATATGAATGATGTGGATTCACTAAACCCGTTCCTGGAAAAACACGGACTCACTAATAAGATCCCAATTACCTTTCCACTCAAGGTAGATCATTACAAGATCCCTGGTCCAAAAACATTTATTGGCGATAATTTAATTACAAACAATCGCCAAGAACTTGTGCGGCGCATGGCCTTTAAAAATCGTCTTCCGCTAACAATTACTGTACCCATTGTTGGCCTTTGTGCATTTAGCTTTGTGTGGTTTAATTATAATGGGCGGTACAAATCAATGTATGGAGGCTTTGATGCTCCGCCTACGGACATTATTGGAAAAATTACTGGAAACACGGCTGAAAAAGCGTGGAA
>VFQS010002405.1_pt1 | contig 15429 bp, 35 predicted proteins | sample 3512361 | NCBI WGS metagenome assembly VFQS01 (sample SAMN10412375, study PRJNA504923) | tailings metagenome | isolation source: Relicate 1 Philex TSF3 active mining | place: Philippines
CAGACAGCGAAACGCCAACGCTGGATGTGCAATCAACGATGGAAATGTGGAAAAGAGCCTACGAAAGCAAGTGCTTTGAGCTTGAATCGGCAGAGTTAGAAGTGAAACGCCTCCGCGCATTGGTTGAGCACACCTATTACATCAATCACGCAGGCAACCTGTGCCAGCGGTTAATGGACAACCTGACCGCTGATATGGCGCGAGACATTTTGGAGGCGAAATGAGCACACCTTTTATCCACGAGTGGCTGAAAACCGGCGCAGTCGTTCCAGTGGACATTCCTACGCTGACAGCGTTTGCTGCCGAACTGCGCCGCCTGCACGAAGAACTAGAGCGCGAGTCAGACGCTATCCAACGACTGTGGAAAGAGCGTGATGAACTGCGATCTGAATGCCAAACGCTCGTGCGCCAGAACGGGGAGTGGCAGGAACTCAACGCCGAACTGGTGGAGGCGCTGCGGTGTGCAGATGCAATGCTGTCAGGTGCGAACATGGACGCAAAAGCGGTTGAGCGCAAAGTCAGCGCAGCACTGGCGAAGTCTCACGGCATAGGAGAACAGCATGAGTGACCTCGAAAAAGAACTGGCCCGTCAGATTCACGAACTTAACAAGGAACTTACGGCCTTGCGTGAGCGCGTGGCGGTGTTGGAGGTGAAAACCGGACAGTGGCGTAATGTGCCTATCTACGACCCTTACGCTCCGCCCTACAGAGTCACATGCAGCACAGGAATCACAGGAGAGCAGCATGCTTGAGCGACTACTGTGTGCCTTGCTTGGACACAAATATGTCGTTGCGCGGGTTTTCAATCCCGGCGCTCGGCAGGTTGGTTGTACACGCTGCAACCGCAAGTGGGCAATGCACGATGAAACCAAGTCCTTTGTAGACTGGGATGGCGAGTTTGAAAAAATGTACCGTATGTTTGGACAGTGGAAAACAAAATGAATAATTACAAAGACTTTGAAAGCTGGTTTCATGAACTGGAAAACTATGCTACCAGGGCTGAGCGCTGCTATGACGACTACGACATACACCACAGCTTGGACAGGTTTACAAACTTGCGTAGGTGGTTGGAAGCAGCGTTTTATGCTGCACGTCTGCAGACTAGCTATGTTGTTGAGGTTGAGGGTCAAGACGAGGACGTGTACATACAGTTTCCTGAAGAGCTCTTAAAGTCACAAGGCTGGCAAGAAGGCACTGTGCTTAGCTGGCACGACAATGGTGACGGCAGCTGGACTATCAAGGCTAAAGCATGAGAGTAGTACTATACACCAAGGACTTTGAGCCTATTACTGTGTTAGAGATTCCAATGTGGTTGCTGGATCAGTTGGAAAAGCAGGGTACAATTAAAATTGCAGTTGCACCCACGCTAAAAAGCTTGGCCGAAACCTTTAGTCAAGAAATGCCACCAATGCCGGAAGTAATCGACATTTACTGCCGAAAGTTGCGCTGGGAAGACGGTACACTAAAAACTATCTTAATCACCAGCAACGACGAGCTTGCATTAGCGCTTCGTCCTGAATGGTTGCCTGGTCAACAGCAAGCAATTAACTGGTATCAGCGAACAATTATGGGTTTAGTTGAGCAACTCCAAAAGGCCATGAAGAACCGCTGACTTGACTTTTCTTTTGCCCTAGTGTATAATATTATTTATAAATTACTAAAGGGTTAACTATGTTTTATTGTGTTCATTGTAGTGATGATGTTCAACCACAGCGTTGGCAGCTAGGTTATCATACCTGCTTGCCGTGTGGTGACAAGCAAGCTCGTGAGCACAAGCATACCATTGTGCCTATGCATAAGTCTAACTACATTCCTGTATTCAATCGCCAAGACCTTGTTGGTATCAATAGCAAGGGCGGCAATCAACGATATTTTGGAGTCTAACATGATTAATATTACTGTACAATGTGAAGATTGGGATGAAGTGCGTATGTTGAGCAACGCCACCCAACTGCATCACTTGATGCAGGACTACATGGACGCAATGCGCGGTGCCAGGAAGCATGGTACTGAAGCAGACCAGATTAAAGTATTTGACAGGTTTGAGCCAGACTTTTACCGTGCACTAGAAAATCACTTGGGAGCCTATTAATGTCACCGGAACTTGATAAACAACTGGTTGCAAAATATCCAAAAATATTTGCTAACCGACACGCTAGTCCTGAGACTACAGCAATGTGCTGGGGATTTGAGTGTGGCGATGGTTGGTACGACCTTATTGACAAGCTATGTAGTGAAATACAGTGGCATCTAGACAAGAATGCTAAACCACATACTGAGCAGTTTGTTGCTGTACAGGTTAAAGAGAAGTTTGGCACGCTGAGATTTTATGGCAGTGGCGGTGATGACAAAATACACAACATGATCTGGTTTGCTGAAAGTTTTAGTGGCAAACTGTGTGAGGAGTGTGGCAACCCTGCCAAAGTTCGTAGCGGTGGTTGGATTCGTACACTGTGTGATAAACACGCACAACAAGGAGCAGTAGCATGAGTGCAGCATCAGTATTACTGACGGTTGGTTTATTGCTCACTGCTCTAGGAGTTGGTGGTATAGACGACAGCGTAACGGATGCTGATCTGTGGCTTAGTACTGCTGCTAGTGTTATAGGATTGGTTATGATGTGGGCAGGTGTTGTAATAATAAAGGCAAACGATGAGTGATCTAGACAAAAAATTTATTGAGTGGTTTTACCACGAGATATATGCAGAGCCTAACCACAACCGCAATGGTTGGATGCGGGATCACGCAGACATGACCAAGCACGAGTGCCGTGACTGGTGGATGCGTCAAGCATTCAAGGCGGGTTACGAAACCAGGCAGCTGGACGAGCAGCGTGAGTACGATGATTGGATTGATAAGCTAGAGGATTTTGAAAATGGGTAGGCTATCACTATACGGCAGGCCTTGGGTCGTTTTTGATCCACAAAATGAAGATCATCGCCGATGGTTTGCAGAGTTTAACAAGCGCCGCAGTTGGGGCAATTGCCCTGTCCGCTTCGTGGTCGACCAAGACCACGGCGACCTACTAACACAAATTCAAAGAGGATTGATACAATACTATGTCGACAGAGAATTCGGAACCAATTAAAACACTAGATGACTGGATTAGGCGAGTTAAGGAATTGGAACGGCAGCTAGAGCCTGCGCCCAACCCTTGGCCATTTCCCGAGCCTTTTGGCAGCGATCAAAAACCAGCAGCAGTTTGGCCTTTTCCAGATTGTGAAGGCCCGCCCGATGAAGAACCACTACAAGGACCACTACCATGAAAGTTATCATTGGCCCCTACAAAACTTGGTGGGGTCCGTACCAAATTGCTGAAGCACTCTGTTTTTGGAGTCCCAAAGTCAAAGACGAGTGTGGCTTTCCACGTCACAAAGACTGGGTGCACCGTTTTGGTACTTGGCTGGCAGAGACTAAAACTGGTGATGACAGCTGGCTTGCCAAACTGTGCAACTGGATTGATGGCAAAAAGCAGCGCCAGGTTTACGTCCGAATTGACAAGTTTGATACCTGGAGTATGGATCATACACTCGCACACATCATCCTGCCAATGCTCCGTCAATTGAAAGCTACCAAGCACGGCTCACCACACGTTGACGACTTTGATTGTCCACAACACCTTTGGTCAACACACGCCAAACCTAAGGAGAACGATTGGGACACCGACGAGTTTTGGCACCAACGCTGGGAGCACGTGCTCAACGAGATGATCTGGGCTTTTGAGCAGCACCTAGACGACAGTGCTCAAGACCAGTTTTTTGACCATAGCCAGGTCGACCCTAAAGCAGACATAAACCAGCAAGTCAAGCAAACCAAGCACGACCGCGAAGGCTACAATCAGTGGCAGCATCGCAAGCAACAGGGGTTCCGTCTGTTTGGCAAGTACTACCAGGCACTTTGGGATTAAAAAGCCGCACAAGCGGCTTTTTTCACATCCACTGACAAATAAAATAAGAAATTATCTCCACCAAAAAAATACAGTTGCCAACAATTTGCCTAGTGTGCTATAATATTGTATAAATTACAGAGACTAATACAAGTTGCACAGCCGTGGTTGTTGACCTAAACAACACAAAATGCTAGTAATAAGGGACGATTCCAACGAGGGCCCCTTAATTACAGCAATTTTTGTAAGTTTAGGGTCAACAAGCTGAGGCTAAGTGCAACCTTTAAGTAGGATAATTGCGTCTAAAATCAAACCACTAAATTTAAAAATGATATTAAAAAAGCAAGACATATTTGAACTGCCACTAAGCACAATAAACTCGATGAGTCAAGTAGAGCTGGAGCAATGGATCAAACAGGAGCATATTGCCCCACTTCACCAATGGTTGCTGCCACAGCTGGTTGCACACTTTGGCACTTGGAAGTTGCTAGAGCACTCTCAAGGTGGTTGGGATATTTTGGGGATGCTCAAATACAACATTGGTCAAGACCCTAAACTGCAGGGTTTGTGGAAGCTGAGCAGAGTTACCAGATCACTACTACTGCCATCGCAAACACAACACCCACAGTATGCACAGTTTACCCCACTGATCCTAATGGGGTTGAAATTGTACAAGGATGTACCCTACCAGAGTTGGCAGGGGCTTAAGCACTTGGAGTATATCTTAGAACCCAAGCTCTTAGAGGCAGTTGACCTTAGCATGGAACAACTGCAGGTTTGTGTTGGTTTAGGGTCAGAGGAGTTGTTAGCAATCAGAAACGAAGGCTTGATGAATAAATCGGGCAAAAAGGCAGGTGAGTTAAAGCCTGCCGAATCTACTTGGGCACTTACAGGCATTCAGCATACTAAGCTGGGTATACTACCCAAGCTAACACAGTCAATGCTTACTCAAATCTGGATAGCACATCCTAGCAAGCGCACTAAATACATGATCCTAGATCCCATTAACTGGGATTTGATGCCGGAACCACTAGTGACTAGTGAGATTTTTACAGTACCTGAACAAACACAACCTAAACAAGATATACTTGCAATGCCATGGCTATGAAATACACAAAAGAAGTAACAGACAAATTGATCAAGGACTACAAGGCAGGTGTGCTAGTAACACAGCTTGCTATCGAGCTGGAAGTACCTGAGCGTAGCATAATTGCTAAATTGTCGAGTCTGGGCGTGTACCAAAAAAAGCAGTACCTCAACAAGCGTGGCGAGGTACCCGTCAAAAAATCGGAGCATATTGAACGCCTAGCCGAGCTTCTGCAGGTCCCCAGTGACCAACTGGAATCGCTGGAAAAGGTAAACAAGCAGGTGCTAGTTCTGCTAGAAAGAAAACTGACCCTAAACCGAGAAAATTGCATTTAATCAACCCATGTTGGCGAAAAGCCCACTTAGTTTGCGCTAAGTGGGCTTTATTTTTTGCGGTTTAGGGTCAACAGCAAGAAAATCCACTTGACACCGTTGACTCAGCACTGTATAATTGGCGCAATAAGCAACAGAATTTTGGACCCTAAACTTGTGCAGGCAAAACAAAAGCCCCTATCACCGGCCGGTGATAGGGGCTTTTGAACACGTCACAGTGATTTAGCTAAACAGCGTGTTTTTATAGGCTCGCGAGCCGAGCACGTTTCAGTCGCTACAGTTCCAGTGCTTGCGATATCCGTGCTGTAACATAGTTTTTCGCATTTGCTAGCGGTTTAGTGCAGTTGTCTCTGACTGGATATATTTACGCACCCTCCGCAGTTTAGGGTCGTTGTGGTATGTTCACACCATACCTAATTCGCCACTGGGATTCCAGACCCAGATTGCCGACCAAGTCGGATCTTATGTTAGAAGATGGCTAGGATTCCTGCTGTGTAACTCCGCCTGCCGGCCATGTTACCACTGGTGTGCAATCCTGAAGCACCCTTATACAATCCATTTATACTCCGCCGACCGTGGTTAAAGCGGTTGGGTATTACTCATGCCGAAGCGTATTCATACCCTGACCCTAGGTTGCGATTGGTGGCAGTGTTGAAGTCTGCCAGCGTCTTTCGCGGTGTCCTAGAGTTTCGGCCCATTGCAGGGCACTCATCAGAGGGTTTAGTTGGGCGGAGGATAGGCTTAGGATTTACCTCTCATTACAAACTTATCAAGCTTAGTCGCTTGGCCTTGTTTACCCGTTAATCGTGCTTAGGGCTGTTGCTCGGTGTATGGCTTTCCAACAATTAAGTAGTATCGCCGTGATTTGCTCGGCGACCGCTTACGCCCTTTATCAAACTATAAATATATTATACAATAATTAACCAATATAGTTCAAGTAAAAAATTTCGCAATCGTTGTTAATAGCGCTTGACTACCAATAAAAACAAATCGTTAGGTTGAGATAGTGGCTATAACAAACAGACTACTGGGACTAAGCAGACCTTGAGCATTACAGGTGTGTCGACTAACAGTGACTGATTTGCGGTGTAATGGGTCTGGTTAGTTTTGTTGATCTTTCCCGACTGCGATATATCTATTATAAAGGATTTAGGGTCTCAATTCAAGTCAGAATTTTTTGACCCTAAACCAAAGCGGCTTACGCCAGCTTGGTGGCAAGTGCCTCCAGCACATCCAGGTTGGCTTTTTCAAGCGATTCAAACTGTTCTGCCGGGACACCGCAGGCTTGAGCGAGCCTGTCGACCAGATCAGCCTTCCGCACGCGGGGCTGGGTTTGCTTGGTTTTGGCTTGGTACACACCCTCACGCGAGAGCTTGGCAACAATCGACCTGGTGGTTTTGCCCATTTCACGAGCGATCATTTCCACAGGCATACCCGATTGATACTTGCTGACAACTTCCAGCGTTTGCTCAGGGGTGTAATTAACCAGTTTAGTTTCGGTGGTCATAATGTTATTTCCTTTCTAACTGTTTAAGATAATATTATACTTCAACAAAGCTACCGGGTTCAACTTCAAAAAATTCGTCGTGTGGGTTGTATAAATCACAAATTTCACGAAGATCTGCATTCAGCATTTCCAGTTCCCGGTCTGTCAATTCCAAGGCGAAAAGTTCAAGTTGTGTCATCTCGGGTTCCTTTCTGATTTAATAAATAAATTATAAATTGTTTGGGCACTTGGTTCAAGTGACTTTTTCCGCTGGTGTTTGGCACGGCTGCTAAAAATACACTTGACAAGTAAAGGTTTTCCACTGTATAATAGGGGCGCCGAAAACTTCAAGAATTTGCACTTGAAGGTTTTCCACTGGCGCGAGGTAGCTACCTCGCGAAGTGAGTGCTCACTTCGGCCAAATGCGAATGCAAATGAGAATGATTCGCATTCGCATTTGTGGCGCAAAGTGAGTGCTTACTTCGCAAAATAGACCAAAATGTTGCGCGGATACAACATTAGGGAAAATACCTATTGACACGCCTACCAAAATTATGGTATAATTTTGGCGCCAGCGAAGTGAGCGCTCACTTCGCTGTAGGATAATAAAAAATCCCCTTTCGGGGATTTAAACCGATTAAATCGGTTTTGAATTGGCAAGAGCCTCAAAAATAACCTTTAGGGCATTTTTGTTTGCTTTGGTCAGAGAATCCACATCATTTTCGGGCAGATTCAAAATCCGACCAATCATCTCTGCGTGAATATCTTTTTTCACGGGCTTTTCACCAGTTTTGGAAACATATTCTTTTGCCTTATAAACCTTTTCACGGCTCAGTTTAGCAACCACGCTTCGAACAGTTTTACCCATATTTTGGGCAATCATTTCCACAGAAACACCGGCTTGATAATCTGCAACCATTTGCAGAGTTTGCTCGGGAGTATAGTTAACAGTTTTTGCAGTCATTTTATGCACCTTTCAGCGTTAGGGTTTATCGAATCAACAGACATAGTATATAGTAAATAGAATCCCCTGTCAACACTAGGGTTTTTGTTGCTTGTTTGCCACATTAGGGTTTGTCCCTATTGACACGCGCCAAAATTATATAGTATAATTTTGGCGCCAATAACCCTACAAATTGTAGGGTTATTTTTATTTAAAAGCGTTATAAATTCCGATTATATTGGCTACAAAAAATGTAGTATTTAAAACCAAAAGCGAACGATTATTAGTTTTAAATGCAACATATAACCAACTGGCAGAACCAAATATAAATGCAATATAACCAATTTGAATATATTGCATGGCAACCAAAAAACTGCCGAATATACTGGTAAATGTACCAAACCAAGAAATTAAATTAATCATGCTTTTTAACCTCAATATGGGTTTTGTGAGTTTCTATATAATTCATTAATTTATCTGCCCAAATGGGGCTAGAAAAATGAAGGGCTAAAAGTGAATAGCCAATAATATCTAAAATCATCTTGAAATCTCCATTGAGTGATAAGGGTTAGGCTCCAAACCATATTTTAGCATAATTTCTTGCCAATGTTTACCATGTCCGCATTTTTTCTCCGATTCTCCGAATAAGTTATAATCTGCCTGATGAATAATCTCATGGGGTAATATAACTTCGATCATTTCCTTGTAATATTCAGGGCTTGCAATAAAAAACTTATAACCCAATTCTACAATATTAGATTCTTGGTGAGAATAACCCGCAGTGCGCCACAATCTACCCGACAATTTTACAATGGGCGGATTATACTTGCAGAGTTTAGGATAACTTTCGCAAAGCCTATCCCAAATTCGGCTAGACTGCCGATTTAAAAATTCTGTTAGTTTTTCTCGGTTCATGCCCACATTATACACGAATTTTAGACAATGCAACACCTAGTGCAAAAATACAACATAGGGGAAAACACCTATTGACACGGGCAATTTTACTATAGTAAAATTGGCGCCCCCGAAGTGAGCGCTTACTTACATTGGGCACAAAAAAATACCCGAAAAAATTATTTTTTCGGGTACAGTTTAAAATAAATAATAATGCCGAGAAATATAATATTGGCAGTATAGTTAAATAATAGTGGCAAATCCATTTTAGGCAAAATATAAATGAATGTAAATACCTCACCCGCAAACCACATTGCCAATAATCCCCAAGTTAATCCAGCCGAGGATTTTGTTTTCCATGATTCTATTGCTTGCGGTAAACCGCAAAATGCCAATAATATAGAACCAATCCAACCTAGTATTTCCATGATAATTACCTAATAATCAAATCTGCCGTAGTGTGGATATTATACGGCATTTCGTAATGATCGTCAATATCGTATCGCTTGCCGTTGTAAAAAAACAACAACAAAATAATAATCCAATAAACCTTATATTTTTGTGTCATAATATCAAGCCTTGAAATGATCGCGCACCTGAAAATGATTCCAGTCATAGGGCATAATCTTAGATTGCCAATCGCGCTTTTTGATAATATTGGCGAGAATAGGCAATTCAAAATCTCGCGCATCTTCTAGCGCAGTATGCGGTTCAGTAATAAGATTATTATTAATAAACCCGCAAACAACCTCGGCATTAGTTTTGAAAGTCATATTGCCGTGTTTTGTAGGATTATTGAATTGGTGATTTTGCAAACAAAACTGTTTGTATTTTTTGGTTTTGCAAATATTACCGATAGCGGCTTGCCATAGGCAAAATTTAGAATTGAAACCCGACAAATCAATACCAGTATTAGCGCATTTTGTCAAATCAAATGCAAGATTATATGCGGTAAGGGTAGGATTATATTTGCCGATAGCCTGATTAATCCATTTATTAATTGCGTTAACCGATGCAACCATACGCAAACCATTATCTAGCATGGCAGTATATTGTGCTTTGCGTTTTTGCAAACCCGCATAACCCCAAATGTCATTAGTATTTTTATCATGGAACAATTCCATAGAATCATAATGCCCGTGAACCAAAACCGCACATTGGTTATAAATATTACCATTGCGATCACAAATAACAATTGCAAAATCTGCAACAGTATCATTAATGGTAGTTTCGGTATCGAGAATTGCGAAATACTGTTTGCGAGCCATTGAATTAGTCCTAAGTGATAAACAAGCCTAATTATACACAAAAAATTGACCTTGACAAGCCCTGTGCAAAAATACAACATTAGGGAAAACACCTATTGACACGCGCGCAATTATACTAGTATAATTGGCGCCCCTGTTGCTTTTTTGCAACAGTGGGCTTGTTTCACGTGAAACATCAGTCACGGCTTATATACCATGATTCCCAAATAAAATAAACCGCAAAAAATATAATAAAACCCAAAAACCACATAATAACCTCAGTCATAATTAATGCCCCTGTTTGCTTGGAATATAAACACCGCGAATATTGAAATAATCGCAAACTGATTTTAGATAGCTTACATTATCTTCGTAAAACACGCAATTGTCACGCGATACATTAGGCAACATTTCGAAAACTTTACGCAAACCATTAATTTTTAGAGTACCACCGGAAATAGTTTCACCATCAGGGCGAGAAACAATATAATCGGGGGAACCTAATTTCTCAACAATAAATGCAAAATCAGGGGCACGCAAAACGCGGGCAGTAGCAATAACCACAAAACAGTTATTATCTGCCAAATCTCGCTTGTAATTTTCGGCAAGGGGTAACAGAGAATCAGAACCCGCGCGATACTCATTTTCGCGCCAGTAATTGAGATCAATACGCTCACCATTTGCATCAATAATTGTGCGATACCGATGCAGGGAACAAACAATTGTGCCATCCATGTCATATATTGCAATCCTATTAATCATATTATTCCTCGGTGAAGTATTGAGCCAATGCGCCATTATACTCTGCCATATTAGCAAATGTCAAGCCGTGACGCTTGCAAAATTCTGCAAATTCTGCAATCTGTTTTTCGGTGTATTGTTTCGTTTTCATGCCTTAATTATAGCGATATGCGCGAGCCTGTCAACCTAGGACAAACCCTAGTGTGAAAAAATACAACATAGGGGAAAACACCTATTGACACGGGCCAAAATTATATAGTATAATTTTGGCGCCAATAGCCCTACACATTGTAGGGCTATTGTATCAGTCAATTTGAATATCGGCAATTTTGCCGTTTCGTATGATGAAATACATTTCAACCATACCCATAGAAACCCAAATACAATCATTGCCGTTACGCATGGAATAAGCCGCATTGGGGTGTTTTGTTTTCATAAACTCTTTGACAATTTCAAAATCAGTCATAGCATATCCTCAGCATATCCATAATCTTCATCAGTACCCCATCCTACGCTAGCCAATGAGCTAGCGTGATCGCCGTCCATATCCCCAGGATCGGCCTCATCAGATTCTAGCGAATCAATCATACTATCCCAAATGGCTTGTTTGCCATCATTATCCGACAATTCCCATTCACGCCAAAAATCATAGCTAGGACGGAAACCATAGGCATCCTTGTGCAAATCAGAAACTTCGATTTCATTAAAAGTATATTTCATTTTATTCTCAGTGTGTCAATTCACGATAAACTTGAGCAGAGTCTACATTATACCTATTTCCAACAATTCTGCAAGCATCATGGATACCCATGCCTGTAACCTGCATCAACTTACGGGCAACCGCAATAGCAATCTGAAGTCTAAGCCACATATCTTTTCTCCTGTTTATGTGTTCATTATACATGAAAAATCGACAATGCAATAGCCTGTGCAAAAATACAACATAGGTGAAAACACCTATTGACACGCCCCATTTTACTATAGTAAAATGGCGCCCCAAAGACCCTAAGGTCTTCGGGGTTATTCCAAGTCAATGTCATGTATGAAAATCTCCGAAAGTCCAAAGTTAGTTTCTAAGTCCGATGCCCATTGTTTGAAAATTTTACCATGAATCTCAGCAACGCGCAATTCCTCTTGCTTGGCATGGATTAGTTCATGCGCTAGCAGTGTATCAAAATCTCTGCCAGTGTCAACAGTGTAGATTGTGATTTTATGGCCGATTAGTTTAGCAGTCCTATCGCTGTAGTGTGGCAGATAGAATGCGTCAGCATCTTTGCCCTTGCGGGTTTTTATGGTAACAGTCACGGGCTTTTTAATTCCCATGTGTGCAATCAGTGCGTGAAGTAGTTTCATGTGTCCAATTATACAGAGCCAAGCAATGTTGTCAACCTAGGGAAAACACCTATTGACACGGACCATTTTACTATAGTAAAATGGCGCCCCCATGTTGCACCGCAACATGGGTCGCAAGGGTTATAGCATCTTGCCTGATATACGCTTCATAGCAGAATCGTATACAGGGGCAGTCAACTTTTTGCCCAAGAGCTTTTGTTTAGCAAGCCACACAAAACCCTGATATGTGGTAGGCACAACAAAAAATTCTAGCGGAGCATCAAAGGATGCAATGTCTACCCTACGGGGCATCATCATCCTGGGTTCTGTAGCCAACGCTGTTTGCTTCATGTTAATCTCCTATGTATGCCTACATTATATCATAGCATAATAACCCTGTCAAGTGTAGGGGTAAGTACCCCTACACAACATCAGGTTTTCTCAGCCCTGATAAAGTCAGCTATTGCCTTCAATGCAGTCTTGTTAGCCTTAGTCAGCGAGTCTACATCATTCTCCGACAACCCTAGGGCATTGCCAATGAAGTCAGCATGAACATCCTTCTTGATAGGCTTCTCGCCAGTCTTGCTAACATATTCCTTAGCCTTGTATACCTTTTCACGGCTAAGTTTAGCAACCACGCTACGCACAGTCTTGCCAAGATCGCTAGCAATCTTTTCAACGCTAATGCCAGCCTGATAGTCAGCAATCATGCTAGCGGTTTGCTCAGGGGTATAGTTCACAGTCTTTGCAGTCATTTCGATTTCCTTTCCTAACGATGAGCCTCTAGTATAGCACAACAAACACACAATGCCAATAGTATTTTTCTATCGCCATGATAGAAAAAATTAATCGTCAAGTACTTGACGGGAGCACAGTTGCCGTGGTATACTATACAGGGCGGTTATCAGACCACCAAAAATTGATTTTTCGCATGGCCCCCTCACACGCGGCCTATATGGGATTTTTCCGAAACCACTAAGGTGCCAAAATTAGCACTTGCTAAAAACTACCCAAGCTGATATAATCGTACAAAACAGGAGTGTTAAAAAATGAGTGCTCAAGACGCAAAAACCAAACACAGTTTACGTAGACACTATAGCGAGTGCAAACAACTACAGCAACAAAAAATTGCAAAACTTCATGGTATAGAGGATCCTAGTAAACATTACTATAATAAACATCATGCACTAGACTGCGGCAATCCACAGTGCCCGGTATGTGGTAATCCTAGACGAAGCCACAAAAACACACTCACTTATCAAGAACAAAAGTTTTACCAGTATATAGAGGACAAGGATGACAACACACCTACCAGCAGAGACAATCAAGATCTCACCTGAGGCACTGGAAGTTGCCAACGCCTACCTACAGCTGCAAGACGCACGCAAAGTTGCTGATGAACTAGATGTAGACCCTCAGGTGGTAACAAACTACTTAGACCGACGCGAAGTAAAGCAGTATATAGATACTGTATTCCGCGACATGGGTTACAACAACAGATTCCTTATGCGCAAAGCCATGGACGCACTCATCCGCCAAAAGTTTCAGGAGCTGGAGGAGTCGGGTGTGGGGTCAAGCAAGGACATTGCTGAGTTACTACAAATGTCACATAAAATGTCAATGGACTTGCTAGACCGCGAGATACAGCTGGAAAAAGCACGTAGCCAAGTTAGTGGACCGCAAAAGCAGGTAAACGTGCAGATTAACGAAGGCTTGGAGGGAAGCAAGTATGCACAACTTGTGCAAAGGCTAATGACTGGTGAAGGTATTTAATGTTAGAAACAATTAGTGAAATATTTTGTGAAGCTTACAAGCGCAATTGGATTACTGCCCGTGATGGCAATGCTTCGATCCGTTGGCACGATCGCGACCACTTTTGGATAACCCCCAGTGGAGTACGTAAGCAAACATTACAGCCAGAGCAGTTTAAGAAACTGGACTTGCAGGGAAACCCACAGCCTTACACAGACATTTCAGCTATGTTAAAGCCCAGTGGTGAACTACCACTACACCAGCAACTGCAACGGAAGATTGTTGGCGATGTGCGTGTAGTGCTGCACTTACACCCCACTTACACAATCGCGGCCATGCACCGCGGTGTGGAGCTCAACAGTTTAACTACTACATTTCCGGAATTGAGCAGATACACCAGTGTGGGTCCAAATGTGCCGCTGTTACCACCAATATCACAGCAGCTTGGCGACCGCTGTTGCGAGCACCTAGGGTTGCATAGCACTGGCGAACTTGACTATAACGTGGTGGGAATGGCAGGCCACGGTGTGGTGGCTGTGGATACAAGCCCATGGCGAGCTATGGAGCATATTGAACGGCTGGAGCACATTTGCAAAATTGTGTTGGCAAGTGGGGTCTAAATGCTAACTATTTCAAGACAGGATGTTGAGCGCGACTATATAGTAGATTTTCCTGGTGACCGGCGATTTATTAAACTGCCCATTGACAACTACCTAAAGCTCTTAGGCATCTACGACACCATTAACCGTCCACAGATTGCACTCATTAACGCAGTCAACGATCCTAAATACCGGTTTATTTGCGCCGCACTTGCCCGGCGATTAGGCAAAACCTACATCGCCAATGTAATCGGTCAGCTAGTTACATTGGTACCAAATTCAAACGTCTTAATCATCTCGCCAAACTACAACCTCAGCAGCATTAGTTTTGAGCTGCAAAGACGGTTAATAAAACACTTTGACTTGGAAGTTACACGTGACAACCTAAAGGATAAGATAATTGAACTATCTAATGGCAGCACTATACGCATGGGCTCACTCAGTACCGTGGACAGTACAGTTGGACGCAGCTATGATCTCATTATATTCGACGAGGCCGCTCTTGGAGAGGGAGGCGAGGCTGCTTTTAACGTCGCTCTACGACCAACCCTAGACAAGCCCAATGCCAAAGCTATATTTATCTCTACCCCTCGTGGTAAATTGAATTGGTTTTCGCAGTTTTGGAATCGCGGATTTGATAGTGGATTTCCAGAGTGGGTATCGCTACAAGCAGATTACAGTGAAAATACCAGGATGGCTGAGTCGGATGTGGAGGAGGCCAGACGCTCGATGTCAAAAGCTGAATTTGAGCAAGAGTATTTGGCTAGCTTTACCAGTTATGCAGGTCAAATTTATGAACTGCGTGATGATAATGTTGTTGAGGAGCTGCCCAGTGACGTGCAGGAGCAGCGTCGTTGTGAGTTTATAGCTGGTTGTGACCCTGGGTACAGGGACCATACTGCGTTTGTGGTGGTTGGATATCACTTTGAGAGTGACAAGTTTTATGTTGTGCAAGACTATCAAGAAGCAGAACGCACCACTGCCGAGCATGCTAAGCACTTTCAAGAAATGTGCACTCGTTGGGGCGTGGAAACCATATTTATTGATTCGGCAGCTGCACAGTTTAGTAGTGACCTTGCCTACCAGTACGATTTGGCAACCACAAAAGCTAAAAAAGATGTATTACCTGG
>VFQS010002407.1_pt1 | contig 15423 bp, 9 predicted proteins | sample 3512361 | NCBI WGS metagenome assembly VFQS01 (sample SAMN10412375, study PRJNA504923) | tailings metagenome | isolation source: Relicate 1 Philex TSF3 active mining | place: Philippines
CCATCACGGCCTGCCATAAAGCCTGTACGGCTTGTACTTGCGATTGCACTTGTTGTGTTGGCAACTCTAACTTACCTAAGCCTTGCAGCTTCATCGCATGTTGATGTTTACGCAATTCCAAATACGCTTGTGCGGCTTCCTCAGCCAGTTGCGCAGGAATAATATGCAAATCTGCCAAGCGTCTTAACAAAGCAATATTGCCAATATTCTCGGCCAACTCGGGATGATGTTGTGCATGTAATAACACAAGATATTGGACGATAAATTCCACATCGATAATACCGCCTCGACTTTGTTTGATATCTACCATGCCGCGACTGGCGGTATGCGCTTCGCGCATCTTTTGCCGCATCTGCAAGACTTCCATGCGTAATGCCTTGGGCTCGCGTGGAAGCTGCATCACCTTTTGGCGGATTTGCTCAAAGCGTTGCCCTATATCGCTATCCCCTGCACTAAATGCCGCGCGCGTCAGGGCCTGATGCTCCCATGTCCAAGCCTTGTGCATTTGGTATTCGTCGAATGCCTGTACCGAGCTCACCAATAAACCACTCGCTCCATCCGGCCGTAACTGCATATCGGTTTCGTACAGCAAACCTGCTGCGGTCATACTGTTTAACCAAGTATTAATGCGCTGGCCAAAGCGGGCATAGATTTCACCGGCATTCGGATGGTCGTCGTCATACAGAAAAATAATGTCTAAATCGGAGGCGTATGCCAGCTCTTTTCCACCAAGTTTGCCATAGCCTATGATGGCAAATAGTGGCCGCTCTCGATGATGCGCTTTAAAGGTAGGCCACAAGGTATCAATGGTGACTTGCAAAATCAGATTAGCCAGGTCACTCAGATAATCCGATAAGGTAGTGAGGGGAAGATCTCCCGCCACATCTTTGGCAGCAAAACGAAAGATGGCCGCATGCTTGAATTGCCGCATCAAATCCATTTGACGCTCGATGTCACCATCGGCCTCCTGCATACGCTGTTGTAATTCATGGCGCATCGCGGAAAAATCAGGCACCGCATACAGATGTTGCGTATCCAATAATTCATCCAATAACACTGGGTGTTGTGCCAGATATTGCGCCAACCATGGACTGGCCGCCACCAGTCGAGTAAGTAGTTGTAAGGCAGCAGGAAACTCTGCCAACAAAGCCAAATAACTGGCACGGCGACAAATAGACTCGAGTAAATCTTGTACCCGCATCAAGGTCTGATCAGCTTGTGGCTGTTGTGCTGCAAAATCGATCACCATAGGCATGAGCTTGTCCAAACGCTGACGACTGATTTCTGGCAAACTGCGGTAGCGCGACCCTTCACGCATCGCTAGCAAACGCCGCGCTACTTGTTGCACATCTTGATATCCCAGCGCTAATAGCTTTTGCAAGGCTGAATCATCCTGTGTTTGCAACTGCCATAAATTCACTGGCGCGACTTGCTCTTGCGCAGGCGTATCCGCTTGATCATGATTGGCGAACACCGCTTTAAATTGCCCATCGACCAATACTCTATGCTGTTCTAATTGCGATAGCAGAGACTCCCAGTTCGGCATATCCATTGCCAAAGCAAGCGCCTGTTGCGCTGACTCACTGCTGGGCAAATCTTGGGTTTGCTGGTCTTCTTGATATTGGATGCGATGCTCAAGTTGACGCAAAAAATGATAAGCGGCAATCAACTGCGTGACGATTTCCGCAGGAAGCAATTGTTTTTCCGCCAAGCGTTGCAATACCTGCAAGGTCGGACGGATTTGCAAACTGACATCTTGGCCACCGCGAATCAGTTGAAATACTTGGGCGATAAACTCGATTTCGCGTATACCGCCACGACCAAGTTTGATGTTGTCTCGCATATCGCGTTGATTCACGTCGCGCTCGATTTGGCGCTTTAAATCTCGCATAGAAGCAAACACACCAAAATCCAAGTACTTGCGATAGACAAAGGGCTTGAGTACATCATGGATGGCTTTCTGCGGTCCGGCTATCACCCTGCCTTTAATCCAAGCATAACGCTCCCATTCGCGTCCTTGGTTTTGGTAATAGTCCTCCAACATCGCCAAACTACAAGCTAATGGACCTTCTGAACCGTAAGGACGTAAACGCATATCCACACGGAAGACAAAGCCATCAGCAGTCACTTCATCAATGGCAGCAATCAGTAATTTACCGAGACGGATAAAGAAATCATGATGGCTGATGGATTTTTGCTCAGCACTCTGCACGCTTGTTTCACCGTCTTCTTCATAGGCAAAAATCAAGTCGATGTCAGAGGAAACATTCAAATCTTCTCCGCCTAATTTGCCCATGCCTACGACAATCATCTGCTGTGGCTGACCTGACTCCCCTAGAGGCTCTCCATAGCGGCTGACCAGCATAGGGTGCAATACTGACAAGGCGCACTGCACCGCCACCTCCGCCAAGTCAGTCATGGCGCGCATGACCTCATGTAAGTCGGCAAAATGATTCAAATCGCGCACGATGGTGCGCAACATCACACGTTGACGCAATAGGCGTAAGGCTTTTTTCAGAGTAACTTCATCTTGAAGATTTTGTCGTGCAAGAAAATCTTCCATATCCTGGCGACGATAGGGCAAATGCAAAGACTGTGCGCAATCCTCAGCCAGCAGAGCATCTGCCGCGATTAAACGCTGGGCAAACAGACTACACGCACAAGCATGTGCCATATATTGCTGGGTCAGATCACTAGGAATGGTCATCAACACATCGATTCACAATGAGGTATACGAGAATTTTAATCCATCACGGCAGTTTTACTTTGATTTTGCGCAGACATCAGGCAATCAAATGCTCTTGTTTGGATTATAATCTGCATCTGGTCGACTTTAAAAAATAATTCAGGGAATTGGGCCAGTGAAAGTCCTTGCAGTTCAATTCCCGCGAAGGCGGGAATCCAGCCCAAATAAAAAAACACGAAGTACAACATCCATTTTGCTTTGAGGGGAAAAAGCGTCATGTCGCTTTCGCGGTTTTTGTTTAATTCACTGGATTCCCGCCTACGCGGGAATGACGGGGGTGGGGTGGGAATGACGGAAGTAGGAGGGGGTGGAATGACGGGGCGACTGCCCCTTAAATCATCACGCTAAGCATTATGCTGTTGTTCAAACTGGTCTTTTTCAAATTTGCCAAAGTGCAACATGATGGTCGGCAGAATCAATAAATTCAGAACCGTGGATGTGACCAAACCGCCCACAATAATAATCGCCATAGGACCTTCAATTTCACGCCCAGGTTGGCCACTGCCCGCAGCGAGTGGCAACAAGCCCAAGGCGGTGACCAGCGCAGTCATCAAGATGGATGGCAAGCGCTCAGATGCGCCTTGGATTGCGGTCTCTGCATTCCATGTTTTGCCCTCAAAATTAATCAGGTGCTGATAATGTGACACCAACATAATCGAGTTGCGCAAGGTGATGCCAAACAAGGTCACAAAGCCCACCAATGAGCCTAATGATATCCAGCCGCCTGTGAACATCACAGCCAACACGCCCCCAATCAGCGCAAACGGCAGATTGATAAAGGTCAGCAACAAATTACGTAGATTACCAAAAGCGATATACAGCATCAGGAATATCCCCACGGTGGCAATCAAAGAGTGCACGATGAGGTCCTCGCGGGATTGACTTTGTGCTTCTGCCTCTCCGGTAAAAGCAAGGTAATTGCCCGGTGAAAGTTTTACCTCTTTTTTGAGGCGCGCTTTGATCTCCTCAGAGAAGCTTTCTACATCGCGCCCCACCACATTGGCAGTGACGGTCTGAATACGTTTTGCCCCTGCATGAAGAATTTTTGAGCGGCCACTTTCTTGGCTAATGTCAGCCACATCCCCCAACATCACCAATCTGCCCTCGCGATTAAACAAAGGTAATTTACGGATGGTATTGATTTCTAGTCGGCTATTAGGCTCTAACACTACGGATAGCCAAAACATACGATTGTTTTCGTAGATGGGGGTCACAGGCATACTCTCATATGCCGCGCGAATGTTGTCCAACACATCGGTCGGCTGCAGGCCCCACTGCGCTAATTTGTCATGACGTAAGCGTATGCTGAGTTGCGGAGTGCCAGGAGGAGATTGCACTAGCACGTCTCTTGCCCCAGCGACACTTGAAACAACCCCAGCGACAGCTTGCGCATCTCTGTCCAATGCATCTAAGTCGTTGCCATAAATATTGATGACATTACTGGCGGCATAGCCTGAAATAGTCTCTTCGATACGCTCAGTCAGGAAGGTGTTGATGGCGAAATTAATGCCAACAAATCCGGGTGCTTTTTCGCCGTCACCATCAGCGTCTTTATTTTCTTGCATCCCTGACAGCCGTTCACGAATTTCGCTCAAAATCCGATTTTGCTCTGGGCCAGATAATGTCCCAATTTCAATTTCAAATTCACTGTAGTGTGTGCCAAAAGTATCGGCGCCATTTTGTGCGCGACCCACCCACTGCACCACACTTTTTACCCCTTTAATTTCTCGAATTGCTTTTGAGACTTGGTTGCCTACACGCAAAGACTCTTGCTCAGAAGTCCCTGGCACCAAGGTCATATGCATAATGAAGTGGCCTTCGTGCAGACTAGGAATAAATTGACTTTTGAATAACGGCAGCGAGCCCAAGCCGATAGCGATGACGGCAATGGCAATCAATATCGTACGCTTATAGTCTTTTTCTATACGATGTAATAGGTCGGTATAGCGAAGTTTGATCCATGCGATGAGAGGTGGGTCTTCTGCGGATAATTTAATCCTACCTAAAAGCAAATAGCATAGTGCTGGAGTCAAGGTTAGCGCGACGGCCAAGGAGGCTAAGATGGCGGCAATGTAGGCATAGCCCAATGGCGCAAATAATTTTCCAGCCACCCCGCTCAGGGTTAGTAACGGCATAAAGACCAGAGCCACGATGATGGTGGCATATACCACTGAGCTTCGAACTTCCATCGACGCATTAAATACGACTTCATGTAAAGGTAAGGGGTTGCTTAGAGATTTGTTCTCTCTCAAGCGACGGAAGATATTTTCCGTATCAATAATCGCATCATCGACCACTTCGCCTAGCGCAATCGCCAAGCCACCCAAGACCATAATATTGATGCCAATCTTGAAGTAGCTGAGCACCACAATAGCGGTCAGGAGGGAGAGGGGGATTGCAGTGGCGGAGATAAAAGCAGTGCGTCCATTGAATAAAAACAAAAACAAAACAATGATTACCAATACCGAACCGATCAAAATGTCGGTTCGAACCCCATTGATAGCGGTATCAATAAAGTTAGCTGGTCGGAATAGACCTTCATGCAAAGTGATTTGACGATTTTCCAATGAAGGTTTGATTTGCTTAATCGCCTGTTCCAAAGATTTGGTTACACCATACGTATTGGCACCGAGCTGACCTTGTATAGAGAGATAAATGCCCGTTTTGCCATTGATAGAAGAGGAGCTGATGGAGGGTTGTGCACCGTCGGCGACGGTAGCGATATCATTAAACTTGATACTTTGACCATTGCGATAAGCGACAGTGGTTTGGCCTAGCTGTTGAGGAGTTAAGGCCTGGCCTATGGTATTGAGTATGACTCTTTGGTTGTTATTTTCGATAAAGCCAGCCCCTCTGACACCGGTCGCGCGAGTAGCCGCATCGACCACTTCTTGCAAAGACAAGCGATATAGAATGAGTTGTTGTGGCTTAATTTGGATTTGTAATTGTTTGATTTGCCCACCAAATACATTGACGTCCGCCACGCCTTCGACTGACATCAAATGTGGGCGCAATTCCCAATCAACGATGCTTCTTAATTCTCTTAGGTCTACCTTATCCGAGGTCAAACCTATACCCATCACTGTACTGGCAGCAGAAGTGAGTGGTGTGATATTGGGAATGACTCGCGCTGGTAATCGACCAGCGAGGGTAGCGAGTCGTTCAGCCACTACTTGGCGATTGCGATATACATCGGTACCCTCTTTAAAGATGACAGTCACTACCGACAAACCGGGTATCGATTGTGAGCGCATCATGGCAATGCCCACCGTACCAGAAATGCTGTTTTCAATCGGCTGACTGACCAGCTTTTCAACTAAATCAGTAGAGAGACCGGGGGCTTCAGTTTGGATGATGAGTTGGGTAGGGGAGAACTCTGGGAATACATCTAAATTACTGCGCGTCAGGCTATAAATGCCATAGATAATCATCAGGGTGGCTAACCCGATAATCACACCGCTATAGCGGATGGCGAATCTGACCAGTGCCGACATCATATGCGGCTAGTCCTCATTCTCATTTTTGATTTGATATTTAAACTCTTCTGACAACAGCAACTGAGCACCACTAATCACAATGTCGTCCTCTGCGCTGATATTTTCTGCATCGATAAACCAACCACCCGTGGCAGGATGATCGGTGCTGATGGGTAAGCGCATAAACTTATCCGCTTTGATTTTTTTATATATCCAAGCTTTACCGCCATACCAAACAACCGCATTGGCTGGAACAAGCAGGCCTTTGCTGGCGCTAGCGCTGTTATTTGTAGCCTGTTCTGGCAGTTGCACATTGACGCGCATATCCGCTCTCAGATGGTCTGCAGGGGCAGTGTAATAATAGGTCACACCTTGCATGGTCGGGTCGGTGATGGGGGCTTCTGCCAATAGGTCAGCCTTCATAGGCGGCACCTCTGCACCAATAGGCGCAATATTCACGGTATTCGCAGGCTTTTTGATATCAAGAGGAAACACCACCAGCACCAGCATCGTTTGATGACTCAGCAAACTCTGCATGATTTGATTGCCTCGCTCGGAGGTCGCCATGCTCGCTAGGGTCGTTCCCCAGTTTTGACGGATATTATCTTGCAGATTTTTGGCTTCTAACTCTGCTGCAGCCAGTTTCGCTTGATCCGCTTTATAGACAGCTTCTTTTGCCAACACGATTTGATCAGACACATTACGATTATCTTGATTGAGCTGTTGCATGCGGCGATATTCTTGCTGACTATTCAGCAGTGCTGCGCGGGCGATATTCGCATTCGCCTTGGCGTTGAGGTAGCGCGTACGCATTTCAATTAACAAATCAATATTGAGAACACTGCCCAATACATTGAGTGTTTGTTGATGTTCGCTGCCACTTAGTTTATCGGTATGAATTTCACTTTGTTGCTGTGCCTCTGGACTGACCACGACCACGGTCGCGCCATGCTCAAGTTTGACTCGGTTGACCGTTTCGATGTCATCTTCATGCGCTAGGCTAAGTTGATCGTATTCATCTTTGCCATAGAACACGATAAGCCAAAACAACACGATAATAATGATGAATTGGAAAAGAATAATTCGTTTGGTATTTTCTGTCATAGCTGACTACCTTTGTTCGCTAACTTTGTTTTGCAATGAATTGGGCAGCTTAAAAACGCCATCTAACGGACGTTGTAGGCCATCCTCAAGCTCAATCACTGCTTGTTGTAATTGATAGCTTAAATTGAGTCTGTTTTGTTGCGCAATCAAGATTTCTAATTTTCCGCCGGTTAATTCCAAACGATCTGCGACCCCAGTATCGAATTGCTGTTGGGTTTGGTTAAACCGTTGCGATTGAACAGTTAATACCTCGTCAGCACGCTTAAGATTCTCTTTTACGCTGCTGACTGTGGCTTGTTGCATTTCAATTTGCCGGATGACGCGCGTCTGCAAGGCAAAAAACTGGGTGGCTTCAACATCACGCAGCGCATTCGCCTCGGCGATAAGCCCGCGATTACGATTGACTAGGGTTAACAGACTATTAATCCCTAGCGACCAAATTCTGTCGTTCTGATCAAACACATAGCTAGGACTCAACACAAAATCCGGATATTGTTTGGCTATCTCTAAGCGTAATCCAGATTCAGCAGCTTCATAGCGAGCCAGTGCGGCACGAATATCTAGACGATTTTGCAGGGCATAGGTCTGCAGGCTTTTATCATCCTGCTGGGGGACATCTGTCACTTCTTCTTGCCACAGGCTGGGCAGTTGCATTTGCTTGAGGGTGTCTACGCTCAAGCCTATATCATTTGCCAAAGCAGCGAGAAGGGCAGGTTGCCGCCCTAACTCAGTCACATAGGCTTGCTCGGTCTTTTGCATAAAGATACGGGCGTTATTTAAATCGACATTAGAGGCTATGCCCGCGTCTAAGCGCTTTTGCAACATTTCCACTATCTCTTGTCTGAGAGATAGCTCTTGTTTCAATAAAGCAATTAGTTGCTGGTTGTATTGATATTGAAGCAAGCTTCGGATGGCTCTGGTTCGGACTTGCCATGCGGTTTGAGCAATATTAATTTTGGCTGCTTCGCTTAAGCTGGCTGCGCGATCAATTCGAATTTCAATTTTGCCTGCGGTAATCACATAGATATCTATCCCCATACCATAGGTCCAGGGAGTCATATTGCTGTTATTGCTGTGATTTTCGACACGTCCACCTGCCCCAATTTCTGGTTTTTGTCCCGCGGTAATCTGAGCCGCTTGCGCTGCTTTCCACTGGGCGCGGGCTACATCCAAGTCTGGGTGATAAAACAAAGCGCAATAGCTTAATAAGTCTCTATCCCAGGAACGAATTGGCAACTGTGATGGACTAATACCGTTGGATTGTAAGTAATTGCTAAACTGTGGCGAATTTGGGTTGCGTGCACGAAACTCGATGGTATTGGTCTCTGGCTGTATCGGCTTGGCTTGATAAGGTAAAAACTGACATGCGCTAAGCGTCATGACGGATAGCACCAAGATAAGCCATGCGCAGCCTCGTTGAAATAACTGGCTGGCTTTTTTGAGAGTCAATGTGGCGCGTAAAAAAATCATAAGTTCGGGATATTACCTGTTGGCCTTTGATTACGGCAACATTTCGCATCATTTTTAGCGCAAGTTCGGCATCAGAATGAACAAATTTGAACATCGAATGCCAACAACATGATGAGGACGCTTTTAGTTAGTGTTGGCTTGGGCTATAATGCCGTGCTTTTCATGGGGCGCTGTCCCCTGACGATGCGAAAGTGGCGGAATTGGTAGACGCACTGGATTTAGGTTCCAGCGCCGCGAGGCGTGAGAGTTCGAGTCTCTCCTTTCGCACCATCGTTTAATTATTAACATATATATTGATCGCCAATAGGCAAAATTATTAAGGAAACAACATGGCAGCAAACGTTGAAGTCATCAGCAAATTAGAACGTCGCATGACAGTGACCGTGCCGATGAAACCAATCGAAGATGAAATCCATCAGCGTATTCAGCAATTGACACGCACCGCAAAGTTGCCCGGCTTCCGTCCTGGCAAAGTGCCGCTCAAGATTGTTGAACAACAATATGGCGCACAAGTACGCGATGAAGCGTTGGCGAGCGCAATTGAACGCACTTTCGGTGAATCTGTTGATCAAAATAAATTGCGTGTGGCTGGTTTCCCAAATATTGAGCACAAGCCTTTTAACGAGGCTGATGGCAAATTCGAATATGTCGCTACTTTTGAAGTATTCCCAGACGTTGAAATGGGTGATATCAAGAAATTAAAAATCGAACGTCCAGTGCTAGAGCTCAAAGCCGCAGACATTGATAAAACCATTGAAGTCTTACAAAAGCAACGCGGCACATATGCACCAGTAAAGCGTGCAGCCAAGTTAACTGACAAAGTCACCCTGTCTCTCAGCGCCTCAATGGATGGCAAAGAAGTTGAAAGCACAGGCGAGCAAACCATAGATTTGGTATTGGGCGAAGGTGGTCGTGTGCCAGAGTTTGATGAAAACTTAGTGGGCGTTCAAGCCGCAGCAGAGAAAAGCTTTAAAATCAAATACAAAAAAGACCACCAAGTAGAAGAATTGGCTGGTAAAACCGTGACTTATGATGTCAAGGTAAAAGAAGTCGCTGAATTGCAATTGCCTAAAGTGGATGCAGATTTTGCCAAAGCCCTAGGCGTTGAAGATGGCGATGTTAAGAAAATGAAAGAAGAAATCAAGGCTAGCCTGCAACAAGAAGTTGACCGTCGAGTTCGCGCTAGATTGAAAGACCAAGTATTTAATGCCTTGGTGGAAAATGCTAAATTCGAATTGCCTAAGGCATTGTTGCAATCCGAAACACAACGTCTGTTGCAAATCGCCGCGCAAAATCTACAACGTCGTGGCGTAGATCCAAGCACAGTGAATCTTGGGCCATCTGTATTTGAGCCACAAGCAAAACAGACCGTAACATTACGTTTGGTATTGTCCGAGCTAGTGCACAAAAACAGCCTACACGCGAAGCCAGAGCAAATTAAAGCCATGGTAGAAATCTTTGCGCAAGGCTATCAAGATCCAGCAGAAGTGCTGACTTGGTACTATGCTGATCCTAAGCGTTTAGAAGAGCCAACTGCTTTAGCCACAGAAGAAAATGTGATTGACTGGGTGTTGCAGTCCGCCAAAGTGTCCGATCAAAAGGTAGACTTTGACGAATTCATGCGTGGCCCTAGCGCTTAATCCAGCGCAAAACCTTTAAAGGAGTTCGTATGTCCGCATTGGAAACCAAGAATCTCGGCTATGTGCCGATGGTGATTGAGCAGAGTGGTCGCGGTGAACGTGCCTATGATATTTATTCACGCCTACTCAAAGAACGCGTTATTTTCTTGGTAGGTCCGGTGAATGATATGTCAGCCAATTTGGTAGTGGCGCAAATGCTGTTCCTTGAGGCCGAAAATCCAGACAAAGATATTTATCTATACATTAACTCCCCTGGTGGTTCAGTGACTGCGGGGATGTCAATCTACGACACCATGCAATTTATCAAGCCAGACGTCAGTACCCTGTGTATCGGTCAAGCCGCTAGTATGGGTGCATTCCTTTTGGCTGCGGGTGCAAAAGGCAAACGCTTTAGTTTGCCAAATTCTCGTATCATGATTCACCAACCATCTGGTGGATTCCAAGGTCAGTCCACCGATATCGAAATTCATGCCAAAGAGATTTTGTATTTACGTGGCAAATTGAATGATATTTTGGCGCATCATACCGGTCGTACTTCTGAAGAAATTGACCGTGATACCGAGCGTGATAATTTTATGAGTGCAGAACAATCTGTTGCTTATGGCATGATAGACAAAGTCATTACCAGCCGCAGTGAGGCCTAGTCTCCGCTAAGGGAATATAAGCATGGCGAAAAATACAGCTGATGAAAAAATGATGTACTGCTCCTTCTGCGGCAAAAGCCAACATGAAGTGCATAAATTAATCGCCGGCCCATCTGTATATATCTGCGACGAATGTGTGGATTTGTGTAACGACATTATTCGCGAAGAAGCCAACACCAAAGACCCAATCTCTGCTGACAGCAAGAAACTGCCGACCCCAAAAGAAATCTGTGCCATCTTAGACCAATATGTAGTCGGTCAAGAACGTGCTAAAAAAAGCTTATCTGTCGCGGTGTATAACCATTACAAACGCCTAGATCAGAAGGGTGGTAGTGACGAGGTCGAAATCACCAAGAGTAATATTCTGCTGATAGGCCCCACTGGCTCAGGTAAAACTTTATTGGCACAAACGTTGGCAAGATTGCTCGATGTTCCCTTTGTAATGGCTGACGCCACGACCCTCACCGAAGCTGGTTATGTGGGTGAAGACGTTGAAAACATTATGCAAAAGCTTTTGCAGAAATGTGATTACGAAGTCGAAAAAGCGCAGCGTGGCATCGTGTATATCGATGAAATCGACAAGATTTCGCGCAAATCAGACAATCCATCGATTACCCGTGACGTATCCGGTGAAGGTGTACAACAAGCCTTGCTAAAATTAATCGAGGGTACTGTAGCGTCTGTGCCTCCACAAGGCGGTCGCAAGCACCCCAATCAAGAATTCGTTCAACTCGATACCACCAATATTCTGTTTATTTGTGGTGGCGCATTTGATGGCCTAGACAAGATTATCCGTCAGCGCTCAGAAAAGGGCGGCATGGGTTTTGGTGCCGAAGTGAAGAGCAAGGAAGATACCCGTGCCATTGGCGAATTATTCCGTGATGTTGAGCCGGAAGATTTAATCAAGTTTGGCTTGATTCCTGAGTTCGTTGGTCGTTTACCTGCCATCGCCACGCTAGAGTCGCTAGACGAAACGGCCTTGATGTCTATTTTGGTAGAGCCAAAGAACGCTTTAACCAAACAATTTGCCAAGCTGTTTGATATGGAAGGCGTTGAACTAGAGTTCCGTCCAGCCGCACTTAAGATGATTGCCCATAAAGCGCTAGAGAGAAAAACCGGTGCACGTGGTCTGCGTTCTATTATGGAACATGCGCTGTTAGAAATTATGTACGAATTGCCTAATATGCCCCATCTGCACAAAGTGGTGGTGGACGAGGGTGTGATTCAAAGTGGTGGGCAACCTATCCTGATTTATCAAGACGCAGCAAAAATAGCAGATTCTGCTAGCTAAACTCCGCGATTTATTATTTAATTCAGTAGACGCACTGAAGTTTTTTTTCAGGGTCTACTTGAATCAATTCAGTTCGTCCCCATCATCTGATTAGTGATTATTTTGTGTCCGTTCGGACACGCGTTTTTAATGAGGCTTCTATGTCAGAGACTACACTACCTGCTTTTACACCTGAAAACGGACAGATTCCGCTGTTGCCTTTGCGCGACGTGGTGCTGTATCCGCACATGGTTATTCCTTTGTTTGTGGGTAGATCGCGCTCCATCAAGGCTTTGGATTTAGCATCCGAAGGCGAGAAACAGATATTTTTGGTAGCGCAAAAATCACCGAATGAAGATGAACCCAGCTTCAAAGATTTATATGAAATGGGCACCGTGGCCAATATCTTGCAAAAACTCAAACTGCCTGACGGTACCGTCAAAGTGCTGGTTGAGGGCGTGCAACGTGCCAAAGTGACCGATTTTATAGATACGGCTGATTGTTTCTCTGCAAGACCAGAGTTGATTGCTGATGCCGACCACGAGGGCAATGAAGTCCAAGCCCTGATGCGTGCGGTGTTTACCCAGTTTGACCAATACGTCAAATTGAACAAAAAGATTCCACCAGAGATTCTCACGACTTTAGCCAGCGTTGATGATCCTAGCCGTTTGGCAGACACCATCGCAGCGCACCTCACGCTCAAGTTAGAAGACAAGCAGGTCATACTCGAAATGTTCAGCGTGACTGAACGCCTCGAGCACCTATTGGGCAAACTAGAGGCCGAGATTGATATCCTGCAAGTAGAAAAGCGTATCCGTGGCCGCGTGAAGCGCCAAATGGAAAAGAGTCAGCGCGAGTACTATTTGAACGAACAAGTAAAAGCCATTCAAAAAGAATTGGGCGAGCAAGACGAGTCTGCTGATTTAGACGAGCTTGCCAAGCGCATCCATGAGGCCAAGATGCCTAAAGAGGCGTTTGAGAAGGCCAATGCCGAGCTGAAAAAGCTGCGCATGATGTCGCCTATGTCCGCTGAGGCCAGCGTGGTTCGTAACTATATCGAGACACTGGTTGGTTTGCCTTGGAAAAAGAAAACCAAGATCAACAAAGATTTGGAATACGCACAACGTATCCTTGACGAAGACCATTACGGCCTTGAAAAGGTCAAAGAACGTATCGTGGAATACCTAGCCGTACAACAACGCGTAGATAAGCTTAAATCGCCTATTCTGTGCTTGGTAGGGCCACCTGGGGTTGGTAAGACATCCTTGGGTCAAAGTATCGCCAAAGCGATTAACCGCAAGTTTGTGCGTGTTGCTTTGGGTGGCGTGCGTGATGAGTCTGAAATCCGTGGTCACCGCCGTACCTATATTGGCTCTATGCCTGGTAAGGTTTTGCAAAGCATGAACAAAGTCGGCGTCAAAAATCCATTGTTCTTGTTAGATGAGATCGACAAGATGGGACAAGACTTCCGTGGTGATCCAGCCTCCGCTTTGCTAGAGGTGTTAGACCCAGAGCAAAACCACACATTTGCCGATCACTATGTTGAAGTCGAATATGACTTATCCGATGTGATGTTCGTTGCAACTTCTAACTCATTAAACATTCCTGATGCCCTATTGGACAGAATGGAAGTGATTCGTCTGGCGGGCTACACCGAAGATGAAAAGTTGAATATCGCGATGCGTTATCTAGTACCCAAGCAATTTAAAGCGCACGGTATCAAAGATTACGAAATGGAGATCACTGAGGGTACCGTCAAAGAAATCATCCAGTTCTACACGCGTGAAGCGGGTGTGCGTAATCTAGACCGTGAGATATCCAAGATCTGCCGTAAGGTAGTCAAAAAGATACTGACGCAGAAAAAGGGTACTGCACCCTTTGAGAAGATTGTCGTGCAGCCTGAGCATCTAGAAGAATATCTAGGTGTTAAGGTATTCGATATCGGTTTGGCAGCAAAAGAGAACCAAGTCGGTCAGGTGACTGGTTTGGCGTGGACCCAAGTCGGTGGTGATTTGCTCACTATCGAGTCCGTAGTGATGCCGGGTAAAGGCAAAACCATCACCACCGGTAAATTAGGTGAAGTGATGCAAGAGTCTATCCAAGCCGCCATGAGTGTGGTACGTACTCGTGCCAAACGCTTTGGGATTGCCGCGGATTTCTATGAAAAGAATGATATCCATATCCACTTCCCAGAAGGGGCAACGCCCAAAGATGGTCCAAGTGCCGGTATTGGTATCACCACTGCCATCGTTTCTGTGCTGACAAACATCCCAGTTCGTGCTGATGTTGCCATGACAGGTGAAATTACTTTGCGTGGCGAAGTATTGCCGATTGGCGGCCTAAAAGAGAAGCTACTTGCAGCACACCGCGGTGGCATCAAGACGGTCTTGATCCCTGATCAAAACCTCAAGGATCTGGCGGAGATTCCAGACAACGTGAAAAATAACCTTGAAATTCATCCGGTTAAATGGATAGATGAGGTTTTAAAATTCGCGCTAGAAAAAATGCCGGAAGCATTCCCAGACGATTTGCCTGTGAAAGAAGCGATCCAAGAAAACCAAGTGACCGAAATATCCGCCATCACAAAACACTAAAAAATGGCTGGAATACGCATATTTCTTAGGTTTAGGCCTTGACACAGGCTTTTGGGGCTTGATATAAAGACTACTGCAGTCGATTGACTGCAATAAACATAACATCGAAAGGGGATTCAAGTGAACAAATCAGAATTAATCGATCAAATTGCTAAAGCCGCCGGTATTTCTAAAGCAGCAGCAGGCCGTGCATTAGATGCAACAACAGGCGCAATCGGCAAAGCATTGAAAAAGGGTGACTTGGTAACATTGATTGGTTTCGGTACATTCTACGTAGGCAAACGCGCTGCTCGTAACGGTCGTAACCCACGCACTGGCGCAACTATCAAAATTAAAGCTGCTAACTCTCCAAAATTTAGAGCTGGTAAAGCACTGAAAGATGCTGTAAACTAGCGGGCTTTGTTGGTCGCGATGGGTGATTAGCTCAGTTGGTAGAGCGTCGCCCTTACAAGGCGAATGTCGGCGGTTCGACCCCGTCA
>VFQS010002408.1_pt1 | contig 15412 bp, 13 predicted proteins | sample 3512361 | NCBI WGS metagenome assembly VFQS01 (sample SAMN10412375, study PRJNA504923) | tailings metagenome | isolation source: Relicate 1 Philex TSF3 active mining | place: Philippines
GGTCCATCCCATCATCGCCATCAGCTGGTAGAAATATCCCGTCTTCGACGGCGGCGTAATCCGGCCAATATGCTCCGCCTTGTTGCCCACCATACCGCCGTACAGCGTCTTGAAATGCTTCGCCATGAAATCGGGGTCGATATAGCGGCGCGGGTCAGCCATTTTGACCAGCGCGGCGGGATTGCCCGGCACCATCAACATGCCAGCGCTGGTCGCCACAAGGATAAGCTTGTTCGTGCGCGCTCCATTCTGCAACGCAAATTGCTGCGCCATCGCCCCGCCCCAGCTCACGCCCATGACATCGACCACGGGCATGTCAAACCGGTCAAGCAACAACGCCGCAATGCGCGCCATCAATAAAGCGTTATAGGGCACCACAGGATCAGGCGAACCGCCAATGCCGGGCATATCAAAAGTGATAAAATCGCGGTCATCGAGCAACTCCGCCATCGGCGCCATAGCCTCAATATTCGCGCCAATTCCGTTGAAGAACAATATCGGCAGCTTCTTCGTCGCCTTCGACGCCCGCCAAACCGCAACCCGCAAAGTGCGACCGTCAACGGTCTCCATGCTGAAATTTGGGGCGCGGTTTTTGATCATATGGGTTCCTAGAACGACTAAAAATGCATTCAGGCAGCAGCCTTGGCAGCTGGAGCGCCCCGCAACAAGCCTTCAGTGCTCAAATCCTCATCCACATCCGGCCAATGGATGCCATAGCCGCCCGCACATTTCTCCCAATGGCCACGCTGTTCGACTGTCGCATTCGCCAAACGTGGGTACCAGGCAAGCGGCGCAGAGATTGTGCGACCATCCATGAGGTCTACAATCAGGCTGTGCGCGTCAAACCGAACATCAAGCACCCGCTCGTCAGTGACCTTAGCTGAAATGTTCATGCCACTTCTCCGTGAATGTCGTCTGATGATCCTTCACCAGATCAATAATGCCAGAAATTTCGTGCGCACGAAAGCCCCGGCTTTTGGCAATTTCAAGGCTGGCTAGCCACACCTTGATTGTGGCTTCACCCTTGTCGATATGAACATGCGGCGGCTCGTTTGGTTCATGGCTGAAAAAGTAAAATCGGTAGCCATTCTCACGATGGATGGTTGGCATTTACGCATCCCCTCACTCCAAAACATACAGCCCCGGTGCGGCTTCCATTGCTGGATGGGCCTTGCTGCCGAGCGTACCGGGGGCGGCGACTTCTGCGCCGGATCGCGCGTGGAGCCATTCCATCCAATGTGGCCACCAGCTGCCGGCAACTTCTTCGCTGCCCTTCATCCATTCGGTGACATCGGCTGGCGTTTTGCCGTTTGAATGTTTCCAATATTTCGCCTTGGGATTGCCCGGCGGGTTCAGGATCGCCTGCATATGGCCAGCTTGGCTCAGGATGAATTCGACATTTTTGCTGCCGAACAATTGTGTCGAGCGATAGCATGCGCGCCATGGCGTGATGTGGTCCGTCGTCCCGCCCAGAACAAACAAGTCGCCCGTCACCTTGGTGAGGTCCAGCGTATGGCCCGCAATTTCGAACGTGCCCGGCGCGGCGTAGGCATTTGCCTCAAACAACTCTAAGAAATCACCCATCAATGCAGACGACAGGTTGGTCGCATCGGCGTTCCAGAACAGTATGTCGAACGCTGGCGGATCATCGCCCAACAGATAATTGTTAATGACATAGTTCCAGATGAGGTCATTTGGCCGCAACCATGCAAAGCCGCGCGCAAGGCTGCTGCCCTCAATCACGCCTTTCTTCGCCGCGCGTTGCCGTGCCAGCGCAATGCCATTGTGCGACACAAGGCTCGACGCCTCCGTATCGCCCGGCTTGGGTTCAAGCACGCACACCATCATCGTGATCGCGTTGGCACGGGTGTCAACCATCGACGCCAGCTTGGACAGCAGGACGGACATGGTCTGTCCGCCGGAACAGCCGCCTGAAATGTTGACCTTGTCGCTGCCGGTAATCTCGCAAACGACATCCAGCGCCTTGATGCAGCTTTCGATATATTCGGCCATGCCCCACACGCCCATATCCTCGGTCGGGTTGCGCCATGAGATCATGAATGGCTGAATGCCGTGGTCGGTCTGCCATTTGATGATCGATTTTTCGGGGGACAGATCGTTGATATACATTTTGTTGATCTGCGGCGGGATGGTTAGCTGCGGCGTGGCAAATACCTTGTCGGTGGTGGGCGCATATTGGATAAGTTCGAAACGTTCATCGCGATAGACCACTGCCCCCTTTGCGGTTGCGACATTTTCGCCCAGCTTGAACGGCTTCTTGTTCACCTGGCTCACCATCATGTCGTTGTGAACCATGTCGTTATAGGCATTTTTCAGGCCCTTCACGAGGCTGAGCCCGCCCGAGCCCACCAACCGTTTTTGCGCGGTCGGATTGCCGATCAGCGTGTTGGTCGGTGACATCGCATCAATGATGATCTGCGAGATGAAATTGGCGCGGTCGCGTTCAAGCGCATCGAGTTCCAATTCCTCAATATAGCTTTTTACGCCCTTTTGCACCGCGAGATAATATTGCGCGCCCGCTTTGAAGAAGGGGTTAAACGTCCATGCCGGGTCCATGAAGCGTTTGTCCTTGGGATCCGGCGCGAGGTCCGACTTTCCGGTCATGATTTTGACGACATCTTCGGAAAAGCTGCTGGTTGCCTTCCACGCCTTGTCGGGGTTGGCGGCGGTCTGGCGGAGCATCAGGCCAATGGCGCCGATGAAATCCTCCCGCGCTAATCCTGCTAATGGGCCAAGCGCCATCGTGGCATCATTGGCGGCGTCAAACGCGCCTGCAACGCTGGAAAATGGTGCGCCTTTCTTTTTCGCGCTCTTTGTTCCGGCCTTTTTTCCAGATCCGCTGCCCGCTTTTGTCGCCATCTGCATCTCCTCTTCCCAAGATGAAGAATTACATGCCCGGCTGCCTGCGTCAATCGCGCATCAAGCCGATGGAAAATGCCACAAAAATCGCCTATACCGACCGCGCCTCAACAGAGCGCGCATTGTTAACAATTGAAAACAAGCGCTTCTAAACTGGAGGACGGCCGCCGCGCATCTTAATGCGCCCCTTAAGGAGCACCAGTATGCATGCCCGAGTTTGCTTTGCCGAACGATCAACAGGCCGCCTTTCGACGCCAATGGGCACTGTCATTGGCCAACCCAGCATACTGATTTTTCTGCGATGACCTCAGACATGAAAAAACTGGAAGGCTTGGGCAAATTGCTGAAGGCTGCCGGGGTTAAGCCCGCTGGCGCTGAGGCGATGGTCCGCGACCATATCGACGAAATTCAAGCCGACGCGCGCCATCATCATGCCGAACTCATCGCATCGGTGACGGCGCTGAAAGACGAGCTGGTCGAGCTGCGGCACAATCATGCATCGTCGGTGTCCGAAATCCGGATGGCGACCGATGTGATGCGGCGCGAGATCGAAGCGCGCAGCGTTGCGTTCGGCCGAACGCTTCAAATCGCCAAATTCGTGCTCATTATCATCGTGGCTTTGCAGATCGTTCTTCTTGTGCGCCTATACACGACCACGGGCAGCAGCCTGCCCGACCTTAGCCGCTTCATCCCTGCGTCTGAGACAGCTAACAGCGTGCAGGCGCCATCCCCGACGTCCAGTCCCCAGGACACAGCTACGAAATGACCGAATGACATATATCATGTCCACAAAGCGACCTTTCCGTTTTCTCATTTCACGCAGCCTGATGGGTGGCCTGTGTCTTGCGGCCGCGATCACGGGCATCACGGTGACCGCCAACGCGCATGATCCAAGCGCGGAAAAACAAACTGCGGGAAAACCAAAGGCAGAAAAGCCAAGTGCGGCAAAAACGACCCCGGCGAAGCCAAAAGCCGCCAAAGCCGAGCAGAAAAAGCCAAATGTCGCAAAGCCAAGCGCGTCAACATTCATAATCCCAAGCCTTGAGGACAAACCGACCAACGCCCAGACCAACGCTCAGTCCGCTGCGGACGAAACGCTGCGCAATGACATCGACACGCTTTGGAAGAAATTCCCCGGCCGTGCGGGCATCGCCATTTACACGCCATTTTCGGATGACATTATCGGTCGGCGGCACACCGAACGTTTCCCCCAGCAAAGCGTCTCCAAAATGTGGGTCGCGCTGACGATTTTGGAACAAGAAGCGGCGGGCAAGCTGTCGCTCGACAAGAAAATACGCGTGAGTCGCGATGATATTGTGGTGTTCAGCCAGCCGATTAAACAATATCTCAGCAACCAAGATTCCTTTGAAATGTCCGTGCGTGAATTGCTTGCCCACGCCGTCAACGCCAGCGACAATCTTGCAAACAGTGTCCTGTTACGCGTGGCCGGCGGCCCGCAGGCAATCAACCAGATGCTTGACCGGCGCAAGGTGCAATCGATCCGCTTCGGACCCGGCGAAGTGCTTTTGCAAAGCGCAATCGCGGGCCTCGAATGGAAACCTGAATATCGCAAGGGCAATGCCTTTAAGGAACAGCGTTCGCGCATTCCTATGGAAAAACGGCGCGCAGCGCTCGACAAATATCTGGCCTCGCCCTTGGATGGCGCTGCGCCGGGCACCATCGCGCTTGTGCTAAAACGCTTTGGCGAACGCGCCCCAAATGATCCGGGGGCAAAGCTTTTGAAGTTGATGGCGGGGACCTATACCGGAAGATCGCGCCTACGTTCAGGGCTCGCCCCGGGCTGGAGCCTCGCCCACAAAACGGGGACGGGGCAAGTATTGGGTTCGATTTCGACGGCGATTAATGATGTCGGGGTGATGAAAGCACCGGATGGTTGTCGTTACCAGGTCGCCGTCATGATTGCCGAAACACGCGCCGGAAGAGAGGTCACAAACGGCCTCATGCAAAATGTTGCGCGCGCGGTGGTGCGGCATCATCGCCAAATCCACCCCAAGGCTGAAAAAACGTCCTAACCCGATAGCTGCCCAAATGCGCCTTCTGCCGAAAGGTATAAGAAATTCAGCATGTTAAATAATCGTTTGCGTAAATATTCACTCCGTTTTGGACCGACTGGAGCGTGCATATATCCGTTTTGTTCCATAGAACGCATAAAGTTCACATTAGTTCACAATATAATTGTTACAAAAGTTACATTTTTGGTATAAAAACTGGTGGAGGTCCAGTCCACTATTTAGGGCGTAGCAATGAAGAAATTTCATATAGCTGTCGTAGAAGACGACTTAGCGTTTGCGGCGGAACTCGAGGAATTTCTCGGGGCGTCCGGTTATACGGTTTCCAGCTATGACTCATCGCAGAAATTTTTGGCGGCATTGCGCCAATCGGAATGCGACCTTCTCATCGTCGATTGGTCCATTCCGGATCTATCCGGGATCGAAGTACTCGAATATATCCGGAAGTTTCATCCGGATATGCCAGCCATCATGCTGACCGCACGCGCCGAAAATATTGACATTGTGCGCGGGTTACAGGCTGGAGCCGACGATTATGTTTCCAAGCCCGTAGATCCCGACGTCCTTGCACTGCGGATCAAATCGCTGTTGCGCCGCTCCAAAGGCGAAGTGAAAAACGTGTCGGAAAACGTCATCCTCGGTCGCTATTTGCTGCGTCCATCGACGTCCGCGATCTACCTTGGCGACGAAGAGATCGTTCTGCCCAAGCGTGAATTTGACATGGCGATGCTGTTTTTCACAAATCCGAACCGCCTTCTTTCGCGGCAATATTTGGCAGCAACCTTGTGGGGTAAAGTTGTCGATTACCAATCGCGGACGATTGACACCCATGTGGCACGGTTACGCAAGAATCTGAAACTTGACCCCACATGCGGCATCAGCCTGAATGCGTTGTACGGTTTTGGATATACCTTGCAGGCCGATGTGCACGCCATGAACGCAGCGCACGAACACACCGCCATTTCGGCTTAGGCAAACAACCGCGCCGCTGTAACCACGCCCGCTGCGTCGGCACTTGCGTCCCTCCGTTACGGCGCTACAGCACCCAAAATGAGCATGATTGAAATCATCGCCGTTTTGCTCGGCATTGCCAACATCGTCCTGATTATCCGGCGATCGGTTTGGAACTTTCCCGTGGCGATTGTCATGGTCGCGTTATATTTCATCATCTTCCGCGACGCCAAACTGTACAGCGACGCTGGGCTGCAGATCTTTTTCGCGGCCATCAATCTCTATGGCTGGTGGAGCTGGAACCGGAATAAGGACGATAGCGGCGTGATTTCCGTCCGCAGGCTTCCGGCAACGGGCTATGCGTTGTGGATTGCAGGCTCGATCATCGCCATTTGGGCATGGGGTGCCATCATGCATGCCGAAACCGATGCCAGCTATCCCTATTGGGATGCATCAATCGCGATGCTGTCAATTGCGGGACAGATTTTGATGACCCGGCGCTTTGTCGAAAACTGGCATTATTGGATCATCGTCAATATCATCTCCATTCCGCTGTATATCGTCAAAGACCTGCATCTCACCGCCGGGCTTTACGGGGTGTTTCTGGTGCTGGCGGTTGCCGGCCTTGTCGAATGGCGCAAGGCAGAACGCGCATGAAACGGATTTGTCTGCACGGCCCCGAAAGCACGGGCAAATCGACATTGGGTACGCGACTTGCCGCGCATTTGGGGTGCGAAGTCGTGCCCGAATATGGCCGCGCTTATTGCGAGGCGCATGGCACCGACATCGGCATGGCGCAGCTTGTCCACATTGCGCAGACGCAAGACGCGATGAACCGCGCCGCGGCCGCGCGCGCGGCTGAGCTGGGCGCGGGTTATGTGCTGTTCGACACAGACCCGCTGATAACGTCGGTGTGGGCGCACATGATGTTTGGCACAGCAGACGGATATTTCGGCGCGTTTTCGGGTTTTGCCGACCATTATCTGCTGCTCGATATCGACCTGCCCTTTGTCGACGATGGCTTGCGCGTCTATGCGCAATCGGCCGAGCGCAAACGCTTTTTCGACCTATGCCGCGCTGAGCTCGATGGACGCGGAGTCCGCTACACGTTGGTTCAAGGCGAAGGCGAAGCGCGTTTCACCGCGGCTTTGGCTGCGATCTCGGCCTAAGCCTTCTCCAACGCTTCGCTTGCCGCGATCCAGCGGGCTTCGGCGGCCTCTTGCGCGGCGACAATCTTCCCGCGCCGTTGCGACAGCTCGCCCATCGTCAGGTTCTTATATTCATTCGCGGCGGACGCCGGATCAAACATCGCCCGGTCAATCGCGCTCAACACAACCTCAAGCTTGGCAAGATCTGCCTCTGCATCGCTGACTTCGCGCTTAAGCTTGCTTTGCGCCTCACGGGCTGCAGCTTGCGCTTTTTTGTCTTCCTTGCGATCGGCCTTGGATAGCTTCTCTTTCGCGGGGCCCTTGCCCAGGATGAAGTCGGTATAATCCTCAATCGTGCCTGAAAATTCGGTCGCGGTCCCGCCATCGACGAGCACCAGCCGGTCGGCGGTCAGCTCCAGCATATGGCGGTCATGGCTGACCAGCACCACGGTGCCTTCATATTCGTTCAGCGCCTGCACCAAGGCTTCACGCGCATCGACGTCCAAGTGGTTCGTCGGTTCGTCAAGGATCAGCATATGCGGCGCATCGCGGGTAATCAGCGCCAGCGCCAACCGCGCGCGTTCACCGCCCGACAGCTTGCCGACCTTCGTCGTTGCCTTTGCCCCTGAAAAGCCAAACCGGCCCAATTGCGCGCGCACCGCGCCGGGGGTCGCACCCTTCATCTGCTGGGTCATATGCTCCAGCGGGGTATCGTCACCGTCAAGTTCTTCGACCTGATATTGCGTGAAATAGCCGACGCGCATTTTGCCCGACGCGCTCATCGCTCCGTCCATCGGCGTCAATTGCGCCGCAAGCAACCGCGCGAGCGTGGTCTTACCATTGCCGTTGCGGCCCAGCAACGCGATCCGGTCATCGGGGTCGATGCGCAGGTTCAGCCGCTGCAGTATCGGTTTGCCCGCGGTGTAGCCGACACTCGCCAGATCAAGCGTGACCAAGGGCGGCTTCAATTCATCGGGACTTGGAAAGTCAAAGCTTAACGTCGGATCTTCGGCCATCGCGGCAATGGGTTGCATGCGCGCCAGCGCCTTGGCTCTGGACTGCGCCTGCTTCGCGGTGGAGGCACGGGCCGAGTTGCGCGCGACATAATCCTGCAGCTTGGCGCGCTGCGCATCCTGATTTGCCTTGGCCGCCGCCAGTTGCGCCGCACGTTCGGCACGCTGGCGCTCGAACGAGTCATAGCCGCCGGAATAGAGCGTCGTTGTCCCGCCTTCGAGATGCAGGATATGGTCGACGACATTATTCAACAAATCGCGTTCGTGGCTGATCACCACCATCATCGACGGATAGGATTTGAGGAAGTTTTCCAGCCACAATGTCGCTTCAAGGTCCAAGTGGTTTGAAGGTTCGTCGAGCAGCAGCAAATCGGGTTCGGAAAACAAAAGCGCGGCCAAGGCAACGCGCATTTTCCAACCACCGGAATAGCTATCGAGCGGCCGGCCCTGCATTTCTTCATCGAAACCAAGCCCGACGAGAATGCGCGCGGCCCGCGCAGGGGCGGTGTAGGCATCAATCGCGATCAACCGTTCGTGCAGTTCGCCCAGCCGGTCGGGGTCGGCGCAATGCTCGGCCTCTTCCATCAAAACCGCACGCTCGACATCACCCGCCAGCACGGTTTCGAACGGCGTTGCCGTGCCCGATGGCGCTTCCTGCGCGATGTAGCCGATGCGCGTATTCTTCGGCATATCCATGCTGCCTTCGTCGGCTTCCAGCTCGCCGATCATCACCTTCATCAGCGTGGATTTGCCCGCGCCATTGCGGCCGATAAGGCCAACGCGCGAATAAGGCGGCAGCGTCGCGGTCGCGCGGTCCAAAATATTGCGGCCGCCAAGGCGCACGGTGATTCCGTTTAAGTTTAACATGATGCCGCGCGCCTAGCAGAGGCGGATGCGTATGTCACCGCATAGCGTATCGCACATTCCGGCGGGCGAAGGGATGCAACTTTCCACAATCGTCACTTTTACAAAACCGCTTTCCCCCCACCCGCTTCCGGCAGTCCCCTCTGCGTTGGAAGTCGCGGTCAACGTCGGCGGACGACTGCCGTCATAAATCCCCTGCTTTTGAAGCACGGATATATGCGAGCGATTTGTATACGAAAGCGTTTGCTTGCCGCACGCGATGCAGGCTGCCATCTGCTTGAGGCAGTTGAGGTCAAGATGAATGTAAAATCAGCGGTAATATTATTGTCTGGCTTCGTGTCGCTTGCCGGTTCCGCGGAGCCATTGGAGGCTATGCCCGATCGAATAACGTCTGTCTTGCCGGCCGGTGACAGAGTTATAATTGCCGACCCGAAAGGCGTCATGTGGATACGCGATGTGAAGTCCGCGCCCGAAAGTCAGTGGTCCCCACTGAAACTACCTTCCCCGACCGCGACAATAAGACGCGCGTTATGTGCGTTGGATGGAAGCGGCGACTGCGCCCTGTTAATCGATGATAAGAAAGCAACGACGCTGGGTTTTCTGAGGGCAAATGCTCTTGAGGTTACCGCGACTGGACAGACCGCCAGCAACCTTGTGGGCATATTAGCGCCAAATCAAATTTCATTCACAACCGCCGACGCGACAGGCAAGCGGTCAGTATTTGTTTATGACCTTAGAACGGGACATGCTTCTGCCGTTGGCGCAATTGAACAATCTGAAACGGGCTTACTCACCAAGGTAAATGGCACAATGCAGATTTTAGCCATTTCCGAAGGCCGGAACGCAAGGCTGTTGTCCGAGGAAAAGCGACGTCCACTCCGCAATCTTGATTTCCCTATCTTCACGCGCTTTGGGTCATTGTATGGTGAAAAATGGTATAGCCAAACCCCCTCTAAAATAGGTGCTGCCACATTTGGGATTGGTCAATGGGTCGTCAATGGCGACAAGCTTTCGCCCGAATTTCTTTATATAAGTACCGCCAACAACGCGGAATTAATGGCGATTCCAGAGTCTTTTACCTCATCGGCAAACGGCGATATTTTTGCAATTTACACGGGGAAAGCCGGCAAGCGAATTGGCTATTTATGTTCCGAAAACAACGCGGCCACACCAACATATAATTTTGGAGTGATCGGGGCCATAGCGTCGGATGAGAGCGTGTCGTTAATCGCCACCGGCGCAACATCGGGGGTCTATGCGACTGTCACAAGCCCGTTTCATGGGCAGAGGTTGGTTCATTTCGATCTCGGATCAAGAACGCTTGAATCGATCGCCGACCGTCGATGTCATGGCGCCCCTCTAAACGTCACCTCATTGTTCCACGCACAGCAACCTTTGCCATCCGGATGGACAAGCACACAGCGAACGATAAAGACCCAACACGGTACCGTGCTGAATGCGTCGATCCTCTCTCCGTCAGATGGGCCGGTCAAAAACGTCATTGTTGATGTCTATGGCGCCTATGGACAGCTTCGCACATTCATTCGCCCCGCCGATTCCATTTTGGCCGCGATGAAATCGACCGGAACAGCCTTGATTGTTGCTACTATCCGGGGCGATGGCGACCTTGGTTACGAATTTGCAATGGCATCCAAAACGCCAAATCGTCAGCGCGCGGTCGAAGATGTGGCGGCAATCGGCGAATATGCACGGAACCGTTTTCTGGGCGCACGCGGAAAAGTCACGGTTCGTGGCCACAGTGCTGGCGGATGGCTGGCCTTTCACGCAGCGCTGGAACGACCAGACCTTTTTGCCGGGGCGATTGGCTACGCAGGAGCTTATATCTTTGGCGATGACCCGAAAATCGCCAGCCGTGAATTTTTCGGCCCCGGCGATAGCCTTGAGCGGCTGTTTACATCTGACATGCTGGCGAAGCAATGCACGGGGCAGCGCTATATGTTCGTTCACGCCAAAGATGATCCAGTCGCCAGCTTTGCGCAGGCCACGCGCTTTCGTGCAATGATGACAGCGGCCGGATGCAAAACCGACATGGTTGCTTTGGAAAAAGGCGGCCACAACATCATCGACGCGAGTATTCCCGATGTACTTCAATGGGGCGGGCCGGGCGTTTTGGCCTATTACACGCCCTTGTAAAGCGCGTTAGCCCATGCACGGCGACGTGTTGGCGTCGACAAGAATAAGCGCGCGATGCGCAAAGCAGCGCTAGGAAGGCAATGGACCGCAACGGCGGGGCCTGACTTCGCTGGCTTCGCTTATGTCACCGCATTGCGTATCGCAAATTCCGGCTGGCGATATGCGCCGCTTTCCACAATCGCGCGCAGATTCTCTCCGGCGCGCCAGATATCGGCATGGCTCAGCGTCAACGGCGTCAGGCCGAAGCGCAAGATATCGGGATCGCGAAAGTCGCCGATGACACCCTGCGCAATGAGCGCCTGGACGATTTCATAAGCGTGCGGGTGGCGGAACGCGATATGGCTGCCCCGCTGGCTTGGCGTGATGGGTGTCACGCACTCCAGCCCCGCGGCGGTTCCTGCGGCGTGGAAGATGTCCCACAAGGCCGCTGATTTCGCCTCAACCTGCCGGATATCAATATCCGCCCACAGCTTCAGCCCGTTTTCCAGCGCGTTCAGCCCAAGCACCGACGGCGTTCCGGTCAACCAGCGCGTCATGCCCGCTGCGGCTTCATAGCCATCGGCAAATGCAAACGGCGCGGCGTGGCCCATCCAGCCGGACAGCGGATTGTGCATCTGTTCTTGCCAACGCTTTGCAACATACAGAAACGCGGGCGCGCCGGGGCCGCCGTTGAGATATTTATAGCCGCAACCCACCGCCATATCCGCGCCCGCCGCGTTCAGCTCCACCGCCACCGCGCCCGCACTATGGCTCAAGTCCCAGCAGATGAGTGCGCCGGCATCATGCGCGGCCTTGGTCCAGCCCGCCATGTCGAAGCGTTCGGCGGTTTTGTAATGCACATGCGTCAGCAGCAGCAACGCAGTGTCATCGCCCAGCGCATCGGCCAGCGCGCCGCGTTCGACCACGCGCAATTCCGCGCCCGCGACCGCCGCGACCGCGCCTTCGGCAATGTGCAGGTCCGTCGGAAAATTCCCCGCCTCGCTCACCACCACATTGCGCGATGGGTTGAGCCGCAGCGCCGCGACGATCAGCTTGTATAGGTTCACCGAGGTCGAATCTGCAGAGATCACCTCATCCGCTTCGGCACCGATCAACGGCGCGATCATTGCGCCAACGCGCTGCGGCGCATCGATCCAGCCTTCGTTCCAGCTGCGGATCAACCGCTGGCCCCATGCATGGTTGAGCAGATCGCTCCCCGCCGTCACGGTCGACAGGGGCAATTGCCCCAGCGAGTTGCCATCGAGGTAAATCACGCCATCGGGGCACATAAACTGCGCGCGATATCCGCCCAGCGGGTCGGCGGCATCCAGTGCCAAAGCCTGTTCCAAGGTCATGGCTTTGCCGCCGTCAGGCCGAAGGTTTTCAATATCACCGCGCGCTGCTTGCCCCAAGAGACGGTTTCGGGCGCGATCAGCTCGGCATGGCCTTCATCGGGCGTTGTCACCATCTTCGCGCCATAAGCCGCGCCGAAGGATGGCGGTGCGATACGGTCGCGGTCATTGTTAAACTGCAACTCGCGCGCACGCCCCTTGGGCATTTCGGGCGGAGACACACGCGCAAAGGCATCGCCCGCCATCTTGGCCGCCGCTTCATTGCCGCAGCCATGGTCGGGCAGCGTCATTTGCGCGCGCAAATCGGGCAAGCCACCCTGCGATATCGCAAGATCAACCTGCAAAGGTGCATCCCCGCGCAAGGCATCGCCCTTGGCCAGCGCCGACCGCCGCGCGAGCCACAGCGACAAATGCCCGCCCGCCGAATGGCCAATCGTCACCACCGGCGCGTCTGTCTTAAATCCAAACTCCGCGCGCTTGGCCGCAAACATATCCGCCGCCGCGGCGACATCCTGATAGGTCCCGGGATAGCCACCACCCCGGTCCACCCCGCGATATTCGATGTTCCACACGCCGACACCATGTTTGCGCAGGTCATCGGCAATCCAGTTCATGATATCGCGCTCGGCAATTTCGGTCTGCCAGCAACCGCCGTGGATCATCACCACCGCCGGATGCGGGCCAGCGCCCGCCGGCTTCCACACATCGACCAACTGCAAGGCATCCGCGCCATAACGCACCGTCGCATCCGCCACCGGCTTTGGCCGCGACAGCAGGTCGTCCCACACCATCAGGCGCTTGGGTGCTACTGGTGCCATTGCTGCCTCCTTCGTCATTGGGGTGCAACCCGCCGCGCTGGTCAAGACCAAAAGCAAGAGCCCCAATCGCGCAGCGGCCAAATGCTTACTCCTCACCCATCCTGAGGGCCGCGATAAACGCTTCCTGCGGAATGCTGACATTGCCGTACTCGCGCATCTTGGCCTTGCCCTTTTTCTGCTTTTCCAGCAGCTTTTTCTTGCGGCTGATGTCGCCGCCATAGCATTTGGCGGTTACGTCCTTGCGCATCGCGGCGATGGTTTCGCGGGCGATCACTTTGCCGCCAATGGCCGCTTGGATGGGGATTTTGAACAAATGGCGCGGGATGAGGTCTTTTAGGCGCTCGCACATGCCGCGGCCGCGGGCTTCGGCGGTGCCGCGGTGGACGATCATGCTCAGCGCGTCGACCGCATCGCCATTGACGAGCACGCTCATTTTCACAAGGTCGCCTTCGCGGTGGCCGATCTGATGGTAATCGAACGAGGCATAGCCGCGCGAAATGCTCTTCAACCGGTCATAGAAATCGAACACCACTTCGTTGAGCGGCAGTTCATAGACGATCTGCGCACGGCCACCGACATAGGTCAGTTGCTTTTGAATGCCGCGCCGGTCCTGACACAGTTTCAATATGCTGCCCAAATATTCGTCGGGGCAGTAAATCGTCGCCTCAATCCACGGCTCCTGAATTTCCGCGATGCGGTTAATGTCGGGCATGTCGGCGGGGTTGTGCAGCTCCATAGTGCGGGCATCTTCGGTCTTCGACCGGCTCAGCTCCAGCTTGTACACAACCGACGGCGCGGTGGTGATAAGGTCCAGGTCAAATTCGCGCGTCAAGCGCTCCTGAATGATCTCAAGGTGCAACAGCCCCAGGAACCCGCAGCGAAAGCCAAAGCCCAACGCCGCGCTGCTTTCGGTTTCAAAGCTGAATGATGCGTCGTTCAGGCGCAGCTTGCTGATGCTTTCGCGCAATTTTTCAAAGTCCGCGGCGTCGGTGGGGAACAGGCCGCAGAACACCACGGGCTGCACTTCCTTAAACCCGGGCAGCGGCTCTGCGGCGGGGCGCTTTGCATCGGTGATGGTGTCACCCACGCGGGTCTGCGCGACTTCCTTAATCTGCGCGGTGATAATGCCGACTTCGCCCGCCGCGATTTCGGACAGGATTTCCAGCTTTGGCCGCATACAGCCGACGCGGTCGACCAAATGCTTTGTGCCGGCGGCCATGAATTGGATTTCCTGACCTTTTTTGATCACGCCGTCGATGACGCGGATCAGGATGACGACGCCCAGATAGGGATCATACCATGAATCGACCAACATCGCCTTCAACGGCGCGTTGCGGTCGCCCTTTGGCGGGGGAATGCGCGTGACCACGGCCTCCAACACCTCATCAATGCCGATGCCGGACTTCGCCGACGTCAGCACCGCATTGTCGGCGGGCAAGCCAATGATTTCCTCAATCTCGGCCTTCACCTTGTCGACCTCTGCCGCGGGCAGATCGATCTTGTTGATGACGGGCACGATTTCATGGTCATGCTCAATGGATTGATAGACGTTGGCCAGCGTCTGCGCCTCAACACCTTGCGCGGCGTCAACGACCAGCAACGCGCCTTCGCACGCGGCGAGGCTGCGGCTGACTTCATAGGCAAAGTCGACATGGCCCGGCGTGTCCATCAGGTTCAACTGATAGGTGATGCCGTCCTTCGCGGTATAATCCAGCCGCACCGTCTGCGCCTTGATCGTGATGCCGCGTTCTTTTTCAATGTCCATATTATCAAGGACTTGGCTCGTCATCTCACGCGCCGTCAAGCCGCCCGTTTGCTGGATCAGCCGATCCGCAAGGGTCGACTTCCCGTGATCAATGTGCGCGATTATGGAAAAATTACGGATAAGCGAGAGTTCGGTCATGAGCCGCCCCTAGCAGGGCAGCCCCGCCCCATCAAGCATGGCGGAACGCCTGTATCACGCTATGTGAATCGGGGATAATGGATGGGGGTGTGTGGGAAAGTGGTTTTTGTGGCTGGCTCGTGTCGGACAAGCAGGTTTCAAAACGATTTAGCAACACACTCGAGCCACAATTCTCAACATCATCAGTATTTTTCAGCCACCGCTAGATATCTGCGATGCTAGACGCCAACGTCGCGGTCGGCCAGTTAGGACATACAGTGACGACTTGGTAAATTGGGAAAAAACGTGATTTTTATTCCAGTGATCTGAATGTAATTTTG
>VFQS010002409.1_pt1 | contig 15411 bp, 17 predicted proteins | sample 3512361 | NCBI WGS metagenome assembly VFQS01 (sample SAMN10412375, study PRJNA504923) | tailings metagenome | isolation source: Relicate 1 Philex TSF3 active mining | place: Philippines
GCCGCATGGGCCATGCGGTCGGCGAAGAGGGCCGACACCTCCTTGTAGGCGCGGTACTGCAGAAGGCGGGCGAACAGCAGGTCACGTGCCTCGAGGAGGGCGAGGTCCTCCTCGTCCTCCACCTCGCCGGAGGGCAGCAGGCGAGCCGCCTTGAGGTCGAGCAGGGTCGCGGCGACCACGAGGAACCCACTGGCCTCGTCCAGATCCCATTCCGAGCCCTGCGAACGGATGTAGGAGATGAACTCGTCGGTGACGAGATGCAGGGCCAGCTCGGTGACCTCGAGCTTGTGCTTGGAGATCAGCTGGAGCAGCAGGTCGAAGGGGCCCTCGAACTCACCGACCTTCACCGAGAATCCGGAGCGCTCCGCCGGAGCGTCCGCAGGTGCGGGGGTGTCCGGCACCGCTGCCTGCTCCTCGGCCACGGATTCGTCGGTCGACGACGTCACCGTGCGAGGACCTCCCGGGCGAGCTGCCGATAGGCGTCGGCCCCACTGCTGGACGGCGCGAACGTCGTGATGGGCTCACCGGCGACCGCAGCATCGGGAAACTTGACCGTCCGGCTGATCACGGTCTGGAAGACCGCGTCACCGAAGGCCTGCTGCACCGTCTGCAGCACCTCTCGGCTGTGCAGGGTGCGGGGGTCGTACATGGTGGCGAGCACACCGATGATCTGCAGATCGGGATTGATCCTGCTGATGACCTTGTCGATGGTGTCCTTCAGGAGGGCCACGCCGCGGAGGGCGAAGTACTCGGTCTCCATGGGGATGATGACGCCCTGGCTGGCAGCGAGCGCATTGACGGTGAGCAGGCCGAGTGAGGGCTGGCAGTCGATCAGGACGACGTCGTACTCCCCCATGACGGGAGCGAGCACGCGGGCAAGGGCATGCTCACGACCGACCTCACTGACCAGCTGCACCTCCGCCGCCGAGAGATCGATGTTGCTGGGGAGCAGGTCGAGGTTCTCGACATCCGTCGCGAGGATGACGTCACCGATGTGGCAGTCCGGCTGGGTGAGCAGGTTGTAGACGGTGAGGTCGAGCTCGTAGGCATTGACCCCAAGCGCCACCGAGAGGGCGCCCTGCGGGTCGAAGTCGACCAGGAGCACCCGCCGGCCGTATCCCGCCAGGGCGGCCCCGAGGCTGACGGTCGAGGTGGTCTTGCCCACGCCACCCTTCTGGTTGACCATCGAGATGACGCGTGCGGGGCCATGCGAGGTCAGGGGCGCCGGCTCCGGGATGTCGACGGCGGGAGCGGGGAGGCCGGCGTCGTCGGAGTCAGCACCCGAGCCGCCCCTCTTGCCCGAGGGCGGCTGACCCTGCTCGTCCATGAGGTCCCCTCGCTGGGCTGGCTGATGTCGTGGTGGGGCCATCCGGACCCCTGCGTGAGCCTACCGGCCGTGGCGGGTCCGGGTCGGGAGCCCGGGCCGTCACCGGGCCCGCGGGTGGCTCTCGGCATAGACCTGCCGGAGCGTGTCGACCGACACCTGGGTGTAGATCTGCGTGGTGGTGACGGAGGCGTGTCCAAGGAGCTCCTGCACGACCCGGACGTCGGCGCCGTTCTGCAGCAGGTGCGTGGCGAAGCTGTGCCGCAGCGAGTGCGGGCTCACCCGGCCGGGCACCTCGGCCCGCTCCGCCGCGGCCCGCAGGATGCCGTAGGCGCTCTGCCGGGAGAGCGGACGTCCGAGGGAGTTCAGGAACAGTCGCGGCGTCCCGGTGCCGCGCACAGCGAACGCGGGGCGGCCCCGCACCAGATAGGCATCGACAGCCTCGGCGGCGAACCCGCCCAGCGGGAGCAGCCGCTGCTTGCTGCCCTTGCCGGTCACCAGCAGCGTTCGAGCATCGAGATCGACGTCATCGACGGCAAGGCCCACCGCTTCGGAGATCCGGGCCCCGGTGCCGTAGAGCAGCTCCAGCAGGGCCCGATCACGGACGCCCTCGGGAGTCGCCGGATCGCCCGCCTGGGCGATGATCGCGGTGACGTCCTCATAGGCCAGCGCCTTCGGCAGGCGCTGGGGAACCGATGGCGGCCGCACGTGCACCGCCGGATCGCCCGGCGCCATGCCCTCGCGTGCGACGAACCGGTGGAATGCCCGCACGCTGACGACTGTCCGGGCGGCGCTCGACGGGCGCAGGCCCGCAGAGGGCAGGCTGGCGGCGAAGTCGGCGACGTCGTTCTCCGTGATCGCCTCCAGCGCCACGATGCCGTGGTCAGCGCACCACGAGAGGTACCGCTCAAGGTCACGCCGATAGGCCTGAACGGTGTGCGGTGACAGTCCGCGCTCCACCTCGACGTGCGCGAGGTACCCCTGGACGGCGGTCACGAGCGAGCTCAGGCGAGGACCTCCGACACCGAGGTGTACGGAAGGTCGAACGCCTCGGCAACGGCCCCGTAGGTGATGCGCCCCGCATGCACGTTCAGCCCGAGGGCCAGAGCCGGGTCGTCAGTCAGTGCCCGCTGCCAGCCCTTGTCAGCCAGGGCGACGGCGTACGGGAGTGTCACGTTGGTGAGCGCATAGGTCGAGGTGTTCGGCACCGCCCCGGGCATGTTCGCCACGCAGTAGAACAGGGTGTCGTGCACGGGATACGTCGGGTCGGCGTGCGTCGTCGGGCGCGAATCCTCGAAGCACCCTCCTTGGTCGATCGCGATGTCGACGAGGACCGCGCCGGGCTTCATGCGCGACACAAGATCGTTCGAGACCAGCTTCGGCGCCTTGGCGCCATGGACGAGCACGGCGCCGATGACCATGTCCGCATCCCGACAGGCTCGCTCGATCTCGAACGCATTCGACGCGATCGTCTGCATGTGGCCCTGGTAGATCGCATCCACCTGCCGCAGTCGGGCCATGTTGGTGTCGAGGAGCAGGACCTCGGCCTGCATGCCGAGGGCGATGGCTGCCGCGTTCTGACCGGCGACACCGGCGCCGATCACGACCACCTTCGCTGCGTAGACGCCCGACACTCCACCCATGAGCACGCCGCGCCCGCCGTTCGCCCGCATGAGCGCCGTCGCACCCACCTGCGGCGCCAGGCGGCCCGCAACCTCGGACATCGGCGCCAGCAGGGGCAACGAGCCGTCCGGAAGCTCGACCGTCTCGTAGGCGATGGCCGTGACACCTCGCGCCGCGAGCTCCTCGGTGAGGACTCGGTCGGCCGCGAGATGCAGGTAGGTGAAGATCACCTGCCCGCTGCGCATGCGCGCGTATTCAGCGGCGATGGGCTCCTTGACCTTCAGGATCATGTCGGCGGAAGCCCACACGTCGTCCGCCGTGGGGAGCATCCGAGCACCCGCCGCAACGTAGTCCGCATCCGGGATCGAGGATCCGAGTCCGGCGGACTCCTCGATCAGCACCTCGTGCCCATGCCGGACCAGCTCCATCACTCCGGCCGGCGTGATCGCCACGCGGAACTCGTTGTTCTTGATCTCCTTGGGGATTCCAACCCTCATGCGTGCGCTCCCTGTCCTGGTCCCATGGCCCGACGAGGGGCAGGTGGACCTCCTCCTGCCAGCGTAGGTGGATCCCCCCGCTCCGTCCGGACATTGACGCTCACCGCGGCAGCCGGACGCGGCCCGAGGCCAGCAGCTCCTCGCGCGCGGTCCAGGGGGCATCCGCGGGACGCAGGGTCTGCCAGCCGCGGCGGCGAGCGGCACTCGCCGCGAGGATGCCCGCCGCAGCACTGGGACTCCCGAGCGACCCGGCGAGCACGAGGGCCTCGGCCTCGTCCAGGTCGACCCATGCGCGCGGCAGGTGCGCCTCCTCGGCCTCCCCCGTGTGCGGTCGACCGTCGGGGATCGGTCTGAGCCCACGGGCCAGGTAGATCCGGATGGCCTCGGACATGCCGCCCGGCGACAGGTAGAGGTCGAGCAGGACGTGCCAGTTCTCCGCCCGGTAGCCGGCCTCCTCGGCCAGTTCGCGCTCGGCCGTCTGCCGGCCTGTCTCGTCGACGGCGTCCATCAGGCCGGCCGGTGGCTCGAACAGGTACCGGCCCACGGGATGCCGGTACTGCCGGATGAGCAGGACGCGATCGGTGTCGTCGAGGGCGATGACGGCCACCGCGCCTGGATGGATGAGCACGTCGCGCCGCGCCGTGACGGGCCCGAAATCGACGTCCTCGCTGATCACCGACCAGATGCGGCCGTCGAAGACCGTGACGCGGTTGGCAGCCGGAAGCGGGTCGCCGGCGTCCTCTACCGGGCCGGTCCAGTCCTCACCCTCGCCCGGGGCACCGGACGCCTGAGGTCCGCGGGCGGGCGGGGTCATCCCTGCGCGAGCGCCTCACGCTCGCTGTCGACCCTCGCGAGGGCCGCACCGATGAGGCCGGCGAACAGGGGGTGCGCCTTCGTCGGTCGCGAGCGGAACTCCGGGTGGGCCTGCGTGCCCACGTAGTAGGGATGGACATCGGCCGGGAGCTCGACGAACTCGACCAGGCGGCCATCCGGTGATGTGCCGGAGAAGCGGAGCCCGGCGTCCTCGAGCTGCGGACGGTAGGCGTTGGCGACCTCGTAGCGGTGGCGGTGCCGCTCGTCGACGTAGGGCACGCCGTACGCCGCAGCCACCTGGGAGCCCTCGGCGAGCTTGGCCGGGTACAGGCCAAGCCGCATCGTCCCTCCCATGTCGCGATCCCCGGAGACGACGTCGCGCTGGTCGGCCATCGTCGAGACGACCGGATGCGGGGTGGACTCGTCGAACTCCAGGGAGTTGGCACCCTCGAGTCCGCACATCGTGCGGGCATACTCGATGACCATGCACTGAAGGCCGAGGCACAGGCCGAGCGTGGGCAGTGCATGCTCACGCGCATAGGTGAGCGCGCCGAGCTTGCCCTCGATGCCCCGCACGCCGAATCCGCCCGGCACGCAGATCCCGTCCAGATCGCTGAGGTTGCGCGCTGCACCCTCCGGTGTCGCACAGTCATCACTGGAGACCCAGCGGATGTTGACCCGGCAGTCGCGCGGATCGCCTCCGTGACGGACAGATAGGCGTCGGGCAGGTCGATGTACTTGCCGACCAGACCGATCGTGACCTCGTGTCGGGGCTGGTGCACCCGGCGCAGCAGCTCATCCCACTGCGTCCAGTCGACATCGCGGAAGGGCAGGTCGAGGCGACGGATCACATAGGCATCGAGGCCCTCGCGATGCAGCACCTTGGGGATGTCATAGATGCTCGGTGCGTCGACCGCAGCAACCACGGCCTCGACGTCGACGTCGCACATGAGGGAGATCTTGCGCTTGATGCTCGATGGCACGTCGCGGTCAGCGCGCAGGACGATCGCATCAGGCTGGATGCCGATGCTGCGCAGCGACGCCACGGAGTGCTGCGTGGGCTTGGTCTTGAGCTCCCCGGAAGGGCCGATGTACGGCAGGAGGGAGACGTGGAGGAAGAAGACGTTGTCGCGGCCGACCTCGTGCCGGATCTGGCGCACTGCCTCGAGGAACGGCAGGGACTCGATGTCGCCGACCGTGCCGCCCACCTCGGTGATCACGACGTCGACATCAGGCCCGGCCATGCGCCGGATCCGCGACTTGATCTCGTTCGTGATGTGCGGGATGACCTGCACGGTGTCGCCGAGGTACTCCCCGCGCCGCTCCTTCGCGATGACGGTCGAGTACACCTGACCGGTCGTGACGTTGGCCGAGCCGTGGAGGTCGGTGTCGAGGAACCGCTCGTAGTGGCCGACATCGAGGTCGGTCTCGGCGCCATCGTCGGTGACGAAGACCTCACCGTGCTGGAACGGGTTCATCGTTCCCGGATCGACGTTGAGGTACGGATCCAGCTTCTGCATCGTCACGCGGAGACCGCGTGACTTGAGCAGGTTGCCGAGGGACGAGGCGGTGAGTCCCTTGCCCAGCGAGGAGGCGACGCCCCCGGTGACGAACAGGTGCTTGGTGGTCGCCTTGTCCATGGGCGGTCAGACTATCAGCGCGCAGGTGCGGGTCATGACGCCGCGCGCTCGGACTCGGCGAGTTGGAGCAGTTCGGACGCGTGCTCGGCTCCGGAGGCGCTGCCCTCGAGCCCGGACAGCATGCGCACGAGCTCGGCCACGCGCGCCTCACCCGTCACCTCCACCACGCTCGACCCGGTCACCTGGCCCGAGGGGTCCTTGGTGACCACGATGTGCACGTCGGCGAAGGCTGCCACCTGGGGCAGATGGGTGACGACGATGACCTGGGCCGACCGGGCGAGTCGGGCCAGCCGGCGCCCCACCTCCACCGCGACACGGCCGCCGATGCCGGCATCGACCTCGTCGAAGACGAAGGTCGGGGTGTCGTCCACGCCGGCGAGGACGACCTCGATGGCGAGCATCACCCTCGACAGTTCACCCCCGGAGGCCCCCGAGCCCAGCGGCCGGGGATCGCTGCCCGCATGGGGCGTCAGCAGGATCGCCACCTGGTCGGCCCCGGTCGCCGTGAACGCCGATTCGTCGTCGGTCGACACCACATCGATGACGACCTGCGCGTCAGGCATGGCGAGTTCGCGCAACTCGGCCGTCACCGAGGCCGCGAAGAGTTCGGCCGACTCCCTGCGCAACGCAGACAGGCGTCCGGCCCGCTGCTGCACCTCGCTGCGACCGGTGCGGATCTGCGCCTCCAGCTCCGCGAGCCGCTCCTCCGCGCCATCGACCGAGGCGACCGTCTCGGCGGCCTGCTTCCACCAGGCCAGGACGTCCTCGAGCTCGGGTCCGTAGCGCCGTTTGAGGGCACTGATCCGATGGCGCCGCTCCTCGACCTGCGCCTGCGCCTGCGGATCGGCCTCCATGCTGCCCGCGTAGGCCGCGACCTCCTCGATGAGGCCGTCGAGGAGTGCGATGGCCTGGGCAAGGGACCCGGCCAACTCGGTCGCACGCGGGTCCAGCGCGCCCGCCCGCTCCACGTGCCGATGGGCCTCCCGCAGGAGCGCACGCGCACTCGGCTGGTCGCGGTCACCGCCGCCCAGCGCCGCGTGCGCAGCGTCGACCTCGACCAGCAGATCCGTCGCGTTCGCCAGGACGATCGACTGCTCCTTGAGCACGGCGTCCTCGCCGGACTCGGGCGCCACCGCCTCGATCTCAGCGATGCCATGGCGAAGGAGCGCAGCCTCGCGCTCACGCTCCTGGCGTCGTTCGAGCACATCGGCGCGCTCACGCTGAGCGGCTCGAAGCCCAAGCAGCTCCTGCTCGAACTCCGCTCGCAGGCGCAGCACCTCAGCGCCGGCGAAGCGGTCGAGCAGGTCTCGCTGGCTCCGGGCGTCCTTCAGCGACAGCTGGTCGGACTGGCCGTGCACCGTCACGAGCGACTCCGTGAGCTCGCCGAGCGTCGAGGCCGGAACACTGCGGCCTCCGGCGAAGGCGCGGCTGCGACCCGATGCACTGACCGACCGGCCGAGAGTCACGACCCGCGTGTCGTCGCCGGGGTCACCGTTCGCGTCGACATCCCCTCCCACCGCGTCGATCGCCTCGGCGATGGACTCCGCGCGCGAACCGGAGAGCACCCAGCGGCCGTCGACGTCAGCGCGCTCGGCCCCCCGCCGCACCATCGCGGCGTCAGCCCGTCCACCCATCACCAGGCCCAACCCGCTCAGCACCATGGTCTTGCCCGCGCCCGTCTCGCCGGTGACCACCGTCAGACGGGGCCCGAACACGATGGTGGCGTCCTCGATCACACCGAGGGCCCGGATGCGGAGCTCGTCGATCATCCGCCCTCCGGGCGCCGCCCACGCCAGCCGTCGACCGGCAGCTCGAACTTCGCGACGAGACGGTCCGTGAAGGGCGCCTCGGTCAGCCGGGCGAACCGCACGGGGCGAGGGTCCTGCCGCACCTCGATGCGCAGTCCCCCGGCCACGTCGACGTTGCGACGGCCGTCCGCCGAGACGATCGCCGGGGAGCTCTCGCCGAGATCGAAGGCGACCACGCTCCGCGGCGACACCACCAGCGGCCGGGCGAAGAGCGCATGGGCGCTCAGCGGCACGACGAGCATGGCGGACACCTCCGGCCACACCACCGGACCCCCCGCCGAGAAGGCGTAGGCGGTCGAGCCAGTCGGGGATGCGCACACGACGCCGTCGCACCCCCACCGGGACAGCGGTCGACCGTCGACCTCGACCATCACGTCGATCATGCGCTCACGAGCACGCTTCTCAACGGCCACCTCGTTGACGGCCCACGTCTGGTGGACGACCTGGCCGTCGGCAAGGACACGGACGTCGAGGGTCATGCGCTCCTCGACCCCCCAGCGGCGCGCCAGGATGGCGTCGACGACCTCGTTCAGACTCTCCGGCTCGGCCTCCGCCAGAAAGCCGACATGACCGAGGTTGACGCCGAAGAGCGGCGCGCTGCCAGCGCGGGCACGCTCGGCGGCGCGCAGCACCGTGCCGTCACCCCCGAGCACCACCACGACGTCGACGTCGTCGGCCGCATGCTCGTCGGCCGCCACGACGTCGGCTCCCTCGAGTCGGGCATCCGCCTCCAGAGCCGCGGCGTCCTCGTCTGTGAGCAGGATGCGCACGCCGGCGGCCACAAGGGCACCAGCCACCTTGTCGAGGGCCGATCGCGCCTCCGGTGCTCGCGTGTTGACCACGAACAGCACACTGCGGGTGGTCGGCGTCGCCGTGGTCATGCAGGCCCCTCCCTCACAGCGCGGTCGATGGCGGCGACGAGATCGCCGGCGGTCAGGCTGACGGAGTCGAGCATTCCAGACGCACCAGCACCCGCACCCCGGTGCAGCCACAGGAAGTACTCGACATTGCCGCTGGGCCCGGGCAGCGGGCTCGCGACCACGCCCCGCACCTGCAGGCCACGGGCGGTGGCCGCCTCCGCGACCCCCAGCACGGCCCGAGACCGCAGGCTCGGATCCCGCACGACACCGTCACCGACCAGGTCGCGCCCGACCTCGAACTGCGGCTTGACCATCAGGAGCAGGTCTGCCCCCGGGAGCGCCACCTCGTCGAGGGCCGGCAGCACGACGCCGAGCGGAATGAAGGACAGGTCAGCGACGACGAGCGAGGGCCGGAAGGGCACGTCGCCCACCTTCAGCGTGCGCACGTTGGTGCGCTCGAGCACATGCACGCGGGGGTCCATCCGGACGGGCCAGGCCAGCTGGCCGTAGCCGACATCGACGGCGAGCACCCGGGCTGCACCGGCCTCCAGCAGCACCTGCGTGAATCCGCCCGTGGAGGCACCCGCGTCGAGACAGTCCCGGCCCGCGACCTCGACGAGCGGGAACGCGGCCAGGGCTCCGAGGAGCTTGTGGGCCCCGCGCGACACGTAGGTGTCGGCTCCGTCCTCGTCGACGACGACGGCATCTGCCGCGTCGACCTGGGTCGCGGGCTTGGTCGCCACCGTTCCCCTGACGCGCACGGCACCGGACTCGATCAGGGCACGGGCGTGGTCGCGTGAGCGAGCCATGTGCCGCCGGACGAGCTCGGCATCGAGGCGGCGGCGGACCATGGTGGGGTCAGGCGGACGTGTCGAGGTCGCTGAGGGTGCCACGCAGGCGCTGGTGGATGCCGTCGAAGACGGCCGCGTGCTGGTGCACATCGTCTGGGTCCAGGCGAGTGAGCTCGTCGAGCGCCTCGTCGACCCCCGGCTCCCCGGTCGGCTCCCACACCGGAAGCTCGAGGGACTCCACGACCTCCTCCAGGAGGAGCACACCCTCGGCCTCGTCGAGCTCCTCGACGACGGCGCTTCCGACGGTCACGTCGACGGTCTCGTCGACAGCGCTGCCGACCGTCTCGTCGATCGCATCGTCGCCCGAGCCCGGGGCTACCACGTCCTCACTCATGCACTCGCCTCCGGATCGACCAGGATCTTCTTCTTCTTGGGCTTGTCAGCCGGTGCGGACGACTCAGCCCGTGCGAACGACTCGGCCGGTGCGGACGACTCGACCGGTGCGGACGACTCGACCGGTGCGGACGACTCGGCCGGTGCCGGCTGCGGCGCCGCCGGAGCGGCCTCGGCAGCGGCCTTCATCTCGTGCACCTCGGCCTCCAGGCGCTGGACATGGCGACGCAGCGCCGCCAGTTCGTCCTCGCGCACGAAGCCCATGCGACCGACGGCCTTGTCCACCTCGGAACGGATGACCCCGGTCAGCAGCTCACGATTGTTTCGGCTCGTGGCGACGAGGTCATCGGCGAGCTCCTGGACCTGGCCCACCATGTCGGGGGCGGGGACGGCGCGGCTGGTCAAGGCGATGCCGGAGGCCAGGAGTCCGGAGACCACCTCCTTGGCCTTCGCGGTGGTGGCCTCGGTGATGCCCGTCGCCATCTGCACGTACGTGCGGAGGTCATCAAGCATGTCCATCACTCCCCGATCGTCCTCGAGCAGACCATCAATGCCCCCGGCGGGAGCGCTGGTCGCCACCGTACTCGGGCACCGTCGAGGCATCCACCGGACGGTTCATGCGACGACCGCGCTCACGACAGGCCCCAGGTCCACGGGGTGTCCGGCATCAGCCTGCTCCCACGCCAGGGCACACGCCGCGCGCAGGATGTCGACGCCGTTGCCAGCATGCACGACCACCAGCTTGTCGTTGCGCAGAGCCACCGTGGCTTCGCCGCAGCGCACGGCACGGGCATCGATGGCGTCCGGCACCACCTCCACCACATCGGGGTAACGCTCCAGCAGCACCCGCAGGTCGGCGCCGAGGAAGGTCGGCCGCTCGCTCGCCGGGGCACGCAGGATCTCCTCGGGCTCGGTGACTCCCGTCAGCACGAGCAGGGTCGGAATGCCGATGTTCCAGCCCGCGATGATGTCGGTGTCGAGCCGGTCGCCGATCATCAGCGGGCGCCGGGCCCCGCACCGGGCGATCGCCTCGCGGAGCAGCGGAGGCTCCGGCTTCCCGGCGACAGCGTCTGGTCCGCGTCCGGCGGCACCGGCCACGAGGGCGACCATCGCGCCGTTGCCCGGGGCAGCGCCACGCGGGGTCGGGAAGGTGCGGTCAGGATTCGTGGCGATCCAGGGCAATCCCGCCCGAACCGCGAAGGTGGCCTCCGCGAGGTCGCGCCACCCGAGGTCCGGCGAGAAGCCCTGCATGACGGCGACCGGCGCGTCATCCAGCGACGACACCGGGACGTAGCCGCGAGCGGTGAGTTCATCGGAGATGCCGGGACCCCCGATCACGAGAACCCGTGAGCCGGCGGGAACGATGTCGGCGAGAAGGGTGACCGCGGCCTGGGGCGAGGTGACGACCTCGTCGACAGTGCAGTCGATGCCGATGTCGCGCAGGTGCTGCGCCACGGTCTCGGGCATGCGGGCCGCATTGTTGGTGATGTAGGAGCAACGGACGCCATCGGCCCGCACCGCCCTTATCGCCTCCGCGGCGTGCGGCACCGCATGCGCACCGACGTACACGACTCCATCGAGGTCGAACAGCAGCGCGTCGAACTGGGCACCAAGGGCGCTCACGTCGGCACCGGTCCTTCCTCAGGCAGGCCCGCCTCAGCGCGGGCACTCAAGGTCGCCCGCACCTGGGTGAGTGCCTGCTGGTACTCGCGTCGATCCGGGCGCATCACCGCCGCCATGGCCAGGTGATCTCGTGCCGTCGGGAACCGCTGGAGTCGCCACAGCGCCATCCCGAGGCCGTAGTGCGCGTAGTCGTCGTCCGGTGAGCGCTCCACGAGATCGCCGAAGGCATCGGCCGCCTCGCCGAAGCGCCGAGCGTCGAACAGGGCCCGCGCCCAGGCCTCGAGCACCGACGGGGACTCCGGATCGCGGGAGTGCAGGCGTTCGAACACGACGGCGGCAGCATCGGCATTGCCCTGGGCCAGCAGGGCCTCCCCCCGACGGAACCACGAGTAGTCGTCGTCGGAGGAATCCGCGGGCCACCACTCCCCCTGCGGCGCACCGACGGAATCCACGGCGACATGGTCGCACGCTCAGGCACGACTCATGCGGACCACGTCGACTTCGAGGGCGCTGCCGAGGCCCGCCGGCGATCTCCAGAACCGTCGGCGCAGCGTTCCCTGGACCTCGACCAGGGTGCCGGGCTGGAGGCGGCCGACGGCAGTCCGCAGGCGTGCGGTGAAGGCCTGACAGGGAATCGCATCGACGGTGACGCGACTTCCCCGTACCCGTGGACGGTCGACGACGACGGTGAAGGTGGTGACCCTGTCGCCGCTGGGCAGCTCACGCTCGACGACGGCGCCCCCCAGGCGGCCGAGGATCGTGACGGAACTGCAGGTGGACGCCTCGGCGCTCTGTGTTCTGGTCATGACGACAGACTCCGGCCTCGTCCCTCCCCGTGCCAGGGGTGGCGACCGAACTGTGGACGACGAGCATGCCCGGTGCAGCTTGGGGACGACCGGATCACGGGGGAACGTGCACGATTCTGGAAGGTCGCCACGGTGCTGGCGGACGACGCCATACTGCGCTCATGTCCCAGAACATCGAGGACCTCGGCAACGACGTCTTCCACATCGACACCCGCATGGGTGGCTACGCGGGAATCACCTCCGGCTACCTGATCCGCAGCAGCAGGCCGTGCCTCATCGAGACAGGCACCGCGCGCAGCGCCAGCGTGGTCACGGCGGCCCTGGCCGAGCTCGGCGTCGGACCGGCCGATCTCGCGACCATCGTGGTGACGCACATCCACCTGGATCACGCCGGCGGTGTCGGTGACATCGCGGAGGCGTTCCCGCAGGCCCAGGTCGTTGTGCAGGAGAAGGGTGCCCGGCATCTGGTGGATCCCACCAAGCTCGTCGCGAGCGCCCATCGGGTCTTCGGGGACGACATGGACCGCCTGTTCGGCGACCTGCGACCCGTGCCGGCGGAGCGCCTGGTGTCGATAGCCGAGTCCGGCACCGTCGACCTCGGCGGCGGACGCCACCTGGAGGCCTTCCACAATCCCGGCCATGCCTCGCACCACGTCGGCCTGCTCGACTCCGTGTCCGGCGACCTGTACACGGGAGACGCGGCGGGCGTGTACGTCCCCGAGACTGCCGATGTGCGACCGTCCACGCCGCCACCGGACTTCGACCTGGACCTCACGCTGGCGTCACTGGCCCGCATGCGGGACGCCGGCGCGGATCGCCTGCTGTTCAGCCACTTCGGCCCCGTGACCGAGGTCGCCGACACCCTGGACCGCTCCCGCGAGGAACTGCTCATCTGGGTTGATCTCGTCCGTGCCGCCCGCACGGCGACGCCGGATCTGGACCACGCGATCGCGATGGTGCGAGAGCGCGACCGCGAACTCAACGCGGACTTCCACGCCGACCCGGATCGCGACCGCAAGTTCGAGGAGCTCTCGAGCGTGGCAGCCAACGTCACAGGAATCCTGCGCTGGCTGGACAAGACCGAGCCGACCTGACATTCGCGACCGGAGACCGCGCGAACGCCCCCGGGAACGCGCTCAAGTCAGGCCGCGGAACTGATCAGCACGATCCCGGCCATGGCGCAGGCGACGCCTGCGTACTGCACGGCCCGCAGCCGCTCAGCAAGGAACAGGGCCGCCAGGATGGCCGTCACCACCGGGTAGAGGGACCCCAGCATCGAGATGGTCGCCAGCAGCCCCATCGTCGTGGCCACTCCGAACATCACGTTGGCCCCGGCGTCCAGGACTCCGATGCCGATGATCGCCGGAGCATCGCGCCGCGTGGCCCCGCCCAGGCTGCGCACGGCGATGAGCACCACAGCGAAGATGACCGCGCTGGTGATGCGCATCGCGGTCATCGTCATCAGGGGGTCGTAGCTGCTGCCCTCCGCCATCGTGATGTACATGCCGCCGAAGGCCAGCGCGGCAAGACCGGAGAGGATCAGCGCCCGCGGTGATTCCGCCCCGGACAACTCGGGTCCGCTGGCCAGGACGACGCCGATCAGGGCAATGAGAATGCCCAGGATGGCCAGGCCACCCGGCGCCTCGCCCGACAGCAGTCCGAACGCCACGGGCACGATCACCGACATCGAGACCAGCGGTGACACGATGCCCATGGGCCCGATTGCCAGGGCGGAGTAGAAGGCCACCATGCCCACGGCGCCCAGGACACTCGATGCGATGGCCCACGGCCAGTACCCGAGCCCAGCACCCCAGGCGCCCGTCACCGTCGCCGCCACCGCCAGCGCGACGAGTCCGACGACCTGCGCAAGCCCGTAGACGGCCACGGGTGACGTCCGTCGGGAGATCACCCCACCAAGGAAGTCCGCGCTCCCCCACATCAGGCTCGAGCCGAGTGCGAGAAAGGGGCCCACGGCGCCAATCTAGGGGCCCCTCCTCACTTGCGACGGCGGGCCCGGGACGAGGCCCGGCGCCCTACCCCTCGGGGTCGAGCTCCTCCTCCGCGAAGGACAGGCCCGTCAACTCCTCGACGCGCTCAGCCGCGTCGGTCACTCCGTCGATGTCGGACTCGGCGGCCCGCAGCAGCCACGCGACCGACTCGTCGTCCCGGCCCGCCTGCGCGAGCAGCTCGGCTCGGGCGTACTCCAGGCGGGCCCGCGGGCCGCCTGCCGGCAGACGGGACAGATCCGGGGACTGCAGCAGGATCAGGGCCGCATCGACCTGGCCCAGATCGGCCCGTGCCCCCGCGGCGACCAGGGCCACCTCGACCCGGGTGGCGTCGTCGACGGTGCGCAGGTCGACCTCCTTGAGCAGCTCCAGCGCCCGACGTGGGCGGCCAAGTCCCCGCTCGCAGTCGGCCATCATCGGGACGTACTCGGCCGAGCCGGACATCCGCCGCACCGCACGCAGCTCGGCGATCGCCTCGGCGTAGTCCCCGGCCAGGTAGGCGACCACACCCGCCGCCTCCCGGACCACCGCGACCCGGCCTGCCCGGCGCCGCGCTGCGGCGATGTGCTCGCGCGCCAACGCGACGTCCTCGTCGACGAGAGCAGCATCCGCGGCGGCAAGGTGCCGGCCGACGATCTCAGCCAGGCCCTCGGGCAGGGTGCGCAGCTCGTTCTGCACAGCCGGATCGAGGTCGGCGACGGTGATCTCGTCCGGCACATGGGGCTCACGGATGCGCGGTGCATGGTCGACCGCGCGCTCCTCCCGACGGCGTCCACCGCCACGCTTCTCCCCGCCCGGAGTGCGTCCCGCGGGCGGCCGACGATCGCGCTCCCCGGACGGCTTGGAGCCCGGCTTGCCCGACGGCTTCGCCCCTGGCTTCCCGGACGGCTTGGAGCCCGGCTTGCCCGACGCCTTCGCCCCTGGCTTCCCGGACGGCTTGGAGCCCGGCTTGCCCGACGGCTTTCCACCGCCCTGGGGCCGACCGCTGGATCGCGGCCGATCAGGCTTCTCGCTCATGACGATCCCTCCACGCTGCATGATCCATGCCCGACAACAACAAAGGCCACCCCGGGGGGGTGGCCTTTGTCAAAGTATGTCCGGCGGCGTCCTACTCTCCCACGCAGTCACCCGCGCAGTACCATCGGCGCTGAGAGGCTTAGCTTCCGGGTTCGGAATGGAGCCGGGCGTTTCCCTCTCGCTATGGCCGCCGAAACACTATGGAGATGT
>VFQS010002410.1_pt1 | contig 15406 bp, 9 predicted proteins | sample 3512361 | NCBI WGS metagenome assembly VFQS01 (sample SAMN10412375, study PRJNA504923) | tailings metagenome | isolation source: Relicate 1 Philex TSF3 active mining | place: Philippines
AGATTGGTGGCTACCTCGGCGACGACTATGTCGTCGAGGCATCCATCGGCCACATCCGAGACTTGCCACAACGAGCTGCCGATATCCCAAAGGAATATAAGAAATTTGCTTGGTCTCGCGAAGGCGTAGATATCGAAAATGATTTCGCCCCACTTTATGTAATCAATCGCGACAAGAAAGATAAAGTCCAAGAGTTAAAAGATCTACTTAAAGATTCTGATGAATTAATCCTGGCTACCGATGAAGACCGCGAAGGCGAAGCAATCGCTTGGCACTTAATGGAAATTCTTCGCCCTAAAGTTCCGGTAAAGCGGATGGTCTTTAATGAAATTACCAAAGATGCAATTCTCAAAGCGGTAAATGAAACAAGAGATATCGACCAAAAACTTGTAGATGCCCAAGAAACCAGAAGAGTTCTAGATCGCCTTTATGGCTACCGCTTATCTCCAGTTCTCTGGAAGAAAGTTATGCCGCGTATCTCTGCCGGCCGGGTGCAATCGGTTGCCACCAGATTAATTGTTGAGCGCGAACGCGAGCGGATGGCATTTATTGCATCAACTTGGTGGGATTTAACCGCAACCACCGATCAAGGTTTTAGCGCAAGGCTCCTAAGCGTCGCCGGTAAAAGACTTGCCACCACAAATGATTTTGATAGCAATGGTGCTCTAAAGGAAAAGAGCGCCGGCCAGATTCTTCTTTTGGGCGAAGTAGAAGCAACCAAACTTTCAAACTCTTTATCTGGTGAAAAACTAAAAGTTAAATCAATTGAAGAGTCCCCGCGCACCGAAAGACCTAAGCCACCATTTACAACTTCCACAATGCAACAAGATGCCGGCAGCAGACTTGGTTGGGGTGCACAGCTAACAATGAGAATTGCGCAGAGTCTCTATGAAGGCGGCTACATAACCTATATGCGTACTGATTCAGTAAATCTTTCAGAGAGTGCAATTAAAGCAGCGCGTAGCGCAGCCAAATCTCTTTACGGCGCTGATCACATTCCGGATTCACCAAGAGTCTATGAAGGTAAATCTAAGAATGCACAAGAAGCACATGAAGCAATCAGGCCGGCAGGCGATACCTTTAAAACTCCAGGAGAACTTGCACCTGAATTAACAAGAGATCAACTCTCTCTATATGACTTAATCTGGAAACGAACTGTTGCATCCCAGATGGCCGATGCAAAGAAGATGCAGGCGAGAGTTGATTTTGATGTCGCCTCATCAGATAACAAGAATCTAGTTTTTAGAGCCAATGGTTCAGTCGTAACCTTCCCAGGATTTCTTGCAGCATATGAAGATGTAACAGATGAGAAGAATGAAGAAGAATCAGATAAGCGACTTCCTGCAATGCAAGAAGGACAGCTCGTCAATGTCTCTGAATACAAATTTGAATCACACGAAACCAAGCCACCAGCTCGTTACACCGAACCAACTCTCGTTAAGAAACTTGAAGAACTTGGAATCGGCCGTCCCTCAACCTTCGCCTCAATTATTCAAACCATCCAAGACCGCGGCTATGTCGTAAAGCGCGGTCGCGCACTGGTTCCCACCTTCCTTGCCTTTTCAGTAACCGGTCTTCTAGAGCAACATTTCTCAAAACTTGTTGATTATGAATTCACCGCAAGTATGGAAGAGGACCTCGACAAGATCGCTAATGGAGAAGCAGATCGCGTCCATTGGCTAACCAATTTCTTCTATGGCCATGATGATCAACCAGGCTTGCAAGATTTATCAGCAGATCTTGGCGCAATCGATGCCCAACAAATAAATACGATGAAGATGGGCGAGGATATTGAAATTCGCGTCGGTCGATATGGCGCTTATCTCCAACAAGGTCAAGGCGATGATCGCAAATTTGCAAACATTCCAGAAGGTATGGCGCCTGATGAATTAACGCTGCAGAAAGCAATTGAATTACTTGCAGCCCCATCTGGTGAGCGCGAGCTTGGAATTGATCCAACAACAAGTTTGCCAATCATCGCCAAATCTGGCCGCTTTGGTCCATACATCACTGAAGTTCTTCCAGAACCTGAAGGTAAGAAGAAGAAAGAAGTTAAAGCAAAGACCGCATCACTTCTTTCAACGATGACGCTTGATACTGTCACGCTAGATGATGCGTTAAAACTTTTATCACTTCCAAGAACTCTTGGTACCGATAGCCAAACTGGCGAAGAGATAACTGTGCAAAATGGGCGATACGGTCCCTATCTAAAGCGCGGAGCTGACTCAAGAACGCTAACAACTGAAGATCAACTCTTAACCATCACCCTTGATCAAGCAGAAGAAATCTATAAGCAACCAAAGGTCAGAAGACGTGGTGTTGCAAAACCACCACTTAAAGATCTTGGAGTTGATCCCACAACCAACAAACAAATAATTATCAAAGATGGAAGATTTGGAATGTATGTAACCGATGGCGAAACAAATGCCACACTACGCCGCGGTGACACAGTAGAAGCGATGACAATAGAACGAGCACAAGAACTACTTGCCGGCAGACGAGCTTGGGAACTTGAAAATGGTGGCGCACCAAAGAAGAAGAGTTCTAGGAAAAAGAAAGCGCCTACTCTTACTGAAAAAACTATCTCCGATGCCGGAGCAAAGCGAAAAGCCAAGCGAAGCGCATCTGGAAAAGCTAAAAAGAGCGAGTAATAGGCTTCTCCCATGTCAGGGACCATTCCAAATCCAGGCACGACATCGATTCGCGCCAGCGAAAGTGTCCTTAAAATCTCCGCCTTTCGAAGACTCTGGCAGGCGATGTCTTTCTCATCTTTTGGCGATTGGCTTGGACTTCTCGCTACTACAGCTCTTGCTCAACAATTAGCTGGTGGCGATTATGCAACTGCTAACTTTGCTATCGCCGGCGTATTCATTGCAAGGCTTCTTCCATCGGTAATTCTTGGACCTATTGCTGGAGTTATTGCTGACAGATTTGATCGCAAATTAGTAATGGTCATCGGCGACATAATCCGCGCTGGACTATTTATTTCTATTCCGATTGTTGGAAATTATCTCTGGCTCTATATCGCAACAGTACTCGTCGAATGTGTAACGATGTTCTGGAGCCCAGCCAAGGAGGCAACAGTTCCGAATTTGGTACCTAAAAATAAATTAGAGAGCGCGAATCAGATGTCGCTCATTGCTGCATATGGAAGCGCTCCGGTGGCTGCGGTAATTTTCTCACTCCTTTCAATTTCAGCAACAGCTGTTGGCGCAACAATCGGCCTTGAAAACTACTCAGCAGTCGACCTTGCGCTTTATCTAAATGCAATTAGCTTTCTGTTCAGTGCGATTGCAATCTCTAGAATTGATATTCCCAAAGACCATATAAGTTCCAATAAGTTGACTCCGTCCTTAGCGTCATCTCTTCTCGATGGTGCAAAATTTATTTTCTCAACAAAAATAGTCCGCGGTTTAATCATCGGAATGATTGGCGCCTTTATCGCCGCAGGTGCAGTGATTGGACTTGCTAGAACATTTGTCGGTGATTTAAATGCTGGTGATGCTGCTTACGGAATTCTCTTTGGTGCGGTCTTCACAGGGCTTGCAATCGGAATTGCTCTCGGACCAAAGATCTTTGCTCAATTCTCAAGACGCAGACTCTTTGGCGCCGCACTTACTTCAGCTGGCTCCTTATTAATAGTTTTATCTCTCCTGCAGAACCTTGTTCTCGCAATCCTCGTAGTCCTTGTAATTGGCCTTTTTTCAGGGGTTTCTTGGGTAAGTGGCTTCACAATGCTGGGCATGGAAGTTAGCGATGAAGTAAGAGGAAGAACCTTTGCCTTCGTACAAGCACTTGTTCGTATCTCGCTAGTTGCGGTACTTGCAATTTCACCACTAATAGCGGCAGCAATTGGTGAACATACATTTGAATTTGGGCAAGCCATTCTTACCTATAACGGTGCAGCATTTACGATGCTTGGCGGCGGATTCTTAGCCGCTCTTGTTGGTCAAATTTCTTATCATCAAATGAAGGATCGACCCGGTGTCTCTTTCTGGTCTGATGTAGTAAATGCACTTCGCGGCGAACTTGGTTCAATTACTTCTGCACCAACCCATGGAATCTTTATCGCATTTGAAGGCGGGGAAGGTTCTGGAAAATCTACCCAAGCGAAATTACTTAAGGGTTGGTTTGAAGAAGAAGGAAAAACTGTCACTCTTACTCGAGAACCAGGTGGTTCAACTCTCGGAAAGGATTTGAGAAAGATTCTCCTAGCAAAAGAAACTGGCATAATTTCACCGAGAGCCGAAGCGCTCCTTTATGCAGCAGATCGTGCCCACCATGTTTATTCAGTCATAAAGCCAGCACTGGCACGCGATGAAGTTGTAATTACAGATAGATATTTTGATTCATCTATTGCTTATCAAGGCGCAGGTCGAACCCTTGCATCCGGAGAAGTTGCACGTATAAGCAGATGGGCAACCGAATCCTTATATCCAACACTTACGATTATTTTGGATCAACCAGCAAATATCGGACTCAAACGAAAGAAAAATGCAGATCGTTTAGAGAGCGAATCTATCGATTTCCATGATCGAGTAAGACAGGAATATTTACAGTTAGCCTCAATTGATCCAGAGCGTTATTTAGTAATCGATGCCAGACGTCCGATCTCAGAGATTCATGCCGAGATAGTTTCCCGCATTCAAGAGTTACTGAAGTGAGTTCTAGAGTTTTCAACGGTCTTATCGGCCAATCTGCTGTTATTTCAACCTTAGAAAGCGCAGTTCGCGCTGCACATAACGGATCAACAGGTCAAGAAATGACTCATGCCTGGCTTTTTACCGGCCCACCAGGATCTGGCCGATCAAATGCTGCAAAGGCATTTGCCGCCGCTTTAGTTTGTAATCAATTTGGTTGTGGTGAATGTAGTGATTGCATCACTGCACAAGTTGGAACACATCCAGATGTTGAAATAGTTGATGTAAGTGGAATCTCTATCAAGATTGATGAGATTCGTGAAGTAGTTTCGAGATCAGCTTGGGGCGCATCAATATCTAAGTGGCGAATCGTTGTCATCGAAGATTGTGATCGAATGACAGAGGCCGCTGCAAACGCGCTACTTAAAGCAGTTGAGGAACCAGGTGGTCAAACTATCTGGTTACTTTGTGCGCCAACCCTCCAAGATGTGATTCCAACAATTAGATCTCGTTGCCGTCACTTAAATCTAAAAACTCCAAGCGCTGCGGAAATCGCTTCATTCCTAAGAGATTCACTAGGTGCAGATCAAGAAGATGCAGAACTCGCAGCACGAATCTCTCAAGGCCATATCGGCAAAGCTCGCGGATATCTAAAGGACCCATCATTCCAAGCTGCCAGAAAAAAGAGTTTTGAAATTCTCTTTAATATTAAATCTGAAGGAAATGCAATCTTGGCCGCTGCAAAGATTGTTGAACTTGCAACTGAGAGAGCAGAACTTCGCACAACCGAACGAAATGAAATGGAAATTGAAGAACTTAAAACGGCGCTTCAAAGTGGATCAAGAGGTTTAGTTTCTGGAGGAGCCAAAGCTTTAAAAGATCTCGAGAGAGATCAAAAAACTAGACTTACCAGATTAATCAAGGATGAAATAGATGGAGTCTTACTCGATTACGCAACCATGCTTCGAGATTGCCTAACAGGAGACGGTCCCTTCATAAACACCGACCTAAAAGAAGAGATCTCTCGAATCACAAATACGAATAAGTCTGGTCAGATCGCAGAGGTGCTTGTCAAACTGAACCAAACTCGCGAATTGCTGACCACAAATGCAGCTCAATTATTGCTTGTGGAAGCATTTTTATTGCATTTTCTTCCGCTCAATAGTGGTAATTAGCACCCGCTTCCTTGGGGCAGAATTCACCCATGCCATTTCGTCTTGATCATCTCTCGTATGCAACCTCGTACGACCAACTAGTTGATGTAGTCCAAAGAATTGGATCAAGAATTGGTTCCGCATTTGTTGACGGTGGAATTCATCCGCGTTTTGGAACTCGAAACTTCACAATGTCATTAAAGAATGGCCATTATCTGGAGGTTGTCTGCCCACTTGATCACCCGGCAGCAGAAGAATCTGCTTTCGGTAAAGCTGTATCAAAGCGCGCTAATCAAGGTGGCGGTTGGATGACTTGGGTAGTTGCAACTGATGACATTTCTCCTGTCGAAGAAAGACTCGGAAGAAATTCAATTGAAGGTTCACGAAAACTTCCAGATGGATCCGAGTTAAAGTGGAAGCAATTAGGAGTAATGGGAACTATCGAAGATTCACAACTTCCATTCTTTATCCAATGGCAAAGCCAGGAGCATCCATCCGATGATGGGAAAGCAATTGCTGAAATTCTTCGAATTGAAATTGCAGGAGATGAGTCCAAGATTCGAGAGTGGCTAGGTTCAGATCCAAAGGGAGCATTCAAAGATGTTGAAGTCGTTTACCGCGACTCAAAGGATTTTGATGGTGAAACCGGAATAATCTCTGTCGTAATATCTGGCCCAAACGGAGAAGTAGTTCTCGACTAATTTCGCCGCCCTAGCTCAGTCGGTAGAGCGTCGCTCTCGTAAAGCGAAGGTCGCGGGTTCGATTCCCGCGGGCGGCTCGCTCCATCTAATTTAGATTCTTATCAGCAGCAATTCTTTATTGATACTTGCAACCAAATATCGTTTCTTATTAAATGTAATAACTCTTCCGGTATCGAGAGCGGGAAATTCTTTTGAAAGCAATTTCACTCTTGAAAAATCTTGATCTGCCGAGCAGAGTCGTTTGCCACATGTGAACGAGGCTACGCTTTGATTTAGAGTCAGCGGTGAGCCTAGAACGCCAAAGTTAGTTGGCGTAATTGAAAAAACGGCACCCTCATTTGTTACATCAAGGTAACTAATTTGGCTGGGCTTAGAGACAGAATTTCCTTTCGCAACCAACCAGGCAGCGGTAACTGAATCTTTCTCTGCGCTAATTCCAACTGCAAAACCAGCGACCGCACTACCTGATTGAGGGCCATCTAGAGTTTCATATTTCCAATCATCAAATTCAGTTGATTGACGAATTGCCAATCGAACCGCACCGGATGTCACGGTTCTATTTGTGTCAATAGTTAAAACTGAGTCATAAATTAAGTAAGTCGTGTTGTCTACAGTAGAAGCGGCTAAATCAAAGGCAACATCACCTGTTGTTCGACTATCTGTATCCCTATCACCATCGACTATCTCGTATCGCCAATCTTCTCCGTCTTTTACGGCTCCGAGAAGAATTCCTTGAGTCTCATCACGATAAAACACTTGTATTCCATCGTTAGTGATTGAACATGCATTAGAAATACTTACATCAGAAGCGGTTCTACGACGCTCTGTTTCTTTGTAATCTTGAACATCAACGCCATTTCCATCCACAGTTTCATGGTTCCAACGTCCCTTTACGAAAGTTGAATGTAAGAGATCTTGACGTTGAACTTCGCCATAGAAGACATGTAGCTCTTCCTTAGTTCCAGTGCCTTTTTTACAGATGGAAATTGCTCCGACTTGTAGCGCCTTACGGATAGTTGAAATTTTCCACTTATTGTTGGAGCGGACTGCCATTCTTAAAGTTTGAGTAGAGAGATCACCGTAGATAATTGTGGGTTTGCCCTGATAAGAAGTGGCCTCCAGATGCTCTACATCTGCCGTTGTATCAATTCGAATTGGATTTGGAGTTGATTGAGGTTTTATTGAATTGCTAATGACAGGTTCAGATGCACCTAGTTCGTTTTCGGCAACGAGGGAGAAAGTGTAAGAAGTTCCATTTTTCAAACCGGTAATTCGGAATGGAGTATTCCTGAAGGTGCGAGTTTCACCAGTCGGATTAATAGTTACTTTGTAGTTTTTGACTTTATCAACGCGGCTACATTCTGGAGAATCGAAGGTGAGAAGTGCGTACTTGTCACCAACAACGGCGCTTACATTTAGTGGTTTTGATGGAATTCCGGTTGCAATACCAACCGGCGGTTTACGCAACATATCTTCAATCATGGCAAGTGCGATTGTTCCGGGAGCTTGAAAAACTTCACCTTGATCCATATTTGGAGTCATAACCGCATCAGCAAATCTTTTGTCGTAAGTTGTTTCATCAAGATGCGCGATAGAAGATCCTTCTTCAAAAGGAGAAGGTGTATAAAGTTTTGGCTTTGTGCCTTTATTAGCTGTGATTGCTAATTCGCCAGACCAAAAAAGTGGATTAACCATGACGCGGCCAAGTTCTGATGAACGGGAGCAGAAATTGGTAAAGGTACGACCATCTGGAAGTTGGACGTAGGCATCAAAAGGTGTGGGTTGCGAGATGTATCCAACTCCGGCGAAGCGGTCGTATTGGGCGTTGGACATAAAGCCAAGTCCATGTGCAATCTCGTGGAGAACAACAGATGCAAGGTCGTAACTTCCAAATGTTGGCTTACCATCAACTCCTAAATACCAATCCGCAGTTGAATTGATATTCAAAAGTATTTCACTTTGCTTTGGGTCTAGGTCTTTTCCAGCAAGAGTATTTGCAAGTGCAGATGGATACCAGAGATCTTCGTCGGGTGCGCCAGGGAAAGCATTGAAGTAGTAACCGGCTCGGGCAGAGCCAAGAATTTGGTCATTCTTATTTGGTTCCCATGTGGCCTCGATACTTATTGGAACAGTTGAGGTGAAACTTCGAGACCAGATATCAATTGCATATTGCGCGGCGGCTTGTGCGTTTGCCGGAAAGTTTCTGTAATTAACTTTCCATTCTGACTTTATTTCACCCTCTAGTTTGGCTGGACGAGGGTTGCTTTTTAGCAACGGCGCTTGCTTGTCGCTTGCAAGTATCTGTCCCCATTTTCCAGGGATTGAATTAAAGGAAAGCGCCGGTGCAGATGTTGTCGATAGAAGAGAGAAAGAAAGGGTTGCTGTGAGGAGTGAACCAATCAATCTTTTTCGCATGGCACTCATGCTAGTGCTCTGAGAAGATAGCGCATCATGAACTCAGGAAACTTGAAGGAAAGCTATCTACGGGCCGCTAGAGAAGAGCCTGCAGTTGGTGTTTTTGAGGGAAAACGCCCAGAGCCAACAATTGATGAAGCCCGTATGGAATTAGCACAGGCGCTAAGTCGGGTGGCAAACAATCTTTTTAAAGATCGATATGGACCTTTGGTTGGTGTGATGAGCGAGCCTGCTATTACCGAGGCGCTTAAAGGATTTGAGGCCAATCTTGCAAGAGCAAAAGGTGATATCACTTTAGTTGTTGAAGAGTTGATGGATCGTGTGTTACCGGGAAGCGGGATGAAGAACAAAAAGCGGAAGTGATTTACGACGCGATTTCATAACTAGATCGCATTTCTCTTTTAAGACTTGGTAAGCGCGCTCATTCATCATCGCAACCAATTCAGTTTTCTGTGAGAGATAGACCGGAATATTTGCATTATGGGCTTCGGTATTTGAAGTGCAGTACCAATCTAGATCTTCTCCACCAGCGCCCCACGCATGTCTTGTGTATTCACCGATAACAGTGACTTCAACCTTTTCATCGCCAACCATGCGAGTTTCCCAAGAGCGGCGGAGCGGTAATTGCCAACAGATATCAGGCTTGGTTTCTACATAGTGAGTATTTTCTTTATTTGCTAGATGGTGGAGTGCGCAGCCAAAGTATTCTTCACCAAAAGATTTTTCATTAAAGAAGATACAAGTTTTATTTACCTTTTTGGTTTTACGATCCTTATCTAGGCCAAGTTCGGTAATAGTAAAGTTTTTTCCTTTGCGAGCTAAGTCGTAGTTCTGCCAAATATCGTCGGTAAGTCTTTTAGCGGCTTTGGTAACGCGCTTCTCATCATCAGCGCTGTAGTAATAAGCACCGTCAGAACAACAACCATGATCGGCTAAGTTTTTATCGATTCCTTTACAACCGCGACCAAAGGTGCAGTTCCAGTATGAAGTTAGCCAAGTCAGATCGCATTTGAATAGCTGGGATGGATTTTCTGGGTTGGGAAATTCAAACCAGTCGCGCGGGAAGTCATCTTTGTACTCAGCCATAAGGACAAGAGGATACGGATAGAAAGGTAACCTTGTCATATGCCGTATTTGCGACCAGCGATTATCGGAGCCGGTGTTATGGGTGAGGCGATGATTAGTGCGCTGCTTAGAATCGGATTTGAAGCAAGTGCGATCACAATTAAAGAAAAGCGCGAAGAACTTGTTCGGGAATTGACAGATAAATATGGTGTTACTGAGGGATCGATCACAAGTGCAGATGTTCTCTTGCTTGCAATTAAGCCGCAGGATGTGGCCGCCACCTTGGAATCGATTAGAGGTGAAGTGACAGAAGGCGCGTTATTAGTCTCGTTACTTGCTGGGGTGAAATCATCAAAGATCGAGTCTCTGGTCGATAGCTCAATTCGAGTTATCAGGGTGATGCCAAATACCCCGTTGCTAATTAGCAACGGTATGTCTGCGATTGCGCCGACAGCGCGGGCCACTGAAGCCGATATTTCTTGGGTAAAGAAGTTATTGGAGAGCTCTGGGAAAGCGATTGTTGTAGGCGAAGATCAGATGGATGCCGTTACGGCAACTAGCGGATCGGGTCCGGCATATTTCTTTGCATTTGTAGAGGCGATGACAAAAGCGGCGCAGCGACTTGGTTTAAATGAGGCCGATGCAAAAGTCTTGGTATCTCAAACATTTTTAGGTGCAGCAAAGATGCTTGATGAATCAGGTAAAGATGCTGCAACTTTGCGTGAAAATGTTACGAGTCCGAAGGGAACGACTGCTGCAGCGTTGAGTGAGTTTGAGAGAGCAAAGTTAGAAGAGTTGGTTTATAAGGCAATGCAGGCAGCGCGTGATAGATCTATTGAATTGAGTAATTAAGAACTAAGAACTTCATCGGCATCGATGATTCGATACGAATAACCTTGCTCGGCAAGGAAACGCTGGCGGTTCTGTGCAAAATCTTGATCGATAGTGTCACGGGCGACAACGGAATAGAAACGTGCGGTGCGGCCATCTGCTTTAGGACGCAAGATGCGACCAAGGCGTTGGGCCTCTTCTTGGCGAGAACCAAATGTTCCGGATACTTGGATAGCGATTGATGCTTCCGGTAAATCAATAGAGAAGTTGGCTACTTTTGAAACAACTAGGCATTTAAGTTCTCCGGTACGGAATTTTGCAAAAAGTTCTTCACGTTCCTTGATTGGAGTATCGCCTTTAACGATTGGAACATTTAGTTCTGCAGAGATTTCATCAATCTGATTAATGTATTGACCGATTATCAAAGTTTGATCTTCTGCATGTTTCTTTGCGAGCGCTAGTACGACATTCTTCTTGGTTGCTGTTGTGGAACAGGAGCGATATTTATCTTCTTGTTCTGCGGTGGCATAGGTAAGGCGTTCGTGGTCGGTAAGAGTTACGCGGACCTCAACGCAATCTGCTGGGGCGATGTAACCCTGGGCTTCGATCTCTTTCCAAGGAACATCAAAACGTTTTGGTCCGATTAGTGAAAATACTTCACCTTCCATGCCATCTTCACGGACCAGAGTGGCAGTTAGGCCGAGGCGACGACGAGATTGAATATCTGCGGTAAAGCGAAAGATTGGTGCAGGTAATAAATGCACTTCGTCATAAATGATGAGACCCCAATCATGGGAATCAAATAGATCTAAATGCGAATAGACACCTTGCTTGCGAGTTGTCATTACTTGGTAGGTCGCAATTGTTACTGGACGAATCTCTTTCTTTGAACCGGAGTATTCACCAATCTCATCTTCATGAAGAGAAGTTCTGCGAAGTAATTCATCGCGCCATTGGCGAGCTGCAACGGTATTGGTAACAAGAATCAAAGTTGTGGCTTGAGCATGCGCCATGGCTGCGGCGCCAACTAAAGTTTTTCCAGCGCCACATGGCAGAACAACTACGCCAGAGCCACCGTGCCAGAATCCTTCAGCGGCAAGTTTTTGGTATTCACGAAGTTTCCAACCTTCTTCACTTAAAGAGATCGGATGTGCTTGACCATCGACATAACCTGCAAAATCTTCAGCCGGCCAACCAAGGCGAAGGAGCGCTTGTTTTAGATGGCCACGTTGGCTGGGATGAACCGCGATAGTTTCATCATCAATTCGGGCGCCAAGAAGTGGTGCAACTTTCTTTGCGCGAATTACTTCTTGCAAGACCGCAACATCAGTTGAAATAAGAATTAGGCCGTGCACGGGATGGGATTCCAAGCGCAGCCTGCCGTAGCGACCCATGGTTTCTGCGACATCAAGAAGAAGCGCATTTGGAACGGCATATCTTGAATATTTAAGAAGAGTGTCAATTACTTGTTCGGCATCATGGCCGGCGGCCCGGGCGTTCCAGAGGCCAAGTGAAGTTAAACGATAGGTGTGAATGTGTTCTGGTGATTTTTCCAGTTCAGCAAAAGGGGCAATTGCACGGCGGCAATCAGTTGATAGCGGATGATCGATATCAAGTAGGAGCGTTTTATCGCTCTGGACAATTAATGGGCCATCGCTCATTTGAGAATCTCGTTAACCATTTCTACTAATAATTTGCTGCGTTCTTCCATGTGTGGAATCGAAACATTTTCGGTTAGCGCATGTGCTCCGCTGCCGACTGCACCAAGACCATCTAGGACCCGCGTGTGAATGCCGGCAAAGTTGCCATCACTTGCTCCTCCGACAACCGCGCAGCCGATTGGTTTTATTCCTAGTTTTGCTGCTGCTTTTTCGCAGATCTCATAGAGCTCTTTGGTTGCGCTCTCTTCCAGCGGCGGGCGATTGATTCCGCCAGAGATTTCGATTTTGGCATCCGGATTAATTGGTTTGAGTGATTTAATCTCTTTTTCAACGCGCTCCATTTCAGAGATGGCAAATGATCTGGCATCTACTTCAAGGGTGGCTAGAGCTGGAACGGTATTGGTGGTGGTTCCTGATTTCATAAGAGTTGGAACAACAGTTGTGCCTAATTCAGGTCTTGCTAATTTAATTATTGTTTCGACAATCTTTGCCATTTCAACTGTGGCGTTAATTCCTTTTTCTGGTTCAAGACCTGCGTGAGCAGCGCGACCATGAACAGTGATGGTGTACATCGCAGTTCCTTTGCGGCCAGTTTTAACTTTGCCATCGATTGCAGATTCAAGAACTAATACTGCGCTGGCACCAATACTTACCTTTTCAATTAATTGACGAGAAGTTGCAGAACCGGTCTCTTCATCAGTCGTTGCAATTAGGGCAACTTGATCGAGATCAAGTTGAGAGATTGCATATAGAGCTTGAATAAAGCCAGCTTTCATATCGTATGAACCAGGGCCGCGTGCGATATCTCCCTTAACTTCCCAGAGCGGGCTGAAGGATCCGATCGGCCAGACAGTATCTAGATGGCAGAGAAGAACTACTTTCGGGTTCTTACTTCCCAACCAGAAAACTGGTCTGCCATTTTCATCAAAAATTTCGGCGCTCTTGCCGGTAACTCGTTTACTTATTTCACTTGCAAGAGAGATAACTTTTCGGCAAGCAGCAAGATCATCAGTTGGGCTTTCGCATTCGACAAGAGCTTTTAGATCATCAATCATCGCCACAGGGTTAGTCTGCCGTAGGTTCATGCGAGCGCGACTCCAGTTATCCGTGCAATCTTGAAGGGGGTAACGCCATTTGTTAGGTGGTCACGCGCAACCAAGGTGCCATAAGAGATGGAGATGGGATCGATTACCCGAAGCGTTACCGAACCATTCGTATCGGCGTACCCAATTTGTAGCGGGATACCTTTTCCAAGATATTGGTTTAGTAGATCAAGAGTTTCATCTGCAGTGGTCTTTGGAATCTCGCCAGTTGGCCTGCGCCTGCCACTTTGTTCTCCGGTTCGTAAAGTTTTGATTGCCATCTTCATAATCTCGTTTGATGGCGCTGGAATATCTCCGGATGCACGTGGCAACTTTGGCCTGGTCTTGGCTCGCAATGAAATAGGTTTTTGCATAACGGCACCTTGGCCATTTTCAGCGGCAGGAAAATAACCGGCATCGCGGAGTTCATCGATAATCTCTTCGGAATCTGCGATTAATACTTGAGGCGCTATCTGCCTAATCTCAAGATGTTCTAACTTCTTATCTTTCAATATTGCAGTAATAACGCTCTCATCTTCACAACGTATATAGGCGCTAGCAAAACCAACACGGAGTCGACCATGTTTACGAGAGACATCGGTAATTAAATAATCAAGCGGTTGTGGCAGAGGTGTCTTTGAAACTTCCTTAAGGAAGCTGCGGATTTCCTCCCCAGAGTGGCCATGATCAAGGCCGCGACGGATTGAACTCTCGGAGAATCGATAAACAGTTGCGCCACCACGACTTTCGATATCGGCAAAGGTTGAAAGGTGGCGGGATATATCAATAGTTAGCGGGCCCGGTGCGATTGCAGTGTTATCGCCTTGGATCAAGATGTGATCAACTGGTGCGGGCAAAGCTTTAGCAAGGCCAACTTTTAAATCACCATTTAGAAATTTTTTACCAAATGAAGAGAGTGCATAGGCCCCGGTAATTCCAAGCCATTCAGCTTCTCTGGTGGTCCAAGCAATGAAATCTTTGGTCACAGCTAAAGTTTTGCGATGGGGATAGCGCCAAGTTACTGCGTTGGTTAACTGATCTAGTTCTGGCGCGATACCGGATGCGCTTTCAATAATTTCTAGAATCGATTTTCTAATCCGCGGCGCATTTGGTCGATCAGCTTCTGGTCCGAGTGCTGTGATATTTCTAGAATCATTGCGACCAATTAATCCAGCGACTCTGGTTGAGGATTGCCAAGCTTCGACAATCTCTAGCCATTGTTCTTCATAACTCTTGGTTTGAAAGAGATCAAAGCTAGCGTTAGGAAGAATCCGGCCATCTGGTTCGGTGCTAATTAAGCCGAGCATGTAGGTAAGTTCTGCGATAAAGATTGCAAAAGGTTCTTCTACGCCAAGGTGTTCGGCGCACTTCTTAACTTCACGAACGCCAAGGCCGCCAGATTGAATTGCAGTTGGTGTTTCTTCAGACCAGAAATTAAGTAGCTCAGTGATTAAGCGGAGCAGAGTTGTAATTGCAGCAATTGCAGCGCGGTCAGATTCTGAGGCAGCAACTTTTTTGCCAGAGACCGCAGGTTGGACTGGCGATAAATTTTTGTAAATCTTTCCACCGCGAAGATGAATCGCAACTTCACGAGGCAAGATAACGGTTTTGCTATCGACTGGAATTAAAAACTTATTCTCAAGTAGCCATTGAATTGGGCTGCCTTTTTTATGGATATCTTCGACCTGGCCTTTTGGTGGTCCCCAAGTTAGTTGATCGAGAAGTGATTTTGCGCTGGTTGGGGCTTTATCAAGTAATTTGAAATTAATAGGTGTAGCAACAGTCGGACCAAGGCCGGCAATATTTTCACCCAAGATATCTCTAACGGCACGCGGAGTCCGGAACTTCTTTCCATCC
>VFQS010002411.1_pt1 | contig 15404 bp, 16 predicted proteins | sample 3512361 | NCBI WGS metagenome assembly VFQS01 (sample SAMN10412375, study PRJNA504923) | tailings metagenome | isolation source: Relicate 1 Philex TSF3 active mining | place: Philippines
TCGATGTTGACGAGCTCCTCGATCTCCTGACGGCGCGGCAGCGACGGCACCGCACCGGCGCGGGTCGCGGCGAGCGCACCAGCCGCACTTCCCCAGCGCAGCGCCTCGCTGAGGCTGCGGCCCTCGGCGAGCGAGGCGGCGAGCACGCCGCAGAACGCATCGCCCGCGGCGACGGTGTCGACCGCCCGCACGACGAAGGCACCGGCCGAGCCGCTGCGCGTGAGCGTCGACCACACCGATCCGTTCGCGCCGCGCGTGACGATGACGGTGCCCGCCCCGCGCTCCGCGAGTCGCCGTGCGGCCGAGGTGGCCTCGGCAGCCGTCGGTGCCGGGGAGCCGGTGATGAGCTCGATCTCGTGCTCGTTCGGCACGGCGATGTCGACCAGGCGGTAGATGTCGTCGGAGTAGTCCTGCACGGGCGAGGGGTTGAGGATGGTGCGCGCACCGCGGGCGCGGCCGGCTGCCATGGCCGCGTGCACGGCGTCAGCGGGCACCTCGCCCTGCGTCAGCACGACCGCGACGTCCGGGATCGCGTCGAGGGCGGCCCGCACCTGCTCGGCGTCGACCCTCGCGTTGGCGCCGGGGATCACGATGATGCGGTTGGCCCCGGAGCGCTCCACCTCGATGACGGCGGTGCCGGCGAGGCCGTCGATGCGCGAGATGTGGGTGGCGTCGATGCCCTCCTCGGCGACGACGCGCATGAGGAAGTCCCCGGCGCTGTCCTGGCTCACCGATCCGACCATCGACACGGCAGCGCCGAGGCGAGCGGCGGCGACCGCCTGGTTGAGGCCCTTGCCGCCCGCGTGGCGCTCGAGGTCGTCGCCGAACACCGTCTCGCCCGACGCGGGCATGCGCTCGAGGTTGACCACGAGATCCTGGTTGAGGCTTCCGACGACGACGACGCGACCGCTCATGGCGTCAGTATGGCGCGCGTGCATCCGGGCGGGGGTAGCGTCCGTGCCACATCCGCGAATCGAGGGCCGTCATGAGCAGCAGCAACCCCCTGGGCGTGCACGCCCTCGTCTGGACGGGCGGCTGGTCGCCGGACGAGGCGGAGGTCGCAATCTCGTCCACAGCGGCCGCGGGCTTCGACATCATCGAGATCCCGGCGCTCGACCCCGCGCGCATCGACACCGACGACACCGCTGCGCGCCTGCGCGAGCACGGTCTGGCCGCCACCATCTCCCTCGGCCTGTCACCGGAGTCCGACATCAACTCCGAGGACTCCGATCGCATCGCGCTCGGCCGTCGCACCCTGCTCGATGCGCTCGCGGTGGCGCGTGGACTGCAGGCGTCCTACGTCGGTGGCGTGATCTTCAGCGCGATGACGAAGTACGCCGGACCGACGACCGATCAGGCGCGTCGCAACAGCGCGTCGGTGATCAGGGAGCTCGCCCAGGAGGCGGCCCGCGACGGCATCACCATCGGCCTGGAGTTCGTCAACCGGTACGAGAGCAACCTGCTCAACACCGTGCAGCAGACCCTGGACTACATGGAGCTCGTCGACGAGCCCAACGTTGTCGTGCACGCCGACGTGTACCACATGAACATCGAGGAGAACGGGTTCCGTGCACCGCTGCTGCTGTGCGCGGACCGTCTGGGCTACGTCCACATCGGGGAGTCCAACCGCGGATACCTCGGCCAGGGGACCATCGACTTCGACGAGGTGTTCGGCGCGCTCGCCGACATCGACTACACCGGTCCGATGACCTTCGAGTCGTTCTCCTCGGCCGTGGTCGACCCGCAGCTGAGCACGACGCTCGCGGTATGGCGCAACCTGTGGTCCGACAGCATGGATCTCGCCACGCACGCGCGGGAGTTCATCGACTCCGGCATGGAGCGCGCCCGCCAGACCCGCGGATCGCGCGGGTAGCCCGGCAGATCTTCCGGTCCTGACGCCCGAGCCCCCTATTCGTCTAGTCCTTCTAGACTTGAGTGTCTATGCCCAGTAGACAGCTCTGGTGTAGCGGTCGCAGGTGATCAAGCGGCTTCGCCAAGCAGCCAAGGAGGCCGGCCTCGACTTCGAGATGACCGAACTGACTCGCCACACCGGCATCAGCGTCGGCGGGCACCGGTCGACGCTGGGCCGGCACACAGAGGTGGACGAGATCACGGTGGCCAAGTTCTACAAGCAGTACGAGGACGTGTTGGGGAAGGACTGGTGGAGACGATGACCACGTTCACGGTGACCGCACAGCGCGGACAGCGCCGCTGGGTATTGCAGTGCGTCGAGTATCCGGGAGCCCTGTCCGAGGTCGCGCGCCTGTCCGAGGCGGACACCGCCATTCGGGAAGCCATCGCCTACGTGGCCGGCCTGCCGGCAGACTCGTTCACGGTCGATGTCGTGCCCGTGATCGATCCGCGGGCGCGTGAACAACTCCAGACAGCCGCTGAGCTTCGAGTCGAGGCATCGCACGCGCAGAAGCGAGCCTCTGACGCAATCGTCCAAGCAGCTCACACCCTGGCCGACTCCGGACTGTCGATGCGGGACATCGGCACGATCCTGGGCCTGTCTCACCAGCGCGTTCATCAACTCTTGTCCAGTGGCACCCCCGCCCGCGCAGCACACTGACCCGCAGCGCTCAGGCCTCTAGTCTTCGACCATGACGATGCTCGGCATCGACCTCGGCACCGGGTCGGTCAAGGCGGCGGTGCTCGACGACGACGGCACCGTCCTCAGTAAGGCCAGCCGCCCCTACGCCGTCTCGGCCCCGCGCCCCGGCTGGGCCGAGAGCGATCCGGCCGAGTGGCTCGCGGCCACCCTCGACGTCGTCGGCCAGGTGCTCGACGCCACCGGGGAGGCACCCGCGTCGGTCGGGTTCTCCGGCCAGATGCACGGGGTCGTGCTCGTCGACGAGCAGGGTGCGCCGCTGCGTCCGGCCGTGCTGTGGGCCGACTCCCGATCGGCGGACGAGACCGCGCGAATGGGCCGCGACCTGCCCGGGGAGCTGATGAGCCGCCTGGGCTCCCGGGCCGTGGCCGGATTCGCGGCCACGTCGCTCGCGTGGCTGCGCTCGCACGAGCCGGACGTCCTCGATCGCGCAGCAGCCGTGCTGCAGCCGAAGGACTGGCTGCGCGTCGCACTCGGCGGCGCTGTCGCGACCGAGCCGAGCGACGCCTCCGGAACCCTGCTGTTCGACGTCGCCGCGGGCCAGTGGTCGGCCGACGCCGTCGCGTGGGCCGGTGTCGACCCGGCCGTGCTGCCGGCCGTGCAGCCATCGGAGTCGTCGGCCGGCACCGTGCGCATCCACGGTCGGGAGATCCCGGCGGCCGTCGGGGGAGCCGACACCGCGTGCGTCGTCGTCGGCCTCGGACTGTCGTCGGGCGAGGGCTTCACCGCGGTGGGCAGCGGCTCCCAGACGGTGCGCCTGATGGACTCCCCGCTGCTCGACGCGACGCTGCGCACGCACACGTTCTGCGTCGCAGGGCCCCCGCGCGCCGGGTGGTACCGCATCGGTGCCGTGCAGAGCGCCGGGCTGACGCTGACCGCGGCTGTGGCCTGGTTCGGCGCCACCGTCGAGGAGGCCGCAGCCGCACTCGCGGCGGGCGTGCAGTCCGACGACCCGGTGTTCGTGCCGTACCTCTCCGGCGAGCGGACGCCGTTCATGACGCCGTCGCTGCGCGGCTCGTGGCACGGCCTGTCGCTGGCCACCGACCGGGCGGCGATGCTGCGCAGCGTGCTCGAGGGCGTCGCGCAGGCCGTCGCGCTGGGCGTCGACGCGGTGCAGGCCTCCGGTGAGCCGCTGCGCTCGCCGGTTCCGCTCGTCGGCGGGGGCACGCACGACCCGGCGTTCCGCCAGCTGCTCGCCGATGCCACGGGGCTGGCGCTCGCCGTGGCCGAGGCTCCCGACGCCGCTGTGGTGGGCGCTGCGCTGCTCGGCGCCGGCCGGGTCGCCAATCCGGTGCGCGTGCCGCTCGCGGCTCCCGTCGAGCCCCGCCCCGAGGCCGCGGCGCTGCTGCGCGAGCGACGGGGCAGGATGGTGGCAGAGGTCATGGCCGATCTCGAACCTGCGCAGGAGGACTCATGAGGATCGCCATCGGCTCCGACCACGCGGGCTTCGCCCTCAAGGAGACCCTGCGCGCGTGGCTGGCGGAGCAGGACCACGAGGTGCTCGACCTCGGCACGCACTCCGACGAGCGCGTCGACTACCCGCACTTCGGCGCTGCCGTCGGCCGCGCGGTTGCGTCGGGCGAGGTTGACCTCGGGGTCGCGGTGTGCGGGAGCGGCCAGGGCATCTGCATGGCGGCCAACAAGATCCCGGGCGTCCGCGGCGGAGTGATCCGCGACGAGCAGGATGCCGAGATGACCCGGCGCCACAACGACGCCAACGTCGCGTGCTTCGGCGAGCGGGTCACCGACGCGCCGACGGCGATCCGGGCCCTCGAGGTGTTCCTCACCACCGGCTTCGACGGTGGCCGGCACGAGGTGCGCGTGGAGATGCTCGGCGAGCTCGACGCCACGAACGGTGCCGCTGACATCTGACCGGAACCTCAGCGTCTACCCTTGCGTCGCAGAGCAGGTCCACGTTCCGACCGGACCCGGATCCACCCGACTCACCGATCCACCCGACACACCAGCCAAGGAGCTCCCATGACCCGCATGCGCACCGCCGCCGCCCTCGGCGCCACCGCCCTCCTCGGCGTGACCGTCCTCGCCGGGTGCTCCTCCTCCAGCGACTCCGCCGACTCCGCCGCCTCGACCGACACCGCGGCCTCCGCCGAGGCGGGCGGCTCCACCGAGATGCTGCCCCCGGTCATCATCACCGAGGATCAGTCCTCGGCCACCTGCAAGGTCGGCGACTTCCTCGACATCGTCGTCCCGGCGGACATGCTGGCCGGCACCACCGTCGACTCCAGCGATCCCGCCCTCGTCGAGGTGACGCAGGCCAAGGAGGAGGGCGGTGCCATCTTCAACCCGGGCGGCACGTGCCTCGCTGCCGGTGAGGCGACGCTGACGCTGACCGACCCGCAGGGTGGCTCGCGCGACATCGCCCTGACCATCACCGAGTAGCGGCCACGGTCGCACGCATGCCACGTGTCGCCATCGCCACGTGCCGGGAGTTCCCGCTGCTGTGGGAGGACGACCAGCCGCTGATCCCTGCGCTCGCGCAGGTGGGCATCGAGGGCGTCCCGATGGTGTGGACCGACGACGACGTCGACTGGTCGGACTTCGACGCGGTCGTGCTGCGCAACACCTGGGACTACTCCGACGATCGAGACGCGTTCCTCGTCTGGATCGACCATGTCGCGTCGGTGACGACGCTGCTGAATCGGGCCGACCTCGTGCACTGGAGCACCGACAAGCGCTACCTGCGCGACCTCGCCGATGCGGGCATCCCCATCGTGCCCACGGCCTTCGTCGAGCCGGGCGCGGACGCCGGCTCGTGGGCAGCGTTCGGCTTCACGTCAGCGGAAGTCGTGGTCAAGCCCGCCGTGTCCTGTGGCTCGCGCAGCACCGCACGTCATCGCACTGACGAGGACGCCGTCGGCATCGAGCAGCACATCGCCGGCCTGCTGGCCGAGGACCGCGTCGTGATGGTGCAGCCCTACCTCGACGCAGTCGACACCCACGGTGAGACCGCACTGCTGTACTTCGACGGCGTCTTCTCCCACGCGATCCGCAAGGGCCCGATGCTGATCGGGCGCGACGGCGGCGAGTGGGTCGAGGGGCTCTTCCTGGCCGAGCAGATCGATCCGCGCGAGCCCACGGTGCACGAGCGGGAGGCCGCCGACCGCATCATTGCCGCCATACCGGGAGAGCCACCGGTCTACGCGCGCGTCGATCTCATCCCCGACGCGAACGGGACACCCGTGCTGCTCGAGCTCGAGCTGGCTGAGCCCTCGCTGTTCCTGCTCCACAGCGACGGCGCCGCGGGCCGACTCGCGTCGGCGATCGCGGCGGGGATCGCGCAGGTCGACTAGAGGCGCTCGAGAACGCAGGAGGCGGCGCTGTTGGCGACCGCGAGGCCGTTGTCCTCCAGCAGCAGCTCCTGCACGACGCCGTCCTGCAGCACCATCGCGTAGCGCTGCGAGCGGCGGCCGAGACCGGCGGCGGGCACCTCGACCTCGAGGCCGACGGCCGCGGTGAAGTTCGCGTCACCGTCGCCGATCATCGTGATCGTGTCGTTGACGCCGTGGGCCTCGCCCCACGCGTCCATGACGAAGGTGTCGTTGACCGAGATGCAGGCGATCTGGTCGACGCCCTTGCCGGCGATCTCTGCGGCACTCTCCTTGTAGCCGGGCAGGTGCACGCGCGAGCACCCGGGCGTGAACGCCCCGGGCACGGCGAAGAGCACGACCCGGCCGCTGCCGAGGAGCTCGCGGGAGGAGACGTCCGTGGGATTTCCGTCCTTCATGACGGAGACGGTCACGTCGGGAATCTGGTCACCGATGGCAATGGTCATGCGGGAACCGTACCGGCCGTCGAGTGCCCGCGCGAACGGGCGGCCTGTGCCAGAGTGAGGGCCTATGTCGGCCGAGAGCGTGCTCCTGACGGGTATCGCCGGATCCCCGCTCGATCCTGACCTCTTCGCCATCCGGATCCGCGGAGACCGGATCGAGCGCGGCTGGACGCGTGAGGAGTGGCAGACCGACCGCCCGTCCGCTGATCGAGTCGTCGACCTCGGCGGCGCCTGCGTGCTGCCCGGCATCGAGGACTCGCACCTGCACGGCTACGAGTACGGGCGGTCGCTGACCGCCGTCGACCTGCGGCACGAGTCGTGCCCCTCGCTCGAGGCGCTGCAGGCGACGGTGGGTCGGGCACCGGTCGAGGCGAACGGGTGGGTGCGCGGCATCGGATGGGACGGCTCGCACCTGGTCGGCAGCGGTCCGCAGGGCCGCCTGTGCGCGGCGGACATCGATGCCGCGCGCACCGACGTCCCCGTCCTGCTGACCGATGTCACCGGGCATCAGGCCGTGTGCAACACGGCCCTGCGACGCGCCGGACTCGAGGGGACTCAGGTCGACGACCCGGTCGGCGGAGTGATCGTGCGCGACGAGCACGGACGGGCGACGGGCCTGCTGCTGGAGGCCGCCGTCTCGCTCGTCAATGCGGTGACTCCTCCGCTGAGCCTCGAGGACAAGCAGCGGGCTGTCCGGGCCGCGCAGGCGCACCTGATCGCGCAGGGAGTGACGGCCTTCACGGATCCGGGACTGGGGCCGGGAGCCTCGACCCTGATGGACGGGACGGGCGACCTCGATGCCGTGGAGGCGTACCGGAGGCTGGACCAGGCAGGCGAGCTGCACATGCGCGTGGATCTCATGCTCCTCTACGGCGGCCTCGGCGGAACGACGGCCGAGGCCGTGGCCGCCGGCCTCGATGCGTGGGGTCGACCCGTGTCGATGAGGGAGCACGGTCATCTGGGCATCGCGCAGGTCAAGGTGTTCGCCGACGGGATCCCGCGCAGTCGCACGGCATGGATGTCCGAGCCCTACGACGACTGCACCCATGGCCACCTCACCGTGGCGGGCACGACCGACGAGGAACGGGTGCAGGAGGTGCGCGCCATCATCCGCGAGGCGGCATCGCGCGGCTGGCAGATCGGCGTCCACACCACAGGCGATCGCGCGACGCAGACGGTCGTCGACGCGTTCGTCGATCAGCCGACCCGGCCTGCTGACATGCGGCACTACATCATCCACGGTGACTTCGCGCCCGAGGAGACCATGCGACGCATGGCCGCGAACGGAGTCACGCTCAACAGCAATCCGAGCATCCGCTGGATGGTCGGCGACGGAGTCAATCCCGTGATCGGCGCCGAGCGCAACGCCCGACGGCAGGCTCTGCGCACGGCATGGGATCTCGGCGTGAACGTGTGCTCCTCCTCGGACGCGCCCGTCTCCCCACCGGACTGGCGGCTCATGGTCGCTGCCGCGATGACCCGCTCCGTCCGAGGCGATGCCTCCCGCAGCGATGGTCAGCGTCTCTCCGGCGAGGAGGCCCTCCGGTCGCTGACGTCCAATGCCGCATGGCAGTCGCACGCCGAGTCCTGGAGGGGTCGGCTGGCACCGGGGTACGCCGCGGACCTCGTCGTCCTTGACGGGGTCCCGGACTGGCAGGACCCGTGGTCGCTGCTGGACTGCGGCGTGCGGGCCACCGTCATCGCAGGACAGGTAAGACACGGGAGTCTGTGATCGGCTACCGTCCACGTGACCGCCCGGCTGCGAGTCAGGAGTCCACCGTGAACGTCGTCGTCATCATCGCCGACCAGCTGCGCGCCGATCATCTCGGCCATGAGGGCGTGCAACCGGTCCGCACGCCGAACATCGACGGCATCGCCACGGCAGGAGTGCGCTTCAGTCGGGCGCTGGTCGCCAATCCGGTGTGCATGCCGAATCGGGCGACGATCATGACCGGTCGCTGGCCCTCGGCCCACGGACTTCGGACGAACGGCCTTCCGCTCGATCCCCAGGCCACGACCTTCGTCCGCACTCTCCGCGCGGGGGGCTGGACGACGGCCGCGGTGGGCAAGCTGCACCTGCAGCCGATGGGGTGGCCGTTCGAGGAGTTCCAGCTGGAGGAGATCAAGGAGACCATGCCGGCCCTGTGGGAGCAGGCTGTCGAGCGCTTCGGGACGGACTTCGTGTCCTGGGAGGACTACGAGCGGCACGCGGCAGGTCCTGTCACGCTGCCACCCGACTACTACGGGTTCGACGACGTGGCCCTCACGGTCGGTCACGGCGACCGGATGTCCGGCAACTATGTCGCGTGGGCGCGCGAGCGCGGCTGGGACCCGATGACGCAGACCGGAGCGGAGTCGTCGTCGGACGTGTATCCCGCCTGGCAGCAGGTGTACGAGTCGGCTGTGCCAGCCGCAATCCATCCCACGAGCTACGTCACCGAGCAGACGGTGCAGCGGCTGGAGCGCTACGCGGAGTCGGGGGAGCGCTTCTGCCTCTACGTGTCGTTCCCGGATCCGCATCATCCGTTCGCACCGCCCGCGGAGTACTGGCGCCGCCATGACCCTGCATCCGTCGGCGTTCCGGAGTCGTTCGGCGACGACCACGCGGCATCGCCCGACTACATCAGGCAGATCGTCGCTCAACGCGGCATGCCCAACGAGGACCCGACGATGACGTGGGCGCCGACCGAGGAGCAGTACCGTCACGCCCTCGCTGCCGAGCTCGGGTCGATCGAGTTCATCGACGACTCCGTCGGACGCATCCTCGACGCGCTTGAGCGACTCGACCTCGCAGGCGACACCCTCGTGGTGTTCACGGCCGACCACGGCGATGTCTTCGGCGACCATGGCCTGATGCTCAAGCACTTCACGCACTATCGAGGCGTGGTCCGGGTGCCGCTGCTCTTCCGTGGTCCCGGCATCGTCCCCCGAACGTGCGACGCCCTCGTCTCGAGCGCCGACATCGCGTCCACGGTCCTGGACCTCGTTGGTGCGCCGCCCATCGCTCAGGCGCAGGGGATCACGCTGGCAGCGGTGCTGCGCGGTGGCGATGCTCCGGCTCGCGCAGCCGTGCTGATCGAGGAGGACCAGCCCTTCGGCCTCGACGGCCTGCCGGGTCCGGTGCGCATCAGGACGGTCATCACCGATCGCCTGAGGCTGTCGGAGATCAGGGAGCATGGGATCACCGAGCTCTACGACCTGCGGGCCGACCCCGACGAGAGGACGAATCTGGCGTGGGATCCCGCAGCGGCCGAGCTCCTCGCCGAGGGTCGGGCCGCGATGCTCGCTGAGGTGCTGCGCATCATCGACGATTCGCGGGTGCCGTTCCACGCCGCATAGGCGCCTATTCCTGTCGTGTGTATAGGGAATTCGCAATTCCCTCGATTTCGCGGGAAATGCTTCGCCTGCTGTCGTTCGTGGGCTAACGTTCCGTCACCCGAGCCGCTCCCAGTCTCGCGCGGCCACTGATGTGGAGGTTGCATTGATCACGAAGAAGCGAACCGCGTGGGCAGCCCTGCTGACCGCCGCGATCACGTCGGCGGCGCTCACCACGGCCGCAGTCCCCGCCCAGGCAGCGACCGACATCAAGGTCGGTGTGACCGCCATCAACTCGATGGGCGCCCTGCAGTACGCCATCGACAAGGGCATCTTCGCCAAGAACGGCCTCAACATCACCGAGGTCATCACCTTCCCTGCGCCCCCGCCCTCGATCGCGGCCCTGGCGAGCGGTGCTGTGCAGTTCACCTACGCGCCCTCGATCCCGGTGATCAACGCGTACGAGAACGGCGGCATCAACCTGCGCATCGTCGCCCCCGCTGACGGATACAGCAGGGTCGATCTCGCCAAGGCCAAGAAGGACGCTGCATTCGCTGCGAAGATCGACGACACCGGCGTGTGCGTGTCGCCCACCAGCGGCATCACCCGCTGGAAGGACCTCGCCGGCAAGACGGTGTCGGTCCCCGCTCGCGGCGCTCAGGCTGAGGTCACGATCGCGTCGGCCATCAAGAAGGACGGCGGCGACGCGTCGAAGGTCAACTGGGTCACCCTCACCTTCCCGGAGGTCAACTCGGCGGTGCAGACCGGCAAGATCGACGCTGGCTTCACGGTGGAGCCCTTCACCTCGAGCTGCACGGGCGCGGGGCTGAAGAACGTCGGGTCACCCGGCATCCAGTTCTTCGACACCGAGCAGGCGATCGGCCTGTGGGTCACGACGGCGGATTTCGCCGCCAGCAATCCTGCTGCGGTGAAGGCCTTCCAGAAGTCGATGCTCGAGGTGCATCAGGCCTACCAGAAGTCGCCGGCCGTGGCCAAGGCGGTCACGACGGCCTCGACGAAGATCACGGAGGTGCCGGTCAGCCAGGCACTCGCCGCCAATCCGACCTACTACCCGCTCTACGTGACGAAGGCCGACATCACTCGGCCGGCGACGAAGATGCTGGAGCTCGGATTCCTCAAGGAGAAGGCTGACGTCGCAGGCATGCTCCTGCGGCAGTACCGGGGATAGCCAGGCCCGGGGCCGGCCCGTGAGGGCGGGCCGGCCCCGGCATTCCTCCACCCTCACACGAACGTCCCAGCCCCCGTCGACACGGAAGCGAGAAGGTGAGCTCCTTCAGACGGATTCCTGCCGGACTCGTCTCCGCGGTCGTGGCCCTGCTCATCTGGCAGGTCGTGGCCACCATCGGGCCGCTCAGCGAGACGAGCATCCCGGACGCCACCGACTCCCTGGTCAGCCTGTGGCAGCTCCTGGGCGAGCCCGACACGTGGCTCGCGCTGTGGGAGACCCTGCAGATGGCGGTCATCGGCTTCGTCATCGCCTTCGTCATCGCCGTCCCGGTGGGCGTCCTGATCGGCCTCAGCCGGTTCGCCTACACCTCGACCAAGTTCACCTTCGACTTCTTCAAGGTGATCCCCCCGATCGTCATCATCCCCATCACGATCCTGGTCTTCGGGCCGACGATCCAGATGGGCGTGTTCCTCGTCGTCTTCGCCATCGTCTTCGCCCTGGCCATCCAGACGGCCTACGGCGTCCGTGATGCCGATCCCGTCCTGCTCGACACCATGCGGGCCTACCGCCTCGGCGTCCTCGCCCAGATCCGATACGGGCGCCTGCCCAGTGCGGCGCCGTTCATCGCCGTCGGGGTGCGCATCTCCGCGACAGCCGCCCTGATCGTGTCGGTGGTCGCCGGTCTCATCGGCGGTGCTCCCGGCCTCGGGCGCGAACTGCAGGTCGCACAGGCGGGCGGGCAGTCCGCCCGCACCTTCGCCCTCGTGCTGCTGCTCGGCATCATCGGCGTGCTCGTCAGCCGCGGCATCACTGTGCTCCAGCACCGCATCGCCTTCTGGGTGCCGCAGTGAGAATCAGCCGCCGCATCCTCACCGTCCTGATCGCAGCCTGGCTGCCGGTCCTGCTCGTGTACCTGTGGTGGAGCGCCTCCGCGGAGTCGACCAACCCCTACTTCCCGCCGCTGTCGGACATCTGGACCCGCTTCCAGGAGCTGTGGGTCTTCTCGGGATGGCCCATCCACGTGCTTCCGAGCCTGCGCAACCTCGTCACGGGCTACGCGATCGCCATCGTGGCCGGCGTCGGGATCGGTGCCCTGGTGGGCACATCCCGCACGGCGGCGAGGTACGTCGAGCCGGTCATCGACTTCTTCCGGTCGATTCCTGCGGTGGCGACCGTTCCCGTCTTCATCATCATCTTCGGTCTCGAGGAGTCGATGCGCATCGCCTCGATCACCGTCGCGGCCACGTGGCCCATCCTGATCGCGACCATCCAGGGCGTACGCCAGACCGATCAGACCCTGATCGACACGGCATCCGTCTTCCGGCTGAGTCGCACGACAGTGCTGTGGCGAGTGCGGGTGCCGGGGGCGATGCCGATCATCTTCTCGGGACTCCAGATCGGTCTCCAGATCGCATTCGTCGTGACCATCGCGTCGGAGTTCCTCGGCGCCGGCTTCGGGATCGGCGCCTTCACCCTGATCGCGACCGACTCGTTCCTCATCCTCGATGCATGGACGGGCGTGATCCTGATGGGTCTGCTCGGTTATGCCATCAACCTCATCTTCGACCTCGTCGAGCGACTCTCGCTCCGCTGGTACTACGGACAGAAGAAGCTGGCCTAGGGACGGGAATGACATGACCACAGAGATCTCCATCCGCAACGTCAGCATGGAGTTCCCGACGCCCGACGGGGTCAAGCACGTCCTCGACGACATCTCGTACGACGTGCAGCAGCATCACTACGTCTCGATCGTGGGACCGTCCGGCGTGGGCAAGACGACACTCCTGCGTCTGCTCACCGGACTGATGAAGCCGACTTCCGGCGCCATCCTCGTCGGCGACCAGCCCATCTCCGGGCCACCCAAGGGGCTCGCCGTCGTGCTGCAGGACTACACCCGTTCGCTCATGCCATGGATGACCATCGAGAAGAACATCGCGCTGACGCTGCGGAGCCAGGGCCTGAGCAAGGCGGAACGGACCGAGCGCATCGAATCCTCGCTTGAGGAAGTCGGCCTGGCCGGCACGGGACGCAGCTACCCGTGGCAGCTGTCGGGCGGAATGCAGCAGCGTGCCTCGATCGCACGGGCCCTCGCAACCCGGCCGGACATCCTCGTCATGGACGAGCCGTTCGCCTCGGTCGATGCGCAGACGCGTTTCGATCTCGAGGACCTCGTGCTCAAGGTTCGCGATGACTTCGGCATCACCACCGTGATGGTGACGCACGACATCGATGAGGCGGTCTACCTCAGCGATGAGATCGTCATCCTCCACGGCAAGCCGGCGAAGGTCCGCGACGTCGTCTCGGTCGACATCCCGTTCCCCCGATCGCAGATGGCGACCCGCAACGACAAGCGCTTCGCGGAGCTTCGGACCCATGTCTATGCGATGGTCCGCGGTCTCGAATAGCTGCGAGTTCCGCCCATGGTCCTGATCGCCGCGCTCCTGTCGATCCTCATCGGCGGAGCCGTCGGGCTGTTCGGCGGTGGCGGCTCCATCCTGACCACGCCCCTGCTCATCTACGTCCTCGGGTTCGACGCCAAGGCGGCCATCGCCGGCAGCCTCTTCGTCGTCGCGGTGACGTCCGCATTCGGGCTGATCCTGTACGTCCGACGCGGCCTGGTGCGCTGGCGCACCGGGCTCGTGTTCGGAGGGGCGGGGATGGTGGGCGCCTTCGTCGGCGGCCAGATCGGCGTGCGACTGCCGGGGTCCCTCCTGCTCGCGGCCTTCGCCGTCATGATGGCGACGACCGCCGTGGCGATGATCCGGGGCCGTCGCCAGGTCGTCGGGGTGGAGCGCGGTGAGCACCCGCTGGCGCGCATCCTGCTCGACGGCGTGATCGTCGGCTTCGTCACCGGTCTCGTCGGCGCCGGAGGCGGGTTCCTCGTCGTCCCCGCGCTCGTCCTGCTGGGCGGGCTGCCGATGCCGGCGGCCGTCGGCACGTCCCTGCTCGTGGTCCTGATGAAGTCGGTCGCCGGCCTGTTCGGCTACCTCCTCGTGCTGGACGACGGCCGCCTGTCCCTCGACGGCGTCGTCGGCCTCCGATGGGACGTCCTGCTCCTGGTCGCGGCCATGGCCGTCCTGGGCTCCCTCGCGGGTGCCGGGCTGTCGCCGCGGATCCACCCGGACCGGCTTCGCCGGGGATTCGGCTGGTTCGTCCTGATGATGGCGGTGCTCGTGCTGTCGCTGGAGCTGGGCGGCAGCATCCTGGACTTCGCCCGGGGATCGGTCGTGCAGGCGCTGGAGGTGCTCGCCGGAGTCGGAATCCTGGTCGCGGGCATCACCCTGCTCATCCGCTGGCCCGTGAAGGTGCCCGTCGGCGACTTCGACACCGCGGGCGAGCAGCGACGGGACGGACGGGCACCGACGTCCCGGTAGGGTCCGTCACGTTCCATCCGTCGGCAGGGGAGGGCGTGCGATGGATCCCGACGGCCTGCGCCTCGCGCCCCTCGTCGCGTGGATGGGCGCCCAGGGCATCGACCTCGACGCCGCCTCGCTGCGCACCGCCCTCCTGGCCGGAGGGCGCTCGAACATCAGCTACCGGCTCGTCGACGGTGCCGGGCGCGACCTGGTGCTGCGCCGCCCGCCGCTGGGGCACGTGCTGCCCACCGCGCACGACATGGGCCGGGAGTTCCGGGTGCTCACCGGGCTCCACTCGGTCGGCTTCCCCGTCCCCCGTCCGGTCGCGGAGTGCACCGACGACTCCGTCATCGGCGCGCCCTTCCTGCTCATGGAGTTCGTCGACGGACGCGTGATCGACTCCGCTGACCGGGCCGGCGGAATCTCCGCGACGCAGGCCTCGGACGTCTGCCGGTCGCTGATCGACACCCTCGCCGACCTGCACGCGGTGGATCCGGCCGCGGCCGGACTGGAGTCGCTCGGCCGTCCTGAGGGCTATCTCGCCCGGCAGGTGGGGCGCTGGACGAAGCAGTGGGAGCTCACCCGCACGCGCGATCTTGCTGACGTCGACACCCTGGCCGCTGCCCTTGCGGCGCGGGTGGACACCGTGCCGTCGGCGTCCGCATCGATCGTGCACGGCGACTTCCGCATCGACAACACGATCCTGGGCGCTGACGCACCCGTCGTGCGCGCGGTGCTCGACTGGGAGATGTCGACCCTCGGCGACCCGGTCAGCGACCTCGCGGTGATGCTCGTCTACTGGACCGATGCCACCGACACCCTGCGCGGCTCGGTGCCGGTCGCCCAGCACATCACCGATCGCCCCGGCTTCTGGACCCGAGCGCAGCTCGTCGACCGGTACGCCACCTGCTCCGGGCGGTCGCTCGACCACCTCGACTTCTGCGCAGCCCTGGCCAGCTTCAAGCTCGCCGTGATCATGGAGTCGATCCTCGCCCGCAGCATGCAGGGCCAGCAGCTCGGCACGGGAGCCGACGAGATCGACGCCATGCGTGAGGCGACGCAGGCGCTGACCCAGCTGGGACTGCGCGTGCTCGATGAGGGCGCGATCCCGGGACTGGGGTCGTAGGCGCCGGGGAGCGGCTA
>VFQS010002412.1_pt1 | contig 15401 bp, 16 predicted proteins | sample 3512361 | NCBI WGS metagenome assembly VFQS01 (sample SAMN10412375, study PRJNA504923) | tailings metagenome | isolation source: Relicate 1 Philex TSF3 active mining | place: Philippines
GTATGACGGCGGCATCTGCACACGCATTGATTGTGTTTCATTGGGGGTGGTCGTGAACAAGAACGCGGAACGCTTTTACGACGAAGGCGAAGACTTCTGGCCCAAACGCTATGCCATTTGGGGTCGCTTGGTGGCCCAGCAACCCGGCCAAATTGGCTACTCCATTACCGATGCCAAAGCCGTGGGCCGGTTCATGCCGCCCGTGTTCGCCGGCACCGTAGCCCAAACGCTGCCAGAGTTGGCACAAAAACTAGGCCTGAATGTGGACACTTTCATGGCCACCTTGAATGCCTACAACCAAGCCTGTGTGCCTGGCCATTTTGACCACACCGTGCTGGACGATTGCCACACCGAAGGCGTGACGCCCGCCAAAACACATTGGGCTTTGCCACTCGACACGGCGCCCTTCTATGCATACCCCGTCAAGCCAGGCGTGACTTTCACCTATTTAGGTTTGAAAACCGACGAGACCACAGCGGTGCGCTTCAACAACCACGCCAGTCCAAATTTGTTTGTGTCTGGCGAAATGATGGCCGGCAATGTGTTGGGCAAGGGCTATACCGCGGGCGTAGGCATGACCATTGGCACGGCTTTTGGCCGTATCTCTGGCGAGCAGGCTGCGCGCGCAGCATTGGGTACGCCCGCCTCTGTGCCCACTTTGGCGCAACTGGTGATGCAGGGCACCGCTGACTTAGACACATCGGTGTCTGCTTGAATCGAACAACCATGCAAACACTACAGCAACTTACTCAAGAAGCCACTGCCTTGGCGCGTGGTGAAATTCTTTTAACAGGCTCAGAAACAGAAGTTGCAAGACAACTTCAAATTTGCAATGGCTGTCGCTATTGCGAAGGTTTTTGTGCCGTGTTTCCTGCCATGACAAGGCGCTTGGAATTTGGCAAAGCCGACATTCACTACTTGGCCAACTTGTGCCACAACTGCGGTGCCTGTTTGCATGCTTGTCAGTATGCGCCGCCGCATGAGTTTGCCATCAACGTGCCCAAGGCCATGGCCACCGTCCGTGGTCAAACCTATGCCGATTACGCTTGGCCACCTGCCATGGGCAAACTCTATCAACGCAACGGCCTTACCTTGTCATTGGCCTTGGCGGCCAGCCTCACCTTGTTCATGTTGTTGGCCATTCAAAGCAATGGCAGTTTGTGGGGTCCCGTCAGTGGCGATGCGCAGCAAGGTTTCTACGCCATCTTTCCGCACAACTTCATGGTGAGCTTGTTTGCACCTGTTTTCTTGTGGGCCGTGTTTGCTTTGGGCATGGGTGTCCGCAAGTTTTGGGTCGATGTCACGCCTGCTACCAGCGGGGCCCCTCTGAGCTCGCCCGCCGCCGCAGAGGCGGCACACGATGCTTTGCGCCTGAAATACTTAGGCGGTGGCCACGGCGATGGTTGCAACAACGAAGACGATGCGTTCACGCTGGCCCGTCGGCGCATGCACCATCTCACCTTCTACGGTTTCATGCTGTGCTTTGCTGCCACCAGTGTGGCCACTTTGTACCACTACGTGTTGGGATGGCCCGCACCTTATGACTTCACCAGCTTGCCCAAAATCTTGGGGACAGTCGGCGGTATTTCATTGGCTTGGGGCACTTTGGGTTTGTGGCGTTTGAATTTGGCACGCAACCCCAACCATGGCGATGTGAATCAACGCCCCATGGACCGTGGTTTCATTGCGCTGCTCTTCCTGATCAGCGTTACGGGATTGGCCTTGATGCTGGCTAAAAACTCTGTGGCCATGCCGTCGCTGTTGGCCTTGCATTTGGGCTTGGTCATGGCGCTGTTTTTAACCTTGCCTTATGGCAAATTTGCCCACGGCATTTTCAGGTCTGCAGCCTTGCTTCGGTTTGCGGTTGAAAAACGCCAACCCAGCAAGCTGGCACTGGGCGGCGATTAAGTGCTGCCCAGTCGACGCAACAAGGCTTAAATCAAGGTGGTGGCTGCATTGATCACGCCACCGCCTAAACACACTTCACCGTCGTACAGCACGGCACTTTGTCCAGGGGTCACGGCCCACTGATGCGCATCAAACGCCAACGAAAATTCTGCGGGTTGCAAAGAGGTGAATGCACACGCGGCATCCGCCTGGCGATACCGTGTTTTGGCTGCATAGTGCCCAGCCACTGGCGCAGTACCTGAACACCAGCTGGCATCGGCCGCATCGAGTTGTGGCGACAACAACCATGGATGGTCATGCCCTTGCACCACCCATAAAATGTTTTTGGCCATGTCTTTGCGCGCCACAAACCAGGGGGTGTGTTCGCCGCCCCCGCGTTGTGCACCTTTTTCTTTGATGCCCCCAATGCCCAAGCCTTGTCGCTGGCCTAAGGTGTAAAAACTCAAACCCACATGCTTGCCAATGGTTCGGCCAGAGGGGTCCTTGATGGGGCCTGGTTCTTTGGAAATATAGCGATTCAGAAATTCGCGAAAAGGTCTTTCGCCAATAAAGCAAATGCCTGTAGAGTCTTTTTTCCTGGCATTGGGCAAACCAATTTCTTCTGCAATTTGACGTACTTGTGTTTTGAGCAACTCGCCCACAGGGAACAAAGTTTTGGACAGTTGCGCTTGGTTCAAGCGGTGCAAAAAGTAACTCTGGTCTTTGCTGTTGTCCAAGCCTTTGAGCAATTCGTGCAGGCCTGTTGCCTCGTTTTGTCGAACGCGTGCGTAATGTCCTGTGGCAATTTTTTCGGCCCCCACTTGCATCGCATGGTCTAAAAAAGATTTGAATTTGATTTCGGCGTTGCAAAGAATGTCGGGGTTGGGGGTACGACCCGCTTGGTATTCACGCAAAAATTCTGCAAACACACGGTCTTTGTAGTCGGCTGCAAAATTAACGTGTTCTATTTCAATGCCCACCACATCGGCCACTGCGGCGGCATCGACAAAGTCGATGTTGGACGAGCAAAATTCACTGTCGTCATCGTCTTCCCAGTTTTTCATGAAAATGCCGACCACCTCATGGCCTTGCTTTTTCAACAAATGGGCTGTGACGGCAGAGTCGACGCCGCCAGACAAACCCACAACGATTTTGTGATGTTTCATGGCTGGAATTATCCCTTGATCGACCCGTGTGGATTAAAAATCTATACTTACGCTCATCATGAATGCGTCAACCCGTCCTACCGCCCTGCAAAAACTGCAACTGGCTTTGAGCACATTTGTGCGAGATGTAGGCCGGGGTGTGCTGAGTTTGATGCACAGTGGTTTGGCCATGTTGGGCTTGGCCATGGTACTGGCTTTGGGCGTGGGGGTGTTTCGCCCCGATTTGTTGAGTGAAACAGAAAGTAGCGTGTACGAGTGGCTTAAAGAGCGGCAACTGAGTTTATGGTGGGAACCACAAAATACGGCCGACCGTGCCACGGCCACTGATTTGCGGGACATCCCCAGAAAACAAGCGGCTGTGGCTGCATGGCTCGGAAAGAAATACAGAGTTGCACCGGAGCCCATTGCAGCTTTGGTGGCCGAGGCCTACACCTTGTCAGAATCAACCGACTTGAAGCCCCATTTGATATTGGCTGTGATGGCCATTGAATCAAGTTTTCACCCCTACATTCAAAGCCCTGCGGGTGCGCAGGGCTTGATGCAGGTGATGACCGAGGTGCATGCCAAGAAGTACCAAAAATACGGTGGCCCCTCTGCTGCCTTTGACCCCCTGACCAACTTGCGCGTGGGTGTTGCCGTCTTGCAAGATTATGTGAAGTTGAAGGGGGGGTCGATTGACGAGGCCCTTTTGTTTTACTTAGGGGGTGACAATGCCAACCCAGAGTCCAACTATGTTGCCAAAGTGTTGGCAGAACAGCAGCGACTTGACCAAGTCGCCGCAGGCGTCAAGGTCAGTACCCAACCTTGACATGACTTGACCATTTTTTCAGTCTTCAGGAGGCAGTCCAGCATGACGGAAGATCGCGTTTGGCTAAGCAGCTACCCGGAGGGGGTGCCCGCTGAAATCGATGCATCTCAGTATGACTCTTTGGTCAGTTTGATGGAAGAGGGCTTTTCCAAGTTTGCCGACAGAACCGCCTACAGCTTCATGGGACACGACATCGGGTACCGAGAAACAGATGTCAAAAGCCAAGCTTTGGCGGCCTATTTTCAGTCGCTTGGCTTAGAAAAAGGTGACCGTGTCGCCGTCATGATGCCCAACGTCCCCCAATATCCTGTGGCTGTTGCGGCCATCTTGCGTGCGGGCTTGGTGGTGGTCAATGTCAATCCGCTTTATACCCCTCGCGAACTTGCGCATCAATTAAAAGACTCGGGCGCTAAAGCCATCGTGATCATTGAGAACTTTGCGGTCACTTTGCAAAAGTGCATTGCCAACACGCAGGTCAAGCACATCGTGATGTGCGCCATGGGGGACATGCTGAGTTTGCCCAAAGCTGCATTGGTCAATTTTGTGGTCCGCAACGTGAAAAAAATGGTGCCTGACTTTGAGTTGTCAGGAGCGGTCAAATTCAACCACGCATTGAGAGTCGGCCGTCAAGCGGTTTATGTCAAGCCCTTGGTGCGCGCCGATGACATTGCTGTTTTGCAATACACCGGTGGTACGACGGGCGTGTCAAAAGGCGCCGTGCTCTTGCACCGCAACGTCATTGCCAATTTGTTGCAATCTGAAGCCTGGAACGATCCGGTAATGAAACGCGTGCCAGCGCACGAGCAACCTACCTCGGTATGTGCTTTGCCGCTGTATCACATCTTTGCCTTCACGGTCAACATGATGCTGGGCATGCGAACCGGCAGCAAAAACATTTTGATTCCCAATCCGCGCGATTTGCCAGCTGTCTTGAAGACTTTGTCGACGCAAACTTTTCACAGCTTTCCAGCCGTCAACACCTTGTTCAACGGCTTGGCCAATCACCCCGACTTTCACAAAGTGAATTGGCAAAATCTCAAAGTGTCAGTGGGCGGCGGCATGGCGGTGACCAGCGCCGTGGCTGCCTTGTGGTTAGAAAAAACGGGGTGTCCCATTTGTGAAGGGTATGGCCTGTCGGAGACCAGTCCTTCTGCCAGTTGCAACCCCACGACCAGCACCCATTTCACGGGCAGCATTGGCGTTCCTTTGCCCAGCACCGTGATGACATTGCTAGACGATGAGGGCCAAGAAGTCACAGCGCTGGGCCAGCCCGGTGAAATTGCCATCAAAGGCCCGCAAGTCATGGCCGGTTATTGGCAGCAACCCGATGAAACAGCGCGTTGCATGACGGCAGATGGCTATTTCAAAACAGGCGACATTGGCGTGCGTGATGCGCAAGGGTTTTTCAAAATCATTGACCGCAAAAAAGACATGATCTTGGTCAGCGGTTTCAAAGTCTATCCCAACGACGTCGAAGAAACTGTGTCTTCGTGCCCAGGCGTTTTAGAGTGCGCGGCTGTGGGTGTGCCCGATGAAAAAACAGGTGAAGCGGTTAAGTTGGTCATCGTCAAAAAAGACCCCTCACTCACTGAAAGCGCAGTTCGCGCGCATTGCCGCGCCAACATGACGGGTTACAAACAACCCAAGGTGATTGAGTTCAAAACAGAATTGCCAAAAACAGCCGTTGGCAAAATTTTGCGTCGTGAGTTGCGTGATGCACCCAAGTGACCCGCCGCACCGCATCGCCTTGATGGGTGCAATGCAAGAAGAATTGTCAGCCGTGCTGGCCCTGATGCCCGATGCCCATTGCGAGACAGTCGCAGGCCGTCAATTTTGGCAAGGTCATCTGAATGGCCATGCTGTGGTGGCTGTTTTGTCCGGTATTGGCAAAGTGGCTGCGGCCATCACAGCCACAGTGCTCATCGAAAAATACCAAGTGCAATTCATCTTGTTCACAGGCGTCGCAGGTGGTTTGGCACCGCATGTGAAAGTTGGCGATGTTGTGGTGGGAGCAGAACTGCTTCAGCACGACATGAACGCCTCGCCCTTGTTTCCTCAATACGAAGTGCCCTTGTTGGGTCGTTCGCGTTTTGAAGCCGACAAAGACATGACGCAGTGCCTGATTGAAAGTGCCGAACATGCTTTGCCCAACGCGCAAGTGCACGTAGGCTTGGTCATCAGTGGCGATCAATTTGTGGCAAGTGCAGCTGAAAGCCAGCGTTTACAAGCCAACATTTCAGATGCTTTGGCTGTCGAAATGGAGGGCGCTGCGCTGGCGCAAGTGTGCCACGCCTATGGCATTCCTTTGGCCGTGGTGCGCACCCTATCAGACCGTGCTGACGAAGACGCGCATACAGACTTCACGCAGTTTGTCAGAGACGTGGCCAGCCATTACAGCGCGGCCATTGTGTCTGAATTTTTGAGGCGCTTTACTTCAGCCAACCACGCCGGCGGAAATACCACATCGGCACCACCGCGCTGGCCACCATGAGGCACAGCGCATACGGATAGCCCCAGGTTTGCGACAGCTCCGGCATGTACTGAAAGTTCATGCCGTACAAACTGGCAATGAGTGTGGGCGGCAGCAAAGCCACGCTGGCCACCGAGAAGATCTTGATGATCTTGTTCTGGTTGATGTTGATGAAACCCACGGTGGCGTCCATCAAAAAGTTGATCTTTTCAAACAAGAACTCGGTGTGCGAATCGAGCGAGTCAATGTCGCGCAAAATTTGACGCGCTTCTTCGAATTGCTCGGCGTTCAACATCTTGCTTCGCATCATGAAGCTGACCGCACGGCGGGTGTCCATCACGTTGCGGCGAATGCGGCCGTTCAAATCTTCTTGGCGCGCAATGGCGCCCAGCACTTCACCGGCCATGGCGTCGGTCACGTCGCCGGACAGCACCAACTTGCCCGCAATTTCCAACTTGTCGTAAATGTTTTCCAAGGTGTCGGCTGAATACTCTGCGTCAGCATCAAACAACTTCAGCAAAACTTCTTTGGCGTCTTCCAATAAGCCCGGTGCGCGGCGCGCGCGCAAACGCAGCAAACGAAACACGGGCACGTCTTCATCGTGAATGGAGAACAGCACCCCCCGGCTGCGCAAGTCAGCATTGTGTTGGTTCAAGATGAACGCACAACGCACGGTGCGGGGCTCGTCTTCGTCGGCAATCAAAAAGTCAGAGCGAATGTGCAATTCGCCATTGTCTTCTTCGTAAAAGCGCGCAGACTCTTCAATGTCCTCGTCCATCGCATCTTCTGGAATGGACAGGCCGTAGTATTGTTTGATCCAGCGTTTTTCTTCGACGGTGGGCGATTCAAGGTCGACCCAAATCGGTTGGAACTTGGACAGCTCTTCCAAAGATTCAATCTCTTCTTGGACGAGGCGGCCGTTGGCCAATGTAAAAATGTTGAGCATGGCAGATCTCCTTCAGCCCCAACAAAGGGGGGCCAGGTGTTCGAAAGGGCGGCGATGGGGTAAAGCAGCTTTCGAACGGCTGGCGGGGGCCGCAGCGCGATGTGCAGCCCAGAGACCATCTCATTCGAAAGCTACCAACTAGGGTGGCTTTCCACGGAGCAAACTCCAAAATAATGATGGGTCGGATTATGGCACTGCAATGTGAATCTAAATACCCTTGGGCGGGCTTAATCGGTAAAAAAAGCCAGAAGCTCTTCTTTTCGTTGGTTCACATCTTTGGCGCCCAGTGCCATCAGGGCGCGTAAAAAACCAGGCTCAAACAACAGGTAACTTGAAAGCGCAGCGCCCGAGCCCTTGAGTGCGCCCAGACCATCTAATACGCGGTGCACAGGCCGTGGCAGTTCGTGCACGTGTGCTTGGGCCAGAGCGTCCAAGGATTCGCTCGGTTGCAAGGCCAAAACCTCTACTTCATGAAATGGCAATGCGGCAGGGGGCATAGAGTTGGGCGGTGTTGACAAATGGTGTCTCAGGTGTCGCAGGCTTTGGTTGACTCGCTGGGCCTGTTCGACGTCGGCCGATAAGCTGTCGTTGAAGACACTGGCCATGGCATGGCCCGCAATGTTGCCAAGGCTAGGGCGTTGAGAGCCCGAAGAAACGCCAGCATACCCCCGTTGCGGTTGGCTCACACCAATGGCCAAAATCTTGTCAGCGCCCAAATGGACAGCGGGTGACAAGGGTGCACTTTGCCGCATCGAGCCGTCGCCAAAATACTCGACATTGCCATCGACCCACAAGGGCGTGGCCGGAAATAAAAATGGGATGGCACTCGATGCCATCAAGTGCTCGATGGTGATGTCTTGTTGTTCTGCACGACGGCCCGGGCGGCTCCAGTTTTGCAGCGCATGTTGCGCCAGTGTTTGGTAAAAGGTCCAATGCACGCCAGTGCTATAGCTTGAGGCTGTGATGGCCAGCGCCTTGAGGTGCCCTTGATGCAAGCCCTGTGCGATGTTGTTCAAAGCAATGCGTCGGTGCAAGGTGTCGACCAGGGGCATGCTGTCTAAAGCAGCGCCTTGCCGTTGTGCCGACAGAGAGACGCCCAATGCGGTGGCCCAGCGGCTGAAGCTGGCCAATGGCGTGTTGGGGAGGTGGTAAACCAAGTGGGAATGCATGCCATGCCAAAACGCGCCCAGGCCTTTTAAAGCGTCTAAGCCGTCGATGGCGCGACTGGCCAAGTAAGTGGCATTGAGTGCGCCAGCGGAAGTGCCCACCAAGATTTGAAATGGAAATGGATTGACTTGTGTTTGTGGGTTTGGGTTGGACTGATTTTCTAGCAGTTGGGCCAATGCTTGAAGGGCGCCCGCCTGGTAGGCGGTTCTTGCACCGCCGCCCATCAATACCAAGCCTCGAGTGCTCCCATCCCCCTTAACGCGCGGCGGTTCGTCACGAGGGGCATTGCGAGAGAGGTCATCTAAATGCATGGCTGAATGATAGAGTCAGGCGCACAGGAAAACCACCGATGACCACACATTTGACGCCAAAGCGCGAGCGCTGGCTTTTGCTGACTTTGGCCAGCATCCAATTCACCAGCGTGCTGGACTTCATGATCATGATGCCGCTGGGGCCTCAACTTACTCAATTGTTTGGTATTTCAGCCAGCCAATTTGGTTTTTTGGTGTCGGCCTACACCTTCTCGGCGGGCTTGTCTGGGCTGTTGGCGGCTACTTACATTGACCGGTTTGGCCGCAAGCGCATGATGCTGACGCTCTACCCCCTGTTTGGTGTGGCCGCACTGGCTTGCAGCTTGGCGCCCTCCTTTGCATGGCTGATGGCAGCCAGGGTGGCATCAGGATTTTTTGGTGGCGTGCTGATGGCGTTGTCGCAAACCATTGTGGCCGAGGTGGTGCCCTTTGAGCGCCGCGGGCGCGCTATGGGCGTGGTCATGACCTCGTTCTCTGTGGCCACGGTGGCCGGTGTTCCGTTGGCACTTTTCTTAGTCTCCCATTTCAATTGGCATGCGCCCTTTTTGGTCATTGCCATCTTGGTCAGTCTTGTGGCTATGGGCGCCAGCCAGATCTTGCCTAGCTTAAAGGGGCATGTGCAATCGAATGATGAGGGGCATTCGGTGCGCAACATGTTGGCCAATTTACGGGCGGTGGTGGTTGATCCCAATCACTTGCGCGCGTTTGCCATGTCAGCCAGCATGGTGTTTGCGGGCTTTGCGGTCATACCCTACATCACGCTGTATTTGCAGTTCAACGCTGGATTTGAGACTGAACAAATTCCCTACGTTTATTTGTTTGGTGGCGTCAGCACGCTGCTGACGGCGCGTTGGATCGGTCATTGGTCAGATCGTGCGGGCAAGGCCTATGCTTTTCGCCGTTTGGCTCTCTTGATGCCTTTGCCCTTGCTGGGCATGACCCTTTCGGCATCTTTGCCCATGGCGGGCGTGCTGGTCGTCTCATCCGTGCTGTTTGTCGTCATGAGTGGCCGCATGATTCCAGGCATGGCCCTCATTGGCGCCGCGGCCGATCCGCAAAGGCGTGGCAGTTTCATGACCCTTAACTCGGCAGTGCAATCTTTGGCAATGGGTACGGCCGCACTGGTGGGCGGTTTGATCTTGGGCCGCGATGGCAATGGACACCTCACCCATTACTGGGTATCTGCTTTGGTGGGAGGGGCCGCCAGTGTATTGAGCTTTGTGCTCTCGTCCAAATTGCGTTTGCATGGCGCAAGTGCCAGTTAGACTTTGGCTTCAAGATGGGAATTTATCAGCTTTTTGCCTGAAAAACTGAACTCCCGACCAAGTTAGAGGGCTAAGTTGCCTGGCCTTGCTTTTCTAGTATGCGGGGCGCATAGTGGACTCAACCCACCACCAAATGCTTGGCGGTGGTTGTTCAACAAAGAGAGCATCAGGAGGCTATTTATGAATCTCACGATCAGCGGTCATCATCTTGAAGTGACACCCGCCTTGCGAACTTATGTGACGGGTAAATTGGACCGCATCACGCGACACTTTGACCAAGTGGTCGATGTCAAAGTCTTGCTCACTGTTGAAAAACAAAAGGAAAAGGAAAAGCGCCAGCGAGCTGAATGCAATATTCATGTCAAGGGCAACGACCTTTTTGCCGAAAGTTCCCACGAAGACTTGTACGCTGCCGTCGATGAACTGGTCGACAAATTGGACCGTCAGGTCATCAAGCACAAAGACCGCATTACCGACCACCACCACAGCGCGCCCAAGCGCATGATGTGACATATTTCACACATTTCTTGAGATAGAACCATACCGCACCCACGAGGTGCGGTTTTTTTTGAGTTGAGGCCTTTACAAGGGTGCATAATCCGCCCTCGACATGAACAGACTTGCTGCCATCCTCCCCGTTGAACAAGTGCTGGTTGGCATCGATGCCACCAGTAAGAAGCGCGCTTTTGAAGAGGCGGGTTTGTTGTTTGAAAATTTACACGGCCTTTCCCGAGCTTTGGTAACGGACAGTTTGTTTGCACGTGAGCGTCTGGGCTCTACGGGGCTAGGGCATGGCGTGGCCATTCCGCATGGCCGAATCAAAGGACTGAAGTCGCCCATGGCGGCGGTGTTTCAGTTGGCCCAGTCGATTGGTTTTGACGCCCCAGACGAGCAATCCGTCAAGCTCCTGATATTTTTGCTGGTGCCCGAAGCGGCCACCCAGAAGCATTTGGAAATTCTCTCTGAAATTGCAGAATTGCTCAGCAACGCCTCATTGCGTGATGGCCTGATCGTCAGCAGCAGTGCAGAGGCTTTGCACGGTTTGATTGCCGGTTGGTCACCAACCGTTTAAGTCACCCTTAAAGTTCCCTACGAAACGAGGTTGCGATGAAGCCTACCGCTGTCAGTGCCGATGCGTTGTTTGAAGATCACCGCGGCAAACTCAAATGGCAGTGGATTGCTGGCTTGGGTGCCTCCGAGCGCCGATTTGACGAAGTTGCGGTGCGTGCGGCTCGTTCAGGCGCTGACCTGGTCGGTTACCTGAACTATATCCACCCCTATCGGGTGCAAATTCTGGGCGAACGCGAAGTGGCTTACTTAACCCGTGGCACAGAAGAGGACTGTTTGCGTCGGGTGTCGCGGATTGTGACGCTAGAGCCCCCCGTGTTGGTGTTGGCAGATGGTCAGGCATCGCCCGAAGCTTTGTTGCGGGTTTGCGAACGCGCTCAAATTCCCATGTTTGCCACGCCAGAGTCTTCGGCTTTTGTGATTGATGTCCTCCGCGCCTATTTGTCCAAGCATTTTGCCGATCGAACCACCATGCACGGTGTATTCATGGACATTTTGGGCTTGGGTGTGCTGATCACGGGCGAATCTGGTTTGGGTAAAAGCGAGTTGGGCTTAGAGTTGATTTCTCGCGGCAATGGTTTGGTAGCCGATGACGCCGTCGATTTGTTTCGCATCAATCAAACGACCATTGAAGCCCGTTGCCCAGAGCTGTTGCAAAACTTGCTCGAAGTGCGCGGCATTGGCTTGCTCGACATCCGGGCCATTTTTGGTGAAACCGCTGTACGACGCAAAATGCGCCTCAAACTCATTGTGCACTTGGTTCGACGCGAAAACTTCGAGCGTGATTACGAGCGAATTCCCGCAGAACCCCTGACCCAAGATGTCTTGGGCATCCCCGTTCGCAAAGTGGTGATCCAAGTGGTGGCGGGCCGCAACATTGCGGTGTTGGTGGAGGCTGCTGTGCGCAACACGATTTTGCACATGCGCGGCATCGACACCTACCAAGACTTCATGGAGCGTCAGCGCGAAGCCATGGGCTAAACCCAATTCGCAGACCACCCGCCTGCTAGTTTGAGCTCAGCGTTCTGTGGGGGCAGGGGTTGCGAGTGCAGTGGGCGTACAAGCTCAAGGCATGATCGGCAATCACAAAGCCTTTGGCCAAGGCCACATCGTGTTGGCGCTGCTCTATCTCAGCATCATAGAACTCTTCAACTTTGCCGCAGTCTAGGCACACCATGTGGTCGTGATGTTGGCCTTCGTTGAGCTCGTACACCGCTTTGCCACTCTCAAAATGGTTGCGGCTCAGCAAGCCGGCTTGCTCAAATTGGGTCAAAACCCGGTACACCGTGGCCAGTCCAATGTCGGCATTGTCTTTGAGCAAATGCTTGAAAACATCTTCGGCCGTCATGTGACGCTGCACACCCTTCTGGAAGATCTCCAAAATCTTTTGTCGGGGCACAGTGGCTTTTAAGCCGGTACTTTTGAGTTCGTCCATGTCTTTTCAGTTGCAATTGAAAGTGAGAGGGTTTGGCCATTGCGAGCGTGCCAGAGTCAAATGCTACCGCTACAATGACCCGATCATATGGCCTGCCAAGCACCCATGAAAAAACACACATCTATACCCCTGCGCGCCTACCTGACCCTGGGTCTTGTGACGCCCCTGTTGCTGGGCTTGCTCAGTGCTTGCAGCGTACCCCGCCTCAATGTCTCGGCCGACGCCATTCTGTACATTCCAGAGGTGGTGCAAGGCAATTTTGTCTCACGTGAGCAAAAAGACTTCCTCAAACCTGGCATGTCGCGCTTGCAAGTCCGAGAGGTCTTGGGCACGCCCCTGGTTTCTAGCGTCTTTCACGAAGACCGTTGGGACTATGTGTTCACCATTCGCCGCCAAGGCGTTCCCCCCCAAAATTTCAGCCTGAGTGTGTGGTTCAAGGGTGAGCTTCTAGACCGTGTCACCGGTGACGACTTGCCCAGCGAAACAGAGTTTGTCACCAAATTGGTGGCTCAAAAGTCCAACCCCAAAGTGCCCGTGCTCGAAGCCAAAGACGAAGATTTGCGCAAATTCCCGGCCCCTGTTCGCAAAGCCGAACCCGCGCCTGCGCCGGCCGCCGCTTTGCCCGCCAGTTACCCGCCGCTCGAGCCAGCTTCACGCTAAATCATGCCATGACACAAGTTTCTTCACTTTCCTCTCACCCTGCTTTGCACGCTGTTGCGGTGGCTGGCGCTTCGGGTCGCATGGGCCACATGCTCATTGAAGCCATCAGCCAGTCTGACGATTGCCGCTTGTCTGGCGCCCTAGATTTGCCTGGCAGCGCCGCTGTGGGTTCCGATGCCAGCGCGTCCTTGGGTAAAGCCAGTGGCGTCTTGGTCACAGCCGACTTAAAGGCCGGGCTCCAAAACTCCCACTACCTGATCGACTTCACCCGCCCAGAAGGCACTTTGGCGCACCTCAAGGTGTGCCAAGCCTTGGGTGTCAAAGCGGTCATTGGCACAACAGGGTTTTCAGACGCCGAAAAGGCCGAGATCAAAGCCATCTCCAAAGACATTGCCATCGTCATGGCACCCAACATGAGTGTTGGCGTCAACGTCACCCTCAAGTTGCTCGAGATGGCCGCCAAGGCCATGGCCACGGGTTACGACATTGAAATCATCGAGGCGCACCATCGCCACAAGGTCGATGCACCGTCTGGCACTGCGCTCAAAATGGGCGAGGTCATAGCCGACGCCTTGGGCCGCGACCTCAAAGAATGTGCGGTTTATGCACGCGAAGGCGTCACGGGCGAGCGCGATCCTTCCAGCATTGGCTTTGCCACCATCCGTGGCGGCGACATTGTGGGCGATCACACCGTCTTGTTTGCTGGCACTGGCGAGCGAATAGAAATCACGCACAAGTCATCCAGCCGGGCTACTTATGCCCAAGGCAGTTTGCGTGCGGTGCGTTTCTTGGCCGGCCAAAAAACCGGCCTGTTCGACATGTTTGACGTGCTCTCTCTTCGATCAACCAGCCCATGAGCTTGCTCACCTTTTGGCTAGAGGGCGACGTCGTCATCCGATTTGTGGCCTTGGCCCTCTTGGTTTTGTCGGTCAGCACCTGGGTGATCATTGCTTGGAAATGGGCGGTACTGCGCCGGGTACAGCACGATGTGCCACAAAGCATTGCGGCCTTTTGGCAGGCTTCCCAGTTTGACGACGCCCTGCAACGTGTCACGCAGTTTGACCGCGACCAGAGCGTCAAACCCCTGCTCGAAGCCACAGTTTTGCCTTTGGACGGTACCTTGGCCGCTGCCGGTGAGCGCGCACACCAACTCACCCGCGTCCTTCGCGACAGCATGCAACTTACAGTGCGCCGTCTGCAATGGGGTCAGTTGATGTTGGCCACGGCAGGTGCTATTTCACCGTTTGTGGGATTGCTGGGCACGGTTTGGGGCATTTTCAATGCACTGAGCGGCATGGCCGAGGCAGGTCAAATCACCCTCGATCGCGTTGCCGGGCCCGTAGGTGAGGCTTTGGTCATGACGGCCGCTGGCTTGGCCGTGGCCATTCCTGCTGTGATGGCCTACAACATCATGGGCCGGGCTGTGTCGCACATTGAAATCGAGTTGGAAGGTTTTGCCCAAGACCTGTTGAACCTGCTCACGGGCCGTCAACCCTAAGGCGCTCTAAAGGCATCTCAGGTCTACAAGTTATGGCATTCGGTCGTTTTCCTCGTCCAACCCAAGCCAAGCCTTTCGCTGACATCAATGTCACGCCCTTGGTCGATGTCATGTTGGTGCTGCTGGTCATCTTTATTCTCACGGCACCTTTGCTGACCAGCGCCATTCGCTTGGACTTGCCGCAAGCCCAAAGCGCTCAGTCCGGCGAGGTCCCCGAGTCGCTCACCCTGAGTTTGAACCAAGCACAAGAATTGTTTTTGAACGACCAAGCCATTGATTTGGCGGCTTTGCCCCAGGCACTGCGCCGTATGGCGGTCCAAAAGCCTCAAATGGAAGTGCAGCTTCGAGTGGACCAAACAGTACCCTATGGCCAAGTTTTGGAACTCATGAGCGTGGCTCAGCAAGCCGGCCTCAACCGCATTGGCTTTGTGACCGCGCCAGCCTCAAGCGCTGCTGCTGTTCGCTGATTTCCCTCAGACTGCCAGGGCAGGGATTTCGCCCCGCCAAACACCTACAATTTGCACCATCATGCAAGACAAGTACAACCACCTCGAAGTTGAGCCCGCGGCGCAAAGCCAGTGGAACGCTCGCGATGCCTACCGCGTTACCGAAGACGCCAGTAAAAAGAAGTTTTACGCCTGCTCCATGCTGCCCTACCCCAGCGGCAAACTGCACATGGGCCACGTGCGCAACTACACCATCAACGACATGCTCACGCGC
>VFQS010002414.1_pt1 | contig 15394 bp, 9 predicted proteins | sample 3512361 | NCBI WGS metagenome assembly VFQS01 (sample SAMN10412375, study PRJNA504923) | tailings metagenome | isolation source: Relicate 1 Philex TSF3 active mining | place: Philippines
ATCAAGCGGATGTAGATGCAAATCGCTTGCAGATACTTTTGTGGAAAGATGGTGAAAATACCTATCACGTAAAAGGCTTATGGATTGATGCGTTATACACTTTGGTGACCGGGAATAATCTCAATCCTCGCGCATTCCGATTAGATTTGGAAAATGCTTTATTGTTTACCGATCCGCAAGCAGAACTACTGCCACAGCGCGAAGCGGAAATGGCAAACATCATGCGACATACGAGTCCGATACAACATTATCGTGATTTAGAAAAATTGGCTGATTACCCGCCAAAGGTTCGTCAACTATTAGCACGGCTAAGTCGAGTGCGTTTAGATCGATTGGCTTACCGCGTTTTATAGCAGTACAGCGTTATGACGCGAATGTTCGAAATGGAAGCTGTCTTCATTACGATGACTTCACTGCGGCTGTAGCGCTAACTATGCGCCACAGCCGAGTTTGCGGCACTATTCAATAAACTGAATTCAGCATTAATTACGTAAAGTGCGATTGAATAATTCTAAGGTTCTCGACCACGCCAAGCTTGCCGCTGCTTGATCGTAGCGCGGCGTCGTGTCGTTGTTAAAGCCATGCTCTACACCTTCATAGACAAAGCCTTGGTATTTGATACCAGCCGCTTTCAAGGCTTCTTCATGTTTAGGCCAGCCCGCTACCAAACGCGTGTCTTTGCTAGCGTGATGAACCAAGATCTCGGCTTTGATGTTTGGTACGGCTTCTAAAGCAGGAGCACCGCCATAGAAGGGAACTGCCGCTGCCAGTTCAGGAATCTTAGTCGCTAGGAAGTTGGCGATCGCACCTCCGTAACAAAAACCAACGACACCCACTTTACCGTTGCCACCTGCAATGGTTTTTAAGATGCCAGTAGCAGTGATGAAGTCTTCTCGCGTTTTTGCTTGATCTAGTTTCGGGAATAACTCGCGTGCTTTATCTTCGCTGCCTGGATAGCCACCGAGTGGGAACAGGGCATCCGGTGCGAAAGCGATAAAATTTTCTAAGGCGAGACGACGTGCAACATCTTCGATATGCGGGTTCAAACCGCGATTTTCATGTACCACCAACACCGTTGGTAAAGGGCCTTTCGCATTCGCAGGTTTGACTAAATAGCCACGCAAGGTACCGTAACCGTTCGGTGATGGATATTCAACATAGGTCGCAAGCAAACGTGCATCATCGGGACTTATTTGCTGCGCCATTGCGAAGTTAGGGCTTAATGCAAGCAACAATCCTTCGGCCGTCATCGCGCCCGCTGCATACTTCCCAGCGGAACTTAAAAAGCTGCGACGACTAATTCCACCATGGACGTATTGATCAAATAGTTTTAAAACTTCTGGGTGAAAATCTTTGGCACTTTGTTGTGGAAATTTTTGTGACATTCTTACTCTCCTAGCCGTTGTTGGGATTGTACGCATGAGTTGTTGAAAGCGATGATTTGCTCACGCACATTACGATACACATAAACGAAAGACTTTGCATGGATGCCCGTCGTCAATACAGTGGAGAGATTTCTGAGTAAAGGCACGCAATCGGTTTGCTATGAGGGTCTAGAGCCTTGACTGTCGTCTTTGAGCGGCTAATTGGTACACTACCTGATCGGATCGACTCTTTACTTGCCTTCCCAGTGTCTTTTGTGGCACATTTGCTTTGCAATTTTTCTTTTTTTAGATGTATGGGTTTGAGGCATTGCAGATGTCCTCGTTGGACCCTGATGTTTCCTCCTCTGTTCCTTAGCCGCATTCACTGTTAAATAGAATAGGAGCTTTACCATGAAAAATAATCCAGTCGGTTGGTTCGAGATTTACGTTCAGGACATGCCACGTGCAAAACGCTTTTATGAAGCTGTATTTCAAACTGAATTGACGCCACTTCCTAATCCTGATCCCGAGGGCTTTGCTGAGATGGAAATGTTGACATTTCCGATGTCGATGGAAGATTACGGTGCATCCGGTGCTTTGGTGAAAATGCCTGATTGCCCATCGGGTGGCAGCACCTTAGTCTACTTTTCGTGCGACGATTGTGCAGTCGAAGCCGAGCGAGCTGCTCAAAATGGAGGAACGATATTTAAAGGCAAGATGGCGATCGGTGAGCATGGATTTATTGCTATGGTGGTGGATACCGAAGGCAATATGATAGGTTTGCATTCTATGCAATGAGGTCGCGAAACTAAGCACCTCCTTCGACCTTTTACCTGATTCGCATGCTGTCGAGCATCGCGAGGTTTGCGATATCAACTAAAGAGATTTTTGCCCCCGAACTTGAGCGGGGGCAAAGTACAGCGAAAGACGAATTAGTCCACAAGTTTAAGTGCCAAGGCAATTTGCTGCCAGTCTATGTATTTGAAGTTTTGCGTTCCATCTGGCAAGTGCTTATGACCATCTTGTACGATCATAATGCCCTTGTTGTATCCCGCACCGAAGCTGGCTGAACTGACTTCTAGTCCATCCGTCTCGGAACTGCCATCGATGCCTTTTGCAAGGTTGAAGCCGATACGAAATTTACCTCGATAAGAATACGGTGCTTGTGCGTCATAGATCACATAACTATTATCACCTTGGCTGGACACGACAAGATAAGTTTCTTGCTGACCGTGATACAGAGCCAGACCTTCGACATCCGCATGCAAATGTTGTCCGACTTTGGCAATGAGTTTCAGTGGGCTCGCTTGCGCCGCGTCGGCATTGGTCAACCATACACCACGCTTTTCTTCACCGATAAACAGACGCGCAGTTTTGTCGTCCACGACGCAGCCTTCAGGTTGCGTCGCAAGTTTCAATTGACGCAGTTGTGTGCCTTGGTATTTGCCGTTCTTTCTCTCGATGCGCCAGTGTTGGACTACACCGTCTTTATCGTTCACAAAAGCTTCGAGACCACCGCGGCTAGGCTGATATAAACAGGTGCCATAGATATCTTTTAATCCCGTCGCAATGCGGCTAGCTTCTCGCAATGTGCCATTGCCATCGATGTCAAAAAGAACCAAGCTGTAGTCGTCACGTTGGGTGGCGATAGCGATATCACTGACACCATCTTGCCACTGGATTTGCTGACGCACGTCGACGTTGTTCAGACGACCGACTTCCAATAGTTGGGTTTGCTTACCGTGCATATCATAGACCAGCAATCCTTGTTTTTTATTCGTGCCAAGAATACGGCTGAGTTGGCTATCTGTTGGATGACGCCAGATTGCAGGATCATCCGCTGCGTCGCCGAGGCGACTCATTTCCTCGGTTTGTACTTGTGGAATTAATACAGGAATCGACTCTTGCGGAGTATCTTTTTTGCGCGGCAGGCTAGCTATCTGCATCCAAGCTTTTTTGCTGTCATCGCGTAGGTAGAATTTTGTTTTGCTGTCTGTATCCAAGGTGCGCAAGGAGCCTGTTTGTTGCGGCCAAGTTACATTTGTTTTCTTGGAAAATTGCTTTGTAATCTTCCAATCTTGTTTTGTAACTGTAGACAAGAAAATGTTCTTTCCTGCGTCATCCAAGACGGCGACCCCACCTGAAAAGATATGCATCGCATGTGCCCCTTGCTGCAATCGACCATAAGGCTGGCGCAACTGTACGACTTGGCGTGCGGCGCTGTTTTCGGATTGCGCAGAGTAAGCCCAGACACCAAAATCTTCTTCGTTAACGTACAAAGTTTCCGTTTGATCGTCGACCTCACAGGATTTGGCATTCGCTGGGAGTGCTAGATTACGGACTAAGCGCGGCTGATCGCCTTCTAGCATCCACTGTTGTGCATGACCACTTTTTGCAATCAAAAATAAATGCATGAGTTGCTGTTGATCGCGAAACAAGCAGCTTGCATCGAGCGCAGTGGTGGCAGGGGGTAGCTTGGTTTTTAATTGAAATTGCCCTTGTTGAATTCTAATCGGCAAGGCATTTTGTGTATCGCTATCGATCAAAACGGCTAAGGCATGGTCTGCATTCTCACGTATATCAAACTGTTTGGCGCGCACTTTCATGACAGCGCGCTCCACACCCGTTGGTGATACTAAGCGTAAGGCTTTTTTGTCTAGGATTAACCAATCACCGTTGTTGAGTGGTCGAAAATCGACAGAGTATTTAACAAATTCTGGTAGCTGTTTTGGCTGTGGGTTTGCGTTCGAATTTGCGCTTGTAATGCTACTGGTCAGAGCAATTCCTAGCAATACGCTGACTTGCGCAGCCCGTCGCCATTGTGTATGAAGAATTTTTAAGTTTTGCATAGATGTACGATATTCAGTAAAGATGTTGAAGGCCTATCCACAAAAAATCTGTGAACGGGCCGTGGCTCACATGAGATTGGAGTTTAGAAATTGATCTTCAAACTCGCCTTGTAGGTGCGGCCATATTGTTCATATTGTGCGTTGAGTGACTTATTTCCCAAATACACATAGTAGATTTCATTGTTCAAATTGTTCGCTTCAAACACGACTTGATAGCGACGATTGATTTGGTAAGACAAGGAAAAATCGAGTTGCTTTTGTGTGTCAACCATACGATCCTGATCGGCTGCCAAGATGTCCGAACCCACTTCTAATAAATACGGCGATTTATAGTTGAGAGCCAAGCGTGTGCTGATCGCGCCATCTTCGTAACCCAACATCAGATTGCCAACGCGGTCGGATTGGCCTGGCAATTGTATGCTACGAGTTTTGTAGCTATTGCTGGCTTTGTCGAAACGTCCAATGCTGGCTTCGGACTTACTCAAGCTCAGGTTAGCAGAGAAAATCAAATGATTGAACGGTGCCGGTAACATGCGTAAAGATTGGCTATAGCCGAGTTCGATACCCTGAACTTTGGCTTTGTCACCGTTGGCATAACTGATCGCTGTGGTGTAGCCAGTCCACGGTGCAGTGCCCGCTAGATTGGTGGTGTAAGTGAAGTTCTTGATATCTTTATGAAATAGATAGGCCGATACACTGCCATCGTCTTGCAAGCGACGTTCGATACCAAAGTCGAGGTTGCTCGCTTTCATAGGATTGAGCAATGGATTGCCAATTTGTGCTTCGGTACTACTGATTAAATTAACGCCTGGTGCCAATTGGCTAAAATTGGCACGAACCACGGCATTTGTCCACGCAGCACGCAAGCTGGTTTTAGCATCGACGTCGTAACGGCCTTGTAGTGCCGGCAACCAATTATTGTAGGAGCGCGAACTTTGGTTTGGTGTGCTGACGCCAGCAACAATTTTATTTCCCGAAGCGTCGAATTTCGTTTGTTCCAAACGCGTGCCCAACAAGAAGCTCATATTTTCAAAATGAAAACCGTTTTGGATATAGGCTGCGTCGATGTTTTCATCCATAGAGAAATCATTGATCGCTGATTCCACAGTCGAACGAGCGGCGGCGCGATTCGCACTCGCAACGCGGGCACGTAACGCCACAGGGTCTAATCTTGAGCCTATGCGTCCTAGCGGATAATCGACTTCTTGCCCAACAAAAGACGACATCGAAGTTGCACCTGCACCCCAATAATTCGCTCCGCTTGTACTGCTACTAAATGCGAATTGATCCGTATCATTTTTCTTATTGCGCTGACTAGTTTTGAGGCCGAATTTCAATTTCGCATCCCAATCGCCGAGATCGAAAGTTTTGCCGAGATCAACGCGTGCATGGTGTTCTTTGTCATCAGAAAAACGAGTCTGAAAGGTCAAGGCATTCAAGGCGAATTTGCTAGGGTCGTAGGCGCTGGCTGGCGCATTGAGCTTTGGCAAATTCGTTTGTGTAAAGCTGATGTCACTGAAATTAGACGTGCCACGGAAGCGTGCATCGTTCAAGGCGTCTGGCGTGTCATCAGATGCCGTGCTTTGCGCAATATTCGCTTCAAGCTTCCAACCTTGAATATGCTGTTCAGTGCCTAATAAGAATGAGTTAATTTCTTGTGTGTATTTGCGTTGACGCAGACGACGTTCTAATCGCGCGGTGGCAGGGACACCTTCGGTTAAAGCGCCACCGCTGACATTACTCACGGTCAGGCGATCACGTACTTCGTCATCACTAAATTTACTAATGAAACTGCGCATGAAATAGCTACTTTCCGCATTTGGCCGCCAATCTAAATTGAGCGCCAGTGCTTGACGTTCACGCACTGGCAAATAGTCGCGCAACTCGAGACCAGATAGACGTCCGTTGCTCCAAGCGCCGCCAGTCTCCAAATTATCGGAGCCAAATTCACGCTTTTCCATACTCAAGCCAGCGGCAATGCCAAACTTGCCATCAAGCAGGCGATCAGCAAATAAAAGGCCTAAGTTCGGGCTAGTCTTTTTGATGTTTTCGTCATAGCTGACACCAGCATTCATCGATATCACTTGCTTTGGCAAGTCGAAGCCTGTCAGCGCTTTCACTTCTACAGTCGCGCCCAAAGAGTTGGCATCCATATCTGGACGCAATGTTTTGATGACTTCGAGTGTGCGGATGATGCCGGAAGGCAGTACGTCGAGTGCGACTGCGCGGCGGCTTGCTTCTGGTGAAGGGACTAGAGCACCATTGATGGTGATGGCGTTTAGATCAGGACCTAAGCCACGCACGGTGATGTAGCGTCCTTCACCTTGGTCGCGTTGCACCGATACACCTGGTAAACGCGCTAGTGCCTCTGCGGCGTTTTTGTCGGGCAAGGCACCGATATCATCACTGCTGATAACACTGACGATGTTGTCGGCTTTTTCTTGTATCTCTAAAGCTTTACGCATACTGGCACGTTGACCAGTGATGGTCACACTTTGTGGTTCGAGGGCAATACTGCCATCCATAGTCGTTTGTGTCTGTGCTTGCGCTTGCATCATGCATAAGACGCCAAACGCGATGGCGCTGAGTTTGCACAAATTGACTGCGTTAGAAGTGGTCTTCACGTTATGAAGTTGCGCGTTGCGAGCTTGGTGCATTGTGTGTGTCATGATGTATCTGGCTGAGTTAGCGTTGGAAAAGCCCGCAGTCTAGAAGTCAAATATGTCAGTCGCGTTACAGAGATTTTGGGCTGCTCTCAGAGCGGCTCGATTTGCCATCTTTATTGAACAATTGATGCAGGTGATGAGCTTAAATGACCGCACGGCACGATACATGTGGATCTTGCACATTGCACGCGAACTCACTTTTCTAGGGATTAAGCGGTTCTACTAGACCCTGCATTCCCATACCTCATTATCTATCTGGCGATTGAAAACAATCCGTGTAATTCCAATCATGCACACACGATTCTTAACTTTCTGTGAGCTGTTTGCACCTGTGTTGTTTTTCATGCTTCGCATTTCCAGTTTTTGGAAAATATCGGTAATTGTCATTTTCTTGTCATGTAAGCCGTTTAGTCTCGCGCGCACTGTCCAGTCTGGATCTATTAATTGCGCGGGCCATCATGCTTTCACTTCACAAAACACCACTTTCACTTTTTGCATTTGCTCTCTTGCTTACCTTGACTGCGTTTAGCACGATCGGCATAGCAAAGCCATTTGAGTCAATTCAATGGCTAGACGTGATCGCCGAAGGCGGTACTGCTGTCATGGCAGGCCTGTGGTTACTGATGACGCTCAGCAGTAGACCGCGTGGCAAAGTCACCTATTTATTAGCAGCGGGCATGGGCTTGATCATGCTTGGTGCTTGGGCTGATTGCATGGATGAGTTTTATCGCGTCGGTAAAGAGCAGATGTGGGATCATTGGCTAGAGGCTGGATTCACCTTGGGTGGTATGTTGATCTTGACGGCTGGTTTGTATTTTTGGCGACATGAACAGTTCTCCTTGAATCTGCATTTGCAAAAACGTGAACGCCTGTTTCGCGATCATTTGGCTTTTGATCGTGTGACACAATTGGTCGATGCGACTTATCTTCGTCGTCTAATTGCGATGGAGCAGGGACGCCATTCTGATGTCTCGAATTGTGTTGCGCTGTTGGATATCAATTCCTTCCATCTATTAAATCGTGATTGCGGCGTAGAAGAGGGTGACCGAGCATTGCAAGCAGTGGCGCATATGTTGTTACTAAATTTGTCGAATCAAGATGTGTTATGTCGCTACGCTGGCGATCGATTTGCGATTTATATGCCATCAACCACGTTAGATTCTGCACAGAAAAAAGTCGATCATTTATGTGCGATGGTAGCGCAGATGCACTTTTACACGCAGACTCGTCAAGTGCCAATTACATTGCGTGCTGTTTGTAGCGAGGCGGTCGTGCAACTTGACGAGCTATTAGTTCGACTTGATCCACTCGATCCGGTCGCACAGCACGCCGAAGAAACAGAAGCACTTGCAGGCATGCCGCGAGCAGCGGTGTTTAGCTGAATCGCCCCTTATCAAATGGCCTATTTTTTTAGCAGTGATCCTTGTTTGTTAGCCCAGCATCATGCCATGCTGGCGTGGCAAAGTGCCCAGCGTTTGGAAGTGGACTTAGTCGGAGCGCGCAAGGCAAGCAAGTTGGATGGGGAAGACTTCACACGGCCAGAACGCAAAATCAGTCCGGAGCAGTATTTAAAGTTGCTGCAGTATCTAGCTCGACAGTCGCAAAGCAAGGATACGAGTTTTATACTCGGTCAACATATGTTACCTGGACATTATGGTAGTGCCAGTCAAGCGCTGTTGTATGCGCAGACTTTACGTCAGGCTTTGCAAATTCTAGTGCAGTTTCGATCAGACTTGTGTCCACTGTTGACGCCGAGATGGAAAGAAGAAAATGGGCAAGTGATCTTGTACTGGATGGATCAATGGGGGGCACCCGAGATGTTGCCGTTTTTGGTGGAAATGCATATGACCGCCGTGACGGCAATGTGCCGCTGGCTCAGTGAGCAACGTCTGCCTTGGCGTTATTGTTTTAATCGCAGCCGCGCCGAACACATAGAGCAACATCAAGTCCACCTAGGTCGCGATTTACGTTTCAATTGTTATCTTGATGCAATGATCATTCCGGCTGAATATTTGGATGTGCCGTGGCCACGAGCAAATGCTGTCAGCGCCGATATCGCGATTATGCATGCGACTACTGCAGCATTAAATCAAGCACCTGCGCAAAGCATCATTCCGCAATTGTATGATTACCTAGCCCTCAATCTACGCTGCGCGCCGAGCTTAGAAAAAGCAGCACAACATTTTGATTGTAGCATCGCCACCTTCAAACGGCACCTTGCAAGACACGGTACGCACTTTCAAGCAGAGCTAGATCAGGTTCGCACGCACATGGCGCTCTACCTTTTCCATTTTCAAGAAATGGATAACGAAGGAGTCGCCACTTATCTCGGCTTTCATGATGCGACGAACTTCCGCCGCTCGTTCAAGCGCTGGACTGGGCAGACACCTAGTTTGCTGCGTTTGGCCTTGGAGTGATGGTTAGACTTTCACTTGAGATCAGAGAATGGCCGATGCAAGCCAGAAGTAATTTCGATTTCATCCAAAAGAACTTGCCTTGAAGTTATTCGAGAAGATATTCGCGCCGCTTTTGTTGGGCAAGGTGTATAGAGCAATAAAAAAATAGCAGGGTAAAAATCACCGCATCAAAAAACGCGTTCTTTTTTTAAGATGCGCGTTTTTTGATGTGAAGTCTCGGATTACTAATTCATCGAAAGACGCGAGCTAGCTTTGTGTGTAGATCGCATCATTTAAAGCATTGAAAGAAACGATGGCGAATCGACGTTTCTATACCTTCAGCGTTCAATCCGCATTGAGCTAACAGTAGTGCAGGATCACCATGATCGACAAACTTGTCTGGCAAGCCTAAGATCAACATGGGTTTTGCTATCCCTGCTTGTGCTAAAGCTTCCGCCACAGCTGAACCAGCACCGCCCATAGTACAACCTTCCTCGACAGTGACAATAGCGTCGTGGCTGGCTGCCATTTCTTTGATCATCTCCGTGTCGATCGGTTTGATAAAACGCATATTGACCAAGCTTGCGTCGAGTGCTTCCGCAGCGAGTAAAGATGGATGCACGATAGAACCAAAAGCGAGAATCGCTACTTTCTTGCCCTGACGTTTCAATTCAGCTTTGCCGATTGGTAGCGAACTCAATTCTTTGTTGATAGCGGCACCTACGCCGGCGCCACGTGGGTAGCGGATTGCCGCTGGGCCCGGATAGTGATACCCCGTCGTCAGCATTTGTCGACATTCATTCTCATCACTCGCTGCCATCACGACCATATTTGGAATACAGCGCAAGTAGGCGAGATCATAATTGCCTGCATGGGTCGCACCATCGGCGCCGACTAGACCAGCGCGATCTAAGGCAAAAGTGACATCCAAATTTTGTAAAGCAACATCATGAATCAATTGATCGTATGCGCGTTGCAAGAAGGTCGAATAAATCGCCACCACAGGTTTTAAGCCTTCGGTCGCTAAGCCACCAGCAAAGGTCACGGAATGTTGTTCTGCAATACCAACGTCGTAATAGCGTTGTGGAAAGCGCTGTTCAAACTCCACCATGCCCGAACCTTCGCGCATCGCTGGGGTGATGCCGATCAATTTGTCATCAACCGCTGCCATATCGCACAACCAATCACCGAAAACTTGTGTGTAGGTTTGCTTGGCAGGTGCCGCAGCAGGTTTAATCCCTTCTGCTGGATTAAACTTACCCGGGCCGTGATACAAAATTGGATCGGCTTCCGCGAGTTTGTAGCCTTGACCCTTTTTCGTGACTACGTGCAAAAATTGCGGACCTTTGAGGTTTTTAATATTTTGCAATGTCGGAATTAGGGATTCCAAATCATGTCCATCAATAGGCCCGATATAGTTAAAGCCAAATTCTTCAAACATCGTCGCAGGGACGATCATGCCCTTGGCATGTTCTTCAAAACGGCGTGCTAATTCCAACATTGGCGGCGGCAATACCGACTTTCCAACATTGCGTGCGGCGGCATAAAATTTACCGGACATCAAGCGTGCCAGATAACGATTTAACGCGCCAACAGGTGGTGAGATCGACATGTCGTTGTCGTTCAAGACCACCAGCATATTGATATCGTCGTACACGCCCGCATTGTTCAATGCTTCGAATGCCATACCGGCGGTCATTGAACCATCGCCAATAATCGCCACTGCATGACGCGATTCATTTTTTGTACGTGCTGCCAAGGCCATGCCAAGCGCTGCAGAAATCGAGGTAGAAGAATGCGCAGTACCAAAGGTATCGTATTCACTTTCGATCCGACGCGGAAAACCTGAGATACCATCAAGCTGGCGCAGACTATGCATCTGATCACGACGCCCAGTCAGAATTTTGTGCGGATAGGTTTGATGGCCGACGTCCCATACCAAGCGATCTTCGGGAGTATTAAATACGTAATGTAAGGCGATCGTCAGTTCCACTGTGCCGAGATTAGACGATAAATGTCCACCAGTTTTTGAAACAGAATCAATCACGTATTGGCGCAATTCATCTGCCAATGAAGTTAATTGATTGCGGTTAAGCTGGCGTAAATCTGCTGGCGAATTAATCGTATGAAGTAGGGACATTATTATGCTTTCCGCTGAACGATGAGATCTGCTAAATCATGCAGATATTGGGCGGACTCTCCGAAAATTGATAAGGCTTGATGGGCATCGCTGCATAGCTTTTGTGCCAATTGGCGCGACGCTTCTAAACCTAATAAAGATACATAGGTAGGCTTATTATCGGCGGCGTCTTTGCCTGCTGTTTTACCTAAGGTTGCAGAATCGGCAGTCGCATCCAAGACATCATCGACCACTTGGAATGCTAAGCCTATCGCACGCGCATAGTCATCTAGCGCGCTTGCTTCTACCGCGCTTAAATGTTTGCCGCTCATTGCACCTAATAAAACTGATGCGCGTAGTAAAGCACCCGTTTTGAGTCTGTGCATTTGTTCTAACTCGGTGATATTGAGGGCGATTCCAACACTGTCTAAGTCAATCGCTTGACCGCCGCACATACCCAATGAGCCTGAGGCATGTGCCAATAATTGCAACATTGGCAGTTTGCGATCCGCTTCTGCTTGGGCTTCACTCAATACTAAAAACGCTTGGGCTTGCAAGGCATCGCCAACCAATAATGCTGTTGCTTCATCATATTTCTTATGAACGGTTGGTTTGCCACGACGAAGTGCATCATCATCCATGCAAGGCATGTCATCATGTACCAGTGAGTAAGCATGAATCATTTCGACGGCACAGGCAGCACGAGATAAGAGTTCATCTGGCGCTGAAAATAAATTACCCGCAGCGAACACTAATAGAGGACGCACGCGTTTCCCACCGTCGAGCACTGCATAAGCCATCGCTTCATGCAGTTTTTGTGGCAGTTGTGTAGGCGCTGGTAAGTATTGCGTAAGTGCGATTTCAACTGCGGCTTGGGTGGAGGTCATCCAAGTTTGGAATGGTCCACTCATGCAATGCTCTCTTGATTATTTTGATTGTTGGCATTTGTGTCGCCAGTGTCTGTGCTAAACGGCTTGAGCATGCCAGCATCAAGAATTTTCACTTGTTGCTCTACTTTTTCTAATTGTGAGGCACAGTATTTAATTAATTCAGAACCGCGTTGGTATGCCGTTACAGAAGCTTCTAATGGTAGTTGGCCAGTCTCCATTTGCGACACCAATTCACTAAGCTCAGCCATCGCGCTTTCGAACGATGCAGGTGTGACATTTGTTGGTAATTTCTTTGACATAGAATAGTTTGCAAGGTAGATTGCAGGAGTGGCAAGCACGAGAAGGCTGGCGTTCCTCGAAAACCTCGTATTTTAGAGCAAAGGGAGTGCAAGTGTGGAGATATCCAAGCTTATCAGAAGCTTAATTCTTGATTTACTTTAGTAGTGCTTGCTCTAATTGAATTTATTTTGAGTCAAGAATTTCATGCGTAACCATAAAATAAAAACAATAAAATCAAAGAAAAACTGATCTAACATAAAAAAATGCTTAAAAAATGAGCGGAATTGCGTTTCGAACATTTCCATGTGGAAATTAATTGAATATAGTCCTTCAAATGATGCGACTAATTTACATATTGTTTCTGAAGCTGACGTTCAGTTGTTGATTTTGTGGTTATGCTGTTTTTAGTGAAGTAGCTTTTAAGGTGTGTGTTGTAAAAAAACTTTTATGTCGATGAATCCGGTACATCAAAAGCAGGCAGATAAAAGTCCTCATGCGGTAGCGCCAATTCCTTTAGAAAAATTGGACACCTGGCAGGCTTTGCTGCAGCACGCCTATCAATTAATCACGCCACAGATCGATGCTTTTTCTGCGCGCTTGTCACACGCCTTGTTTGTGAAATCAGAAGAGTCGAGTGATGCCAAAGAAGCCAATTTGTATTTTCATGGCGCGCAACTATTAAAAAATAGCACTTACACCTACTATTATTTGTGTTCGGGTGCGATCGAGAAAATTTTAAAGAACGAAGTTGCTGCTTTACGAAGCAATGATAAGAAAAAGCCAGTCGCTATTTCTGATGAAGGAATGACCTTAGTCTCTTATGAAGAGATGGATTTAAAGCTGAGCATCAGCCGCGCCAGCCGTTCACTCGAATTGACCCATGCAGAAAGTTTGGCTGCATTAAATATGCGCCTTGCGAGTTTATTAGGTTTAGAGACCTTAAACTTGAGCCAGAATCCATTCCGACCTGAAGTGTTTTTACAAGCCTTAAATACGGCGTGGTGCGAATTTAATCCAGAAAAAGCAGCGCACGATTTTGCATTGCCTTTATTAAGTGATCTCATTTTTGACTTGACGCCGCTGTATCACGGTTTGAATGAATTATTGGTCGTGCGTGGGGTGCTGCCAGACCTGCAAGAGACTTATCGTTTAAAGCGCAAACAAGCGAGCGCCGAAGCTGCCAGATTAGGCGAAGCAGTTAAAAACGAAGTTACAAAAAAATTAGAGCAGTATTTTTCAGCGCAGTCAGGACTGCCGCCTGGCGCTGATGCGCAAGTGCCACAACAGCAAGGCATGCCGACAGGCGCTGGAACTGTTCCATACAATCTTGGTACCGCTAGCTTTCAACCAGCTAATTCCGAGTTGTTTCAGTATCTTGCAGGCGTACAAAAAAATATGGCGATTCACCAGCTCGTGTCTGGTGCGCAGCAAGCCGTGCGTTTATCCCATTTGCGACAAGAAATGCCCGCGATGTTTCATAGCGGAGTTGAAAAACATACCTTTGACTTGATGTCGCATGTGTTTGATGGTGTCTTAAGCAACCAAGAAATCGCTGATCCGATTAAAGACTTAATTAGTGCATTGCAAGTGCCAGTGCTCAAAGCCGCGTTGATCGATAAAGATTTCTTTTTTCAAGACTCCCATCCTGCGCGCCGCTTAATTGATTTACTCTCCAAGTACAGCTCTGCGCTTGATCCAGCGAAAGGACAAGCTGATCCTTTATTTCAGGAAATGCAGCGCAATGTAGCGCGGGTGCAAAATGAGTTTGATCAACAGCTCAGTTTGTTCGACGAGGTTGTCACTGATCTTGAATCTTTCATCCAGAAAGAAGAAGCCGCCACCATCGAAGCTTTGCAAGCGCCAATTAATCGGGCTTTACAAAGAGAGAAGTTTGTTCAGGCTAGTATCTCTGCGAACAACGATGTCTCGATGCGTATTGGGACTGGCGAAGTGATGGCGTTTGTCGAGACTTTCTTAGAGAATCGATGGAAAAAAGTACTGACCTTGGCGTATAGCGTGCAAGATCAAAAACCGCATGCAGTCGAAGATGCCATCAAAACGATGGATGATTTGATCTGGAGCATTAAGCCGAAATTCACTTTGGCGCAACGCCAAGATATGATTAATCGTTTGCCGGGAATTTTGGCGCGACTAAATAAATGGCTTAGTCTCATCAAGTGGGAAGATGCAGATCGCGTTCAATTTTTCGCTGACTTAGCCGAATGTCATGCTTCAATCGTTAGAGCTCCGCTTGAGTTGTCGCCAGAGCGACAAATGGAAATCGCTGTTGAGGCAGCCAAAATTGCCACTGAGCGTCGTCTAGAACAAAGAGCAAAGGCAGAAGCAGAAGCGAAAGCTAAGGCCGCAGCAGAAGAAGCGGAAAAAGCCCGACTTGTAGCCCTTGCGATGGAAAAAGCCAAGGCCGATGCGAAGCTCGCTGCAGAGGAAAAAGCCAAACAACTCGCAGCAGAAGCGCAAGCTGTGGATGCGCAAGCGCAACCAGTTGATTTCTATCTGCCAGAACTCAATGACGTCATCATTCGCGAAGAAGATTTAGTCGCCAAGGTTGAGCAAGCCATTGAAGATGCGGTAGCAACCGTCGCGAATTTAGAGCGCGGCGTTTGGGTGCAATTCCGTATGCTAGATGACAGCCTACAAAAAGTTCGACTCGCTTGGGTTAGCCCTATGCGCAGTCTGTTTATTTTTACCTCTAGTCAAAAAGAGAAATCATTCTCTGTGGCGATTAATGAATTAGAGAAAAATTTCCGCGAAGGGCGCTCTAAAGTGGTCTCAGTGTATCATGTCGTCTATCAAGCTTTGTTAAGTGCGCT
>VFQS010002416.1_pt1 | contig 15389 bp, 17 predicted proteins | sample 3512361 | NCBI WGS metagenome assembly VFQS01 (sample SAMN10412375, study PRJNA504923) | tailings metagenome | isolation source: Relicate 1 Philex TSF3 active mining | place: Philippines
TCACCTGCCGCTGCAGGTTGGAGTGATCCACCACATCGAAATCCACGATGCCGATGCGGCCCACACCGGCGGCGGCCAGATAGAGCAGCAGCGGCGAGCCCAGGCCGCCGGTGCCCACGCACAGCACCGCAGAGGCCTTGAGGCGCTTCTGCCCCTCCATGCCCACCTCCGGCAGGATCAGGTGCCGGGCAAAGCGGGCCACCTCATCGGGGCTCAGCTGGATGCCGGTGGTGTCAGGAGGAAGCATGGCGGGAGCGCCCTTCAGGCACCCATTGTCCATTCCAGCTGCCGCGGTGCGGCGGGGGGATCCTCCAGCCACCAGGCCACTGCCGCCGGCACGGCCCCTGGTGCCCCATCCAGCTGCAGCGGCCCCCAGATCAGCATCAGTGCCGGCGGAGCCGTGAGGGCCAGATCGCTGGCGGAGGGCACCGGCGCACTGGCCGGATGGCTGTGGGCCGAGCCCAGCAGCTCCAGGCCCAGGCCGCGCGCCCACTTCTGGGCCAGCAGCTGCTCGCGCGGATCGATCGCGAAACGCTGGTGGCGTTCAGCCGGATCGGGCCAGCTGTTGCAACAGGGCCAGAGGTGCTCAATCCGCCACAGCCCGGCGCGTCTGCTGCCGATCAGCAGGGCGCAGGCTTCCTGGGGCGCAGCGGCGCGGCACCACTGCTCCAGCACGGTGAGCAGCTGCGCACGGGCGGCGATCCGCTCTGGCGATTGGAAAGGCACCCGGATACGTTATGGGCCATTCCAGATCCAGGGACCAGGCTCAATGGGCGACACCACTTCCGAAACGCTCGAGCAGGCCGCTCCCGAGACCGACTCCACCACCACAGCGGCCACCCCCGCCAGCGAGGCCACCGAGCCCGGCGTGAGCTTCAGCGAGCGCTACAGCGACATCATCGGCAAGCTGAACCAGACCCTCGACCAGGTGGACTGGAACCAGATGGGACGGATCGGCAAGGCCACCGGCATCATCGTGGCCGTGATCGTGGCCCAGATCCTGATCAAGGGCGTTCTCGACACCATCAACCTGCTGCCGATCATCCCCGGTCTGCTTGAGCTGCTCGGTCTGGTCGTGGTGGGTCAGTGGAGCTGGAACAACCTCACCACCAGCGAGAAGCGCAGTGGTGTGGTGACCCGCATCCAGAACCTGCGCAAGGAGTATCTGGGCTGAGGCCTCTGCTCAGCTGAGCGTGCTGAGCACGGCCTGAACGCTGGCCTGGGCCTGGCGGCCGTAGCTGCCTCCAGGTCCGCTGTCGAACAGGTTGGCGTGGTTGAGCAGGTGATACAGGTTGTAAAGCTCCACCCGTTGTTCGGCCCCAGCGGGTAGAGGCCACTCCCGCGCGTAGCCGCCAAAGAACGCCGCCGGGAAGCCACCGAACAGGCGGGCCATCGCCAGATCCACCTCTCGGTCGCCCCAATGGGTGGCTGGATCGAAGATCGCGCCGCCACCGGCAGCCAGCAGGCCGGCGTTGCCGCTCCACAGATCGCCGTGCACCAGCACCGGCTCGGCGCCGTGGTTGTTGAGCCAGCGGGGCGCCCGCTCCAGCAGCTCAGCGCTGCCCGCGAACCGCACACCCCGGCGCTCCAATCGCTCCAGCTGGGGCGCCAGCCGGCGCTCGGCAAAGAACGCGCCCCAATCGGGCAGCCAGCCATTGGCCTGAGGACCCGAGCCAATGAAGTTGTCGGCCTCGAAGCCGTAGCCACGGCCGCCGTTGAGCGCCGTTGAGGCGCGGTGCATCCGGGCCAGAGCCTCCCCCAGCTGCTCCCACGCCTGGCCGGAGCCCCGCCCGCCCAGCTCCAGCCAGGGCAACACCAGCAGGGCCTGGCCATTGAACTCACCCAGGACCAGGGGCATGGGCACCGTGAGCCCGGTGCCTGCCGCCGCTTCCGCCAGGGCCCGCAGTCCTTGGGCTTCGGCCTGAAGCATGGGCAGGGCGTGGGCGCCGCCCTTGGCGAACAGGCAGCCACCACCAGCCAGCTCCAGCCTCCAGGCGGCATGGATGCAGCCGCCCCCCACCGCACTGAGCCGCTGCACCGGCAGCTCTTCGGCCCCTGGATGGGGCAAGCGCTCCGCCAGCCAGGCACTGAGGCGGGAGGCGCTGGGGGAGGCCACGGCGCGGCAGGCGGTGCGTGGCTGCCAGCATGCCGCCATGGAGCGCCGCGATGTGGTGGTGATCGGGGCCGGCATCGCCGGCCTCACGGCGGCGGCACTGCTGGCCAAGGCGGGGCGGCGGGTGCTGCTGCTGGAGGCCCATCACCAGAGCGGCGGCTGCGCCGGCACCTTTCGCCGCGGCCCCTACACCTTCGATGTGGGCGCCACCCAGGTGGCGGGACTGGAGCCAGGGGGCAGCCATGCCCGGCTGTTCCACCATCTGGAGGTGGAGCCGCCGGCTGCCACAACCCTCGATCCCGGCTGCGTGGTGCACCTGGGCGACGGCAACCGTCCGATCCATCTCTGGCACAACCCGGAGTGCTGGCGGGCCGAACGCCAAGCCCAGTTCCCGGGAAGCGAGCGGTTCTGGAACCTCTGCCAGGCGGTGCACCAGGCCAACTGGCGCTTCGCCGCCCGCGATCCGGTGCTGCCGCCCCGCAACCTCTGGGATCTGGGCCAACTGCTGGGGGCGCTGGAGCCCGCCACCCTGGCCAGCGGCCTGCTCACCTTCAGCAGCGTTGCTGATCTGCTGAAGCTGTGCGGCTGCGCCGGCGACCAGCGCCTGCGCCGGTTCCTGGATCTGCAGCTGCGGCTCTATTCCCAGGAACCGGCCGATCGCACCGCCGCCCTCTATGGCGCCACGGTGCTGGCCATGGCCCAGGCGCCGCTGGGGCTGTGGCATCTGGAGGGCTCCATGCAGCGCCTCTGCGACCAGCTGGAGCTGGCCCTGAGCCGCTGGGGCGGCGAGCTGCGACTGCGCAGCCGGGTGAAGCGGCTTCAACCGCTGCCGCAGGGGGGCTGGCGCATCCAGTGCGGTAGCGGCAGCACCAGCATCAGCGGCACCAGCGGCACCATCGAAGCCGGCGCTGTGGTGTGCACCCTGCCGCCCCAGCTGCTGCCGGAGCTGCTGGGGGAGGCCATGCCCGCGGCCTATGGCCAACGCATCGCCAGCTTCGGTGAACCCTCCGGAGCTCTGGTGCTCTACGGCGCTGTTGCTCGCGAGCGGCTCCCGGTCGATGTGCCGGCTCACCTGCAGCTCGACTGGGCCGATCCGGGCTCGCTGTTCGTGTCGGTGAGCCGCGAGGGCGATGGCCGTGCCCCGGCCGGCCAAGCCACGGTGATCGCCAGTGTGTTCACCCCCGCCAAACCCTGGTTTGCCCTGGAGCCCGGCGCCTATGCCAGCGCCAAGGCCGAGGCCATGGCCGGCATCCAGCGGGGACTGCGGAGCCTGCTGGATTTGGAGTCCGGTGACTGGCAGCACGCCGAGCTCTCCACTCCCCGCGGCTTCCAGCGCTGGACGGGCCGACCCTTCGGCTATGTGGGCGGGCTGGGCCAGCACCCCAGCCGCTTCGGGCCCTTCGGCCTGGCCAGCCGCTCGCCCCTGCCGGGGCTGTGGCTCTGCGGCGACAGCATCCATCCCGGCGAGGGCACCGCGGGGGTGAGCCTCTCGGCCCTGATGGCCTGCCGCCAGCTGCTCGCCAGCCAGGGGACAACGCTGCAGCTGGCCTGAGCCTGCAGCTAGAGAAACTCCGGCCGTAGCTGCTGGCAGCGCTCCAGCTCGGCCTGCAGCCTCGGCCAGGCGCCGGCCCGCACGTCGGATTCCAGGGCGTCGAGCGCCTGGCGGTAGTGGCCCAGCGCCGCCAGCAGCGCCTCGCGGTTGTGGCGGGCCATCAATGTGCCCAGCTCGGGATTGCCGCCGCCCACCCGGGTGGTGTCGGCAAAGCCGCTGGAGGCCAGGGCCCGCACCAGCTGCGGCAGTTCAGGCTCGCCACTGGCGGCAGCCGCGCCGCTGCCCTGATCAGCCGCCTGCAGCAGGGCACCGCTCACCAGCACCGGCAGATGGGAGATCAGGGCCACGGCCCGGTCGTGGGCTGCAGCCGCGCAGCAGAACCAGCGGGCACCCAGAGCCAGCGCCAGGGCCCGCACCTGATCGAGCGCCTCGGGATCGGTGGTCGGGCCGGGGGTCGCGACCCAGGGCCGATCCACAAACAGCCCGCGCACGCCGGCCTCCACTCCGGCCTGGGAGGTGCCGGCCATGGGATGGCTGGCCACGAAACGCGGATGCAGCGGCTGCCAGCGCTCCAGCACCGGCGCCTTCACCGAGCCCACATCGGTGATCACCGCGCCCGCCGGCAGGGCCGCCAGCAACGCGGGCGCCGGCTCCAGCAGCCGATCGAGGGGCAAGGCCAGCACCACCAATCGACAGGGGGCCAGCACGGCCGGGTCGGTGCTCACCACATCGGCCAAGCCCCGCTCCAACGCGCGCCCGGCCGTGGCCTCGCGATGCACCAGGGCACGCACGTCCACCCCCTGGTCCCGCAGATCCAGGCCGATCGAGCCGCCGATCAGCCCCAGGCCCACCACCCCCACCGGCCCCAGCAGCGCCCCGGCGCTCGGAATGGTCATGGTGGATGCGGTGCGCTGGGGTCAGCTTCCTACGATCCAACGGTGGTTGGACGGGTTGATGCTGGAAGCCCGTGCCCACCACCATCTCAAGGAACTGCTCAGGCAGGAGGGCCGCCAGGCCTGGCCCCATCACCTGAGCCTGAGCCGGCTGGTGGCCCGCAGCCTGCGCCGCGCCGACCACACCCTGGTGCGCCTCGCACCCGGCAGCGACCCCAGCTGGTGGCTGGGCCTGCTGGTGCCCCTGGCCCTGGGCGATGGGCCCGTGGCCCTGGTGGTGAGCGACCACCTGCGCCAACGCCTGCTGCAGGTGGAGCTGCCGCGGCTGGCGGCGGCAGGGCTGGGCCTGGCCTGCGGCGAAGGGCCCGATCCCCCGGCCGATCTGCGGCTGTGGCTGCTCAATCACCGGGACCTGATCCAGCTGTGGCGGCAGCAGCGGCTGGGCGAGCGCCAGCTGGTGATCCCCGAGGTGGAACTGCTCGACGGCCAGCTGCGCCAGGCCCTGGAGGTGGTGATCGAACCGGCCCACTGGGACGCCCTGCGCCGCGCCCATCCCGCCGCCGAGAGCAGCCTGCTGGAGCTGCACGAACGCCTCAGCCGCCGGGTGCTGCGCCATCCCGGTGGCGGCCAGCGCCTGGTGCCGATCAGCGCCGACGACGAGGCGCCCCTGCGCCAGTTGCTGGCGCTGCTGAGCGGCCTGCCCCAGCCCTGGCCCCACTGGCTGGCGGCCCAGCCCCACTGGGCCAGCTGGGCGAGCCTGCAACCCGGCCTGCTGCAGTGGCGGCTGCATCGCCAGCCGCTCGAACCCCTGCAGGTGCTGCAGGGATTGCTGCAGGGCCGCGGCGCCGTGCTGCTGGGCGAGCCGACCGGCGGCGGCGCCAGCCTCGGCCTCCAGCCAGCCGTGGAGGTGAGCCTGGGGGATCCGCCCCTGGCCGATCCGCTGCCCCTGTTTGCGCCCCTGCGCCAGCCGCTGCCCAACAGCCCGCACTACGGCAGCCACCTGCTGGCGCAGAGCCGACGGCTGGTGCTGGGCATGGGCGGGCTCACGGTGGTGCTCATCGACGACGAGCCCCTCAGGCTGAGCCTGGCGGCGGGGCTGGCCGCCGAATTCGGTAGCCGCGTGGTGCACGAGAACACGGCTCCAGACAGCAATGGCGTGGTGCTGGCCAGCTGGAGCTGGTGGCTGGAGCAACAGGCGCGCCTGCCCCTGCCCTGCCAGGTGGTGGTGGCCCTGCTGCCGATCGCCAGCCTGGAGGACCCGCTCACGGCGGCGCGGGTGGAACACCTGCGGCGCCAAGGGCGCGACTGGTTCCGCGAACGGCTGCTGCCTGACGGGCTGGGCCGCCTGCAGCGCGGTCTGGCCGGACTGCGCCGCCATGGCGGCGGACGGCTGGCGGTGCTCGACGGCCGGCTGCGCAGCCGCGGCTGGGGCCAGCAGGTGCTGGAGGCACTGGAGCCCTGGGTGGAACTGCGGCGGCTGCTCCCACCGGCCGGCGAGTCCAGCGCGCACGACCCAGCCGAGCACGCTGCATAGGCTGGCCCCACCGACGAGCAGGGCACATGGGCGAAGCCAAGCGCCGGGCCATTCAGGGTCTGCCACCCAAAACCGTGAAGCGCGCCAAGGACGACGACTCACCGCGGCTGGCCCCCTGGCTGCCGCTCACCCGCAACCAGGCGGATCAGTTCGTGCGGCTCACCACCCGCGGGGCCTGGGTGGGCATCGCCGCGCTGGTGCTGTTCTGGGTGACCGTGCGCTTCATCGGCCCGGCGGCCGGCTGGTGGACCCTGGCCGACGGCTGACCCCACCAGCAGGACCACCCGTAGGCATTGCTACTCACGCAAAGCTGAAGAAAACCTTATGCTTGAGACACGCATGAGATTCGGCCATGTTTCCACGTCTCGCTGAGCAGTACCGGAGCGTGGTGCAAGACCTGGTGATGAGTCTCCAGGCCCTGGCCCGCAGCCTTCAGGACCGCGACTTTTCGGCCACCTGCTACGTGTGCGGCGACGGCCGCGACGGCCACGGCGCCTCGTTTGTGGCCAACCTCGGCAGCAATCACATGGTGCGTTTCCTGGTGTCCGACTTCGGCATCAGCTGGGTGGAGTCGCGGGATGGCCACGAGCTGGTGAAGCTCGAAGGTGCCGAAGCCATTCAGGAACTGCATCGGGTGGCCCAGGTGTTGCAGCAGGCCAAGCCCGCCAGCAAAACCAGCCCCGAGGGCATCAAGCCAATCGCAGCCTGAGACCCCAAAACCATCCCAACAGCAAAAGGCGCCCCAAAGGGCGCCTTTTTGATGGACAGCCGCCCGTCGTCAGTCGGCCACGACAGCCACGGCAAGGTCATCCAGCGCGGCATCGTCCCGATGGGGAGCCGCCGCGGCCGCCTTGGCCGCCGCCGCCAGGGGCTTCATCGCATTGGCGGTGACTTCAGCACCCTCGGTGAGCTTCTGACGGGTGAGCTGCTCGATCACCTCCCGCGGCTCGGGGTTCTTCTCCAGCCAGGTGATCGTGTTGTCGCGGCCCTGGCCGATGTTGTCGCCCTCGTAGCTGTACCAGGCGCCCTTGCGTGTCACCACACCGGTTTCCTCGGCCAGATCCAGCAGGCAGCCCAGGGTGCTGATGCCGCGGCCGAACAGGATGTCGAACTCGGCGATGCGGAAGGGCGGCGCCACCTTGTTCTTGGCCACCTTCACCTTGGCGCGGATGCCGTACTCCTCAGTGCCGCGCTTGAGCGTCTGGATGCGGCGGATGTCGAGCCGCACCGAGGCGTAGAACTTGAGCGCGTTACCACCGGTGGTGGTTTCGGGGTTGCCGTAGGTGACGCCGATCTTCTGGCGCAGCTGGTTCAGGAAGATCACCGTGCAACCTGATTTGCCGATGTTGCCGGTGATCTTGCGCATCGCCTGGCTCATCAGACGGGCCTGGCTGCCCACCGCCAGATCGCCCATCTCGCCCTCGATCTCGGCGCGGGGAGTGAGGGCGGCCACCGAATCGACCACCACGATGTCGACGGCGGCCGAGCGCACCAGCTGATCGACGATCTCCAGAGCCATCTCACCGGTATCCGGCTGGGACACCAGCAGGTTTTCGATATCCACTCCCACCGAGGCGGCATACACCGGATCCAGGGCGTGCTCCGCATCCACGAAGGCCGCCACGCCGCCGCGCTTCTGCACCTCGGCGATGGCATGCAGGGTGAGAGTGGTTTTACCGGAGCTCTCCGGGCCGTACACCTCCACCACCCGGCCCTTGGGGTAACCACCACCGAGGGCCAGATCCAGGGTGAGGGCGCCGGTGTTGATGGTTTCCACCCGCATGCGGGAGGCATCCCCCAGGCGCATGATCGAGCCCTTGCCGAAGTTGCGCTCGATCTGGTTCAACACCAGGCCGAGGGCCTTGTCGCGCTCGGCACTCTCACGAGATGAGGGCTCACGGGAGGAGGAAGCGGCCCCGTTGGCAGCGGCCTTGGAATCAGCAGGCATGGCTAGCGATGTACAGCGAAGGAACGGGCCGCAACCGGCAGAGACGGCGCTGGAGATGGTGAACACCGGAGGTCATCCTGCGGCCCCGGAAGAACCAGTGCCACCGAACGGGGTCGGCGTCTCAATTGCGTGTAGTACTGACGTACCTTACTGGCTCAGGGCCACCGCGTCAGGGGGGCCGCGAAGGTCGGGGGCTCCAGCAGGGTGATCCCCGGCGGCAGCTGGTCGCGATCGCCCGGACCGAGGTAGCCCCAGCTCACCAGAAAGCAGCGCACCGCCTCCAGCCCAGGCGTGGCCCGCACCAGCTCGAGGGTGGGGCGCCGATCTTCCACGAACCACAGGCCCCGGCCGGGCTGTTGCAGGCGGGCGAGCACCTCGGGCTTGCTGCCGTCTTCATGGCCATACACCGCAGCTGGCTCCAGACCGGCGGCTGCCAGCAGCTCCCGGGCAAAGGCGCCCCCCTTGGTGGTGAGCACCATCCATGTCGCGGCTTCCGCGGCGAGGGCCGTGAGCCGCTCTGGCACACCGGGATAGAACCGGTGCAGCCCAAGCCAGGCGGCGCGGTCGGAGGCGATCGCCTCACTGCGCACCCGCTCGAGGGTGCCCTGCAGCAGTGCGGCGTTCCAGCCCCGGCGCGCCAGGGCAGGCTGCAGCGCGGTGTCGTAGCCGGCCAGCAGCGCCGGCAGATCCAGGTCGCGACGCGAGAGCTCGGCGGCCATCAGCACCATCTCCCAGCCCTTGTGGATGAGGGGGCGCAGCAGTGCAAAGCCCTCGGGCGCCTGCTCCGGCAACTCCAGATCGGGAGCCAGCTCCAGCACCGCCTGCCGGGCCGACCACCAGTACTCGCGCATGCCATCCACGAGCACGCCGTCGAAGTCGAAAACCAGCAGCGGCGCCGTCATTCAGCGATAGCCCTCGCGCGGAATCTCAAGATTTCAAAAAACTGGGCCGCTAGGATTCGAACCTAGGAATGGCGGGACCAAAACCCGCTGCCTTACCGCTTGGCGACGGCCCAATGGGGCAAGCCCCAGCACCTGCAGCGCTGGTGCTCAGCTAGTTACCCATAGCGGCGGGACCTTCGTCAACTCAGCCACTCCCGCAGGGCAGGTCAGGCCGGGAACACGCGCAGCCGCTGCTCGCTGCCGCGGCCGAACTCCGCGGAGCGCAGCCGATAGCGCGATGCCAGTTCCGCCTGCAGGTGCCGCACCCGCTCACTGCGGGGCAGCAGCTCCACCGGCCGCCCCTGGGGCAGCACCACCTGCTCCACCGCCAGCCGGCACTCCTCCAGGGCGGCATGCAGATCGTCGGCATCGGCGGCGGCTGGCTCCGCCGCAACCCCCTCAGGGCGGCGCCGCTCCACCAGCCGCTCCAGCCCCCGCTGGATCTGGGGCAGCGCCGCACTCTTGATCACCAGGATCGGAATGCCCAGCTCCTGGGCGTGGCGGCGCACGTGGGGATCGCGCCCCAGCTGCTGACGCACGCTGAGCACCACATCGGCCAGCTCCACGCTGGGGGCCGTTTCCACCGGCAGATGCCGGGCCCGGACCACCTGCTCCAGCTGCGCCCGGCTGATGCCGGCGCCGTACACCCGCAGCGGCACCGCAGGAGCTGCCTTCACGGGCGGCTCGAGATCCTCGATCAGCTCCTCGCCCGGCGCATCGTCGCGGTCCCCTTCCAGGGCGGCCTCGTGGTCGTCATCGCGGGCGACGGGCAGCGGCGGCAGGGGCCGCTGCACCAGGCGCGGACCGGCAGCCACCCGGCTTGCCGGTGACGGAGCCTCCGCCAGCCGCACCTGGCCATCGGCGGCCAGCTCACGCACCTGGGGCCGGGCCGCCTGGCCGCGCAGCAGCAGATCCACGGTGCGGGCCACGTCGGCATGCACCAGCCAGCGGTGGCGGCTGTGCATCTCCACCGCCATCGGGAAGGTGGGCTCGGCGGCCCGCTCCAGCACCGTTTTCTGGGTGCGGCGGCGGCGCGCCTCCTCATCGCCCAGGGTCACCGACTGGATGCCCCCGACCAGGTCGCTGAGGGTGGGGTTCTTGATCAGATTGGCGAGTTCATTGCCGTGGGCCGTGGCCACGAGCATCACGCCCCGCTCGGCGATGGTGCGCGCCGCCTGGGCCTCGAGTTCGGTGCCGATTTCATCGATCACGATGACTTCCGGCATGTGGTTTTCCACCGCCTCGATCATCACCTGGTGCTGCAGCTCAGGCCGGGCCACCTGCATGCGCCGGGCCCGCCCGATCGCGGGGTGGGGGATATCACCGTCACCGGCGATCTCGTTGCTGGTGTCGATCACCACCACCCGCTTGCCCAGCTCATCGGCCAGCACCCGGGCGATCTCGCGCAGGGCAGTGGTCTTGCCCACACCGGGGCGCCCCATCAGCAGCAGTGAGCGGCCGGAATCCAGCAGGTCGCGCACCATCACCACCGTGCCGAACACGGCGCGGCCCACCCGGCAGGTGAGTCCCACCACCTCACCGGTGCGGTTGCGGATCGCGCTGATGCGGTGGAGAGTGCGTTCGATCCCGGCGCGGTTGTCACCGCCGAAGGGGCCCAGTTGCTCGAGCACCGCCGCCAGATCGGCGCGTTCGATGGGGCGCTCACCCAGCTCCTGCACCCGGCCGGGATAACGGGCTTCCGCCACCCGGCCCAGATCCAGCACCACCTCCAGCAGCTGCTCCCGGGCGGCATCGGGTTCCAGCGCCGACCGCACCGGTGGCGGCAGCACGGTGAGCAGGCGGTCGAGGTCGTCGGTGATGCGCTGGGTGGTGATGGGGCAGCCTCCGCGCTGGCGCCGTTGCGTGGCACCGTTCTAGCGGCGTTGGCGCTCCAGCCAGGGCGTCACCAGAGCCCGCGCCAGCTCCAGGGCCCGCGGCCAGAGATCCCCATCGGTGAGCAGGCCCCGGCCGCGCTGCTGGGCGTCCAACAGCAGCGGCTGCAGCAGGCTGCGGGCCACGCCGCCGAAGGCCACGCCGCTCACCGCGGCACCCGCTCCACGGGCGCGCTCCAGCACCGCCAGGGTGTGGGCATTGGTGCCTCCCGCCAGCTGCAGCGGTCCGGGTGGAGCGACCGGCGCCAGGGCGAGCGCCAGGTTCACGGCGGCATGGGCGGTGCCGGCACCCACATCGCCGCTCATCGGCCGGCCATCGAGCTGCCAGAGGGGCCGCAAGCCGGCGGCGCGCAGCAAGCTAAAGCGCTGCCACAGCTCAGCGGCCAGCTGCTGGGGCGCGGCCGGCCTCCCGGCCTCCCGTTCACCGGCGGCAGGCTCGAGTCCGCAGCTCACCGCCACCCGTTGCAGCGCCACGCCTGAAGCCTGCAGCTGCTGCACCCGCTGGGCAAAGGCCTCAACCCGGCCGAGGCGCGTGTGCAGCTCCACGGCATCGGGCTGAAGCTCCGCCAGCAGCGGCGCCACCGCCTCAGGAGGCAGTTGCTGATCCCGCTCCTCGATCAATCCCAGCGGACAGGCCGGCAGACAGCGTCCGCAGCCGTAGCAGCGCTCGTTCTGCACGCCCGCCGCCCCGATCGCCACCGCCGGGCATACCCGCTCGCAGGGGCGTGGGCACTCGGGCGGACAGTGGCCGGGCTCAAACCAGGCCTTGCGGAAGTGGGGATCGGCGCCGTCGCTGAGGCTCAGCATCAGCCAGGGGCGGGCCGCGCCGCGGCCGAGGGCCCAGGCGATACCGCGGCGGGCGGCCGCCACAACCGCAGGGTCGGCCGCCACATCCAGGCAATGCACACCCGCCAGGGTGTAGATGCCCGCCAGATCCTCAATCGCAGCCAGATCCTGGTTGCTGGCTCCGCCGATCCACTTCACCCACAGGCCGCGGGCGAGGGCCTGGTCGGGATCTTGGGGCTCAGGCGGCAACGAGTTGCTCGAGGGGCTGCCAGCGCAGGGCCCGGGCGCCGCCCATCTCCACCACCAGCTTCAGGCGGGGCTCGCGCCGGGCGAGATTCACCAGTGAGGAGAGCTCGGCGGCGGAGAGCACCTGCCCCTCCAGCAACCAGAGAAGGATGGGGGCGGTGCCTTCCAGCAGGGTGCCGAGCTGGGGCATCACGCGCTGCACCTCACCTACGGCGGCACCGCGGCCCACGCTCTGGTGCCCCAGATGGGGCGGACGCACGCCGTGGGTCTGCAGCAGGTAGGCCTCCGGATCGCCGAGGCCGCGGGCGGAGGTGATCATCGCCCGGTAGCCAGCGGCCCGCAGGCGGCGCAGCAGGCGGGTTTCGGCCCCGCCCTCCAGAGGCGCGAAGAGCGCGAGCGCACCGGCCGTCTCCAACGCCTGCCGAAATCCACGGCCGGAGAGCAGCAGGGGCATCGGGGGGCGCCAGAAATGCTCAGGTGAGTCTGGCAGCAGGCTTCAAGGCGTGGGGCCATCACTGATGAGGTATTGTCGCTGGCTGTGCCATTGATCTGCGCCCGTCCGCTAGCCGGGCCTCCAGAACACGGCACAACGATCACCAGTGGTGGTGGTCGTCCCAGGCCAGTACGGACTGGGCAGCTTGAGGTTCACCGCGAGCTGTTCACCCGTCGGGAAACTGCCCAACGCGTCCGTTTTTGCGGATCCGGTTTCTGCAAGTCCCAGCCCCGCTGAATTCAGGCGCCCTGGCGTCTCGCTAGCCCCTCGAACGCGATCTGGCCCGCGGCTCCCCACCGGACCCGCCACTGCCCGCCGTTTTCCTCGGACCAGCAGACACCAGCTTCTGTTGCAGCTTCACCGCGCTGCTCCTGCCTTGCGGCAGGTGACACCGGTGGTCCAGCTGGCGTTGTTCCCCTTCCTATGTCCATCGGCATTCTTGGGAAGAAACTGGGCATGTCCCAGTTCTTCGATGAAGAGGGCAGATCCATCCCGGTCACCGTGATCGAGGCTGGTCCCTGCCGTATCACTCAGCTCAAAACCACCAGCACCGACGGCTACAACGCCGTTCAGCTCGGTTTCGGCGACATCCGCGAGAAGCTCGTCAACAGGCCTGCCCAGGGTCACTTGGCCAAGTCGGGTGATGAGCTGCTGCGTCACCTCAAGGAGTACCGCGTCGACAGCGTCGACGGTCTCGAGCTGGGTGGCTCCATCACGGTCGACGCCTTCGAGGCCGGCCAGAAAGTCGATGTGAGCGGCGACACCATGGGTCGCGGTTTCGCCGGCTATCAGAAGCGTCATGGTTTCAGCCGCGGTCCGATGACCCACGGTTCGAAGAACCACCGTGAGCCCGGCTCCACCGGCGCCGGCACCACGCCGGGTCGCGTGTATCCCGGCAAGCGCATGGCCGGCCGTTATGGCGGCAAGCAAACCACCACGCGCGGTCTGGTGATCCTGAAGGTGGACACCGAGCACAACCTGCTGGTGGTGAAGGGTTCGGTGCCCGGCAAGCCCGGCTCGCTGCTCAACATCCGCCCCGCCAAGCGGGTGGGTGCCAAGTCGGGTAACTGAGGAGGAGACCGATGGCTGATTGCGTCATTCGCGACTGGCAGGGCAACGACGCCGGCAAGGCCGCCCTGGATCTGAAAGTCGCCAAAGAAAGTTCTGCGACCGACCTGGTGCATCGCGCCGTGGTGCGTCAGCTGGCCCACGCCCGTCAGGGCACCGCCAGCACCCTCACCCGCGCTGAGGTGGCCGGCGGTGGCCGCAAGCCCTACAAGCAGAAGGGCACCGGTCGCGCCCGTCAGGGTTCGATCCGCACCCCCCTGCGCCCCGGTGGTGGCGTGGTGTTCGGGCCCAAGCCCCGCACCTACAACCTGGCGATGAACCGCAAGGAGCGTCGCCTCGCCCTGCGCACCGCGCTGATGAGCCGCGCTGCCGACATCACTGTGGTGAAGGGTTTCGCCGCTGGTCTGGACGCTCCCAAGACCAAGGAAATCACCGCTGCTCTGAGCCGCTTCGGCATCGCCGATGGCGCCAAGGTGCTGGTGGTGCTGGATGCCCCCAGTGAGGTGGTGCGCCGCTCGGTGCGCAACCTTGAAAAGGTGAAGCTGATCGCCGCTGATCAGCTCAACGTGTTCGATCTGCTCCACGCCAACCATCTGGTGGTGAGCGAGGAAGCGCTCGCGAAGATTCAGGAGGTCTACGGCGATGACTGAACGCTTTAACGGTCGTCTGGCGGATGTGATCCGCCGGCCGCTGATCACCGAGAAGGCCACCCGGGCCATCGAGCAGAACCAGTACACCTTCGAGGTGGACCACCGGGCTGCCAAGCCCGACATCAAGGCCGCCGTCGAGCAACTGTTCGACGTCAAGGTCGTCGGTGTGAGCACCATGAATCCCCCGCGTCGCACCCGTCGCGTGGGCCGTTTCGCCGGCAAGCGTGCCCAGGTGAAGAAGGCCGTGGTGCGCCTGGCCGATGGCAACGCCATCCAGCTCTTCCCTGAAGCCTGAGGGGTTTAACGAATCATGGGAATCCGTAAGTACCGCCCCATCACCCCCGGCACCCGCACCCGTGTCGCCAGCGACTTCGCCGAAGTCACCGGCCGCGGTCGCGAGCGCGGGCTGGTGGTGTCGAAGCACCGCCGCAAGGGCCGCAACAACCGCGGTGTGATCACCTGCCGCCACCGCGGCGGCGGTCACAAGCGCCTGTATCGCATCGTCGATTTCCGTCGTGACAAGCACGGCGTGACGGCGAAGGTGGCGGCCATCCACTACGACCCGCATCGCAACGCCCGCCTGGCGCTGCTCTTCTACGCCGATGGCGAGAAGCGCTACATCCTGGCTCCGGGCGGCATCGAGCTCGGTCAGACCGTGGTATCGGGTCCCGACGCCCCGATCGAAACCGGCAACGCCCTGCCCCTCTCGGCCATCCCCCTCGGCTCCAGCGTCCACAACGTGGAGCTGTACGCCGGTCGCGGTGGCCAGATGGTGCGCACCGCCGGTGCCAGCGCCCAGGTGATGGCCAAGGAGGGCGATTACGTCGCCCTCAAGCTGCCCTCCACCGAGGTGCGCCTCGTGCGCCGCGAGTGCTACGCCACCATCGGCGAAGTGGGCAACTCCGAAGTGCGCAATACCAGCCTCGGCAAGGCTGGCCGCAAGCGCTGGCTTGGCCGTCGACCTGAAGTGCGCGGTTCGGTGATGAACCCCTGCGACCACCCCCACGGTGGTGGTGAGGGCCGCGCCCCGATCGGCCGCTCCGGCCCTGTCACCCCCTGGGGTAAGCCCGCCCTCGGTCTGAAGACCCGCAAGCGGAACAAGCCCAGCAACCGGTTCGTGCTCCGGAAACGTCGCCGCACCTCCAAGCGGAGCCGTGGCGGACGCGATTCCTGATCAACCTCACCGCTTTGCTGTTCGTTTAAACCGCTATGGGACGTTCACTCAAAAAAGGTCCGTTCATTGCCGACAGCCTTCTGCGCAAGGTTGAAAAGC